>Ga0207421_10003318_pt1 | contig 19232 bp, 17 predicted proteins | sample SodLakKL_010_SED_4_FD_187542 | JGI IMG/M metagenome (GOLD analysis project Ga0207421, IMG submission 187542) | Alkaline sediment microbial communities from Lake Tanatar, Kulunda Steppe, Russia - 8KL_010_SED (SPAdes) (version 2) | ecosystem: Environmental > Aquatic > Non-marine Saline and... | reverse complement strand
ATAAAGACACATTTCAATATCTTTTTGAGTCAATAGTTTTGCATTGTTTTCCATCAACCTGGTCACCTGCACAGCCGCGCCAGCAAGGCCAGGTATATCTTCTTTAGTTACCCCAAAATCGCGCAGATTACCAGGTATGCCAATCTCTTCGGAAAGCCTAAAGACAGCCTGGCAAGATCGCTCAGCCTGCTGCTGCAGGGATAACCCACCGATATCCTCTCCTAAAGCACAGGCTATATCAGCAAATTTTTTCAAATCAGCAGACAGGTTGCACTTCATTAAATGAGGTAAAAGCAGTGCGTTTGTGACACCGTGACCTGTGCCAAAGCGACCGCCGATTGGGTAAGCGCAGGCATGAACTGCACCGACCCCGGCATTGGCCAGTGATATGCCGGCAAATACTGAGCCAATGGACATGTCTTCCCTGGCTGCAATATCAATGCCTGAAGCTACCGCTTTTCTCAGGCTGCGTCCGATTAATTTAATGGCTTTTAGGGCATAAAGATCTGTTTGCACTGTTGCCCTGGAAGCCGTATAAGATTCTACCGCATGGGTTAAGGCATCCATACCGGTAGCTGCTGTAACTGCAGGCGGCATAGATATTGTAAGATCCGAGTCAACAATGGCTACATCTGCCAGCAAGCTATTGCTAACTATACCTTTTTTCATTTGGTCTGTTTCATCCGAAAAGATTGCTATCCCGGTAACCTCAGAGCCTGTCCCGGCCGTTGTCGGAACCAGGAACAGCGGCACATTTCTTTTTGGCGCCAGATCAACTCCTATGTAATCAAGGATGCTCCCATCATTTGCAGCAAGGATTGACACGCCCTTTGCAGTATCCAGTGGACTGCCTCCGCCAATGCCTATAATCAAGTTGCAGCTGCTCTGCTTATACTTTTCAAAGCAGCGCTCTACATCTTCAATTGTCGGCTCAGGCTTTACATCAAGATATTTTTCTGTTTCCAGACCGTTTTCTTCAATTAATTTTGAAACTCTTTTTACAAGCCCGGCTGAAGCAATATTTTGATCAGATACAATAAAAACTTTTGCTGCACCATATTTCTTCAAAGCTTCGGGCAAATTGCTTAATGAACCCCGACCGTAATAATTATATGCAGGAAGGCTAAAAGACTGGACCACAGTATTTATCTCCCTCCTTCTTGGCAATGATATACTTTAATAATATAAGATTAATTAAGCATAAGCAGCTTTGTATAGAGCTACAATCTCATCCCTGGTTGCCTGTCTGGGATTATTACCCGGGCTGCCGCTTGCCAGGGCCGCATCAGCCATAGCCCCGGATTTTTTAGTTAACTCAAGCTCATCGATGTTACATTCACTCATGGAAGGGATCTGAATATCTTTAATCAAGCGACGAACAGAGTTAGCCGAAAGCTTTGCTGCGTCCAGCTCGGACATTCCCTGAATGTTTTCTCCCATGGCCTCTGCAACACGCGCAAAACGGCCTGGATTGGCAATTATACTGAATTCCATTACCGTGCTGAGCAGAAGTGCATTGGATAGACCATGCGGCACATGGAAATTAGCACCGATGGGCCTTGACATACCATGAACCAGCGTAACAGATGAGTTTGAAAATGCTATGCCTGCCTTAACTGCTCCCATCATCACCTTATCACGGGCTTCAAGGTTGTTTCCGTTAGCCCAGGCTTGCCTGAGGTTGCCTGCAATAAGCTCAATTGCGGAAATAGCAAAGATGTCGCTCATGGGGCTCGCTTTGAGTGAAACATAGGCTTCAATAGCATGACATAAAGCGTCAATGCCAGTTGCAGCAGTCAGCGCCCTGGGCATTGATACCGTCATCATCGGATCTGCATAAGCAACCAGGGGCATTAAGAAATCACTGCCGATCAGCATTTTTACCTCTGTACTTTCATCTGTTATAATTGTAAATTTTGTCACTTCACTTCCGGTGCCGGCGGTAGTCGCAGCGGCAATCAGGGGCACGCCTTCTTTTTTAACTTTGTTCAACCCCATATAATCAACAATATTGCCTTCATTGGTTAATAGCATTGAAACAGCTTTTGCAGTGTCTATGGCGCTGCCTCCACCGACTGCCAGAATACAGTCACATTTATTGCTTTTGTACGAGTCAATTGCCTTATCGACTATTTCAGTTGTTGGTTCTTTATCAATATCGTCAAAAACGACAAAATCAAGCTGGTTTTTAGTAAGTGATTCTTTTACGACATCCAAAGCACCAATTTCAACCAGGATTGAGTCAGTAACAATAAAAACATTTTTTACCCCAAGGCCACGTATTTTTTCTCCTACACTGTTGATGCAGCCAGCCCCGGTAATCACTTTTTGAGGAATAAGAAAGTCTTTCTGTGGATACATTAATTACTCACTCCTATTATATTATTAATAACAAATAACTCACTGGCAGTAACTTGTTGCTGTTGATGTCAAAAAAAGACATTGCATTAATGGTGAAATAATAATACCATGTTTTTCAATGTCTGAGCAAACCCAGCCCATAAAAAAAGGTTGAATATTGCAAATCAGTTCATAGGAAATGAAGTCAGGCTAATCTAGCTGCTCCACTCCATTACTTTGTTCCACTGTTTTTCACTGACAGGAACTATTGATAGGCGGGGCAGCCTAACCAGGTCCCAGTCAGGAAATAGGTTGGATTTTTTAATATCAGCCAGGTCAACCGGGCTGTTTAGCTCCTGACCTGCTTCAATCTCAACCACAAGGTAACGATCATCCTTCTGGTCAGGATCGGGAAAAGCTTCGGTCACGACCTCACCGGTTCCGATAACCGACCTCTCTTTGCCGGTGTGGTATATCAAAACCTTGTCACCCTTCTGCATGGCCCGCATATTTTTTAAAGCGCCCGGAGCTTTTACTCCATCCCATACAGTGCGACCGTCTTTTTGCAGATCCTGAAAGCTGTACTCATTAGGTTCAGTCTTCATTAACCAGCGCTTCATCATTTTTCTCCTTTAAAAGTTTTTGTTTTCACCGATCTGATGTAATATAATTGATTAAAGCTTGTTAATATAACTTAACTGAAGGGGGTCCCTGTTATTGCCACACTAAATCTTGCCCACCGCGGTGCGTCCTCACTGGCACCCGAGAATACTATTACCGCTTTCGATAAAGCCCTGGAAATCGGTGCCGATGGAATTGAATTTGATGTTCAGCTCAGCAAAGACGGTGTGCCGGTGGTAATCCACGATGAAACACTCAATAGGACTACTGATGGCAACGGAAACGTCACGGATTTTACCCTGGACGAATTAAAAGCTCTTGATGCCGGCAGCTGGTTCGCACCACTTTTCAGCCGGGCGGAAATACCGACCCTGGACGAAGTATTAAGCCGCTACCGTAACGAGAACCTTTTAATAAACATAGAGCTTAAAAATGCCCTGGTTCTTTACCCCGGCCTGGAAGAAAAGGTGCTCTCATCCATTACATCTCATCACCTGGAAGAAAGCGTGATCATCTCATCCTTTAATTACGACAGCCTGCTCAGGTGCCGGGAACTAAAACCTGCAGTCCGTACCGGAATGCTTTACCTTGAAGATCTGAAAGAACCCTGGCAAAAGGCCAAAGAGCTGGGCTGCTATTCAGCTCACCCCCTGTTTTTCTACCTGCAGTTCCCGAATATCATTGAAGGCTATAAAAAATATAACATTCCGCTATACCCCTGGACGGTCAACGACCCCGAAATGATGGAGTCCCTGGTCAAAGCCGGTGTTGAAGCTATCATCACCGATTATCCACAGGAGCTGGCAAAAATAATAGAAAGCTGCGGCAAATGAATCAGTCGGATTTATTTTCTTCGCGCAGCTTGCTCCTGCGGGCTATTTCTTCCGGATCCGCCTCGAGCCTACGGTAGCCTGCCCGGAGCAGCACAAATCCCAGGGCATAAACTGCAGCGCCACCAACAAACATGCCGTAATTGCCCATTACATCCATTGAAAGCCCAAGCACGCTCGGTCCAATCATCTGGCCGGTCATGGTAAAAATATAGTAAAGGCCGATATAAAAACCAATTCGGTCTCTTCCACCAAGGTCGGCAATAAGCGGCATAGCCTGCACGTTAACCAGGGCCCAGGCAAAACCGGCCAGAATAAAAATACCTCCAATAATAACCGGCTCGCGTACCGGGATGGCAGCCAGGAAAAGGACCGGTATAATTGCCAAACCGATTAACATGGCCGGAATTTTTCCCAGGCGCGTACCGATTGCACCTGCCAGCAGGGCAAAGACCAAAAATGAACCGGCAAACGTAGTAAGTATAAATGCTGCTCGTCCCTCAGTCAGTCCCAGGGTTTCTACTCCGTATATAGGAAACATGGCATCCAGTCCGGCAAACCCGATAAAGTATGTCAGCATAGCCGCCAGGATCAAGAACTGGCCGAAATTTTCAGGTTTCAGGAGCTGTCCAATTCCTGCAACCGCTTCTTTGATCGGGTTTTTCGAAGCGGTGGGAAGGTTATCTACATATTTTGGCTTCCGGTCCGCTTTCATTAACACCACGGCCAGGGTAAAAAGCAAAACAGCAGCCCCTATCCCAAAGGTAAGCCTGGGGTCTATATCATAAAGCAGGGAAAGGCCGCCAAAAGCTATTAACGTCCCGATCCCACCCATCAAGTTAATAATGCCATTGGCAGTAGAACGTTTTTCCGGAGGGGTATGGTCCGGCATCAACGATATGACAGGACCACGGTAAGCATGCATGGCCGCAGTAAAGGCAATCTCGGCTATAATCAGAGTCCAGAGCAGGGCGGCAGCATATGGTATTGCGAAAAATGTAAGAGCTGCAACCGGTAAAGCCACCAGGACAAAAGGCAAGCGGCGTCCAAGTGGTGAGTTAACCCGGTCAGACCAGGCCCCGATGATGGGAATTAGGAGCAGGCCAATCAGGTTGTCAGTTCCCATTAAAAGGCCGATAAAAAACCGTGAATCTATAAATTCACGGTACATCAGAGGCAAAAAAGCGTTGTAAGTCGTAAAGGCAAGCTGCACTCCCAGAAAGCCAAAACCGATCCACCAGATTTGAGCATAAGAAAAACTTTTATTATCATCATTCGGAGCAGCTTCTTGGTTGGTCTTATCTATGCCCTTTTCAGTCATTCACCGTCAGCTCCATTCATCAAGTTATTTCTAGCCAGGTTAACACAGCTTTAATTCAAATTCATAATTTATATAAACAAAGTTCTATTTTTTAACCCTTTTTCCTTCCTTATCTAAATACCAACCTGGCTACTTGAAATATTTGCAATATTAAAGTAATATCAAGGCAGCCTTATAAAGCAGCAACACCAGGGAGAGAAGTATGTCAAATATTGAACTTATTGCTACAGCCACGTTTGGACTTGAGGCAGTAGTTGCACAGGAATTAAAAGATCTTGGCTACGAGCAGGTTGTCATCGAAAATGGCAAAGTTACTTTCACTGCTGATGAAAGTGCAATTTGCCGGACAAACCTGTGGCTGCGAACCGCAGACCGGGTTCGTTTAAAGGTCGGAGAGTTTAAAGCTGTAACCTTCGATGAACTCTTTGAAAAAACCAGGGCACTGCCCTGGGCAGACCTTCTACCTGAGAACGCCTCTTTCCCTGTAGACGGTAAATCAGTCAAGTCAACACTATTCAGCATTTCCGACTGCCAGGCTATCGTAAAAAAAGCCGTAGTCGAAAGCATGAAAAAACGTTACCACAAAGAATGGTTTGCCGAAGATGGGCCACTATACAATATTGAAATATCCCTGCTCAAAGACACTGCCACCCTGACTATCGATACCAGTGGCGAAGGCCTGCACAAAAGAGGATACCGCACCGGCGGTGGAGAGGCTCCCTTGCGGGAAACACTGGCGGCTGCCCTTGTCGAGCTAGCTCGCTGGAAACCCGACATCACCCTGGTCGATCCTACCTGCGGCTCCGGCACCATTCCGATAGAGGCCGCCTTGATCGGGCTAAACATAGCCCCGGGCATGAATAGGACATTCGCTTCGGAACATTGGCCCACAATAGAAAAAAGGTACTGGCATGAAGCACGCAGAGAGACCCATGATCTTGCCGATTATGGCCGAGAGCTTGACGTGACCGGTACAGATATTAATAACGATGCAATCGAAATAGCCCGTAAAAACGCTATTGAAGCCGGGGTGGAAGATGCGATTCACTTCCAGGCCAGGCCTCTTTCCGAGCTTAGCTCTAAAAAGAAATACGGTAAAATTATCTGCAACCCTCCTTATGGTGAGCGACTGAACACTCTCAAGGAGGCTGAGAAATTATACAAGCAGATGGGCAAGCTGTTTAAAAAACTGGATACCTGGTCTTTTTATGTCATAACAGCCCACGAAAATTTTGAAGCCCTTTTTGGGAAAAAAGCTTCAAAAAGACGCAAGCTCTATCACGGTAATATCAGGGTTCACTATTACCAGTACTTTGGGCCGCGCCCGCCACGCCGCAAATAAGGGGATAACTATGAAAACTGACCAGCATACTTATACGCATAAATCACTGGAAGCCCTGTTTAAAAACTCTATGGACGCTATAGTTCACATTGATCCCAGATACCACATTATTGATGTAAACCAGGCTTTTGTTCAATTATTCGGCTATGCTCAGGATGAGATTATGGGCAAACATGTTGATGATGTAATGAACATGGGGAAAGCCGGCTCCGCTAATATTAAGCATACAGCTGCTGTTCTGTCAGGTAAAAATGTGATAGATGAAGGAGTGCGTTATAACAGGGACAGTCAGCCTATTGATGTATTAATTAAGGGCATCCCTGTTCTGATTAATGGTAAGTTGGCCGGAGCTTACGCCATATACGTGGATATAAGCGAACAGAAAAAAGCTGAGCGAGAATTAAAAGAAAGAGAAAACAGGTTTAATGCTATTTTTGAAGGATCCCACGATGCAGTTACGATTGTTAGTGATGAAGGTTTATTTATTGACTGTAACCAGAGGGCAGTAGATTTATTCGGCCTGGACGGCAAAGAAGAATTCCTGATGAAAAGACCGTCAGACTTTTCACCGCTAATTCAGCCGGACGGACTAAATTCACATGATGCCTCAGTACTTAAGGTAGCGGAAGCATTGGGAAGCAGCGAACATATCCATTTCGAATGGTTGCACCAGCGCAAGGATGGCTCAACCTTTCCTGCAGAAGTTATCTTAAGTTCCTATACCCTTGGAGGCAGGATCGTCCTGCAAGGATCTATCAGGGATATAACTGCAAGAAAGGAAGCTGAAAACAAACTCCGCTACATCAGTTTCCATGACAGCCTGACAGGTTTGTATAACCGCACTTTTTTGGATGAAGAAATGAAACGGCTCGACACTAAAAGGCAGCTTCCAATCAGCATAATTATTGCCGATTTAAATGGTCTAAAATTAATTAATGATACTTACAGCCATGCAAACGGGGACAAAACACTTAAAGCAGCAGCATCAATACTTAAGAAGTCAACCCGCAAGGAAGATATCATCGCCCGTTGGGGTGGTGATGAATTTATAGTTCTCTTGCCCCAAACCAGCTTCGAAGAAGCTTTGAATCTTTCCAGGAGAATTAATTCTGTCTGCCAGAAGGTAAAAACAACTGAAGTGCCCGTGTCGATGGCACTGGGCGTGGCAACAAAAACAGATATGAATAAAAGTTTTACCAACACCATGCGAGAAGCGGAAGATAATATGTACAAACAAAAGCTAACAGAAAGCCGCAGCGCAAAAAGCACCTTGCTGCGGGCACTTCTGAAAACCCTCTCAGAAAAAAGTTTTGAAACTGAAGCTCATACCAGGCGGATGCAATCTATAGCCCTTGAAATTGGAAAAGCTCTGAGGCTTTCAGATACGGAATTAAGCCGCCTAAACCTGTTAATAACTCTGCATGATATTGGCAAAATAAATATTTCTGAAGAAATCCTTACTAAAAATGGACCACTCACAAATGAAGAGTGGCTAGTGATGAAAAAGCATCCAGAAATTGGATACAGGATTGCCAGGGCAACTGAAGAATTTGCTCACGTTGCTGACGATATCCTTGCCCATCATGAACACTGGGACGGAAAAGGTTACCCCATGGGCTTGAAGGGAGAAGAAATACCCCTGCTGGCTCGAATAACTGCTATTGCTGATGCCTACGAGGTAATGAGCAATGGCCGCCCCTACAAGAAAGCAATGACCCCCGATGAAGTTGCCGCTGAGTTTAAAAGCTGTGCAGGAAGCCAGTTTGACCCGGAACTGGTCAACCTGTTTCTCTCATTACAAGTATTAAGAGCTTAATACTCCTGTGAATAAATCCGTCAGTCAAGCCTATGCTTTAAAACGGTCATGCCTTTTTATTTATATCATCAGCGGTTCAATCTTTGAGAGTTTTTTCTCTATCGACGATCTTTTTCCAGGTCATAAATAATTTTATCCAGGTACCATTCCTCATCATGACCTGGGTGACGCTCTTTAAGATTGGCCATATACCGATCAATAGTTTGGTCCGCAGAGTCAGGAGGCAGGTTAAGCAGCTGCCTCAGCTCTTTGCGTTTTGCATTCTTTTTCCCGGTGCCAGAGCTTTTGCGCTGCAATAAATAAACAGCCACAACTAAAATAATTAACAGAATAACTATAAAAGGTTCCAAGTTAATTAATCCTCCTTCAAGAAATTAATTTAATTATACGGATAATCTTTTCGTGCCACAACCATTACCAGATCATAGCATTTTGGCTTGTGGAATCATATTAGAATTTGCGATTTGCATTATTCGTGAAGATAGAAGAAAATATAGTTTGCAGTCTATTATCAATTAAATCTTGTACAGATAATAATGGCCTGTTTTTCAGCACGCAAGATCAACTTTTTTACAGCCCCGGAGGTAAAAATGCCTGACTGGATTCATTCACTACTATATATCGTGATCCTGGTTACAGTTGCTACCCTGGTTGCTTACTATACGGGCAACCTGCTTGGCGTGATCATCGGGGTTGTCCTGGGCCATACGACAGCCAGCTTTATAGTTTCCAGGTTACCGGGCTTCTGGGGTGATCGCAGCTAAGGCTCCAATTAAGATTTGCCTTTTTTTCGGTTCATAAAATGCTTTTCTACTTCACCGCGCGTAAGAGTATTAAAAACATCTGACCTTTCCAGCCAGCCTTTTCGGGCAATCGCCACCCCATGTTTTGTATCATCAAAACTCTCCAACCTGTGAGCATCAGGGTTTATTGAAACCTGCAATCCCATTTCCTTTATCTTTTTCAAGTAACGCCAGTCCAGGTCAAGACGGGCCGGGCTGGCATTCAGCTCAAGAATTACTCCACTTTCTGCTGCTGCCCTAAATACTTTATCCAGATCCATCGGGGAACTGTCACGGCCAAGCAGCAGCCTGTTGGTGGGATGACCCAGCATAGTCACCAGGGGATGTGAAAGCGCCTTAAGCAGCCTTTCTGTCATTTTTGACTGCTCCATTTTCAGGCCTGAATGGACCGAAGCTATAACAAAGTCAAGCTTTTGCAGGAGCTGGTCGGGGTAATCAAGGCTGCCGTCAGCCCTTATATCCGATTCCACGCCGCAAAATATGGCTACCTGGGGATACTCCTCCCTTAAAGCCTCTATCTCTTCACGTTGCTGTTCCAGGTCCTCTTCATTCAACCCTCCGGCATAATAGGCAGACTGGCTGTGATCCGTTATTCCTACATATTCATAGCCAAGCTCAGCACAGTGCCGGACTATCTCTTCAAGGGTATTAATACCATCACTATAAGTGGTATGAACGTGAAACACACCTTTTATCTGGTCAGCTTCAACCAGCTGTGGCAGCTCTCCGGCTTCAGCCGCTTCAATTTCACCATAATTTTCCCTTAATTCGGGCTCAATATAATCCAGCTTCAGTGCAGAGAATAATTCTGTTTCATCACGGCAGGAAATTAGCTCTTCTTCATCGCCTTTAAAGAGGCCGTATTCATTAATTTTCAAACCCATCCCTTTTGCCCGGTGGCGCAGGGCGGTATTATGTTCCTTGCTGCCGGTAAAGTGATGCAGGGCGTAAGCGAACTGGTCTTCCTTAACCACCCGCAGATCAACATTAATACCTTCTTCTACCCTGACAGCTGCCTTGGTTTCTCCACTGGCGATAACTTCATCTACTTCAGGCAGTTCGGTAAAAAAACTGACTAACCCGGATGGATCGCCAGTTGATGCCACCAGGTCAATATCTTTAACAATTTCCTTGGAGCGCCTGATACTACCGGCCAGGCTGGCTTGATCAAGATCGGAAAACTCTTTTAGCCGGTCAAGGAGTGCTTCGGCAATTCGGCGGGCTTCACTGTAAAAGAATTGATCCTGGTAGCGGCGGATAAATTCAATACCTTCAAGGATATTATCCTGGGTTTTCTTCCCAAAGCCTTTCAGTTTAACCAGGCGGTTTTCCCGGCAGGCATACTCGAGTTCAGCCAGGGTGGTAATCTCGAGCATATCGTAAAGCGACCGTACTTTTCTGGGCCCCAGACCGGGCACTTTAAGAATTTCCAGCAACCCTTCCGGAACGCTTTCTTTCAGTTCTTCATAATAAGAAAGACGGCCGGTTGAGACCAGTTCCACCAGCTTTTCATTTATAGCAGAGCCAATTCCCTTGACATCCTTTAGCTTGTCTTCATGAACCAGTTTTTCCAGTTCATCCTCGCCAAGCATTTCAACAGTCCTGGCAGCATTGTAATAAGCTCTGCTCTTAAAAGTGTTTTCACCCTTCAGCTCAAGCAAAACGGCGATTTCCTCTAAGATTTTTGCTGCACCCTGCTTTTCCATAGCCAAACCTCACCGACCTTTAATCAATATGCCCCCCTGGTCCGGGCTGCATCCAATACTTTCTCAATTGCCAGCATGTAGGCGGCAATGCGCAGCGATACCTTCTTCTCACTGGCCTTTTCAACCACCCGCTGGTAAGCATTTTTCATCTTTCGCTGCAGCTCAAGGTCAACCTGCTCTGCGGTCCAGCTGAACTGCTGCAGGTTCTGAACCCACTCAAAGTAGGAAACAACCACGCCACCACTATTGGTCAGAATATCGGGAACAATGGTAATTCCCTTTTCCGCCAGCTCGGGTTCAACCAGGGGACAGGTCGGTCCATTGGCTGCCTCAAAAATTGCCGCCGCTTTAATATCTGCCAGATTATCTTTTGTAATGGCATTTTCAAGGGCGGCAGGAATCAGAAAATCGCAGCTAACCGAAAAAACATCGCTGCTGTCAAGAGTTGTCGAACCCGGACATCCCGCTACCGAACCAGTTTCCTGCTTGTGGAGGAATAGCTTTTCAACATCAAAGCCATCCTCATTAACAGCTGCTGCCCCGGTATCAGATACAGCAACAATTTTGCAACCCATTTTGCTTAAATGGTCCGCCGTATAATAACCTACGTTGCCGAACCCCTGAATTACCGCTGTTGATTCAGCCAGCTTATAATTATTACTATTTGCCCAATGTTCTACAATATAGGCGACTCCCCGGCCCGTTGCATCCTTCCGCCCGGGAGAGCCTCCCAGGTCAACCGGCTTTCCGGTCACCACTGCAGGATTATAACCGCGTAGTTTGCTGTATTCATCCATCATCCAGGCCATAACATTCTCATCCGTGTTCACATCAGGGGCCGGCACATCCTGGTATGGCCCGATATCAACACTGATTGCCTGGGTATATTTACGGGTTAATCTCTCCAGTTCTCCTTGTGACATGTTTTTTGCATCACACTTGACCCCACCTTTGGCTCCGCCTAAAGGCAGGTTCAGCAAAGCAGTTTTCCAGGTCATCCACGATGCCAGGCCGCGAACGTGATCTATTGATACTTCAGGATGATAGCGAATACCGCCCTTGTGAGGCCCCCTGGCATTGTTGTGCTGAACCCTGTAACCTTCGAAAATTTTTAGGCTGCCGTCATCCATTACCACCGGCAGGTGAACAGCAATTTCCCTGAAAGGTATTTTCAGCCAGCTGCGATGCTGCCGGTCTATCTTAATTTTATTTGCCGCCCTTTCAAAGTGATGCTTTGAGGCTTCGTTACAATTCAGTAAACGGTAATGCTTCTTGTTTTCCTCATCTGTCATAATTAACATTTACACCCCTTTTGCAATATCTTTATTCCGGTTTATAAGTAAACTTTCCGCTCTTCAGGGAATGAACGAATTCTCTTACAGCTTCCGCACCTTCTATCATCATAGGCGCATGTTTTTCAACAAAACTTTTTTCTGCCTCACTATTCACGGGCCGGCTTTCTAAAAAAGCATCATAAACTTTGCTCCCTTTATAGTCGACATAAGCTATCCTGGCCCCGTAATTATCGGATGGCAGTAGAAGTGCGTCACCGGTTACAGTAGCTATGTGATGCGGGTGAGAAAGCAGGGCCTTGCTTAAGCTGTTCGAATCCCGGACCCCCGCCCGGCTTAATTCATCTTTTAAATCATTAAAATCAACGTAAAAATAAAAACCACCATCGGGCCTGGTCACCTTTAGACCTTCTATTGAGGCAAACTGATCATAAACGGTCCTGCCCATAATTCTGTGAATCTCCCTGGTTACCGCAAAGTATTCTTCTATCTCACTACTCTCTTTGTATGCTTCCACGGCGGCAACCTGAACAGGCGTGGTGATATTAGTATACATTGTAGCCGCAAGCTTTTTCAGCCCATCCTTTATTTTCCGGCAATCAGCATCCGGCAGATGGCAAGTCCCCAGCCGGTATCCGCCTGCTGAGCGATCCTTGGACAAGCCATTAAAAACAAAGGTGCCTTCTGGATAAATTGTTCCTATACTTTTAAAACTGGAAAAATCAAATGTTGAGAGGGCATATATTTCATCGGAAAAAACAATGGTCCCATATTTTCGGCATATGGCTGTAATATCTTCCAGTTCTTTTTTGCTGTAGACCTGTCCTGTTGGGTTATGGGGATTATTTAATACCAGGACATGCTGATCTTTGCCCAGCGACCTGAGTAACTGCTCCAGCTCTTCAGCCGTAATTTTGTAGCTGTTTTCAGGTCGGGTAATAAGGGGGTAATACTTTTTGCCCAGGAATCGGGCCTGGGGAGCATAGCCAATCCAGGATGGAACCGGTATAATTACGTCCCCGCTGATAATACTGAAAAGCAAAAAGAAAATACCTTTCGTTCCGGGACCGATAATAATCCGTTCAGGATTATCATCAAGGCCGAAATGCCTGGCATTAAATCCAGCCACTGCTTCCCGTAAGCCATAAATACCTTCAGAATCGGCATATCCACTTTTGCCTGATGCGCTTTCGAGCGCTTTAACCAGAACATCCGGTGGAGAAAATGGCGACTGCCCGAAAGCAAAACCAAAGTAGTCAAAATCACAGCCCACGGTGCTGCACTTTTCATGCTGTTTTGCCACCATCAGGCCGATCGCCAGGTTTTCCGGCATTTCAATGCGCTCTATATTCGCTTCGAATTGAATCTCAATCTTTAACATCCCCTTTTCCACTGAACGTTTAATAATTCAAACTGCTTACAGTTTAACACATTAACCCATAATGCCCCAAGTAGAAGCTAACTTAGCAAATCATTGTTACTTTATAACTGCTCAGCCATAATCAGTTGCGACTGCCTGCAGAAATGAAACCGTGAGTCTGAGTAGATAACTTATTTTTTTTGAACAGACAGGAACAGCTCATGTTCAGTCGTATACTTAAATAATAAAAGAAATAACTACCGGGAGGGAAATTTTTATGAATACCGTCGAAAGGGCCCTGATGCATGGCCTCTTTATTCACCTGCACCATAATATCGATAAAGCTATCGATTTTGGTGTATTTAAAAAGCTAAACGAAACCGTGGGAAAAGTATCGTCCGGCAGCCTGCTAATCGGACCTGATGCAAATGACGACGCTGCCGTTTTTAAAATGCCTGATGATGAAGGCCTCGTTGTAGCCAAGATGGAAAGCCATTGTTCCCCCTGTGTGCCGAGACCCTATGACAGTGCTGCGACAGGAGCAGGTGGAGCCATGCGTGATGTTGTCGCCATGGGAGGTCGCCCCCTCTTTTTACTTGATTTTATCGGGACCCGCTCCCTGGATGAAGAAGTTATAGTAGGCCCCTGCGGTTTTGAAGGCAAATGCACCTGCGGGGGTTGTGAAGTTATGACCAGCGGTGACCGTATTAACCTTATAGTCAGGGGCATCCGCGATATGTGCGAAAAAATGGAAGTCTTTGTCGTCGGGGGAGGCCTGTCAACTTCCTTTAGCGATATAGTTCCCGCTGTAGTTGCCGCTGTGATAGGCCGCCTGGTAATTGATAAACCGCTGACTAAACCGGCAAAGAACCCCGGTGACCGGATTATCATTTTTGGCAAAACGGATAATGATGGCAATGATACCCTTTACCGGGCAGGGCTGGTTGACACAATGCGCCCTGCTTTAGCGCTGTTTGATGAAGAAAAAGCAACCATGGAAGCTGCCCTGGAAGCCATAAAAACAAATAAAATTAACGCCTGCTCAGACCTCGGAGCGGCAGGCATTGGCGCCGCGGTGAGTGAATCAGTCCGCTTCGGAGGCCTGGGAGCGAAAATCGATCTGGCCAGAGCCCCGGTTAAAACCGACAGCTTGACCCCCGAAGAAATCTTGATCTGTGAAACACAGGCCAGGATGCTTTTCCAGGTAGATCCCGGCGATGTTGAGGAAATAATGAAGGCTGCAGACGCGCAAGGGGTTAGCGCTGCCGATCTTGGAGAAATAACCGCTGGCGAAGAAGCAGTATTTACTTTCGGCGAAAAAGAAATAGCGCGTATTCCCCACCAGCCACCGGCAGAGCTAACAGCCGAATACGAAAGCTAAAATAAACAACTGAGCCTGTCCGAGGGCAACCCAGGGGACAGGCTCAGTTATTAATTAATCACTTTTAAGTGGAAAAGCAGGACAGTTACATGTCCAGGTCTATTGTATAATCAGAAATAACCTCTCCGGCAATCTTCCACTGACCATCTTCTTTAATCATGGGCACATCTACTTCTGTTTCTACTTTTTCAACTTCAGGATAGACTTCCCTGAGGATCTCTACCATCAACTCCATACCTTCTTCTTCAGTGATATTTTCCATGTCCACTTCTCCACTGAACATTATTTCCAATATCCTATCCATAAGCATTTCAGAAAAAAGATCTGGATCAGGATGCGTGTTAATGGTGTGAACTATTGCCTCATCACCTTCAACAGTATGTCCGGTAACATTTATTTCAAAGTTATCAAAGATAACATCGAACATTTGCTGAAGCATTAGCGCTTCCGGAGTATCCTCGGCCAGAGCCTGCTTTATATCAGCAAATTCTTTTTCAAATTCATCCAGGTAATCACTGGATACCAGCTCTTCCGCCCTATCCAGATCAAGATCTCTGATAGCATCAACAAAATCATGCACGACTCTTTCCGGGTTATCATGATCGACACTTGCTTCCTCTTCTTCAGGGACAGGATCCTCTTCTGCGCCACCCAGCAGGTCACAACCTGAAACCAGCAGCAAACTCATAAGCATTATGATCACTGTAAACAGTAATATTTTTCTCACGGTCAAAACTCCTTCCTCTTTGGATAAAAAGGTTTGATATCTTGCTTTATAAACTTAACAGTAACTGCTATAAAATACAAGCTCTAATGCTAAGCTATAATTTTTATTTCCTCACTTTAAAAAGATCTTCAGCGAATTTTATGATTAAACCTTTATTTTCAACATTGTTAACCAGCTTGCCGGGAATGGCCCGTTCTCCATGCATTGTCCCAAGCACTGCCCCTGTTATCGAACCGGTGGAGTCACTGTCACCGGTAATATTAACAGCAGCAAGGACCGCTTTTAGCCAGTCAGCCGGAAAATTTAAGCAGCAATACAGGGCTATGGCCAGGGCTTCATGTCCTACCCACCCCTCACCAATCAGCGGTATTGCTCTATCTACAGGATTGTCCTTCGCTGCCAGTTCGCGGGCCAGGTTAATTTTATCAAGAGTTTCTTCATGGTCGGACTGTTTTTTTAGCAGATCTGAACATAGATCAACTGCATCTTCCAGGCTGCTACCCTCAAAAAGCCTGGCAATCAATTCTGCCAGGAATCCTGCCGGCAAAAACCCGGATGGATGGCCGTGGGTAATCGCTGCAGCTTCCACTCCGTACTGAAATGCTTCACCTGGCAAATAGGCTATGCCTATTGGAGCCGTACGCATTACCCCGCCGCAACCTTTGCTGTCATTTATTCTTTTATCAAAGGTTCCCATTTCCCCGCTGCCCAAAGCATCGAGGCAGGTGTTGCCGGGAGCTCTCCTGTTATCAGGGTTTTTCTGCAACTCGTACCACTCGAGGTATTCCTGGTAAACCACCGTATTAAAGTCACATTTTTTACCGTCTTTACAAGTCTGACGGTGCCTGATACAGCCAACTGCCGTAGCCAGGGTCATTTGAGTATCGTCTGTATAAGCTCCCGGCTTAAGCCCTTTCATGGCATCAAAATCTTCAATTCCTTTTTCTCCATATTTATCCCTGATTTGGTCAAGGGTTAAAAATTCTACCGGTGCGCCAAGAGCATCTCCGACAGCAGCACCCAAAAGGCATCCCCTGCTTTTCCCAGTATTCATAAACTCCTCCTCTGTCAAACGAGATCCTGAATGCAGATCAGATGCTTCTGACCACGCATTGCTGATAATATTTCTACATGGTTTTATTATTACCTGCCGGGCATCACTGGGCTGTTATTTATAAAAAGGATTTATCCCTGCAATCATGAATTAATACTTACGCAATAATAAATACCGGGGAGATGAAAAATGAAACCACGGATCTGTGACTTCCTGCCTGTTCCTGACCTTTTATCCGCAGAAAATATTCTCTGCATCCAGCCTCATCCTGATGATATGGAAATTGGCGCAGGGGCAACTCTTGCCAGGTTATCCCGATCGGGCAAGCAGGTAACTGCCCTGACCATCACCGATGGTTCTGCCGGAACTTATCAACCATCAGACAAGCCGGATGAAATAGCCGGCATCAGAAAAGCGGAAACAGAAAAATCAGCGAACCTGCTGGGCGTAAAAAAGCTGATCTGGTTGGACTATGCCGATGGGGGCAACCTGCCCTATGAAAAAATCAGAGCAGATATAACCAGGACAATTCGCAGGCTTAAACCTGATGCTGTAATGACATGTGACCCATGGCTGCCTTATGAAGCCCATTCCGACCACAATCGCACCGGCCTGGCAGCTGCCGAAGCATGCCTGTTATCAGGTATGCCTCAATTCTGCCCGGATGACCTTAAGGACGGCATAATGCCCCACGGCGTAAAGATGATCGCCCTTTACTACACGGCCTATCCCAATACCTGGATTGACGCTTCAAATACCTGGAAAATCAAATTGGCCGCAATTGACTGCCATGTTAGTCAGTTTTCCGGAGAAAAAGGAGAAAAGCTAAAAGAATACCTTACTACGCGAGCGGAAGAACAGGCAGAAAAAGGAAAATACAGGTTAGTGGAAGCTTTGAAAATTCTCACCATCTCTCACCTGCACATCTTTGAAGAAGCCTGGCAGTGTTAGTTCTACTCCTCAAGCAGTTCCATGCCGGAACCGAGTATACTGTCACTGGTAAGCTGGAGTTGGAAAATATAGTAATAAAGTGTTTCGCGATCTATATCTGACAGTTCTACGTAATCGAGAGCCAGGCCGGTTAGAGTTTCTTCATTTACTGCAGGGTGATCTACCCTGATTACCCTGGCTTTTACATTTAAGGCTGTACCTTCACCCGGCATGGCAATTATAATTTCCAGAACTGAACCGGCTTTAAGGCGGTCATCAGGCTTAACCAGGGCATAGCAACCACTTAAAGATAGATCGTTTATTCTACCGGTAAGGTTCAAATCATCCTTCTTAAACTTGTAGTTAAAGGGTAGATTTACTTCAAACCGCGTGAATCTTCTTAAAGAAGCCCTGTTAATTTTCCTTGGTTTGCTGCAAACCAGAAGAGGTATTTTATCCTGGCGAACATCAATTACAAAAACATTTGTCACGTATGATTCGTGCTTTTGTTGATCTAATTGGTGCAGGGTTAACTCCTGGCTTTCCTGAAAAGAGACCGGCTCACCATTAGCAATGGGAGTCTGCAGGACAAGGTAAGCCCCTTCAAGATCCTCTACCAGGGTTTGATAACGATTAACATCCATACGTTTGTCCACATATTCAACTAAAACTTTTTTACCGGGTGCGAATAGTTTTATAATCATATCCTCATCATGCATAATTAGGCCTCCCCAAAGCAGTTATATTATCCTATGATGTTTCTCCATCAACATTACAATTCCTGCAATAATTTTACTAATGAAGGATATTGATAAAATTTTTTGTATAATGATCATAATACTTTACCTAACAGCACACAGGCTTAATTACAAGATGATTGCCATGAATATTGTTCTACTTCCTGCTGCCCTGCAGGGTTGTTCTTGACAGCCATAAAAGGTAAAATAACTGCTAAGAATAAACAATAATTATGAGGAGCAATTGTGAGCAATAAATATCACTATATTTTATTTGACCTCGATGGCACCTTAACCGACTCGGCATTGGGGGTTACTAAATCTGTTCAGCATGCTTTAAAGCAGTATGACATTGATACCTCCTTAGATGAACTTAAAGCCTTTATCGGGCCGCCGCTTCACCAGTCTTTCATTGAAATATACGGCTTTAGCAAACGGGAAGCCCACCGGGCCGTCGAATACTATCGTGATTACTACCGCGATGTGGGGATATTTGAAAATAAATTATACCCGGGAATCCCTGAATTACTTGACAAACTCTACAAGAACCGCAAGAAGATATACCTGGCCACTTCAAAACCCACCGTTTTTGCGGAAAAGATCCTCAACTACTTCAAGCTGGACCAGTACTTTGCGGCTATAACCGGCAGCAATCTTGACGGGACCAGGGTGGAAAAAAAAGAAGTAATAGCAAATCTATTTGAAGAAAATGGAGAACTTAAGGCAAAAGAAACCATCATGGTTGGAGACCGTAAACACGACATTATAGGCGCCAGGGCCTGGAATCTTGATTCAATCGGGGTTACCTACGGTTATGGCTCTCTGGAGGAATTGCAGGAAGCCGGCTCCACAATGATAGCCGAATCCGTCCCTGAACTGCAGATATTGCTGCTGAACTAAAATAACCCTGTAAAATAAGTTGAAAAGGTGTCAGAGACATTTTCAACTTATTCAATCCTTAACTATCTAAGT
>Ga0207421_10003317_pt1 | contig 19234 bp, 16 predicted proteins | sample SodLakKL_010_SED_4_FD_187542 | JGI IMG/M metagenome (GOLD analysis project Ga0207421, IMG submission 187542) | Alkaline sediment microbial communities from Lake Tanatar, Kulunda Steppe, Russia - 8KL_010_SED (SPAdes) (version 2) | ecosystem: Environmental > Aquatic > Non-marine Saline and... | reverse complement strand
GCTAATATTGACCAAAGCATTTTCAGAAAGTTTGATAATCTTGAATTGCTTGCCAGGCAAGTCGTTGAAGGGTTTATTACAGGCATGCACAAAAGTCCCTTCCATGGGTTTTCCGTTGAATTTGCAGAACACAGGCAGTATAATCCCGGTGAATCCATTAGACATATAGATTGGAAACTGTTTGCACGGTCTGAAAAACTCTTTGTAAAAAAATACGAAGAAGAAACTAATCTTCGTTGCCAGATCGTTTTGGATAATTCATCTTCAATGTATTTTCCTAAAATAGGTGAACAATCTGATCAACTAAGTAAACTGGCCTTTTCAGTTTATTGTGCTTCCGCAATTATTTATTTGCTTCGCAAGCAAAGAGATGCTACAGGTCTTACGGTTTTTTCCGATAAAATTGAAAATCACATACCTCCCAAATCAAAAAGCATCCATCAAAAGATGCTTTTTACCGAATTAAGTAAAATTTTAAAGTCCGAGCAACAAATACTCAATAAAAAGACAAATACTGCCGAACAGTTGCATTTGTTAGCTGAAAAAGTTCATAAACGATCATTAGTAATCATTTTTAGTGATATGATGGATGATCCGGAAAATGTTCATGAAATTTTTTCAGCACTACAACATCTAAAACACAACAAGCATGAAGTAATTGTATTTAATGTGTTTGATCATGATAAAGAGGTTTCTCTTAACTATCAAAACCGGCCATACAGGTTTGTTGATATGGAAACAGGTAAAGAAATTAAGTTTAATCCTAATGAATTGCGCGATAAATACAAAGAAATTGTTTCTGATTATTACCACAAAATCAAATTAAAGTGCATGCAATATAAAATAGATTTTGTGGAGTCGGATATAAAACAAGGCTTCGATAAAGTATTAACCTCCTTTTTAGTAAAGCGTTCCAGGTTATATTGATTATCTGTATATATTACGGTTATTAAATTGATTAACAATAATTTGCAAGTTAACCCCGTGGGTTTGGCAAAATCTACATGGTTGGTTATGACGGTTACTTCCGTTGATTTTGCCAAACCCACGGGGTTGAGATATCTTTTCTAAATTTTTTATATATTTTTGGTGTGAATTATGTTATTTTGTTACTTTTACATTGCATTTATAACAGATGGATCAATGGTAACAAAACATAAAGCATATCTAACTATTATCATAGTAATCACATGTTTTTTCGTCTTCAATATTAACAGTTTAGGCGGAGAAAGCACCTCGCCTATCGATAAAATAAGCTTATCAAATTATTATGATACGATCACGGAAAGACATATTTTCTGGATTAACTTGTTATTTGGTATATTAATAGGTATTGTTATTATTGGTTTTTTTGGTATAAAAAAGCATATTGAAAACAAAAAATATATTGAAAGACTTCAGAAATCAGTTAAAGAAACCGAAGAAGCTAAAAGAGCGCTAAAATACAGTGAGGGGAAGTATTTTAGTCTTATAAGAACCCTAAACGAAGGTTTTATTTTTACTGATACTAATAATAAAATATCTTTTCTTAATAAAAAAGCATGCGAAATTTTGGGCAGTGATAGTGAAGATATAATTAACAAAAGTATATATAAATTTTTATTAACCCCGGAAGACGTTAGAATTTATAATGAAAAACAAGAGTTAAGAAAAAATGGAGCTTCCTGTCAGTTTGAATTGCAAATAAAAAGATCTGACAGCGAACCTATTTGGGTCAACATTTCTGAGTCGCCTATACTTGATGACAATAATAAATGGAGTGGATCTGTTGCAATTATAGTTGATATAACCGAAAGAAAAAACTATGATCAAGGCATGAGAGAGTTGACTGCTAACTTGAATCAGAAAGTTAAACAGTTAAATTGTTTATATGACATTTCCGATCTAACAAGTATTCCGGGAATAACTTTTGAGGAAATATTTTTAAAATCCCTTGATATTATACCTTTTGGTCTTAAATATACGCATGATGCCTGTGTTGAAATAATTTTTGAAGACCAGGTATTTCGTTCAACGAATTTCAAAGAAACCAAATGGAGTTATACAGTTCCTATAAAGGTTCAAAAAAAGAAACTCGGTCATATAAGAGTTTTATATATTGAAGAAAAGCCTTTTATACATAAAGATCCATTTCATTTTAATGAAAAAATACTAATCAAAAATATTGCCGAAAAGCTTGGACAGGTCATAGAATCAAAGAATATGGAGAATGCATTGAAGGAAAGTAAATGCATTCTTGCATTAGCGCATAAGGTAGCAAGAGTAGGCGATTGGGAATGGAATTTAAACAGTAATAAAAAAATATTCTCTGATAGTTTTTTTGAGATACTGGAGATGCCTATAGAAAAAAGGTACTTTTTTGATGAAGAGATGTTTTTTAAAATGTTGCTTCCCGAAGAAAGAAAACATGTTAAGAATATTTTTAAAAAAATCAGTCGACATGACTTTAGTATTCTTAAATTTGAAGCCGGGTTTATGCCTTTTGATGGTAATATCAAATATATATCGTTTACAGGAGAAGTTTTCAGGGACGAAAATCAAAAACCTTTGCGAGTGATATTTATTACGAAAGATATTTCTGAAGAGATAATTGCCAAAAAAGAGAATCAAGTAAAAAAAACAATTATAGATAAAAATGACAAATAACCAAAATTCCTGTAGTAATAATGAAGAGTATTCATTCTCATACTTTGAGAATATGCCATTGCTTAACGATAAAAATATTGCGAAATTTCAATCTTTAACAGAGGACCAACCCGAAGTTTTAAGGGAGATTATGTATTCTTTTATTGAAGAATCTTCCGTGTTAATTAAAGATATTGAAAGTTGCATTGATGATGGTCAGTTTAATAAATTTGAGGAATATGTTCATGCATTTAAAGGGCTTGCTGCCACAATAGGAGCTACAAGACTATTGGAAATTTCCAAGTACATGGATAGTAATAATAAACAGAAAAATTTTGAAGTTGCGCGTAAATTCTTCCCATTACTTAAATCAACATATTACGAACTTGAAGATGTTTTAAAGGAAAAGTTCTTCTTAAATGATCAAAAGTAATTGTGCAGGAATTACACAAATATATCCCGATTAGGTTATTAGGTTAAAAAAACATTATTGTAAACTTTCCTTTATGTATTGCTAACATCTACTATTTTATTAATTAAATACTTTCCGGCATCGAGATTTTCTTTTATTTTAGAAAAAGCCTCAAGTGTGTATTCCACATCTTCTAATGTATGTACTGCAGTTGGAATTATTCTTATAATAATCACACCTTTTGGCACAACCGGATAGCCTACAATAGAGCAAAAAATATTATAATTTTCCCTTAAATCGTAAGCTATAGCAGTAGCTTCTTCAGTTTGTCCTGATAAATAAACCGGGGTTACCGGCGATTGAGTATTGCCAAGATTAAATCCTCTTTTTTTCAAGCCGTTTTGGAGAGCATTTGTTATATTCCACAAATTTTCACGTAGTTCCGGATGTTTGCGTATAAAATCAAGCCTCTTTAAGCCTCCTACTACTAATGGCATGGGTAGTGATTTTGCAAAGATCTGGCTGCGCATATTGTATGCAAGATATCTAATCACTTCAGGTGTTGAAGTAACAAAAGCCCCTATTGATGCCATAGCCTTGGCAAAAGTACCAAAATATATGTCAATACTGTCTGTTACGCCAAAATGTTCTGCTACTCCTGCGCCTGTTTTTCCCATAGTACCAAAACCATGAGCATCATCTACAAATAAGCGGAAATTATAGTCTTTTTTTAATGCAACAATTTCATCAAGCTTACCCAAATCACCTGACATACCAAAGACACCTTCTGTAATGACTAAAATCCCCCCGCCGGTTTTATTTGTTATCTTTGTTGCTCTCTCCAGTTGCTTTTCCAGTTTGTCTATGTCATTGTGCGGATAAACAAAACGTTTTCCTAGATGCAGCCGGACACCATCAACAATACATGCATGTGATTCTGAATCATATACTATAACATCGTTACGGTCTACTAATGCATCAATAATAGAAACCATCCCCTGATAACCGTAATTCAGCAAATAGCCGGACTCTTTTCCTACGAACTCCGCCAACTCATTTTCAAGTTTTTCATGTAAGTCAGTCTGACCTGACATCATGCGTGCTCCCATAGGAAGCGCTAACCCATATTCGGCAGAAGCTTCTGCATCAATTTTCCTTATTTCCGGATGATTTGCTAAACCCAGGTAATTGTTTAAACTCCAGACCAATTTTTCCTTTCCCCGGAATTTCATCTTTGTAGATATTTCTCCTTCAAGCTTAGGAAAGGCAAAATAGCCATGTATTTTGTCGGCATATTGACCCAAGGGGCCCGGGTCGTTCGTTATTTTATTAAATAAGTCCACTTCTCCTCAAATTTTGATTAGTAAAAGTTGCAAATCTATAATATTCTTAAATTATTTACAAGTTAAAAATCAATTTTAATAATAAATATATTTTTTATTATAATAGCATCATTTGAGATCTTTAAAAAATATACCGATCATAGATATATATTGCTAAAGTACAGTACAAAAAAGTTATTTTATTGTGTTTATTTAAGTAATATTATCATTAACAAAGGAATTTCCGAAAAAATCCCCCGGATCAGGGCAAATTAGTTTGTATTTCTCCAGATTTTTTTGAGTTGTAGCTCCGGGAAAGTCTCCGGCATAACCCATTATATCACCAATAACCTGGAAATGCAAGTGGGGAGGCCAGTTGCCGTTCTCAGAAGCTTTGCCTATGTTACCTCCTTTTTCTCCGGCTTTTACTTCCTGTCCAACACTGAGGTTTTTTATCGAATCCTCTGATAAATGTCCGTATAAAGTATAGAACTTCATACCCTCAAGCAAATGTTCTATGATTATAGTAGGTCCGTAGTCACCATAGTTATTATTGTTTTTGAAGCTATGAACTTTTCCGTTAAGAGGAAAATAAAACGGATAACCTGTTGGCGTCCATATATCAACACCCAGGTGAATAGTCCTGTGCTCTTCGCCTTCTGCAAATAATGGACTGCGCTTGTATATATCACGGTCTTCAAGATAACCCCCATAACCATATAAATAATTTCCTGAAACTATCAAATTGGAAATATATTTATCTAAACTTGAGGTATTTTCAATATCAATTGATTTCAACCTAGTATTGGCACCGGAAAAATCCATTATAGCGGTGTTATTCTCGTTAAGCTCCGGTTCAAAGATAGAATGAAATATATTTTGATGTTTGCGAAGTAGTTCTTTAAGCTCCATAAAATTAACTTTCTCTATTATTTAACATATTTTGAAGTTTTTGCAGTTCATCGCGTAATCTTGCTGCTTCCATGAAGTTAAGTTCTTTGGCAGCTTTTTCCATTTCTTTTTTCGTTTTATTAATAGCTTTTTGCAGTTCATCTTTACTCATATAGTTTATCACCGGATCGGCTGCTATATTTATCTCTTCGTTTTCAATATATGCTTTTTCCGGTTTTGCACGGGTATCTGCTACAGATGTTTGACCATGAATGGCTTCCACTGATTTTTTAATTTGTGCGGGTGTAATATTGTGTTTTTCGTTATATGCTAGTTGTTTTTCCCTTTTGCGGTTGGTTTCGTTGATTGCTACCTTCATTGAATTAGTTATTTTATCTGCGTACATAATAACTTTACTGTTCAGGTTTCTGGCTGCTCTTCCGGAAGTTTGAATTAGAGACCGTTCCGACCTGAGAAATCCCTCTTTATCTGCATCCATTATTGCTACTAAGGATACTTCCGGCAAATCAAGGCCTTCCCGTAAAAGATTTACTCCAACCAGTACATCAATATTGCCAAGCCTCAGGTCCCGCAGAGTTTCAACTCTCTCAACTGTGTCAATATCTGAATGTATGTACTTGCACTTAATATCTGCTTTGTTAATATATTTTGCCAATTCTTCAGTCATTCGCTTGGTTAAAGTTGTAACCAACACTCTCTCATTGGAAGATGCTCTTAGATTTATTTCTTCTAACAGGTCATCAACCTGATTTGTACTGGGTCTTACATCAATTGGTGGCTCAAGTAATCCGGTTGGTCTTATAAGTTGTTCAACAATGATCCCACCACATTTGTGTAGCTCGTAATCACCGGGTGTTGCACTAACAAAAATAATCTGGTTGATAATTTGTTCAAACTCCTCAAATTTTAACGGCCTGTTGTCCAGCGCTGATGGTAACCTAAAGCCATATTCTACCAATGTTTGTTTGCGCGAACGGTCACCTCCATACATTGCGTGAATCTGTGGTATAGTAACATGGCTTTCATCTATGACCATTAGATAGTCTTTAGGAAAATAGTCAAGTAAACAAAAAGGCCTGGCTCCCGGTTCGCGATTATCAAAATAACGCGAATAATTCTCAATTCCCGAACAATAACCTAACTCCCGGAGCATTTCTAAATCATAGTTAACCCTGTCTTCAAGTCTTTTTGCCTCGTTATGTGCTCCTATGTTTTTGAAATACTCCAACTGCTTTACAAGATCATCTTGTATGTTACGAATGGCTGAATTCATCTGATCTTTAGATGTAACAAAAATGTTTGCCGGATAGATAGATATGTCATTAAAGGTGTCTATGCGTTGTCCTGTTAAAGGATTTATCATTTCCAGGGTATCAATTTCATCACCCCAAAAAACTATACGGAAAGCATTATCCGAGTATGCGGGAAAAACATCTACTGTATCACCTCTAACTCTAAAGCTACCTCTTTTAAATTCAGCATCTGTTCTTTGATGAAGGCTCTCAACCAGTTTGTGTAATAGTTTGTTGCGAGTTATTTTCTGTCCGGTATGCAACCTGGTAACATTGGCATTAAAGTCATCCGGATTCCCAATTCCATAAATACAGGATACTGAACTTACAACTATAACATCTCTTCTACCCGATAATAAAGCACTGGAAGCACTTAAACGAAGCTTTTCAATCTCTTCGTTAATAGACAGGTCTTTTTCTATATAAGTGTTTGTTGTAGGCAGGTATGCCTCCGGTTGATAATAATCATAATAAGATACAAAATATTCTACTGCATTATGTGGAAAAAAGTTTTTAAATTCTCCATATAATTGAGCCGCCAGGGTTTTATTGTGGCTCAGTATGAGTGTTGGGCGTTGGGTTTTTTCAATAACATTGGCAATAGTGAAGGTTTTACCCGAGCCTGTAACACCCAAAAGCGTTTGAAACCGGTCGTTGCTTTCAATTCCGTTAACCAGTTGCTCAATGGCTTCCGGTTGATCCCCGGTCGGCTCAAACTCTGATATTAGATTAAAACCCTTGTATTTATTGTTACCATACATATCTAACTGAAAATCCCGCACCCATAAAAAATCCGGTATGCCCAAAAATGTTTAACCTAGGCATTACATCCATAGATATACTTATGGGAATTTCTTCTATTTTATAATCTAAACCTACAATTCCATCAACTCCTAGTGTCATATGTGTTTCATTGTCAGGGAACCAACCTCTGGGATGATCAGAACCGTAAATACCAATGTGAGCACCTCCTCCATAGTACCATTGTAGCCCGGGTACATCAAAAGCTGTAGCATGATATTCATACAAACCGGTAATCAATAATCCTCCGCGGTGAAAAGCTGCAATGCCTTCTACTGCATTTTCAGCAGACAAAAAGTGTTTAAAATTAAGACCACTTGAAAATCCCCCACGTGCACCTATTCCGGTATTGTATTCCTGGGCTTTAATGTTTCCACAAGCAAAAATTAAAATAATTAGTACCGTTAATAATCTTAGCTGTTGTCTCATATTTTGATTTCTTTTTTGTTTTTAAATACTTTAATTACTTTCAGCGGTTTTGTTATAATCAGTCCTGCTGAAAATATAACTTCAATTAGCTTAAAGATAATAAAAAAATGTAGTAAAGTTCAAAAACTTTACTACTTAATTATTTTCCCATCTTAAATAACAGCTCTTTTTCTTCTTTTGAAAGGCTTTCGTAACCATGTTTGGATATTTTATCCAGTATTTTGTCAATTTTTTTCTGGGTTTCAACTTTTTCCTTATTATATTCATCATCTGTTACTGGCCTTTGTTTGCTATATTTTACTCGCATTTTAGGTTTTGGTCTGAAAAACGATTGTATTTTTTCAAAGATTGTATTGAAAAATAGACCCGTTTCATGACCCTGTTTCAGAAGCATTATATAAAGAAAACCATAAGCTGCACCGCCGAGGTGTGCTATGTGTCCGCCTGAATTTCCCTTGTCTATACTTATCAAGTCAATAATCACAAAAAAAATAGCAATATATTTAAGCCTGACCCTGCCTAGCAATATAAGAGGTAGATGATAATTTGGCATATAAGTGGCAATAGCTACAAAAATAGCCATAACTGATGCTGATGCCCCTATGGCTACCGATATTGCAGCATATTCGCGAAATACAGGGAAAAAGTTATATGATAAAATAAAAAATAATCCACCTACAAGGCCGCCGATTATGTATGTACCTAACAACCGTTTCTCACCAATAAACTGACAAAAAAGCCTCCCACCAACATAAAAAACTATCATATTAAATAAAATATGAAATAAACTAAGGTGGGTGAACATATATGTAATTATAGTCCATGGCCTGGCAATAATAACGCCGGGATTTGATGATATACCCAGCCAGTGAATTATGGCCTGGGAATCAGGGCTAATGGCCAATAGAAAAAATACTAAATTGATAAGATTTGCAAATATAAATATACCGACATTTACAAATATCAGCTTTGATAACATGTTACCCTGCAAAAAATAGTTTTTTATCTCCTGGAAGATCGACTGTTGCATAAAAAGAATATTTTAATATTTACATTACCATAAAAAAACAAATTACAAAATAATTTCTGATTTTCAAAATTGGTTAATTAATAAACTACTAGTGAAGAGTTCCCTTCTTGCTCCAGTATTTTAACATCAAGTAGCCAAAAAGCATACCTCCAAGGTGTGCAAAGTGAGCTATATTGCCATGTGCACCGGTTATTCCGGAAAATAATTCAAATATACCAATAATAATTACAAAATATTTTGCTTTAATAGGTATTGCAAAAAACAGGTATATGTTTGTATTAGGAAACAACATGCCAAAAGCAAGCAATATACCAAAAACAGCGCCGGACGCACCAACAACTATATGAGCATTTAAGAAGTCAACACGGTATTGGTTTAAAAAATTTACCGCTTCCACCATTGCTGCTTCAGTTTTGTCTTGATTCAATAAGTTGTTATACTCAGTTCTGAAAGCCTCGAAATTGTTTCTTATCTCGGTACTTATAATCCTGAAATGATCAGAATGTAAAAATGCTTGTAATTTATCGTGTGAGGGATCAGCAACAAAATCATTTATAGTCTGGAGTGTGGGTATAATTTGGATATATAACACTCCGTAGTGGATTATAGCTGCTCCTATACCGGTTACGAAATAATATACTATAAAACGTTTAGGCCCCCATATGTTTTCTAATACATTGCCAAACATCCATAAAGCAAACATGTTAAAAAACAAGTGGGTGAACCCGCCATGCATGAACATATAGGTGATAAACTGGTATGGCTCAAAATTGGTGGCACCAAAAAAATGCAACCCCATTACCTGGTATAGGTCAATATTAAAGGTGGTTACAAATGTAATTGTTGCCAAAAAAAACAGCCCGTTAATGATTAACAGGTTTTTTACAACTGGCGGCAATATATTAAAACCTCCCGGGCTATATGTTCTCATTGATTTAAAATTTGTTTTTTACTATACTTGTTTTTTACTATGAATTCAGTTGATACTTATTAAAAGTTAATCCTTATGCTCTTTAATATTAGACTTTGGTATAAATAGAAAACAAAAATACAATTTTATTTGAACCTGTCACTTAGTTCCCGGTAACTATATATAAATAGTGTGGGTTTGTTACCGGGTGATTTATCAGGCATTAAGCAAGAAAATAATTCTCCAACTATTGAGTTCATTTCTTTATCGCTGAGGATTTTGCCATGTTTTATAGATTGGTTTTTAGCCAGGGATTTGGCAATATTTTTATAACTTTCAAGTTTGGGCTCGGAAAGGTTTTTTTTATAATTTTCTAACAGTTCTTCTATAATTTGATTTATATTTTCTGTTTCTTTAATGTCTGCCGGTATTGAGTTTATAACAAAAGTATTTCCGCCAAAATCGCTTATGTCAAACCCTAGATTATTAATATGTTGTATAATCTCTTTCAACAGGCTTGCATCAGATTCTATGAGTTCTATTTTTGATGGATGTAGTAATTGTTGAGACGTTGTTTTTTGGTTTTCGTATTTATTTAAAAATTTTTCATAAAGTATCCGTTCATGAGCCCTTTGCTGATCAATTATCATCAAGCCTGATTTTACCGGTGTAAGTATAAACCTGCCATTTAGTTGCCAGAATTTTTTCTCTCCTGTAGTGTGTGTGTGATTAATATCTTCGTCAGTATCCCTTTCTATGCTTTCTCCAAAAAGGTTTTGAGTTTTTTGCAGTTCATCCAGGTCTTGGGTTTCAGATTTATCCATCCCCGGATATAGTTTCTCCCAGTTTTGTGTATTTTTCCGATTTGATAAAAATTGGCTGCCGGATTTGTCTGTTTTAAAAGGGTTATAATCAGGGTCAACATTTATTGTAGGAGGAGTAATTGGGCGATTCTTATCAAAAAGAACATCATCAAAAGCTGTTTCTCTTTCAAAATCCAATGAAGGGGAAATGTTAAATTTACCCAGCGCTCTTTTTACCGAGGAGAGGAGTATTTTATAAATATCGGCTTCATTTTGAAACTTTATCTCTGTTTTTGTTGGGTGAACGTTAATATCAATCATAGAGGGATCAATTTCAAGGAAAAGGTAAAATGAAGGGTGCGCCCCTTCGGGTATCAGCTCACTAAAAGCATTTTCAACGGAATGATTTAAATAAGGTGCTTTAATGAACCTTTTATTTACAAAAAAGAATTGTTCCCGATTGCGTTTTTTGGCAAATTCCGGCTTTACTACAAAACCTGAAACGGAAATAATATCTGTTTTTTCCTCCACTGGAATTAAACGTTGCTTGTAATTATTTCCAAATAGACCACAAATTCGCTGTTTTAGATTTGATTGATCTACTTGTAATATAATTTTATTATTATAATAATACTTAAAATTGATATTGGGATTTGCTAGTGCTACCCTTGCAAACTCATTAAAAACATGTGATTTTTCAACATTTTTAGATTTAAGAAAATTTCTTCTTGCGGGTGTATTGTAAAATAGATTTTTTACGGCAATGCTAGTGCCTACCGGGCATTGACATGGATTTTGACTTTCTGTAACAGAACCTTCAACTATAACTTCCGTGCCTAGTTCGGCATCTTTTGTACGGCTTTTAAGTTCAACACTCGATATAGATGCAATTGAAGCAAGAGCTTCTCCTCTAAAGCCCATAGTGCTTATGCTGAATAGATCTGAAGCATTATTTATTTTTGAAGTTGAATGGCGTTCAAAAGCCATCCGGGCATCAGTTTCTGACATACCATGGCCATTATCAGTAACTTGTATAAGTGTTTTACCACCATCTTTGATACTTAATGTAATTTTTGTGGCTCCTGAATCTAAAGAATTTTCCAATAATTCTTTTACAACTGATGCCGGTCTTTGTATTACTTCGCCTGCAGCAATCTGGTTAGCAACAGAATCGGGTAAAAGCTTTATAACATCGGACATTGAGTAATTTTCCTATATTTGTTTATTTTATAAGTTTTATTTGTATGTTTTTAATCAGACATAAAAGATTAAATATAACAGTAGAAATAAAACAAAAAATATCGCAAAAAGTCTTACATTAGATGCCTTTCGAGCTTTTGCCTGCGACGATCTTTTCCATCTCATGTTCAAACGATCGCGTAAAGCTTCTTCATAATCCTTACCACTCTCCTGGGCTTCTGAGTATGCCGATTTGGAAAGTTTTTCCAAAGCCTCCTTACGCGGATCGTAATAAACAGGTTTGTAACCGTATTGCTTGTTTTTTGGGGTTCTGAAAAATGTTATAGCCATGATAGTTAATTTTATACAAAGTTACCTTATTAGTACGAATTTTTCAAATTTTTTACTTAAAGTATTGAGGCAATGTTATCTCTGTTCCGGATGAGTTTTTTGCCGTATAATAAAGCATGTATCCATAAACATCTACAATTTAATAATTTAGTGTATTATTGTCCAAATAAAATTTTTATTATTTATGAACTTCAATCAAAAAAGTATTTTTAGAAAAAAGTTTGTTATATAGGGCATAGTTTCAATATTAATTTTGCCACGAAAACACGAAGATACAAAGATGCACTAAGTTTTTAATAGGCAGATGTTTAGTCTTTTTGAGTCCCGGAGCCTTTATGACTTATTAGCAGAATTAAATTTAATTTTGATAGTAGTTAATTTAATAAAAAAAAAAGATATTTAGTTTTGTTTTTTAAATAATATGAATTAAATTTACGTTGAAAAAATGAAGTTAAATATTTTTTAAAAATTTAGTAAATAAATATTAAATTTAGGATAATTAAAACAATAAAAAACCAAAAACTAAAGTATTATGAGAAAATTATTTTTATTTCCAATTATTGGATTAGTTATGATGTTTACAGGTTGCGCGGAAGAACCGGAAGTTAAAGAACCCAAAAAAACTAAAGTTGCCGTATTGGTAGATGAAGGCTTTCATGATGGTGAAGCTTACATGCCTATGGGTTATTTAAACAACAAGGGTATTTATAATGTTGTTATAGGACCGGAAAAAGGCAAGGTAACAGCTTACAACTCTGATTTTACAATCAAAATTCAAAAAGGTATCGCTGAGGTAGATGTTGATCGTTTTGATGCACTGATTATCCCTGGTGGTGAAGCTCCGGCTGAGTTGAGAGAGGATGATGCAGTGATTCAATTCGTTCAGGAGTTTTACGAAACCGGCAAACCTATAGCAGCAATTTGCCATGGACCACAAGTTTTAATTACTGCCGGATTATTGGAAGGCAAAACAGCAACCTGTTTTGAAGGCGTTCAAGAAGAAATGGAAGAAGCCGGAGTTGATTATGTGGACGAGTCAGTCGTAATAGATGAAAACATTATCACCTCAAGAATACCGGATGATTTGTACAACTTTAGCCGTGCAATTGCAAAACAAATTATGCCGGAAGAGTGGAAAGACGAGAAAGCAGATAAGGAGTAAAAGGAAGATAAAGAATAATTAATTCTTTCTTTCGGCTAAAAGAGTATATTAAAAAAACCATTGAACCGTTATTTGCAAAATATTGCGTAATGATGGTTTAATGGTTTTTTTGAACATTTGAAAAATGTAATAACTATAATTGCAAAACCTGATATTTAATCAAAAAACTATTAAAGTTCATGTCGTTTTATTTAAGTAATATTACAATATATCATTTTTTGGATTGGTTTTTTCTGGTTTTTCATTTTGCTTTAATTGTTTTTATTTTATTTGGATGGATTTGGAAACGATTGCGTCCTTATAATTTGGCAGTTATATTATTAACTTTTGCTTCATGGTCTTTACTGGGCATATGGTACGGATTCGGGTATTGCCCTTTTACAGATTGGCATTGGCAAGTACTATATGAATTAGGACATACCGGTTTGCCGGCTTCTTATGTTAGCTATCTGTTTCAAAGGATTTTAAATATTGAACTTTCACAAAATTTTGTGGATTTATTGACAGGTGGCTTGGCTGTGTTAGCATTTGTTATATCTTTGACTTTAAATTTACGAGATTTTATAAAAAAAAGAAAGAAAGTTTTATAGATCAAATAATTCTTTTATTAACTCAAAAATAATTTTTTAATACTACAAATAGCCAAAAATAAATATGATTACCCCAGGAATAGTAAGAGATGATCCATATCTAGAAAAACATGCAGATGTAATAAATAATAGGCTTCGCAAGGCTCATGAAAAAGAAAAACAACTTACTGAGAATTTTAAATGTAATTTGAGTGATTTTGCTCTTGGGTACCGGTATTATGGTTTGCATTTTCAAGATGATAAATGGGTGTTGCGAGAATGGGCGCCCAATGCTTGTAAAATATATCTAATTGGTGATTTTTCCGGCTGGAAGTTATATGAGGATTATTCTTTAAACTCATTAGGTAATGGAGATTGGGGTATTGAACTTCCCGGTGATTTTTTTAATCACCTTGACCTTTATAAACTTCATATTTGTTGGGATAATGGTAGTGGTGACCGTATACCTGCATGGGCACACAGGGTTGTTCAAAATCCTGTGACACACGTTTTTAATGCACAAGTTTGGTGTCCTGGGCAACCTTATCAATGGAAAAACTCCCAACCTAAAGGAAGTTTTGAACCTTTAATATACGAAGCTCATGTTGGTATGGCTACTGAAGAATATAAAGTAGGTACTTTTGATGAATTCAGAACACATGTCTTGCCCAAAATTGTCAAAGCAGGTTATAATACTCTACAGTTGATGGCCATAAAGGAACATCCTTATTATGGATCATTTGGTTATCATGTAAGTAACTTTTTTGCTGTTTCATCACGCTTTGGTACACCCGATGAGCTAAAAGCACTTGTTGATGAAGCCCATGGGTATGGACTTAGGGTAATAATGGATATTGTGCATTCTCATGCTGTTAAAAATGAAGTAGAAGGGATTAGTTGTTATGATGGAACGTATTACCAGTTTTTTCATCAAGGTGAAAGAGGTTTTCATCCGGCCTGGGATAGTCGATGCTTTGACTATGGAAAGAATGAAGTAATACATTTTTTACTTTCTAATTGCAAGTATTGGCTTGAAGAGTTCCGTTTTGATGGATTTCGTTTTGATGGAATAACTTCTATGCTGTATCTTGACCATGGCTTAGGTACCCAATTTATGGATTATCAGCAGTATTTTGATGGTAACCAGGACGAGGACGCTATTACATATCTTCATCTTGCCAATAAACTTATTCATGAATTTAATCCCTCAGCGGTCACTGTTGCAGAAGAAATGAGCGGTATGCCGGGAGTAGCTACGCCACAAAGATCCGGAGGAATAGGTTTTGATTATCGCATGGCAATGGGAGTACCGGATTTTTGGATAAAAACGATTAAAGAAACAAGAGTTGAGTTTTGGCAGGTTGGTGATATCTTTCACAACCTTACCAACAAAAGACATGATGAAAAAACTATTCATTATGCCGAATCACACGACCAGGCATTGGTTGGAGATAAAACCATATTTTTTTGGCTTACGGATCAGGAAATCTATTACAATATGCATGTTGATAGTAAAAGTTTGACTATCGATGCAGGAATCGCTCTCCACAAAATGATAAGACTCGTTACAATCGCAACAGCCGGTAACGGATACCTAAATTTCATGGGTAATGAGTTTGGCCATCCTGAATGGATAGATTTTCCAGGTGAACATAACAATTGGTCCCATCATTATGCAAGAAGACAATGGAGCCTTGTCGATAATGAAAATTTGCGCTACAGATTCCTGGCTGAATTTGACAGGGATATGATACACCTTTTCAGAAATAATCATATACTTAGAATTTCTACTGTTGAACCATTGGTGAGAAAAATATCCGATCAGATATTGGTTTTCATGCGAGGAGATTTTATTTTTGCTTTTAATTTCAGCCCATTTCATTCATATACCGATTATATGGTTCCATGCAATGACGGGCATTACGAGATGGTGTTGAACAGCGATGCAGAAAAATATAATGGCCATAACAGACTTGATGAAACTATTACTTATCATTCAATGAAAGATAATATAGATAAAAATACTTCTTTTATCAAATTATATTTACCTGCTCAAACTGCCTTTGTTTTGCAAAAAATATAATAATAAAGTTTTTAAACATTTCAAACTTATTTCTTAATAAACCAAATAATAATATGGCTCAAGAGATTAAATTAAAAAAGCGTATAAATGCTCCACCGGAAGAGGTTTATAGGGCTCTAACAAACCCTTTTGCAATTGAATTGTGGACAGGTATGCCTGCTACTCTTAATCTAGAACCTGGCGGTGATTTTAGTATGCTTGATGGTGAGATTTCAGGTAAAATTGTAGATTTTGAAGAGAATCAAAAACTCGTGCAATTATGGAGCTTTGGACAAGAAAATGAGCCCTCGCTTGTTACTATTGAGCTGAAAAAAGATAAAAATGCAACCACTCTATCTATAGAACAAAACAATATTCCCGATGAAGCGTATGATAACATGCTGGAGGGTTGGAAGTCGGTTATTCTTCAGGGATTAAAGGATTTTTTTTAATAAAAAATGTCCATTATACCAATATATCGGGAAATATGGTGAATTTATAAAATATCGTTTATCTTTTTCAATAAATATTGATTTTCAGGCTCTCATCTAGCTTTTCTACGCTCAAGTACCCTTGGGGATATATAAAATATGGATAACAACGTTCCATATAAACATTTTTTTTATTTAAAATTCTTTTAATGTTAGAGAGGGTTTCTGTTGTTTGATTGTATTTTTCCTTAAGATGCTCTCTCATTTTTTCATTTATATTTGCTATTTGATCATTTAGCTCTTTTCGTTTGCCGGGGGGAGTTTCTTTCATTTGACTACCTATGCGCTTCTTTTCCTTTTTATATTTATCCGCAAGTTCCGGGGATAATAAATCTTCCGGTTTTTGGTTATATTTTCTCAGACATTTTTGGCATACATGATAATCTTTTTGAATATTTTCAGGGGTAGGTAAATTTTTTTCCAATGGAAGGTAAATATTTCCTGTTGCAGACTTGAATTGTAATTTAGAGTGAAGCCCAAAAAAAGATTGCATAAAGATGTTGTTCACTTTTTCATATTCCACTCCTCCGGTACCATGAATAAACAGGTCGCTGAAAAATAAGCGGATCATAATTGTTAAAATGGTTGCTTTGGGATATAAAGTAAAGGTTTTGCTCATTTTCGCGGCAATTTGTTCTACTGTCATGCCGGCGACCGAAATCTTTGTTTCGTAATTTATCTCCGGGGAATAAAAATGTAACATTTTATCTCCTGTAATGCACCCAAAAACAGGATATCTCACGTCATCTTTTATCAACCAAAATGGCAGTTCGTACAAACCATCCATTTTACATGCTTCTTTTACAGGTTGATAGTCTTTATTTTTGTTTTGGTAAATTGCTTTATTATAATGAAAACAGAATGATTCAATGTTTTTAATAATGTAATAAATGAAAAGGTTATAAGCTTTTGTTTTTGAAATATCTGAAACTTTCAGGTCATATAACTTTATTCCCAGGGCTGATTCAAATTCAGCCCGCAATGAGTTTGCCGTATCAATAAAAAGTTCTTTAATTTCAAATGTCTGCAAAAATTGTTGTTTATATTGCTGAAAAGCAGTTTGTATTTGTTGAAAGTCATTGCCTAAGGTATTAAGGTAATTTTCTATCTCGGAAAAAAACCTGTCAGCATCTTTTCCGGATGGCTGAAATCCGGAAAAAACAGTGTTTTGATCATTTTTAATTGAAACATGGGTTTTGCATAATCCATGCTCATTTTTGCAGGGGACGGGGATCTCTATTTTGCCGGTATCACTATCCACAACGAAATTCAGTGCGGCTCCGCCTGCTTCTGCAGCCAATTTTCCGGCATAGTAGTTTTTAATAAGAATGCCGGGATAATAAAAAATAGGCTGATGACCTGTGGCAATTTTAGTATTATTGATATTTATGTAATCTGAAATATTTAGTTCGTCCCAAAAACGGTTTTGGATGTTTCTTAATTCTTTATGATTTTCAAAAATTATATGTTTTAAAGTTTTGTTATGTTGAATAATTGAGTCAATGTTCATTATATAATTATGTTATGTAGATTTTTAATTCCTAATACTTCCGGAGTATAAAAAGGTTCGCCATAAGGACTATTTATTCTTGAGCCATATTGCTTGCCTGCTATTTTCAGGTATTCAGGAATGTTTCTATTCTTATGTATGAATTGAGATTCATAGCATTCTACGGCTTTTATTTTCTCCTCGAATGTATCTTCTGAGACGGGTAAAATAAAAGAAGGAGAGGGGATAATTTTAAAATGGGAGGTATAATAATACAAGATCTTTGGTGGATAAAATGGTTCTCCTTTTATTTCTGTTTTTGTTAATTTAGCATAAAAGCGTGCTGCAGTTCCTAGTTCTGAAGCAGCAATATGGTCAGGATGTTGGTCAAGATGAGTCTGAACAAGCATAATGTCGGGTTTGATTTCTCTAATGTGTTCCGCCACCTTTTCCCGGTTTTCTTTAGTATCTTCCAGATATCTATTGGGAAGATCCATTACAATTCGCCTTTTTATTTTAAGGATCTTATCGGCTATGCCGGCTTCTTTTAACCGTGTTTCTATAGTTCCATTAGGTGTGGGTTCACCGTTTGTAAAATTCAATAAATATACTTCGTCTCCCTGTTGTGCATGGGTAAGCATACTTCCCCCAATAGATATTTCTGCATCATCAGGATGAGCAGCTAGTACTAGTATTTTCATAATCTTTCATCGCTTTATTAATAATATTTAAATAATACCTGTATCGCCTAAACACTTTCCGGTAGGAAGATGTTTGATCTCTCTCTCTATTAAGGTATATCAAAGCTACAGGAACCTCCTTGATCTTAAAGTTGTACTTCCATGCCTGAATCCATAATTCCAGGGGCATCCCGTAACCGTGATCCGTTAAGTTTAATTTTTTTAATGAACTTACCTTGTATAGCTTAAAACCACAAAAAGAATCGGTAAGATTAAAACCGGTAAGACTATTGATATATTTTGTTATCCTTTTATTTACTTTTCTCCGGTCTTCAGGCACACCATCTAATTTTTCCTTATTAAATTCCAAATATCTGCTTCCGGAAACAATATCCCAGTCTTCGTTTTTAATAGCTTCTGTAAATTTTATGATTTCTTCCGGTTGATGCTGTCTGTCGCTGTCCAAAGTGATGACATATTTATAATTACCGGCTATTGCGAATTCAAAACCACCAATAAGAGTTTTGCCATACCCCTTATTTTTTGAATGTTGTATTAAATGTAAATCAGTTTCTTTTTCCAATATATAGGGTGTGTTATCCGTTGATCCATCATCGATTATTAGAATATCAGCGTTTGGAGCTGATTTACGAACCTCTTCGAGTATCTCCTCAATATAGTCGGCTTCATTATAGACAGGGATAAATATTAAAAA
>Ga0207421_10003316_pt1 | contig 19235 bp, 16 predicted proteins | sample SodLakKL_010_SED_4_FD_187542 | JGI IMG/M metagenome (GOLD analysis project Ga0207421, IMG submission 187542) | Alkaline sediment microbial communities from Lake Tanatar, Kulunda Steppe, Russia - 8KL_010_SED (SPAdes) (version 2) | ecosystem: Environmental > Aquatic > Non-marine Saline and... | reverse complement strand
TGCCCCGCGAAATTGTTCCTCCTCGTGGATATCAGCTATCCGTCATGCGCGGCAACCGCACTCCGTACGGGCAGCCGGGTGAACACTACTGGCAGCAGTTCGCCGGGTACGATATTGATGCCACGCTTGATCCTGAAGCCCGAACGCTTTCGGCCAGGGCAAAGATAACCTGGCACAACAATTCGCCGGACACGCTTCGCCGCATGCATCTGGAGCTGGTCCAGAACCACCATGCCGAGGGAGTGATGCGTAACCGTCCGGCCGAAGTTACCGGTGGCATGCAGCTGCATCGTGTCGTTGTAAACGGTACGGAGTACGAAGATGAGCCGGTTTCCCGGAACAGGTATACCGTACAGGGTACAAGGATGTCTTTCTGGCTTGACAGGCCGATCGCTCCCGGTGAATCCGCCGAAGTCGAGATCGACTACGAGTTTCTGATCCCTCAGCGCGGGGCGAGCGGACGGATGGGCCACAGCCGCGACAACCTGTTCTATCTGGGTTACTGGTATCCGCACCTGGTCGTCTTTGACGATGTGGTTGGCTGGCACCCCGACCCCTATCTGGGACAGGCGGAATTCTATCACGGTTTTGCCGACTACAACCTGACCATTCACGCCCCGGAGGAGTGGCTCGTGATGGCAACCGGCGAACTGCAGAACCCGGAAGAAGTTCTGGATCCACTCGTTCTGTCACGCTGGATGGAAGCCCGTGAAAGCGATGAACCCCTTCGCGTGTATACGGCGGGTGCAGAGGAACGCGCAACAGTGCCGGCGCGGGAATCCGGATCGGACGGGATGCTGGCCTGGCGTTTCTTTGCAAGCAATGTTCGGGATGTGGCTTTCAGTGCCACCCGGGAGTCGCACTGGGATGCGGCGCGCACACCGGTCGGTGACCTGAACGGCGATGGACGGACCGACTACACCGTAGTCAACACGTTCTGGAGGGAAGAAGCCCCTCTCTGGTCGGAAGTTACAGCCTATCAGCAGCATGCCATCTCCTTTCTTTCGGAAATGACCAAATTCGCCTATCCCTGGCCTCACATGACGGCTGTTGAAGGTGCCGAAATCATCGGCGGCGGAATGGAGTACCCGATGATGACCATCATGGGGGATTACAACCTTCGCGGGCCTCAGGCCTTGTACGGTGTCACGGCCCACGAGCTGGCCCACATGTGGGTGCCTCTCATTGTAAGCACTGACGAGCGCCGCTACAGCTGGCTGGATGAAGGCAATACCGTGTTCAGCACTTCGGAGGCCGTTCTGGATTACCATCCGGACCGTGACCTGCACCGTCGTGGACAGGCTACCTATCTCGGCGCCGCACGCCGCGGACAGGAAGGGCCCATGATGCGCCGCTCCGACTACCACTATTCGCCGGATCAGTTTCGGGTCGCATCCTACAGCAAGCCGGCTACGGTGCTGGTGGCACTCAGGAAAGTGCTCGGAGAAGATGTTTTTTGGGAAGCTTACCGGACCTTTATCAATGAGTGGGCTTTCAAACTGGCTTACCCGTGGGATTTCTTCCGCACCTTCGAGCGTGTTAGCGGCAGGGATCTGAGCTGGTTCTGGCACAGCTGGTATTATGAGACCTGGGTTCTCAACCAGGCAATCGCGTCCGTCGAGGAGGCTGAAGGCGGAACCCGCATTGTCATCCGGGATGAAGGCGAAGTGCCCATGCCGGTTTATCTCACCGTGACCCGGGAAGACGATACCGTGTCAGAGCACACCATTCCTGTCGACATTTGGCTGAAGGGCGCGCGCCAGGCCGAGCTCATCGTTCCTTACCGTGATGTCAAATACGTGGAAATCGATGCGGATACCATGCTTCCTGATGCAGACAGAAGCAACATGTTCTGGGCACGTGAATATCAGGAAAGGTAAATAAAGCAGCAAGACATTGGAAAAGACAGTTGAATTACCCTGGTATGTCAAACTGGTCATCTTACTGGCCGGGCTTACCCTTTTTGTGTTTTTTCTGATACAGGCCAGTTCCATCCTGGTACCCTTTCTCTTTGCCGTCTTTTTCTCTATCCTGCTGGCACCGCTTTCATCGTTGATTGAGCGCTACCGCATCCACCGGGTTTTTGCATCCATTTTCAGCGTGCTCATCGGGATCACGTTTCTTGCCGGCATCATCTTCTTTTTCTACACCCAGATCGTCAGTTTCGCCGAGGATCTGGGCATGATCGAGAAGCGCATCAACGAGCTGTTTGATCAGTTTTCCGGTTTTTTCAATGCCTATCTGGATGTGGAACCGGATGCGCAGCTGGAATCGGCCCAGGACGCGATCATCTCGTTCTTGCAGGATAATGTGGAGCCGCTCACGCGCGGTGTGATGACCGCCGCCACCACGCTCACCATGTTTTTCCTGATTCCCATCTATGTCTTCCTGCTTCTGCTTTACCGTGATTTCCTCAGGGATTTTTTCATGATGGCACTGGCACAGGCCGACCGCGACAACAAAGTGGAAAAGGTGCTCAACAAGGTGCGCAGCGTAGTTCAGAATTACATAACCGGCATGTTTTTTGTAATCTGCATCCTGGCGGTGCTGAACAGCCTGGCACTCACCATCATCGGGGTGGATCATGCGCTCTTCTTCGGCGTGTTCGCCGCCATGCTCAATGTGATACCGTTCCTGGGGCCCATCATCGGATCCATACTTCCGATCGTCTATGCGCTGCTGACCATGGATTCGCTCTGGTATCCGGTAGCGGTGCTGGCTTCCTTCTACGTCATCCAGCTATTTGAAAGCAACCTGTTCACACCGATGATTGTCGGACAACGGGTGAGCCTGAATCCGCTGGTGACGCTGCTGGCCATATTCATTGGCGGACAGATATGGGGCCTGGCCGGGATGATCCTCTTCATACCGGCGCTGGCCATGTTCAAGGAGGTCTGCGATGAGGTAGAGTCCCTGCGTCCCTACGGCTATCTTCTCGGCAAGGTCAAGACGCGCGAGGAGACGGAAAAGGAGTACTTTTCGAGCCGGTTTCGCGGTTTCAGCATGAAGGAAGAGATGTCGGAATCAGGTGAATCCGATGGAAAGAATCCTGACAGGAAAGAATCCGTCAGCAGAAAAACCGGGAAAGAAAAAGGTTCTTCAAAGAAATCGGCAGAGTGAAAAACTCACAAGCAATACTGCTGCAAAAAAAGTGCAATCAGCTTCATTCACCACTGGTGTAGAGATAGCGCTTGATCTTCTGGGTTGGGGTTTTTTCAAAAGGCTCCGGTTGTATAATGACTTCGGAAAGCCGCGAAAATGAAGATACATTGGCATTGGTTTCCTCCCGTATGGAAACCAGCAGCTTTTTGATGTATTCGCGCTCCTGGGCTTGGTTGAGATTCTGTCCGGCCAACTCTTCATCCAGCTTTTCATAGTTCAGATGCACCCGGGCCACAAGCCGGCCATCCTGCTGAAATACAAGTGACTCAAGGACATATTCGGACCGATGCAGCACCGATTCGATGGCTTCCGGATAGATGTTCTCCCCACTCGGACCCAGAATCATGTTCTTGAGGCGGCCCCGGATGTAGAGATATCCATCCTTGTCGATATGGCCCAGGTCACCGGTATGCAGCCAACCGTCTTCCGTAATGGTTTCAGCGGTGAGATCAGGGTCCTTGTAATATTCTTTCATGATGCCGGGACTTTTAACCAGTATTTCACCGTCATCGGCGCGTCTGTTTTCATTATCAATCCGAACCATCACATCATCGAGCGGCTTTCCGGCCGAGTACAGCCGCGCCGTGGCAGGCGGAGTACCCGTGACAAGCGGAGATGTTTCGGTCAGGCCGTACCCGACGGCATATGGAAAACGAGCCTCTCTGAGGAATTTCTCCACATCGGGAGCAATTCCAGCTCCACCTATGCAGAACGTATGGAGCGAGCCGCCAAATGTCTGCTTCAATTTCTCCCCCGCCTTGCGGTTGATAGCCTTTCGGAGCAGAGGCATCTTGTAGGCGGTCCTCAGGACAAATTTCTTGCGGATTTCCGGCAAAATCCGCGCTTTGTACATCTTCTCAATGATCAGGGGGACCGAAAGCATGACCGTAGGACGAACCTCTTTAAGAGCGGGCACCAGGACTGCTGCCGTCGGAGGTTTTCTTACATAATAGACAGTTGCTCCGATCATCAGAGGCAATACAAGCCCCAGCGTACATTCATAAACATGTGGAAGCGGCAGGATGGACAGCATCCGATCATTATGGTTTATTTTTATCATCCGGTTGGTGGACAAAGCATTGCCAGTAATGTTGCCATGTGTGAGCACTACTGCTTTGGAATGTCCGGTGGTGCCGGATGTGTATATGATGGATGCCGGATCATCTTCATCAGCGCTTGCCGATGACAAGCCGGCTTTCTGAAGTGCCATATGCTTGATCCGTTTCAGTTCGCGACTGCCCTCTGCATAGAGACGGCGCAAACGCTCCCTGGACCAGTCGGGGGATATGACGGAGAGATTGTCAATTAGTATGACAGCACTGAGACTGTTGAGATCAAACTCCTCCACCTTGTGATACAGTCGCTCGGAAACAAATAACGCACTGGCGCCGGAATGGCGAAGGATGTGGTGAATCTCCGATGGATGAAAATCGTTGAGAATCGGGACCACGATGGATTTCATGGAAGTAATGGCAAAGTAGGCCGCACCCCAGTTCGGTCCGTTTTCGCTGAGAATGGCTACCCTGTCACCCTGGCCGACCCCATTATTCTGGAGATAGGTTGCAATACGATCAATTTTTTCACCCAGTTCCTTATAGGTGGCAGCTTTCTCCCCGGCAAAGCCGAGTGACGGAAGGTCTGGATAAGTGGAGAGGCTTCTGCTGAGTAATGCCGGGAGTGTTTTTTTGGTTAATGGCGATACATCCATGCCGGAATAATAAAAAATATTTGAAGGATAAAAAGATGCGTATAATTACAGATGGTAACGATTCACAAAGAAGAATATGTTTCCGGAAGCCTGCCGTAATTAAGGAAGAAATCCGTGAGCCCGTCCACGATTTTTCCCGCCATCCTGTCCTGAAAAACCGGGTCGAGCAGCTTCATTTCATCCACCGGATGGGAGATGAAAGCCGTTTCCACCAGTACATTGGGCATTTCGGTGAGGGCGTTGAGCGTGAAGTTGAAGCTCCCGATAAGCCCGAAGTCACGAAGGGGAAGCTCCAGCATCCGGTTGTGTACCATGAAAGCCAGGGGTTGAAAGGCATGATGGCGATAATAGGAACTGGTGCCGTGGATGGCATCGGGATTGGTGGCGCTGCCGATGGAGTTGGCGTGGATGCTGACAAGCACGTGTGCATCGGAAGCGATCACCATCTCGCTTCGCTGGATCATGGAGACATTGATGTCCCGGTCGCGCGTCATCAGGACCCGTGCCCCTTCCCGCTCAAGCCGGTCTTTCAGTTTTTGTGAGATATCAAGGGCGATGTCTTTCTCAGCCGCTCCGGTAGCGCCAAGTGCGCCGCGGTTTTCCCCGCCATGTCCGGCATCCACGGCGATGCTCATGCCTTCCAGCGGGCGGTGGGTGGAAGCGAGCCGGGGTGGACGCTGCACCTGGACCCTGAGGCTGGATCCCACGCCGTAACCGATGTGATATCCCCAGTGCATGTCGTGTTCCAGATGGATGTAGAGCCGGAAGTGGTTGGTGCCGGCCTGGTCCCAGCTGACGCTCCGGATGCCTTCGGCACTTTGAAGGTGAGTGATCCAGTTGGTGTTGGAGTCGGCCCCGAAAATATCAATCTCAATAACATTGGGGTCTGTGCGCATGTTGGCGATGTATGGCAGACGCTGTCCCAGAGACAGCGTGACCATGTCAAATGCGTCCGTGCCGCTCACCGTTGCCGAACCGGTAAGAGAACGCGGGGGAGGGGTGCCCTCGGGCAGCAGTTCGGCAAAACGCATGGGGAGATAGGCCTCCAGGCTTTCGGACAGCCGGACGATGTAGAACGAGCCGTGCTCGCCGACAACATCAAGGCGCACCCCGCGCTCCAGGTAACCGAGCCGTGCGCCGCCCAGGCGATCGGTGCCGGATCCGGAGTTGAGGAACGCGCGTCTGGCATGGATCCGGGCAACGACCGGAAGCTGATCTTCGGCATAACGGATTACTTCCGGTACCGCTGGCGGCGGGGTGACCGCGTCGGGGTCCGGCCGGTAAAAATGGAGCTTCCTGATCCGCGTGTCCCCTTCGGGCGTCCGGACACTGATCTCGGCTGCAGTCTCTCCAACGGACAGATCCGCCAGTCCCACAAAAGCGCCGCTCGGGTGCACGGTCACCTCCTTCCCATTGATGAAAGCCCGGTTCTCCGGATGCGTATTGGCGGCTATGCGATGGCGGCTGAGGGCAACCGAAGTGGTATCGCTCGCGGGGATGATGATATTCAGGGGGATATCATTCCGGCCGGTATCACCGGGATGCGTCCCGAAACCCGCCTCATCCGCCAAATGGTGGCTGGTCAGGGCAAACGAGCACAGTGCAAAAAGAAGCAGGGACAGAATATGCCTGAGTGAGGGGTGCATGGCAGGTAAAAGAAGTCTGGATTCTTGAATGAACCGAAGGTCACGAAGCGCCCACTGAAACGCGTAAGCGAGATCGAAATGATTTAGACAGATCAACCGCGTCGGCATGAGAGGCATCCCGACCGGTTTGCCTTCCATGCTGACCCTCTACACAAAATATCATTTTTCCGGAACTCTGAAAGTGCCGGCCGCTTTATTTTTTGCTGTTTTTCTCCTTGCGCGCTTTTTTCTCCTCCAGCATCTTCTCCTTGCGCATCTCCTTTGCCTTTTTCTTGTCGACGCTTTCCATCATTTTCACATGGTCGATCTTCTTGTTGATCATCATCTGCTGAACGATGGAGAGTGCGTTGTAGATCAGGTAGTAAAGGCTGAGCCCGGACGACAGCCGGTTGAAGATGAACAACAGCATGACCGGGAGTACGTACTGCATCATTTTCAGGGTCGGGTTCGGGGCCGTGGCACCCTGTCCCGATACCTTCATCTGTATCACCATGGACGCGGTCATCAGCAGAACAAATCCGGCGATGTGATCGCCCATGAGCGGAATGGTGAACGGCAGGTTGAACAGGATGTCCGGCGCCGAGAGGTCTTCCGCCCAGAGGAAACGCTCCTGACGGACCTCTATGGAGTTCTGGAAGAAACGCCAGAATGTGATCAGAACCGGGATCTGCAGCAGGTTGGGCAGGCAGCTTCCCAGCGGGTTCACCTTGGCGGTCTTGAACAGCTTCATGGTGGCCTGCTGCTGTTTCTGCGGATCTTCCTTGTACTTCTCCTTGATGGCCTCCATCTCGGGCTGCAGCTCGCGCATGGCGGCCATGCTCTCAAAACTCTTCTTGGTAAGCGGATAGAGGACAATTTTTACCAGCAGGGCAAACAGGATGATGGTGACGCCCATGTTGCCCGTAAATCCGCCCACAAACCAGAAGAAGGGCAGGATAATGTACTTGACGAACGGATCGGAAAACCAGCGGATGAAGCGGAAGCCGGTATCCACCATGTCATAGGTCTTCGCATGGAAGTTGCGCAGGTGCCTGTAATCCAGCGGCCCCAGGTACAGCTGATAGGAGTAGGTGTCGGAAGCGGTGATCCGGGTGCGCAGTGCCGTATTGAAATCGTGGATCGTCTCGCCGTTATCGGGATCGGGGGTGAGATCGGCCGTGAGGATGGCGCCGTCGGTCGGTTCCTGCGCCATCATGATCTGCGTGAAGAATTTCGACTTGCTGGCTACCCAGGTCACATTCCCGGTGATGATGCTTTCAGTAAAACCGATGCTGGATGGCTGGAACTGCTCAAGCACCCCGCCGGCATAGCTGTAGGCAGCCGTGTATTGCTTTTCCGAGGCCACATCCCGCTCGGTCGGCGGAATGGCCGGTTTCCACATCAGCTCAAAGCTGCGTCCGCTTATATGCTGGTCCATCCCGTCGAAGGTGATGCTGAGCAGGATCTGGTAGGTATCGGCATCGATGGTGTAGGTGTAGAGCATCCGGCTGCCGTCGCCAAGGACAAATTCGTACTGCAGGTTGGTCTGCTCGCCGCGATCGAGAGAAATGACGGGATCGGCTGCAAGTGGCCGGAAAAGCAGCTGATCCGTCTCGATATTGTAGTTTTCAGTAGATAGAAATTCCACAGAGTAGGCGGAACGGGTCGTATCGGACATCAGTTGCACGAAACCGCCGTCCCAGCGTTCATGACGCTTGAGATGAAAGCTGGCCGGACCGCCGCCAAGATTGGTAAAGCGGGCACGGTATTCCGGGGTTTCGACCCAGGTGTAAATCGTATCAGTGACAGCCTGATAGCCAAAAACACCGAGCACAGGCCGGTCTTCGGGTGGCACAGGTTCCACATCCGGATCCCGATCTTCTACCCACCGGGGATCGGTGCGGTCTTCCAGTTCCGGCACGGTGTCGCGGGCCATGCGTTCCTGGCGCTGACGCTCCAGCTCCTCTTGGGATGGCATCGTGGTATACATCCACGCTAGCATCAGCCCGAAGATCAGTACAAATCCGATTACAGTATTGCGATCCAAAATAGTTGCAGTTTAAAGGTCGGTGGATGATGTGGTTGGAACCGGGTTCTGCCGGAGTTCCTTGTGCGATGATTTGCCGTGGCGTTCACACGTGCAGCTGCTTCTCTTTGCGGGGACCGGATCTTCTCCGCCGGCACTCCAGGGATGGCAGCGCAGGATGCGCCATGCAGCCAGTCCGGTGCCCTTGAAAGCACCGTGAATGCTAAGGGCTTCCAGTGCGTAATGACTGCAAGTGGGATAATAACGGCAACTGGTCGGGAAATAGGGTGAAATGAAAAACTGATACCCTCGTACAAGAAGTATGAGAAACGTACGTGCGGCTTTCTGCATCAGAGAGGCGAGGCGGTGCAGCAGATCCATCATAACACGGAAGGCATTCATGATGCTGCTGATTCCTCTTTCATTTTCTGTTGAACTGCGGTAAGCAGACGTATGCAATCCTGCTCGATCATCGGGTAGGGAGTGCCGGCTTTTTTAGCAATAAAAATTCCCTGAAACCCGATTGATCCTGATTCAGCGATATCTCGCACAAGGTGTTGATGCTGCCGGTAAGCTTCCCTCATACGGCGTTTGATCAGATTGCGTTCGTGTGCTTTGCCAAGACGTTTTCCTGCAATGAATCCGGCCAGGCACGTGCCTTTCTGGTCGGGAAACAATGCATAGCGCAAATCCATGCGGCGCTCACGGAGTGCCCTTCCGCTGCGGAACAGACGCCTCACGGAATCTCTTCCGCGCAGAATCCGGGAACGTGGCAACAGATAATTCCGCCCTGTCCTATTTGCGGAATTTTTCATCACTGACGGTCAACTTGTGTCGACCCTTTGCCCGTCGCCGCTTCAATACATTGCGTCCGTCCGCATCTTCCATGCGGGCTCGAAAACCGTGAGTGTTACGGCGGCTGCGCCGGCTCGGTTGATATGTTCGCTTTGTCATCTGGGTGGAATATTAATCGTTCTGACTGTCAAATTTAACAAAGACCCTAAAAATACAAGTTTTTCATCAAAGATTAAACAAAGAAATACAGGCTATTTTTGCTGTCTGTTCGTTTGAAGGAAAGCGAACTGTAAACGGCAAGTTGAACGAGCCTTGATTTAGCCGTACTTTTACAGATTGTGATAACATCGAAAAAAAAAGCCAGAAGGCTGATATGATAGATAAAATTTTTGCAGGCATTTCAAAAATAATGGGCTCCAAGAGTGAGCGCGACATTAAGAAGATCCAGCCGATCGTCGACGAGATCAAGACTTATGAAGACGAGGTGAAGCAGCTCACAGAAGAACAGCTCAAGGCCAAAACCGACGAATTCAAGCAGGAAATTAAAGAGGCTACGGCCGGGACCCAGAAGAAAATCGATGAAATCAAACACGAACTGAATGTGATCCACACCGGCGATCCCGGAGAAATCGACAAAAGAAGCGAGCTGGAGGCCGAACTCGAGTCGCTGGACAAGGAGTGGCTGGACATTGCCGAGGAAGTCCTGGACGATATCCTTCCGGAGGCGTTTGCCGTCCTCAAGGAAACCTGCCGCCGTTTTGTCGGAAAGAGCTGGAAGGTGGCCGGCACCGAAACAGTGTGGAACATGATCCCTTACGACGTACAGCTGGTCGGTGCCGTAGCACTGCATCAGGGCAAGATTGCCGAAATGAAAACGGGTGAGGGAAAGACACTCGTGGCCATTTTCCCCACATATCTCAATGCGCTGGTCGGACGCGGGGTGCATATCGTGACCGTCAACAGCTATCTGGCGCAGCGCGACGCCGAGTGGAACGAGCCGATTTTCAACTTCCATGGGCTTCGGGTGGATTGCGTGGACCGCTACGAACCCAATTCCGAGGAGCGCCGGCGTGCCTACCGGGCGGATATCACCTATGGCACCAACAACGAATTCGGATTCGACTATCTGCGCGACAATATGGTCATCAGCAAAGACCAGCTGGTGCAGCGCGGTCACCATTTCACCATCGTGGATGAGGTCGATTCCGTGCTCATCGATGAGGCCCGGACCCCGCTCATCATCTCGGGTCCCGTCCCCCAGGACAATCAGAACCAGAAATACACCGAGCTCAAGCCGAGGGTCCAGCGCCTTGTTGAAGCACAGAAGAAGCTGATCGCCAAATTCCTCCAGGAGGCCGAAGAAGCGCTGGAGCAGGGCGATGAGCAGAAAGCCGGTCTGGCCCTGTTCCGGGCCCGCCGCGGCTTCCCCAAAAGCAATAAGTTCATGAAGATGATGCAGGAACCCCGGCTGCAGAAACTGACCCAGCAGACCGAGTACCTGTATCTGCAGGACCAGGGCAAGAACATGCATCTGGTGGACGAAGCCATGTACTACGCCGTGGACATGAAGCAGAACACCATCGAGCTCACCGAGATGGGCCGTGAGCTGATCACCCCGTCCAGCGAGGACAAAGACTTCTTCGTAATCCCCGACATGGGAACGGAAACATCCGTTATTGAAGAGGAACTGGACAATAAAGAGCGTGAGCAGATCGCAGAAATTGAAAACAATCCCGATTTCAGCGAGGATTACAAAGAGCAGCAGATCGAAAAAGTCCGCGAGGATGTCAAAAAAGAGCGGTCGGACCGCATGTCGGAGCTCTACCGAGTCTTTTCCGAGCGCAGTGAGCGTATCCACTCGGTAAACCAGCTGCTCAAGGCCTATACCCTGTTTGAGCGGGACGATGAATATATCGTTTCCGACGGAAAGGTCCAGATCGTGGATGAGCACACCGGACGGGTGCTGTCCGGACGCCGTTATTCTGACGGTCTCCATCAGGCCATTGAGGCCAAGGAGGATGTGAAGGTGGAAGCGGCCACCCAGACCTATGCCACCATCACCCTGCAGAACTACTTCCGGATGTATCACAAGCTGGCCGGCATGACCGGTACGGCCATCACCGAGGAGGGTGAGTTTTTCGAAATTTACAAGCTGGAAGTAATCGAGATCCCGACCAACGTTCCGATACTGCGGAAGGATCATGAAGATCTGGTCTACCGCACCAAACGGGAGCGATACAACGCGGTGGTCGAACGGGTGCGCGAGTATCACGAACGCGGACAGCCCGTGCTGGTCGGTACCACGAGCGTGGAGGTTTCCGAAATGCTAAGCCGCATGTTCAAGCGTGGGGGTATCCGCCATAACGTGCTGAACGCCAAGCAGCACAAAAGCGAGAGCGAGATTGTTCGTGACGCCGGGCAGAAAGGTTCGGTGACCATCGCCACCAACATGGCGGGACGCGGAACCGATATCAAGCTGGGCGAGGGTGTCCGGGAACTGGGCGGCCTGGCCATCGTAGGTACCGAACGGCACGAATCGCGCCGCATTGACCTGCAGCTCCGCGGCCGCTCCGGGCGCCAGGGTGATCCCGGAGAGACGCAGTTCTTCGTCTCCCTGGAAGACGACCTTATGCGCCTGTTCGGTTCAGAGCGGGTAGCCAATGTGATGGACCGCCTCAAGTTCGAAGAAGGCGAAGTGATCCAGCATCCATGGGTTTCCAAGACGCTGGAACGGGCCCAGAAGAAAGTGGAGCAGAACAACTTCAGCATCCGGAAACGCCAGCTGGAGTACGATGATGTGCTCAACAACCAGCGGAACGTGGTCTACGGATACCGCCGGAAGGCGCTGCTGGGCGAGGGCCTCAGCAGCATGCTCCTGAACATGCTTGAGGATATGATCTCCGCCATTGTCAACGAGCTCTATCCGGAAGGCGATTACGACGGCATCCGCGAGCGTGTGCTGCGGCAGCTGGCCGTCGACGTGGAAGTGGACCGTGAGAAATGGTCCAACCTGCGTGAGGACGGGGTCATCGACCTGATCTTCGAAGAAGCCGTCAAAATCTATCAGCAAAAAGAAAAACGGCTGTCCGAGCCCTTTTACAAAGTCATCAAACAGGTGCACGAAAACGATGTGCCCAACAAGCCGACCAACGTCCAGATCCTGTTCACCGATGGGGTGAAGCGGATGCGCGTGGTGGTGGGGATCGAGGAAGCCGTCGCCAACGAGGGCCGCGAAGTGGTCCGCGCGCTGGAACGTTCGGCCGTGCTGGCCGTGATCGACGAACGCTGGATGGAGCATCTGCGCGACCTGGATTCGGTCAAGCAGGGCGTTGGCCTGCGTGCTTTCGGCCAGAAAGATCCGCTGCTGGAATACAAGCGCGAAGCATTCAACATGTTCACCCAGCTTCTGGAGGACATCAACAACGACGTGGTTTCCATGATCTGGCGCGCCGTGCCGGAAGTGGCAGCGGACCCGAACCAGCTTCAGCGTGCCCGCCAGCCGGTCAAAAGCCGGGTGGATATGGAAAAGCTCCGGACACAGCACGAATCGGCGGATAATATGGGACTGCGGTTCGGCGGCGGTCCCGAAGGCGGAGATGCCCAGCGGGCCGCAGCGGCGGCGGGGCGTGGCGAGAAAGCAAAACGCCAGCCGGTCGTTGTTGAAGAGCGGGTCGGGCGAAACGACCCCTGTCCCTGCGGTTCCGGCAAAAAATACAAGCACTGCCACGGAAAGTGAGTGCCAGGGATGTACAGACAGGAAACCGGGACTTGTTGCGTATTGCCCTGGATGAAATGCTACAGCAGCAACAGACCCTCATTATAACAGTCAACACGCCCGAAACCGGGCTTCCTGTTACGTATAGCTTTTTTCCAGAATGTTCCGGAGGGTCCTTTTGAACAGTGTCATGTCCACGGGCTTGACCATATAGGCTACAGGATTGGTGGCACGGGCCCGTTTGCGGGTGCTTTCATCAGAATTTCCTGTCAGGTATAAAACGGGGACATCCGTGAAACCTCTGATCTGCTCTATAGCCTCTACGCCATCCATCACTCCTATAAGTTTGATATCCATCAAAACGAGATCAGGAAGGATTTTTCTGATTTTTTCTACGGCTTCCTCTCCGCTGTTTACCTTTGCTGCGACATGATATCCCATCCTGGTAACTTGCTTTTCAAGCAGCAAGGACAGGATCAAGTCGTCTTCAACGATAATAATTTGCTTCATAATTGTTGGAATAGTGAGATTCTGACACCCAAGGGTAATTTTTTGGCATGCAATCGGAACCAGATGATTACTTCACATTTATCGGCAGGAAAATCCCGTAATTAAGCCGCCAGGGAGATATCTTTCGGTAAAGTAATGTTTTTTTGTGTTTAAACGACAATATGGATTTCACTTTGAGAGTCTTTTATCTTATTTTTTGGAGCAAAAGGATTATTTTTTCTTTGCACCTCCCGGAAGTTATTATCTTCAGGACAAATCTGCCAAACTATCATAATTATTAAATATGGTGCTATCTAAAGCGTGTACATACGGCATACTGGCCTCTTTGTATGTGGCAAGGGAAGCTAACAGATCAAAGGATTATGTTTCTATCGGACGCATGAGCAAGGAGCTTAACATATCCTTCCATTTCCTTACCAAAATACTGCAGCAGCTTACATCGGCAGGAATACTGACCTCAATGAAAGGTCCTAAAGGAGGAGTGGCACTCAAACGCAACCCGGGAGAGATCAGCCTGGTTGATATTGTTGTTGCAATTGACGGAATGGGCCTGTTTACTGATTGCCTGCTGGGGCTGCCTGGCTGTGGTGAGCAAAAGCCGTGTCCTGTCCATGATGAATGGGCAGGAATCCGCGCCAATCTGTTTCATACTTTTCGGGATAAAAACCTGGCGGAAACGGCACAACGCATCGATGAGCTGAATTTAAGATTCAGTCTGCCGGAGTTTGCAGACCAGTGATAGATCCCGGCGGCTGATTGTCACAACTCAAATGGCGGGTCAGCCCAGCCAGGCGGATCAGGCTGGGTTTAAGCGGGAAGTCAATAATTCAGTATTTCATTAATGGTCTTCTTGAGGAGGAGCATGTCAACCGGTTTAACGATATACGCTACAGGTCTGGATGCGTGGGCACGCCTCCTGGTTTGCTCATCACCGTTACCCGTCAGATAGAGTACCGGAACATCCGAGAAATCCCTGATTGTCGAAATGGCATCAACCCCGTCCATCTCACCTGCAAGTATGATATCCATAAGTACGAGGTCGGGATTTTTCTCTTTGATCATTTCAATAGCATCTGTTGCATTGTTTGCCTTCCCGGCAATTTCATACCCCATAAGCTTTATCTGCATCTCCAACTGCAGGGATAGAATCAAATCATCCTCAACAATGAGAACTTGCTTTTTATTACCGGTATTTTCGTGAGCTTTTTGCAAGGAAGAAGAGCCTTTCTTTTTAAAATTGTATGATTGACCTGAAATCACCATAATTAATATCATTGCAGAGATGCCAATACCTGTATCTCTATGGTAATAGGTAATAAAAAAAAACGGAAATCAACCACTGTTTTGTGATTAATTCGAAAAAGTGTTACTTGAAAAGACCGTTATCGGATCAAGAAACGATTAGTTAACTGCTTTCTGCACTTTAACGTTCATGGTATTGGCATTCCGTATCTTAAGCAGCCGGTTTAATTGGATATTTGGAAAATATCAGAGATCTTATTAAGATACAAGAGTCTTATGTCATATTATATATTTCCATCATACAACACACATATATTATGAATAATCTATCACATAGCGATGAAATAATTCTGGATGTGCGCGACATGAATTGCGAAGTACGTTGTCCTTTGGTGAAACAGACTTACAGTAACCTGAATCCGGGTGAATCGTTTGTACTTGTGCATGCCTTTGAGCCGCTGCCTTTAAAAAATAAACTTGAAAATTTAACAGAGCACGAAGTTGGATGGGAATCTCTTGAGCGAGGGAACGGATTCGTAAAAGTGCGTATTGGCAAGATTGCAAGAGTTAAAAGCTAATGATTTCGCCTCATAAAGAGATTGCTGGTGCAGCAGACCAGGAAGTCCGGCGCAAGGTGACGTCCAGGCTTCGCGATATCATCGATCCCGAAATCGGGGTGAATATCGTGGATCTGGGTCTGGTTTACGACATTGTTATTGAAACGGACATCCATTCACAGGAACGGAAACTGACAGTGAGCTACAGCACCACCACGCCGGGCTGTTCGGCATTGGCTACGGACTGCCGTACGCGCTGCTCAATGTATTTCTGGCTGCGAGGATCCTGGGGGATGTGTTCTGGATCCCGGCATGGCGAACGGCCGGCGCCTGGGGGAATGTGGTGGCCATTCTGCTGTTTCTGCTGGGGATCCTGATCGGGGTGGTGGCGACGGCATGGAGAAAAACACATCCACCAGTTACATTAACCCGACCCTTAGAACCCGACCCTGAAAACCCGAGTCTTAAAACTTGAAATAACAATCTGTTCAGCTGACTCAACGTCGATACGTGTCAATAACCGCTTTTGTCGCATATTACCGGGTATCAACTATTTGTTGCGGATTGCCCATATGTTCAGGCAAACAATCTATTGCAGGTTGGCTTTATACTACAGTTCGTCCAAGCCTGTTCATCCCGGCCAGGATCCAGATGGCGGATCCGGCGCTCAGCATGCCGGTCAGCAGGATGGCCAGGTTCAGGTCGAACAGATCCGCGATGATGCCTGAGAAGATGGCGCCAAGGGCATAACCCCCGTCCCGCCAGAGCCGGAAGACGCCCACGCTTTCGGCACGGTCCTCCGGGTGGGTAAGGTCGGCAATGGCGGCCAGGAAGGTCGGGTAGACCATGGCCGTGCCGGTACCCAGCAGCGCCGCCGCCGCTATGAATGCGCCATAATTTTCCAGATTCACAAAAAGCAGGAGGCTCAACCCCTGAAGGAGCATCCCCGACCATAACATGTGCTTGCGGCCGGTGTAGTCGGATAGCTTGCCGGTAACCACCTGGAGGATTCCCCAGAAAGCGGGATAAACGGCCGCCACGACACCGATCTGACTCAGCGAGAGTCCGGCCGCCGCCAGGAACATGGGGAAAGCGCCCCAGGCCATGCCGTCCTTGAAATTGGTCATCATGCCGGCCTGGGAGACGGCCATCAGGTTACGGTCGCCCCAGGAGACCTCGCGGAACAGGTTTTTTTTCCGGTGTTCACGGACGGAGTTTTTGGATTCGTAGGCCACAAACGGTGCGGTGTCGCGGATCAGCAGCAGGGACATGCCCAGCCCCAGGAATGCCAGCACAATGCCCAGGAAGAACGGCCAGGGACGCAGGCCGAATTCGGCGGCGATCCACCCGGTCAGGAAAGCCACCACGGCCACCGCCACGTATCCGGCAAACTCGTTCAGTCCCATGGCAAGCCCGCGGTCCTTCTCGCCGGCCAGATCGATTTTCATGATCACGTTGGCCGACCATGCCAGCCCCTGGTTGATCCCCAGGAAGAAGTTGGCGGCCACAATCCAGTTCCAGTCCGGCGCGTACATCAGCATGAACGGCACGGGGATCCCGAACATCCAGCCGGTGACGAGCATTTTCTTGCGGCCGAACTGCTGGGCGAACCGGCCGGCAAAGTAGTTGGATACGGCCTTGGTGATCCCGAAAACGACGATAAAGGAGAAGATGGCTGAACGGGCGGCGATGCCGAAATCCGTTTCGGCGATCTCGGGCAGGATGGTGCGTTCGAGTCCGACCATGCCGCCCACGAAGGCATTGATCAGCACAAGAAGGGAAAACTGCTTCCAGTTGCGTTTCAGGCCGGGGATGCTGTTGGACATGTTTTGGAGCGATTCACCTTTTGAAAGGTTGTCTGGGTATCAATCAACTGGAATTAACTGCTATTGGCTACTGGTCAGGCGATCGGCTACCGTTCTCATCAGAGCGGAATGGTCGGAATGTCTGCGATAAATTTTCATTGCAACTTCTTCCAGGTAGGAGTGTGAAGTCAAATTGCGGTCGTCTATCATCTGCAGTACCTGTTCCGCTTCGTTGTTATCAAGAAGGCCCAAGGTTGCAGCAGTACGGATGCAATTTTTCGGGGAAGCGCAATCCAGCCCTTCAGAAACCCGCAGCCACACTTTGATCGTTTTCCAAAACAGTTCCACGGTGTATTTAAAGCGTTGCAATGTTGCATCTCTCAAAATGACAGAATAAGGTTCGTCTTTTAAAGCTTCGAGGCTTTCTAGTGCTGCTGAAAAATTCTTAAGGTTCCTGTTCAGTTTTTCCAAATCAAAACACCCTTTTATGTCGCGATTTCTATGAGAGAGGCCGGCGCATCTTCATGCCATACTATATCAACATTTCTGGTGATGTTGGAATCGTCAATATCCTCCCGAAAATGGCTGATCCGGGTGCGTTCATTCTGGCTGGAAACAATGAGCAAATCTATATCCGAAGATGTGACCATGGCATTTTCTGCCGCCGAGCCGAACAGATAGCAGCGCGCACCAGGGTTGCGAAAGTGCTTGGCAAGCAACCTGATGATGATGTCGTACTCTTTATCAGGGATATTTTTATCTGATACAGACATATAATGCGCCAGTGTTGAAGACGCTGGAGTGCGATTCTGCTTCCTACATCCAATGGTTTATAGATGTAACGGGAGAACAATCACGGATAAATCACACCAGGTCGTAATTGTAATCCAAGATAGCAAAGGTGCTCGTAAGAATCACCGGTGGCTGTAATATTCACCCTGCAGCCGAAGCACTATGGCAACCAGAGATTGGCTTGTTAAAAACTTTGCAGAGAGAATCAGATACTCATCGTCCGGCCGGAAGGGTTTGCCTGCTCCATGTCCACAGTACCAAGATGTTTGATGCTGTCAAGGATTATGACCTGGAATCAGTTGGAATCAAAACAAAGTTTGAAACTGTCTTCTCGGGAGTGGTTTATTTTTGAGAAAAACTGTCTGCCAGTAGGAAACTACAGCAAATGAAAAACGTAAGGTCTGTAAAAACGGTAAATACCGCCTAAACGTCGCAACCAATGAATGAACACTGATTTCTTATTGCAGTTATCCGACCCGTTTTATAGATTGATTCTATAAGAATTATTGACCGGGTTGATTCTGATTCTCGCACAGTTGCAGGTATCAATATTTTCTTTAGCCTGAGTCAGGTACTGACCCGGCAAGCGGCACTAATTATTTAATCGCAACACAAGCCCTGTCCTGATGAATAGGGGTCCAAAAATAATTCGCTGGCTTCTGCCTCCCGCACACTGGCGCCTTCCGGTGATTCTTCTTTTGGGAGTGCTTGTAGGTCTTTTTTTCTATGCATTCTATGTGTCCAATGCCGCCAGTTATCTGTCGGATGCGCCGCAGACGTGTGTGAACTGTCATGTAATGGCGCCGCATTATACGACCTGGTTCCACAGCTCGCACCGTGAGCACGCCACGTGCAACGACTGCCATGTCCCCCAGGACAACATTTTCCGGCACTACTATTTCAAGGCGCAGGACGGCATGCGGCATGCCTACATCTTCACCATGCGGCAGGAGCCGTTTGTGATCCGCATCCACGAGGCCGGACAACAGGTGGTGCAGGAGAACTGCAAACGCTGCCACGAACACACGAACTTCATGGTCAGCGCATTTGATGCCACACTTCAGACAGCAAAAGCCGGAGAGCACAAGTTGTGCTGGGACTGTCACCGGGAAGTGCCGCACGGAGCCGTGACCAGCGCTGCGAGTGTGCCTTATACACATGTGCCGCTTCCAGAGGCGCCCGTACCGGAGTGGCTGAGGAGATTTTTAGAGTAAAAGGAAACGGGATATATCCGTGGCCGGACCAGGCAACCTGGCCAGGCAAGCAGACGATGCCCGAACAGACAACAGAAATCCAAA
>Ga0207421_10003312_pt1 | contig 19253 bp, 28 predicted proteins | sample SodLakKL_010_SED_4_FD_187542 | JGI IMG/M metagenome (GOLD analysis project Ga0207421, IMG submission 187542) | Alkaline sediment microbial communities from Lake Tanatar, Kulunda Steppe, Russia - 8KL_010_SED (SPAdes) (version 2) | ecosystem: Environmental > Aquatic > Non-marine Saline and... | reverse complement strand
AAGTTCTATAGTAGCTTGTCCTTCTGAGTCTGTATAAATTATGTCTTCTCCGTCTATATCTATTTCCACATCTTCCAGTTCATTTGTTTCTTCAAAGGTTACTGTGTATGTTGGTTCTTCATATATATACCAAGTCGGTGACTCTCCAACTTGCCAAGAAAGGAACGGGTAGCCATCAGCTTCATCATATTCTTCTGTGGTTTCTATATCCCAATTAGAATAAGTTTCAACATCTTGCATTTCATCTGTGGTTAAACCTGTTCCACCATCACTTGTATCCTGTCCACTAGTTTCAATATCCCAATACGAATTACTTAGACTTCCTTCATAATCTGGAGTTCTTAAACCAATTAAACCACCGATGTTTTCTTCCGCTTGTACATTTCCAATAGAATAAGAATTTTCAACTATTGATTCTAAATTTTCAACACCAACCAGACCACCGACATCACTATCTCCTATTACATCACCTGTAGCATAACTGTTATTGATGGTAGAATCAATATTAAGTCCTACTAGACCACCAACAACATTTTCATCTGCTATTACATCACCTGTAGCATAACTACTATTAATATAACCTTCATTATTACCCCCAACTAAACCACCTGTTCTTAAACCTGAATCTGTTACATCGCCTGTAGCAAAACTGTTTTTGATGGTAGAATCTAAATCATTACTACCAACCAAACCACCAAAGTTAACACCTTCTTCATACAATTCACTTACTGAAACACTAGAATAACTTTCATAGATGGTTGCCCCACTACTTTGTCCAGCTAAACCACCCACAAATCTTTCTCCCGTTACATCACCTGTAGCATAAGTGTTATTGATAGCAGAATCTTCCTCACTGATTCCAACCAGACCACCAACTCGGCTTTCTCCTGTTACATCAACATCAACAACACCAACATCTTTCACTTCTACTTCAACACCTTCAATTATTGAATCACCTATTTTCGCAAACAACCCAATATATTCCTCATGTGGTCTATTTATATAGAAATCTCTTATTTCATGCCCCTGCCCATCAAAAGAGCCAACAAACTCATTTTCACTATCTCCTATTGTTTCCCAACCTAAACTAATCGGTTCTGTTGTATTCCATTCAATATATACAAAGCCTTCTGAATCTTCTTTAAGTTCTACAATTCCATCTTCTCCATCCACTATTTCAACCTCTAGTTCTGTGCCATCTGTTGTATCTTCTGCAGTAATTGTATCAATAGGTGTATGGTGAAGTTTAAATTCTGTACCTGCTTCTGTACCACCCAACGGTTCAGGACTACCAAATTCACCATCAAAGTTATCTTCTTTGTTGGCTTCTTCCGATGCAAATTCATCATAGCCATCTGTTGTTTCGTCTATGTCTTCTACTAATATATATTGTGCATCCAGCTCGTCCCTCACAGCGTCCAAGTCGTGCCAGTCAGAAATTTCGTAGGGGGTTTCCTCAGTTCCTTCTTCAATAGATGTTTCTACAGCTAATACTGTATCATCCCGTGATGCACTAAATACTACGTTAGTACCATCTACTTCTGCGTAGTGGACAGAATCAACAATATCATCATGTTCTTCGTGTTGCCATATTACTTCTTCGGTGTCGTGGTTGTATGCTATTACCGTTTCATAATAATCCCATAATCCACTAAATACTACGTTAGTACCATCTACTTCTGCGTAGTGGACAGAATTAACTTCATCGTGATGTTCTTGGTGTTGTATTACTTCTTCGGTGTCGTGGTCGTATGCTATTACCGTTTCCCATGATCCACTAAATACTACGTTTGTTTCATCTATTTCTCCGTAGTGGACAGAATTAACAGGAAAGTCATTCTCTTGGTGTTGCCATATTACTTCTTCGGTGTCGTGGTCGTATGCTATTACCGTATCATCATCTGATCCACTAAAAACTACGTTAGTACCATCTACTTCTTCGTAGTGGACAGAATTAACACCACCGTCATGTTCTGTGTGATTCCATATTACTTCTTCGGTGTCGTGGTCGTATGCTATTACCATATCATCAAATGATCCACTAAAAACTACGTTTGTTTCATCTATTTCTCCGTAGTGGACAGAATTAACACCACCGTCATGTTCTTGGTGTTGCCATATTACTTCTTCGGTGTCGTGGTCGTATGCTATTACCATATCATCAGTTGATCCACTAAAAACTACGTTAGTACCATCTACTTCTTCGTAGTGGACAGATTGAACAGAAGCGTTATGTTCTTCGTGTTGCCATATTACTTCTTCCGTGTCGTGGTCGTATGCTATTACCATATCATCAGTTGATCCACTAAAAACTACGTTAGTACCATCTACTTCTTCGTAGTGGACAGAATTAACTTCATCGTCATGTTCTTCGTGTTGCCATAGGAACTCGTAACTATTTGTAGTTCCCGCCAAAACTCCAGAAGAAACTAATCCAAAGGTCAAAATGAAGGACAATATTAATATAGGTACTTTGTATTTCAAGATACCACTACACATACTTTTGAATAGGTAGTATATAAATTTATGTTGAACAAAACCTCAATTTTTTAAGTGTTCGGTGTCAATACCCATATATGCCTAGGCAAAAACAGGAGTCGGTCCGTTTCCGTTGTTCTCAAGACACTTACGAGTTCATAGAGAGGCTTCGATCAGTCGGTAGGGACGAGGTCAACAAGAGGAATAGGAGCGAGGTCGTGAGGAATATAATCCAAGTCTTTCGTCTCGCTTGGTTGACGGGGGAGATGGATATGGATGGCCTCGTGAAGAAGTTGAAGATGCGTTTCGAGTCAGCGGACGAGAGTTTAATCGATGGTGAAGAGATGGACGACGAAGGCGATGACGAGCAAGAAGAGTCCTGCGATGAATAACACACCGTGCTCCCTCGTCATGTCCAACGGTAGTTGGGGAAACAAGAGTAGGAAGGCTCCTATGACTATGGCGAGAACTATCCCCTTGTATATGCTCGTCACGCCATGATCCTTTCTCCTCCTCATCTTATCATCTCAACATCAAGTAGCCGAACCCGGCCAACATCAATATTATGAATATTACTATCAAATGTGTTACCCAAGGTGCCCTCTTACACCTCGCCACACCCTCCACATCCCCCTCCACTACACCATATTCGCAAGTTATGAACTGTGAGGATGTTTGTGTTCTCTTCACACCAGCTTCCTCTATCGTGAACTTCCTCACTTCCTCGAGTGTGTGGTTGTCCACTTTGTTCCTTTCATATATCTCCATATCCTCGAAGTCCAATTCAAACATAGGGGTCACATCCACCACCTCTTCTTCCTCGGCGAGGGTTTCAAAAGTTCCTATATCACTTATGTAAACCTCCCCATCGTACTCTGCTATTGCTTGATACTCATAAGTTGTTGAGCTCTCGAGATCTTCCAATTCATCCATAAAAACCCCATCGGCGAGTAGTTTTTGTGTATCTGTGTATTCCCACTCTATTTTCCCAACCGCCCTATAAGCAAAGTACCCATTCACAACCTCACCTTCCACCAGTTCCGTCTTTGGTGTTCCTGAACCCTTCTCTTCTTCCCAAAGACTAAGGGGGTCATCTATAGCCAACTTGGAAAACTGTGATTGGTGAGGATGTTTATCGAAATCATCTGTTATTAGCCATTGTAACTCATCTTCGGAAGATATATGTATAATCCAATCCTCCGTCTCGTGTTCCCAATATGGTCTATCTATGTAAATGCCACCATAATCATATACCCCCAACACGGACTCGGGATCAACATTTCCATCGTAATCTGTTACATTGAGAGAGGACACCTCTGGCTCTGGGTGGTTATTCAAGTACGCCAAAACGATGGCGGAATCCTCCTCCACTTCATTCACATCTAGGTCGGTCACGGTTATATTCTCCTCGGCAGATACAAATGGAACAAAGAGTAAAGACAAAACTATGGGCAACGTCATCAACAATCTTTTATCCATACTTTCAACCTCTTTTCAAATCTTTTAAGTTTTCAACCTGGAATTATCGCCCCGATTATCTCCATGAGCATCCTCAACACGACCCATAGGACGAATATCACGAAAGGGACTACCAAAACGGCACTCAATATCGCCCACTCCGTTCCCACGCTCATAAGTTGGAAGAATATCGTCATGGTCCCACCTATGTAGGCGATTGTCTGGAACGAAAAGAGCCTCTCGGGTGGATCAGGAACGAGCTCATGGGGTTCCTCAACCACATCCTCGAATATGGTGGGTGCCCCCATCGCGGTTATCTGACTGACGAACAAAAACAATATTATGTAACCAAAAATTATATTTTCCTTTCCTCTCATCTTTCGTCACCTCTTCCCCCTAATGTCGATGCGAGACCGAATATGGCGAGGCCAATTATCAACGCCAACCAAGTGGGGAGCCATCCAAAGACTCCATATATCGCTACAAGTGACACGGCCGTGAAGATGGATATCGTCGGACCGATGTAGTAGGCCACTATCGTTGTGACTATCGCCGTAAATATGAACAATCCAAGATATAATACAACAGGGGAAACTATAAATCCGAGGTAGGGAACCATGCCTATCCAATCGCCAAAAGTTGGTAGTATATCGACATCTACTTCCTCGGTAAAGAACGTCTCCACATCGCCCTCGTCCGAGTACGTGACTCCCTCGTGTTCTCCCTCTCCGTAGGCGTAGAACTCGTATGTGGTCTGGTTGTCGAGGTTCTCCAGATCGTGGGTAAATGTCGTGGGAGATGTTGATGTCTCAACGAACTCCTCGTTCCAATCTGGCTCGTCCTCCTTCCTCCAATATAGATATAGATCGGCTTCGTCTATCTCCTCTAGTTCTGTTAGCTCCCCCCATATCGTGGCGGAGGTGTTGTCCACATTCGTGGCGGAAAGAGTCTCGACCTCTATGTTTGGGTCAACGGGTATCTCCTCTTCTTCGAAGGCTACGCCTATGTCATAGTCTTCAGTTATCGTCTTTGTGAATATCTCCGTTTCGCCACTCGCGTCCTCCGTCCACTCGTCCCATACCCAGCCCTCATCTGGGTCGGGGGAGAACTCCACGTCCGTCCCATCGTCCACGAGGAAGGAGTCCGTCTCTGAATCAAGTGTCTCCACCCCATCACCTACTATATCCGCCTCCACGGAACCTTCTCCTATAATATCAACGAGGGAGACTGTGTACTCATCGGGCTCTGGATCAGTTTCGTATATGTACCATGTCGGTGATCCTTCTACCTCATGTGAAAGAAATGGATAGCCATCTGTAGGATCATATTCCTGTGTATGTTCTATATCCCATCCTGCACCTTCAAATGTATCTATATCCTTCATTTCTTCTGTCGTTCTACCAAATCCACTAGCACTTTCTTCCTGACCTGATGCATTTATATCCCAAAAGGAATATAATGCTTCACCTGCATCATCATCATTATACCCAACTAAACCCCCAACATGTGAATCACCTGTTACATTTGCAACAGAATAAACCCTTTCCATTTTCCATTCTGATATTGTACTTCCACCCATAGCACCACCTACTTTATCACCACCTTCTATTTTTCCCATTACATATGAATCCCTGAAACTGCTACCAGATCTATGATTATCACCAACTAATCCACCTACTTCATAATTTCCTATTACATGCACATCTGCCTTTATTCTATTATATGATCCATCCCAGCCATATCCAGTCACACCACCAACACTTTCATCTCCTGTCACTTTACCCTTAACAGTAATATCATTAATATTTGCCTCTCCACCTAACCTTCCAGCTAACATCCCAACTTGATAATCCCCATGTACTTCCCCTTCAATAGTTAAGTTTTGTACTAACCCACTTGATGACATAGTACCATCCCAGTTTATATTTTGAAATAAACCTGCCCTTTCTTCATCGGTTCTGTTAATATACAAATCTCTTATTTCATGCCCCTGCCCATAAAAATATCCTTCATAATGATCATTACCATCACTACCTATGGGTTTCCACCCATCTTCTGTATCTACTACATCCTGATACCCTGCTGTATCTTCATCTAAATCTGTCACTAGTTTATGTTCTTCACCTAATTCTGTTCTTACTGCATCTAAATCATACCATGTTTCTATTTCTGTTGCCCCTAATACTGTCGGTGAAAGAAATAGAAATATAACTAAACCACTGATTACAAAGATCTTATTTTTACATTCCACTTTTCCAACTTTCTTCTTCATTTCTTTCTCACCTCGGGAACGGGGATATGACCTTCCAAACGAGCCTGACGACGTAAGCACCCGTGCCCAATATCAGGAACACCGTAAACACCTCGGGCATCCACCCAAGCAGGTCGAACATCACGCCGACGAGAAGTCCACAAACTACGCCTGGAACCTCCCCTCCATAGTAACCTGCGAGGGAGAAGGCAACCAACATAGCGATGAACCCTACAAACATCCTCCCCTCCTTGGGCATCGGTTCCTCGAAGTCGTGCCACGCCTGTCTAAACGTCTTGTCCTGTCTCGCTATCATCTCTTGAATATTATCTGGCATCGGAGGCTCAAGTACCTCTATAGTGACCCAATCCGATGTGTAGTGTTCCCCCGTGACGAACTCGGCGTAAATCGCCCTCACCTCCCACTCACCCCATGGAAACCCATCCTCCTCGTCCCACTCCTCTCTAAACCTCTCTGGTTTGAATCTTGTGGTATGAACACCGTCCTCGATGTTCCTTATTTCCTCCTCAAAGAGAGTCACCACCACATCGCTCTCCGTGTGATTGAACGAAACTATTAAGTTGTTGAAAGGAGCTGTATCCCACTCGGCCTCACAATAGACGTATGGAACCTCCTCACCCTCCTCGTACTCTAATGGGTCGGACGTCTCATATGTGTACTCGAAGTTGAGCGTATTATCGTTCTCCTCGAGAGCCTCACTAGGTGGTAGTATTGTTACCCAATGGCTATCTATCTCTATGATACCTTCAAACGCATCCACGACCTCAACATCGAAGTCGTCTGGGTACTCGACATCGTGGACATCGGCATCAACGAGTCTTACAAAATCCTCATCATCGGCCGCCTCCACTCGATACTCGTAGGGGAGATCTGGTACATCAACACCTGTGTCTATAGCAACAAGAGTGCCTTGCTCGTAGTCGTGAACTACCTTACACGCCTCCTCTTCCCAATTTATGAGGGCATCGGGCACAAACCAATCCCTCCACCACCCTATATCCCACTCGGCCTCCACCTTACATGGTGTTTGATCTACGAGGTTATCACCATATATCTGGCAAACATCTATGTACCTAATGTTCTCAACTCTCGTGTCCACATGTATTGGAAAGTCAAGTATCTCGTACTCCGTCGTATCGGTGGGTTCCAATATCTCAACCAACGTAGATTCAACGATAAGCGTCCCAATGTGAACCTCGTCCTGTTTCGTTCCCTCAGACCAAACAGCGACATCCACATAATACTGACCTTCCTCGAGACCCCAATTATCGGGCGTGTCTTGAAAACTAATGGTTTCTGTGGTAGTCTCCTCGACAAACACGGTTTCCTCATCCCCGTCCACACCATCAAACCACAACGAAACAGTAGCATCGGCCGAGTCGCCATAGTTCGTTACATTACCTTCGACCGTCACGATATCGTTGATATATACTTGCGACGGACTCATATCCCAATCGTGAAGTTCCATATCAGGTTCAATCGTTGCTGGTTCGACCTCAAGTTGCCCAACAAAATATGTGTCGAGGGGGTTATCTGGAACTATATTCGCCTCGACCTCCACATCGTATGTCCCAGGATCCATCGCAACATCTATATCCTCAGATATGAATTTTTGCTCTCCAAACGTTAATTCGACATTATCCCTTATCAACCTCCTCTCACCGTTCAAGACCGCTACCAAGTTGAGGTCTTCCGTATCGAAGTCCCCTGTGTTCTCGACATAGCCCTCGAACGTAACATCGTCATACTCACCTATCGTTGTCGGACTCATAGTCCAATCGGTCAAATTGTAGTCGTGTTCTCCCTCCTCGGCCTCGACCACGATTTCCCAAGTGTCGTATGTCTCCCAGTTTGTTTGATATTGTGAAGTGTCCACCTCGTACTCGTAGGTAATCGTCACTTCGTAGTCATCTTCAACGAGCGTGTGTTCCCAATTTCCAGCGAACAATATTATCCAATCGTTATGGTGATCGAAAGCGGCGGGTTCCTCGTCCGTATCGGTAATGGTTTCAACGATGTTATCTTGGTCGTCTTTTATCTCTATCTCCGTTGTCAATCTCGTGTTGTCTTCCGCCTCTTGAGGCGTATCGGCGTATATGCCTTCGAGACCTATATCAAGAAATTGGTCTGTCTCGTCCCATATACCACCCGGGATAGTTAGATGTTGTGGTTCGGTGAGATCCCACCGATTGGTCCTTTCACTATCCTTAAAGGTTTCAATTGTTGTCTCCATTATCTCGTTTTCCACGAGGGGATCATAGGCCGTTATCTCCACCTCGTATTGTTCGAAAGGCGACCCCTCGAAGTCCAACCTCGACAAGGTCTCGAGGTAATCGCCCTCGTGGAAGTAGGGCATATCTATTATCGAAATACTCATAGCGATAATCCAATAGTCGTCTGTATCCCCCATATGTGTTGCCTCGTCTACGAAGTCATTATCCGAATAGAGGAAATTGTCGTCTCCATCGTAATGTGACAACATAAGCTCCTGATCGAGCTTGTCTTTGGCCTCATCAGGGTCGGTTGCATCGTCCTTATCGAAGTTGACCCACATATCCATAGTGATGTAGTCGACCTCATCGTAATCTGCCACATAGAAATCGGTTGGTTCGTCACCTTCCTCGTATATCTCCCAAAAACGAGTTTGGATGGCGTTGCCGTCATCGTCCATCAACTGGATATGTAAATCACGAACCTCGGTGTGTTCGCCTTGGGCTTGGACGAATGTGGGCAACAATAGTATTGTGAAGAGAAATGCGATTGGGAGTATCGCTCGTTTGCCGAGGGACATAATATTCTTTTTAGTATATGTTGTAGAGGCTTATAAGTTTTTGTTAAACAAAAGCGAGCGAACAACAAAGATAAAAATAAGAAGAAAGGGGGTGGGGTTTTCTACACGATGGAGCTATCGTCTCTACCCTACGATACGAACAGGTCGATGACGTAGAGTATCGCACCGAAAGCGAAAACCAGCGTCACTAGGGGTAGTACAAGACTAACCATCTGATCTTCCGTAGAGTCCTGAGCCTCGGCTACTCCCTCACTGACCATAGGGATAAGGAGAACGATAATTACTGCACCGATTGCTCCAACTATAAACTTTTGAATTTTCTTTGCCATATTTTGACACCTACAAGTAGTAAAGAAAGTGGGTTACTTAAAAGGGGTATAAAATGGGAATTAGTGTGAAACGACAAAAAGAAAAATAAGAAGAAGGGGGGTTTCTACTTGATGGAGCCTTTGATTCTCTTCTACGAAACGAAGAGATCAATGACGTACAGTATCGCACCAAATGCGAACACTAGGGTTACCAGAGGCAGTACAAGACTAACCATCTGGTCTTCGGTAGCGTTCTGAGCCTCGCCTACTCCCTCACTGACCATAGGGATAAGGAGAACGATAATTACTGCACCGATTGCTCCAACTATAAACTTTTGAATTTTCTTTGTCATATTTTGACACCTACAAGTAGTAAAGAAAGTGGGTTACTTAAAAGGGGTATAAAATGGGAATTAACATAAAGTTCTTCGTAGCGATATACAAGTTGACGACTTGGGAAGCCCCTTCCTCAATCCTGTTAAGGATTTAGGTAGTGGGTAGTTTACCTCTATGTCTCGGATATCAAAAGGAACTCCTCATCGTAACAACCCACGAACCCACTCTCCGTCGGCGACTCATACATCACGCAAATATGCTCGTCTTGGTAGGCGTAGTAGGCATCGAAGCCAAGCGTCTCCAACAAACTCGCCGCCACGACTGACTTCCCCACGCACCTCCCCTCCCCACGTTCCAAAACGACCTCCGGCTCGGGCCACTCGTCCGAAAACCTCTCCGTGTAGGTTATGTTGTAGGAGACTAGCCTCTCCACCTCGTCAGCGAAGCAACGACTATCAGGACCGCACCTATCCCGTATCTCCCCGGCCTCCTCCATCACTTGCGTCTCGTTGGTGAGATCCGTCATCGTAGTCTCGTGAACGATCCTCGCTTGCCAGTCCGAACCTAAATCCTCCAGGTGGGAGGGGCGGAGGCGGTGGGGTACCATACCTGTCCAAGGGAGAGCGTACGAGACTATCAAGAAGGCGAGAACTACAGCGAGGACTAACGTTAACACACCTTGGAGCCTATGTTTTTCGGCTTCCCAGTCCACATCAAATGACATCGTACTCGTCCTCTTCTTCCTCGAGGTCACGCTCTTCGTTGAACACTTCGACGAAGGGCGTGTCCGAGACTTGCTTCAAGGGAGGAACTTCTTCCCTGGAATCATAGAGCCGGTAGGTAGGTCTCGGCCTAAACCTCAACGTCTTGATGAGATTTTCCTCACGAGGCTTGTTCCCTGAAAACACGAGGGCTTGACATAGTCTCTCGTTGCTCTTTATCACGGGGTAGACAGTAAAATCCACAACGTTTCTTACCCTCGCATCGATTTGACTTTGATGTTGAGCTGTAAAGGCTAGCGTCAGGCCCCGTTTGCGACTTTTCCTCAATAATGCTCCTATGAACATTATTTTTAAGTAAAATGTCGCTCGAGACCTTGTTCATTTGTTTTGATGAGGTTCGAGCATCGAGCCAAAGCCATAGCTCGTCTCCGGCAAAGAACCCATTCCTCATCGACTCAAATCCACTTAAATCTGTAACCCTAGTGTGTGGAAACCCATACAACTGATAGTTACTGAAAATCCGTCTCCCTTTCTGTATGTGGTTCTTCCACGCAAGCTTCTCTCCAACAAGCCCATAACTTGATGGATGTAAGTCAGCGTGAGCGTCTTCCCACTTTCGGTCACCATCCACGAGAGATGAGCGACTTCCGAGTTCCCCGACAATGTTCATATTGGTTGAGAGTGAGGAAACTCTACTCCCTAGAACCATAACATCACCGAGGACTGGGAGACACTATGAACCACTTTTTGAAAGAGATTTAGACTACCTTTGTTTTTTTCTCCCAATTTTTCACCTCCATTATTTTTTTGATTCAAAGGGTTTTCAACTCGCAGTAACTCCTTTGTAGGTCAACATCAAACACTCACCTTGAGGGTACCCCCTGTCGTAACATAGTTCTTCGACTCTCCCGTCACCACCAAGTACCTATAAGACCCGAACAATTGCCTCCCCGCCTTGGTAGTCAAACGAACGACGTTGTCGTCGCCTATAGTAAGGAAGGGTTCGTACCTCTTCAACGTCTTCTCGTCGTACTTCCCTATAGCGTCCTCCCTCTTCGGACTCTCCTCCCTTACGTATTCCAAAAAGTCCGTGTCGATCTCGTTGACGGCTCTGACGACCCCACAGACGTACTCCGGGAGGTTATCGAAATTTGGAATTTTTCCCCACGACCTGTCATCGACGGCCTTCAAGTAGTCTATGTCGACTGGTATTAGGCATCTATCGCCTTTCTCTACATTCTTCGCCCTCTTCCACTTCTTCTCGCTGTCGAAAGTCAAGACGGTCTGGTTCTCCGGCACTATGAGGCTATCCACCCTCTTGTGTTTTATCTTCACGGGGTTCTCCATCTCGTACTCGCCAACCTCCTCGACCTCGTGCCAGGATGTCCTCGTCTGTTCGTTGTAGCATAGAACTGTGTTTCCCTCCTCGACTTCATCGAGTCTCTTTAGGCCGTCGGATGTGAAAACTTTCATCTCTTACCACCTACCTCACCTTGAAGTCGAAGTCGTAGGTCTCCGAACCACACTCCGAACACTCATCCTCCTCGTCCCTTATGGAGTCGCACTCCTCACAGTACTTCATAGCATCGAGGGAGTCCCTCAACGCCGCCATACTCTGCCTCATAAACCCTTTGAGAGACACTCCGAGAGCACCTCCAGCCACAGGGATGTCCTCTATCGCTGCCGTGATGGGGTTTATTATCTTGAAGGCCACGATTTTTTCTTGTTTGTCATCGTCCTCGTAGACCTCCTCCACTGAGAACCTCATACCCTCGACTTTCTCCTTCAACTTGTCTATGTGCTTGCCTCCCCTTCCCCCAAGCTTCTTCTTTAGGCCATCGAACTTCTTGGCCACTGGATTGTCCTCCTTGTTCATCTCCTCGTTGGAGTCTAGCACGAACTCGTAGACAGCCTTCCGAAGTATTTCGGCGTCCTCGTCTCCAGGAACTTTCACTTTGAACATATGGTTTCACCTCCTCTTTAGAAATATTCCTCGAGATCTTTCTTGTCCACCTGCTTGTCCTCCTCGGCGAGGTCGTTGATGAAGTTCACTATTTTTTGTAATCCCTCAAGCCCTCTAACATCTGGCTCGTCCTCGCCTTTCTTCTCCTTTCCCTCGTTGCCACCTATTATATCCATTATGATGTCGTCTTCCTCTTCTACCATCTAATCACCTCAATCCAGAGAGTAGTGTTTTAAGTCCTGATTTTGATTTGCCTGAGCCAGATTTGTACCTCGAGGCTAGCGAGACGGTTATCATCTCTTGCCTACCTTGCCTATTGAGAGACACTCGAAGATTCAAGAAATCCTCTATGGAATCTTCGACCAACTCCGAGTCCAACCTCTTGCCAAGTATTCCAAGAGCCACGAGTAGTGGTATCTCCTCTTCGTCCACATCACTAAGGAGCTTTGGATACTTCACTTGTGAAAGAGATTGGAGAATGGCCGCGAGGCTCTCTTCTTTCCCATACACTTCCCCACTAACATCGGGGGACTTGTTGGATGGCATTTGTCACATCACCCAAATGGTCCGACACCGAACCACATAAGGTAGTAGACTACTATAAATATCGCACCACCTATACCAAGAGCGAGCCATATTTTCTTCTTCTTATCGAGACCAAAACCAGATTTTGGCGACATCTTGAAAAGTCCTCGGAAGAGGTTCGTCTCACTTACCGCTTTCAGCTCGCTTGGTGACATCTCCTCGACCTTGACATCCATCTCATCTATGTCTTGTATCTGTTCGAGCGTCTTGGGGTTGGGGTCGTCCCACTTGACGAAGTACATCGGCGTGTAATCATCCGATCCTATGAGAGGTAGCCCGTCCTCGTGGTACAAGAAGGGTTGTGCCCCATCCACCGAGAACGACTTGTCCTCGACGTGTGCGAATCCCTCCACCACCTCCCCATCCTTCAAACCCACGATGTGGTTCGATTCGAACAATAAAAATTTCGCCTTCATTCTATCACCATTTAAGTATCTTCCCACAACTTTCACATTCGCATATCCTCACATCCTTTGGGTACTCCTCCTTACAATTTCTACAAACCACCGACCCGTCCCTGATCTTAATCTTGTCGTCTTGCCACTCCCCAAAGAATATCCTCAATATCTTTATCGCCTCTATTATGTTGACCTCGTGTTTAACCTCCACCTCGTGTTCCTCCTCGCAATTGGGGCACTCGACCTCGAAAGTGTCGCTTGTTTGCTTGGTCTTGAGGGCTCGCTCGGTGAGATCCCATAACTTCCTACCCTCATCCGTCCTACCAACCTCTCTAACGAGATCTCGGTTCCTAAGCTTCTTGTTTATGAGTCGGAACCCAACACTCGAGTCGTAGAGATTTTGGTCGTGCCTCGTCAAAGGGCCGTTTACATACATCTCTATGAGGAGTTTTTGCATACTGTCTGACCAAAACACGTTGTGGCACCTAATGGGTAATTGTTGTATGGGTTTAATAAGTCTTTTGTAAGAACTTTTTTAAGAAGTTTAGAGACACATTAGCGATTTCAATCAACACCCCTCTTGTATGGCATATGCCAAACAACGATAGACATTCTTCTCAATCTCTGTTTCATTTATCTCGGCAAGATCCATATGTTCACTAAGGAGACCCCAATCGACATCTGGTTGTTCATCAAATGTATGGTATTCGAAAGGACAATACTCATTGGGGTTGAGACATATTTCATATCTCGACCTCTCGACATCTCTAGCGTACATAAAGGTTCCCACTAGTAAAACCAAAAGACCTATCCTCGATATCCAAGTGATAATACTCTTTGTTCTATCTGATATCTCCAAACCGATCCAGTCCTCAATTATCGACATCTATCAACACCATCATTATATATGCAAATATGGAACCCACCAAAACTCCTGAGCCCCACAAAAAAATTGCCGGAGACAATACACCCTCCTTTGTGGGAAGGTAAAAAACACCTACCACGAACAAAACCCAGGCAACCACCCACAAAACATATAGCTTCCAATCCTCAATCTTCTTCCTCTCCCTCATCTTCTTCCTCCTTACCTTCTGCGTATTTCTTCAACTTCTCCATCCCCTTTTCGAACTTCTCCTTATCCTCTTCGCTCACATCGAGGATGTCCTCTGGATTGCCCACCATAGAGTTCTTCATATGCTTCGATATGAGTAAACCCCCCACCGCCAGAACCACGGTCGCTATGATCACCCCTAGGAAGATCGAAGGGTAGTGTAGATTTTCAAGCATCTTCATCACCCCTGTCATACAATTTGCTTTCAATTTTTTCTATAACATCCTCACAAACACTCTTGTCGTTGCCATCATCCATATTCTCCAACTTCTCCCTCAAAGCTCTAAGAGTTACATAAGCCTCATTATCTTTCAAGCTAAGATATATGGCCATTTAGTCCTCCTCCACTTGTCCTGTAATTCTTCTTCCGTGTTAGATAACTCTCTTTGTGTGCTGTTGTATTCGTTCTTCCACCTCCTCGGCAGTTGCCTCATCAAGCTGTTCAAAGACCTCTTTTGCTGTTTTCTCATTATCAAGTGTTTTCCTATATCAAACACCATCCACGACCTTCCATAGGGTCACCGTGTCGGTTTCGATCTTCTCTACCATTCCTTTATTCGCCAACACATCGAGAGCCTTCTCCGTCCTGTAGTAGTGGATGCCTGACTCCTCTCTAACCCTATTTGTGCTTACCATCTCCCCATCACTATCATCGATGACGCCTTTGAGGGCTTCAAAAACTTTCTTCTCCACATCCTCTAATTCTATCATAACACCTCACCTAAACTCTCTTGGTCGTTTTGTACTAACAATTTGTTTATCTCACGAGCGAGTTCGTCCAATCCTCTAACACCGAGCTCGTCCATCATCTCGCTCAATTCTCCTTTTGTGTAGTCACGCCGTAGTTCATCCTCACTAACGAACATATCACTCATCCTCCTCTGGTTCTTCAAGGTACTTATCGGGTATCTCATCTCGTTCCCTAACTCTCCAAGTCATAGAAGATTGCTTGTCAAGGAGATCCCTCCTTTCTATATCCTTTATGTACTTCTTGGCCGTGGAACCTGTTACATCGAAAGTTTCCTCGATGAGAAGTATGAGCTTCTCCTTTGTAATTATGTCGTCTGGGAGGCACTCCTCGTATATCTCGTTCATTATCGTCCTCAGCCTATCTGTAAGTCCCATTATTTCAACTCCTCCTTTGCCTTCCTCTTTCTTTTTTCAGCCCAACGAGTCATATTCTCGTGAACCTCCTCGACCTCCGCCAATATCTCCTCCCAATCTATGTCGTCCTCTATGGGTTCACCGTAGGATATGAAGGCGACCTCGTCTCCCTCGGTCGCGAGGAATATACAAACCGTTGTTTTGTGCCTCTTGGAGACGGTTATCTCCGTTATCTTATTGTTCTCATCGAGGTACTCGACCTCGTTCCTCGAGAGGCCAGTTACGGAGATGTGATTCCATATTTGATCTCCGACCTCGGTTATTTCCTCGGGCATCCTTTTCGACCTATATTAAATATTTATAACCATCTTTTTAAGTCTTTTGTTCCTTGGGTTCTGTATCCAACTTCGAGATGATTTCTCCAAAACCTACTAATGGAGCGAAGTCGGCGTAGAATTGTAAGATTTTGTTACCGTGTTCCTCCTCCTTGATGTGTATGCAAAGGTCGAAAGCACTCGTTGTCTCGAAGTCGCAATCTGGGCACTCGAACTTCTCAAGGGTCTCATCTTCGTCTTCCTCCTCATCATCAAACCTATCCATTGGCGTGAACTCCCGAGTCAAACGACCCTCGACTTCAACCAACCTCCCATGATCTACCCAACCTACATGACCATCAGAAGTAGAGAACTTAACAACAGATCCATCATTTAGTTCTATCTTTAAGTCTTCACCATCGTCCACACAAATAGAGTGATCTCCAAATGTCTGTTCCTTCGAGGCAGCCACAGAAACTATCTTCTTGCCCTCTAACTCCTTCTTTATGCCTTTGTAGGTCATCCTACCACCTCTAATGGAAACCAGTTGAGCCTCTCACTTCTACCATACTTCTTCTCCTTGAAGCGAACTTGTTTGCCCTCCAAGTTATTCTTTATCCTTTGGAATATCTCCACATTATCCTCGGACTCCACCACATCCTTCATAGTTACCATATCGAGCTCCTCGAACTGTTCGACAACCTCCCAAAGGGAGCTCGTTACTAATGGACTATCCTTCAAGAAGAGGTGTTGGTCTTTCCACTCGCTTGGCTCGATGGGTTCGAGGACTATATGAATTTGTGCGTCCTTGATACCCTTACTCAAGATGTCACAGGTCTCGTCCTTCGTGTCTCGATGGATATCTCCAAATACGGCCACCATCTCACGAGGTTCGTCCTCCTCGTCTTGTCCCAAACTTCTAGTTTCTACCATTAAGTTCAGTCCTCAATATCGCAAGTCTCGTTTTCAACCTATTTAACTTCGAACCCTTCGCCCCCTCCAACTCCCCTTCGAGTTCCTCTATCCTTTCCCTCAACTCTTCCTTCGACATCTCCTCCCGTTCAAGAGTTACCAAGGCCAAACACCTGCGGTGTGTAACACTCTCTCTCGAGGCAACATATCTCCGTCTTATTGTCCAACTCCTTCCTCTCCCACTCCGTTGAATTGAAGTGGTCGTCACAGTCCCTCTGCCAAGCCTCATCTATACCCTCTTGTTGAACCTCCATCACCGATGAGACAACTAATACCACCAAAAACAATATGGCGAACACCCCGACGACACCCAACCACTCCCTTTTGGTGTATTCGGAGGACTTCTTTGGGTCGACCCTCATTGTTTAATCCACCTCTTGCCCCTACCCGAACCCTTGGAGGCCAAGACACCTCTCTTCTCAAGGTTGTGGACGGCACTCTTAACCCTGTTGACGCCCTTACCTAACTTCTCCTTGAGCTCCTTAACCGTCACTACATCGTCCTCCTCGAGTTCCTCGATGTACTCCTTGACTTTTTTGTTTGTGTTACGATACTTGATATCCATTCAACTACCCTCCTCGATGAGTTCCACGGCCTCGAGGAAGTCCTTCGTCCCCATTCTTTGCCTCCAAGGTAATCGAAGCTCCCATAGCTATATATTCCAACCAAACATATATAAAACTTTTGTAACTAGCTTTACATACTTGCTAGGGCTCTAGTTCTCACATAGGCTAAAACCACCATCAGAACTGTCCAAAGAAGGAGATCTAACTCGCTTTCTGGAATTAGAATTTAGATCACCACACAACACACAAACTCATCTACGCTAACTCCTTAAGTTTTCCCCTCAAACGAAGTTCCTCAACTACTCTATCAGCAAACCCATAAACATCACCTCTCAAAAGGCTCCCAATCCTCCCTCATCTCCTCCTCCTTCTCTTTCATCTTCTTGTATATCTCTAGTTGCTCGGGCTTGAACTGTCCCTTTGGTACGAAACGACCCTGGGCGTCCCTCACCACGACACGCCTCTCTCCATGCCAATCATCGTAGAGCTGGGCGTGGTATCCCGTCTCCCACTCACGACCCATTACCTCCTCGTACTGCCTTTGGGCGACACTTTGTAGTTTTTCGTGACCCACTATGAGGGGTTTGACCCTTTCCTCCCATTGTTCATCAACAGGTGGTAGCTCTGTAAGATGATGGATATATGGAAATTGATCCTTACTTTCAACATACTCGTACTGTATTTGACCATCCCTATCGAACTTACATCCATATCGATATATCCTATCGAGATACCACTTGTCGGATGGGAGGCCGGTTCTATAGAAAGAGATAAGAGCTTCATCACCGTCTATCTCGACGGCCTTCTCCCTCCCTTGTATGGTCATAGAGATGTCGTATTGGTCCTCCAAGAGCTCGTTTAGAACTGTCCCCTCAACATTAGCGACATTCTCGTGTACCATCGTCCTCAACCTTGCCTCGAACTTTGGATCGAGAGATTGATGTTCCTCGAGGTCAACCCTCATGGCCTCACCAGCATCGATGGCATGCTGTATTGATGTGAAATAAAACTTTTCAAGGTAGTCGAGTTGTTCTTTGAGTTCTTCCTGCCAATCCTCGTAGGGGTTTTCTGAAATGACCCACACACGAAGTTCTATGAAAGGAACAGGAGTTTTATGTGATCCTCCAAGCTTGCTATAGAACATACGAACTCTTGAACTTCGATAATAGGTTTTGTTGGCAAGCTCTTCCAAAACCTCGTCCTCTGAGCTAGCCTCAAAATCCGTTTCAAGACGTTCAGCGATGGTCTTCAATTCTTGTGGCATTTGTATTACCTTTCTCCCAAAAGTTTAAATTATTTAGTCGTAGGTAATGCTCTTCCTATCAAAAAGAATCTGCTGTAATCGAACTCTTGAGCAAGAATCGAGCCGTACTCTATTTTCGTCGTCCCCGACCCACTTTCTATACCTATTTATCTCTGGGACGGTCGCAACTATCCCCCTCGACACGAGATGCCACCCTCGTCCTGAAGAACTTCTCTTCACCTCTGGTAGGACGAGCCTCCTCTTCTTGTATAGTACGAGGAAGACCATCTTAAAGTATGTCCAAGCCACCTTCCAATAACTTCTATCATCTAGGTCGACTGTGAGCCTCATCTCAACACCTCCTCTATCTTCTCAAGGTTATCCTTTAATGTATGCTTACTCACGCCCGTCGCCCACACCATATCGGACAAAGAGATGTCGTAACCCCTGTGCTTCAATACGTGGTAGAACACCGTCGTCACGAAGCTCCTCGGACTCTGGCCACACGCCGCCCCAAAATTGTTGACCTCCTTGAGCTCCTTATACGTATCCTCCGCCTCTTCCACTATGTCTTTGTCGAGGTCGACCAAATTCTCGTCGATGACCTCCCTCACCCTCGGGAACCACTCCTC
>Ga0207421_10003310_pt1 | contig 19255 bp, 18 predicted proteins | sample SodLakKL_010_SED_4_FD_187542 | JGI IMG/M metagenome (GOLD analysis project Ga0207421, IMG submission 187542) | Alkaline sediment microbial communities from Lake Tanatar, Kulunda Steppe, Russia - 8KL_010_SED (SPAdes) (version 2) | ecosystem: Environmental > Aquatic > Non-marine Saline and... | reverse complement strand
TTTATCAAATTATAAAAATTTTTAGTATTATAGGCTTTGAAATCTCTTAAGATAGGAATGGGCAAGAACCTTATGGGTTTCAATCCGTAGATGGATTAAATTAGAAACTCGGAGTTATACGGAAGACATTCCGTGAAGTATCAAAATTTTTACAAAAAATTCTAGTAGAGAGCATGGAAAACCATGGCTTTAACCGGAGTCATTTCACAACTGCTAAGGACTACAATCTTTTCAAAAGCAAAGTAGAATTCATGACTTTAGCTATTTTTTCATTCCTCTTCTTCAAAATTATCCAATATTTTCTCTATACAGGACTGAAGATTCTCGTTTGATACGTTCATATCCTTGGCCTTCTCCAAACAGGATAAAAAATCTTCGAGTGGTTCTTCTCTATCTGAAAGAGAAGTATCTTGCCTCAATAGAGTTTCTTTGTCCAACATGTTACCGGGCTAAGGACCGAAGTGGGATAAAAAGTAAAGGTATTTAAATGATTTGGCACAATACTAAATATTTATTGTTTGCCATTTCATAATTCAGTAAAAGATCTACAACGTTAAACTAATTACCGACATCCTCGATATGATTTTAGAAGATGTATAAGCTAGATTGTAAATGCATGTTGAAGAAAGACGGAAAATTTGTCCTTGGGAAAGGTAGAGAAAAACTACTTGATTTGATCGATGAAAAAGGTTCGATCTCCGAAGCCGCTAAAGAGATGAACATGTCCTATAGACACGCTTGGGGGAAAGTTAAAAAAATAGAAGAAGTCATAGGAAAAGAAGTGGTTAAAAGCCAAAGAGGGGGAAATAAAAGTAGAGGTTCAAATCTGACTCCGGCTGGTAAAAAATTACTTTCTGATTACCGGGACCTTAAAAAGGAACACAAAGGTGAGGTATACAGAAACCCGTCTCTCACGGTAGACGGGATCGTCAGACAAAACGACAGATTACTGCTTATAAGGAGGAAAAATCCTCCCTTCAAGGGAACTTATGCCCTACCAGGAGGGTTTGTTGAATACAACGAACCTGTAGAAAAAGCTGTGATCAGAGAAGTAAAAGAAGAAACTGGATTGCAAACAAAGATAAACAAATTGATGGGGGTATATTCCTCTCCAGATAGAGACCCTAGAGGCCATATGGTCTCAACGGTATTTTCCTTGGATGTTATAGGTGGATCTCTTAAAGGAGGAAGCGACGCGGAGAAAGCCCAATATTTTGATATTCGCGACCTGCCTGAGTTGGCATTCGATCACGAGGATATAATAAAGGACTTTCTAGAGCTAGAGTGTTATTTTTAAGATAGAGAAAATATTATAAACTATCCTTCACTCAATTCGAATTAAAATGATTTCAAGGATGAGGTTGGAGATGATGATCACATGGGTCGTAAGAAGGACAGAGATATAGCTAGAAAGAGGATCGAAATATTGTTTGAAGAAGCTGAGAAAGCCGCTCTAGAAGGTGAATTAGAGAGATCTGATCGATATGTGGAACTTGCTAGAAAAATAGGTATGAGACATAATGTACCATTAAAATCGAAATACAAAAGGAGAATTTGTAAGAAATGTTATTCTTATCTTCATCCCTCCAAAACCTGTAGGATCAGAATCAAAGAGGGTTCATTAATTACCAAATGCTTGAAGTGTGGATCAATCAACAGATTTGAATACCAGGATTGAGCTCACCACACCAAAAATCAATATTCAATTTTTTCAACCAATATATCGTAAGCCATATGTAATTCGGTTGAGGAGTACGTACGTACAACTCTTTCTTCTAAGATCTTAGACCTGAATCCTTTTTCATCTATCTTCTCAGACAAGCTTTCCAATGAATTTTCCATCTTATTTTCTTCGATGATTTCATAATAGTGAAGGGTTCCTTTTCCATTTATAGAGGAAAGAGCCGCTTCTATAAAATCTTTAGAGGAATGTGGTAAGTTCATTATTACTCGATCACAGCTCAACTTTGGAGCGATTTTTTCGGCGTCACCTTCATATATAGTTACTAAATCTTCGAGATTATTTTTCTTTACATTCCGTCTTAAATACCCAATAGCGTCCGGGTTTAAATCTACGCTGTGTATCTGTTTTACATCTACATTTCTACCTATCAAAACAGTGTATGGCCCAGCACCAGCGAACATATCTAATACAACTTCGTTTTTCTTTGTTCTTTCGACAATTCTCCACCTTTCCGTTGCTAATCGTGGAGAGAAATAAACACTTCCAACATCGATTTGCAATTCGGCCCCATGTTCCCTATATGTGGTCTCGGTTTTTTTATCTCCCGCGATATGTTCTATATTCCTTTTTCTGAACTTACCGTAAACGCCTTTATCTTCAAGGACGGTAGTCAGATTTTTGTGAGTTCCAAGTATCGCCAATCCTATCTGATCTTTATACTCTTTTATTTCTTCTGGAATCTTTACAAGAGCGATATCGCCTATTATATCATAACTCGAAGGAAGATATTTTTCAAGATCTTCAGGTACTTTCACCAAATTCTTGTAATCCCTTTCTTTCTTATCTCTTTCTTCTATATCCCTATCCACGATTTCATATCCCAACTCATCTAACTGCGACTTTGCTTCTTTTTTGATCGGGATGAAAAGATAATCGTCTTCAGAATCTATTACACCCTCTTGATACAGTAGATCTTTTTTCATGAGTTCTTTTCTGATCTTTTCTCCTTCATTTTTAGGAACTTTCAAGCAATCCATTCTATGATGGTTATAGCTGGGGGAGAATTAATATTCACCGGTCAAATACGGTAAAATATTGCAAAAGTTTTTTCTCATATCATCTCAATAGTGTCAGGAAAACCTTTCAAATATCTTAAAAGAGGTATATAAGATGGGACAATTGACTTTCGTAGGTTTAGGGCTTTATGATGAAAAAGATATCAGCGTGAAAGGTCTAGAAGCTGCTAGAGAAGCTGACAAAGTCTATCTAGAGTTTTATACCAGTAATTTGGCTGGATGCAGTACTGAAGATATCGAATCTCAATTAGATAAAAACTTGAGGATCATGAATAGAGAAGACGTAGAAAGTAACGGTACACCAGCTAAAGAAGCTAAAGATAAAAAAGTAGTCTTTCTTACAGCTGGAGATCCTATGGCCGCGACTACTCATATAGACCTAAGACTGCGAGCTGAGAAGGATGGAATCGAGACAAAGATAATACATTCTTCCTCTATATTTTCAGCTGTTCCATCACAACTGGGGTTACAGCATTACAAATTCGGTAGAACTGTGACTTTACCATTTATCCAGAGTGAAAAAGATTATCCTCCCAGTCCTTATGAGAATATAAAAGAAAACATAGAAAGAGGATTACATACTCTCGTACTCCTAGATATAAACTCAGAAGATGAAAGATATATGGACGTAGATGAAGGAATCGAAGCCCTTCTGGATCTCGAGGACCGCCTTGAACAGAACATCATCGAAGAGAACACACTGATGGCGGGATTAGCAAGAGTTGGTTCTGAAGAACCAGAGATCAAGGCCGATTATCCTAAACAATTGAAATCTCATAGATTCGGAGAAGGTCTTCATTCAATAGTAGTGTTTGGAGACCTGCACTTCATGGAGATCGACTCTCTGATCAGTCTCGCTGACGCCCCGCAAGAAATAAAAGAAGATATTTGAAGTCAAGGTAACTTTTATATATATGATTTCTTTCTAAATCTTACCATGAGCTGGGCCGTAGCGATCACGGAGCCTATAATTATTGAAGAATGATCCACTCATCCGCCCAGCGTATGGTTTTTATTACTTTTGGAGGATAACGGCATGAGTGAAAAAAATGAACGATTCAAACCGCTAGACAAAGAAACGCCCCTTCCTGAAAAAGAGAAAGAGATAATCGAGTTCTGGGAAGAGAATAACATAGCGGAACGAACTCGAGATAAGGAACGAGAAAAGAAATTTGGGTTTACAGAAGGACCTCCTACCGCTAATGGACTCCCGCATATAGGCCATGTCAGAACTCGTGTGGTTAAAGATGTATATTTAAGATACAAGACTATGAAAGGATACCAGATAGTTCCGAACATCGCTGGATGGGATACTCACGGCCTGCCTGTAGAGATCGAAGTTGAAAAGGAACTCGGTATAGATTCAAAGGAAGAGATAGAAGATTATGGGCTTGAGAAATTCAACGAAATGTGTAAAGAGAGCGTCTTCCGATACGAAAAAGAATGGAGGGATATGAGTGAGAGGATCGGTTTTTGGATCAACTATGAAGATGCTTACATAACCATGGAAGACGATTACATAGAGAGCGTTTGGTGGAGTCTGAAACAGCACTGGAAAAATGGTCTGTTAGAAAAGGGACATATGGTTGTCCCTTATTGTCCAAGATGCGGAACTCCTCTTTCTAGCCACGAAGTCGCCCAGGGATATAAGATGACTGAAGACCCCTCTATACATATGAGGTTTAAAGTCAAAGATGAAGATGCTTACTTTTTGGCATGGACTACCACCCCATGGACTCTGATATCGAATCTACTACTAGCTGTTGGGAGAGATATTGATTATGCCCTCATCGAATATGAGGGAGAGAGATATTATCTTGCTGAAAAACTTGTAAATGAAATATTCGACGATGTGGAGATATTAGAAACTATGAAGGGTGAGGATCTGATAGGAAAGAAATACGAGCCCATGTTCGATTATGTAGATTCGGATAGCGAGAGTCATTATGTAACACATGCCGATTTTGTGACTTTAGAAGAGGGAACTGGAATAGTCCATATTGCTCCGGCTTTCGGTGAAGACGATTATGATCTTTGCCAGGAGGAAGGCGTAGATATGATAAATCCAGTCGATGAAAGTGGAAAGTTTAAAGAGGTTGTTGAAGACTATGCTGGTCAGTTCGTAAAAGATGCTGACGAGCAAATAATGGATGACCTCGAAGAAAGAGGAGATCTACTGAGTAGAGGGACAACGGAACATCGATACATGTTCTGTTGGAGATGTGACTCACCTTTGTTAAATTATGCCTTGGAGAGTTGGTTCATAAGGACTTCCTGGGAGAAAGAAAAGCTGATAGATAACAATGAAGAAATATTCTGGAAACCAGAACATTTGAAACATGGCAGATTCGGAAATTTTCTTGATGATCTGAAAGATTGGTCTTTAAGTAGAAACAGGTTTTGGGGCACACCACTTCCGGTTTGGACATGTGATAACAATCATGAGGTCTGCATCGGGAGCAGGGAAGAATTGGAAAACAGAGCTATAGAGCCATTGCCCGAAGATTTTGAGTTTCATAGACCCTATGTGGATAGGGTAAATTTAGAATGCCCCGATTGTGAAGAAAACATGGAAAGGGTCCCGTATGTTATAGATTGTTGGTATGATAGTGGAAGTGCCCCTTTTGCTCAATTCCATTATCCATTCGAGAATGAGGAAAAATTTGAAGAGGCTTTCCCTGTAGACTTCATAACTGAATCGCTAGATCAGACTAGAGGATGGTTCTACAGTCTTTTAGCAATAAGTTCACTATTAAGGGATGAGCCCGCTTACCTGAAATGTCTTACCCAGGGACTGATCTTGGATGAAGACGGCGAAAAGATGAGCAAAAGCAAAGGTAATGCAGTCGATCCGAACGAGGTCATGGAGGAGAAAGGCGCCGACGCTACGAGACTTTACTTCATGACTTCTCCGGTTTGGAATTCTACAAAGTTCAGTAAAAAATTAGTCGATGAGAAGATAAATAAAACTATCAATACACTAACGAACGTGGTTTCTTTTTTCACCAACAACGCGAATATAGATGACTTCGAACCTTCCGAATATGAAGTGAACGATGAGATCGATAGATGGTTGCTTTCTAGGAAGAATTCACTGATAGAAGAAGTAGAAGAGGGTTTTGAGGATTTAGAACTACATAATTCAGCTAGAAGTATCGAAGCCTTCATTGATGATTTGAGTAATTGGTATTTGAGAAGGAGCCGAAGAAGGTTCTGGGAGGGCGCTGAAGAAGAAAAAACGAGTGCCTATAATACCTTATATGAGACTCTAAAAACGCTCGTGAAGGTGATGGCTCCTTTCACCCCCTTCTTGGCCGAAAGGATTTACAAGAGCGTGATATATTCTAATGAAAATGAACTTGAGTCCGTCCACATGTGTGATTTTCCTACGGCTGATGAAAATAAACTCGATCCTACCCTTGAAGAGAATATGGAACTCGTCATAGATATCGCCGAACTTGGAAGGAACGCACGGCAGAAGGAGGACATAAAATTGAGACAACCTTTGAGGGAAGCTATAGTTGTCAGCGAAGATCAGCAGATAGACGAAGCGGTTAAAACATTTGAAGACATATTGATGGAAGAGTTGAACGTCAAAGAATTGAAAACTATTAAGGAGGAATCTAAACTGACAGAGACCAGGATAGAACCGAATTACTCCTCTATAGGTCCAAAATTCAAAGATGACGCAGATGAGGTCGCTCAGTTGATAGAAAATTCGTCTCCTGATAGCGTCAAGGATGAGATAGAGAAGAACGGAGAGATAGAATTGGATGGATTTACACTTGAAGATGAAGATATAGCGATATACGAAGAGGTAAAAGAAAAATATACTCACAGTGAAGAAAGAGGTCTGAAAGTGTTTGTGAACACAGAAATAGACAAGGAACTCAAAACGGAAGGTATAGCTAGAGATGTCGTTCGGAGGATACAGACGATGCGGAAAGAACTAAAACTGGGATACACCCAAAAGATAAAGACCTACTACGAGGGAGATAAAGTTCTGGTAGAAGGGGTAAAAGAGATGGAAGATTACATCAGGAAGGAAACACTCTCGCGCGAACTTGAAGAGATAGATGAAAGTTTTGAAGACGGGCTCAAGAAGGATTGGTCTATAGAAGGAAAAGAGATCACGATATGGGTGGAACCTATAGAAGGATCTGAGGACGAATCCTTAAATATATAGTGGCTATTGAGGGAAAACGATGGCTAGAAAAGAAGAAAAAGAGATGGAAGTGACCAAGCACAATAGTTTGATCAGATTTGATGAAGATATCGAGTACAAAGACCTTGCCCCAATTTTTCCAACTCTTTACAGATTGTTTATGGAACTCTCAGATCAATATCCCGAGGAAAGTAAAGAAGAATATACCGAGATGTTGATCAGGCAGAATTTGAAGGACCTCCAAAATAATAGGAAACCAACTGGACACAACAGAGAGGCGCGCTATAGGATGATATTTCCCCTAGATAGAGACAACGTAGAATTTTACCTATACCCAAGGATTGCAGAGGAAGAATCTGAAATTGAAGAGATAACTGCAGAGATATCTAATTTCCTAGAAGAGAACGATCTAGAACACGAGATATTGTGGGATAAGATGGAATATCTTATGGAAGAAAAAGATTAGTTTCACCCTTTACTGTTCAAAAAAATTTTTACACTCATTTACAATACTATTCGCCACGGTATAGTCAAAATCCTTAGGTAAATTCTTTTTATATCTCTTATAGTTGAACCGCTTATCTGCTAATACTATGAGTGCACGATCTTTCTTACTTCTTATAGGACGGCCTACAGCCTGTAAAACTCTATTCATCGCGGGATATATCCTCGAATAATTATATCCCTTTTCTTCACCAAATTTAGCTGTATAGTACTCCTCTAGAGCTTCAACTTCAAGAGAGGGAGGAGGAAACGGGATCCCAACTATCATCACAGATGATAATATATTGTCCCGATAATCGACGCCCTCGGAAAGACTGCCCCCCTGAACCCCTAAAAGGACTTTATCATCATTTTTTCTTAAACGTCCAACTAACTCCTTTTTCTCTCTTTTAGAATGTTCTCTTTCCTCTACAATAAGGTCTTTTTCCAGGTGAACCATGTTCAGTCTATCATAGATGCGATTCATTAGATCGTAAGAAGGAAAGAATACGGCTACATTCCCAGGAGTATTATTTGCAAGGTCGGCTATCGAATTAGCGTAAGCTTGATACATGTTCAATCCTCTTTCTTTGTAAGCTGTAGTGTGCTTATCGAGGCTAACGATTTTTCTATTTTCCTCGGGAAACGGAGAGGAGTACTTCTCCGTTTTTGCCTCCTCGATACCTAAAATATCCGCATACATCTCACCAGGATGGAGTGTACCGCTCATCAATACTGCTCCAATAACTCTTTTGAAAACATCTCTACTGAACCTCGAGGGGTCCATCAGTTTTACGTTTATCCTAAGAGGTGAATTATCTATAGATCGGAAGATCTCTTCTCCTTTTTGTTTCCAGTTGTCTAAAAAGGAATAGACTCTCATAGGAGAGGTTGCAGACGGATCTTCCTCGACTAAGTCTGTAGCAACTATCTTCAGGTCAGCTAGAAGATCATCGATAGAATCGAACTGAGATAGACCTCCTTTGAGTGCGTTCTTTACTTTCCCGTCTAGAAATTCTTTCTTTATCCTTTTCTCCTCTGCATCTATCGAAGTCAATTCACTAGATAGTCTTCTCATGAAACTGCTAAGTGATGAAGAATAACCCTGTAGTAAGGAGGAGGCTTCATCAAGTATCTCTATGGTAAGACTTTCCTCTAGATTACTCCTTATCCTGTCTGGAAGATTATGTGCTTCGTCTATTATCAGAATAGCGTCTTCAAGTTCCATATCGAGAAGATCAAATATTCTCTCCCTGATATCCGAAAATATATAGTTATAATCGCAGACGATGATATCACTTTCTTTACCCGCTACGAGAGCACTTTTGTGAGGACATACGTCATAGGATTCGCACAAACGGACCAGTTCCGAAACGTGTTTGGTCTCCTCTCTCAGTTTATCCACGACTTCTGACATCTTTTGGTTGAAAAGATTACACCTGCTTTGACCCTCGCCGCTGCAGAATTCCTCAAATACAGGATAAGGCAATTTAGATGCCTCTCTCAAGCACATGTTCTTCTTAGAGATTACATCTATAGCCTTGACATGTTCTGGCATATTTTTTATGGTTTCTATCGCAATATTGTGTTGAGATTGTTTACTCGTCAAGAAAAATATCTTTTGATCTTTGTTCTTTTTTCTTATCGCTGGTGGAAGAACAGCGGCGGTTTTACCGATGCCTGTGGGGGCATGAGCGATGAGAATCCCTTCATCTTCGAAAGTCTTTTCAACGTCTTCTAAAAATTTTTTCTGTCCTTTTCTTATATTTTTAAACGGGAAGAGGGTATCCTCAGTTGAAAACTTTCCATCGCCTTTTGAAAAGAAACCAATGTCTTTGTCCTCTCTCTCACATCTAGGGCAAAAGCGTTTTCCTTTCGAGATTTTCAGAAGTGTACCACAATCATCGCAGAAATCTTGCATCATCTTACCCACCCAAACTCTCCTTTTAATCTTTTCGCTCGGCAACCCTGAAAAGGAGAAAAAATCATAAATAACTAAGCTCTCCTATCTCACTCAAATAGAGGTAAAAAGTATGGAATGTAACAAAGAGAAAAACCTTGAGAAATGTAATTGCTCCTACCCGGGTTGCCCAAGAAAAGGAGTCTGCTGCGAATGTATAGAATATCATCTTGATAAAAATCAACTTCCAGCTTGCGCTTTTCCTGACGACGTAGAAGAGTCCTATGACCGCTCCTTTGAAAAATTTATTGAAGTATACGGGTGAGTGTCTGCGTGAGAGTGAAAAGTATCTTAGGAAGAGGACACTCCTGTAATGTGTTCTTTGTTGAAGCGGAAGAAAACTTTTTGGTAGACGCTGGCATGGGAATAGCAGATAGGGTCAAAAAAAGTATCAGTGAATTCAAGATTGAAAGCATAGTGCTCACTCATAGACATATAGATCATGTGGCTGATGCAGAGAAGTTATCAAATGAATTTGATGCACCTCTTTATGCCGCGAATAAAGAGGCAAAGGCCCTGCGTGAGGGTGATGACAGGACCATACTCTCTAGCAGTTTTGGTAAGAGTCTCTCTCCCCTAGAAATAAAGACTTTGGAGATCGATACTTTTTCAGGATTTGAAGTGTTATTGACACCGGGGCATACAGAGGAAAGCGTATGCCTTTACCACAAAGATGAAAAGATACTCTTCTCGGGAGATACAGTTTTTTCTAACGGCGGAGTAGGAAGAACAGATCTACCTACTGGAGATAGAAAGAAACTTCTAGAATCTATAGGTAGGTTGAACAAACTTGAAGTAGACTCGATTTATCCAGGCCACATGTCTACTGTAGATAAAAACGCAGGAACTCATATAGAGCAGTCTCTAAATAACCTAAAGATGTTTTGAGTGATATTATGGAGTTTAAATGTGAAGAGGATGAGTGTGAAAAAGATTGTTCGCCTTACATGATCTCTACCATAAATGAAGTGCTTAAGAACGGAGAATGTATAGTGTATCCCACTGAAACTCTCTATGGTCTCGGTGGAGATCCTTTCAGAGAAGGAATGATGCAAAAGATAAGAGATATTAAAAAAGCGCCGTCCGATAAGAAGATCTCTATCGCCTATAGTAGTCTAGACCATGCCTCTGGATTCTTTGATATACCAGAACTTGCATGGAAGCTCGGAGAAGAGTTCTTGCCTGGACCGCTTACTTTGGTCATCGAAACTTCAGATGGTACAGAAGGCATTAGGGTCCCGGATCATCCTCTGGTGCAAAAGATCATAGATGATTTTGGACCAATAACATCTACCAGCGCCAATATTCATAGAAGACCGGCACCTAAAGAGATAAAGACAGCTAAAATACAACTCGGTGAAGAAGTAAAACTTTACGTGAACTGTGGTCGATGTAGATATGGTGAAGGAAGTACGGTGGTAAAAGTTGATGAAGAGATAGATGTCTTGAGAGAGGGAGTTATAAAAAAAGAAGAAATCGGTGATAAGATTGGATTCGGAGACAATTAAAAAATACATAAGAGCTGGAAAGATAGCTAGAAAGGCCCTAGAGGAAGCTAAAGAAGCCTGTGAGAAAGGAGTTAGTTATTTGAAAGTGGCAGAAGAATCAGAAAGAACAATACGTAGCCTAGGTGCGAAACCTGCCTTTCCTACAAATATAAGTGTAAACTCAGTTGGTGCACACTACTCGCCGGTGGAAAGAGATGGTAATAAATTCAAGGAAGGCGACATAGTAAAGATAGACGTTGGATGTCATGTAGACGGGTTCATAGCCGATAACGCTTTAACATTGGAGATAGGCACGAATCGAAACAAGTCATTGATCAAGGCTTCAGAAGAAGCTCTAAATATAGCGATTAAAACTATCAGACCTGGTGTGAGGACCCGGGATATAGGCAAAAATATAGAGAGAGTCATACAAGACAGAGGATTCAACCCGATTTCAAATCTTACAGGACATGAATTGAAGCAGTATACTTTGCACACAGGGACTTCGATACCTAACGTACCTAAAGGCTGGAAGAAGATAAAAAAGGGTATGGTGCTGGCTGTAGAGCCTTTTGCCACCGATGGAAAAGGTAGAGTCGAAGAATCTGAAGCAGGAGACATCTACAGACTGAAAAAAAAGAGAAACATCGATGGAGATGATCTTGAATTCTATAATTGGATCAATGAAAACTTTGATAAATTACCTTTTGCAGGAAGGTGGTGCAAGAGATTCGGGAATGAAAACAAAAAATTGCTAAACCGGTTGAGAAGGTTCGGAGCTGTTATGAATTATCCCGTACTAGTTGAAAAAAAGAACGGGATCATAAGTCAACGAGAACACACCGTTATAGTCACTTCTAAAGGTTGTAAGGTAACTACAAAGATTTAGGTTTTAAAAATTCCAATAATCTTTAAGGATATCTTTCAGATCATCAACGGTCTCAACTATTTTCTTCTTCGGGTCGTAATCGAGATCACTTGTCTTCTGGTCAGAAGGTAGAGGAATATCTAAGCCCAAAGTACCGATGGTGATAGCTTTCCAGCCTTCTACCACTCTATTTCCATAGCCCGATAACATCAAGTCGATATAACCAGCATTGTTATCTCTAGCCATAGTCCTACTGACCTCTCCTAAATATTTAAGGCCGCGCATGTCTAAACCAAGATCAGTCAATGAATCTGCATGATGAGGGTCAGAACCTCCGTTCCGTATAAATACATCAGGAGAAAATTGGTTTACCACGGGTTTCACTATTTCCTCTATCGCGTGATGATAATCGGCAGAGTTGGAATCTCTAGGCATCGGTATATTGATTTTGTAACCTTTCCCTTCAGCCTCTCCGATCTCATTAATATAACCTCTGCCAGGATAGAGTGTAGCAGGATCCTGATGTATAGAAATGAAAAGAAGCCTAGGGTGTTTCTTAAAAATATCCATAGTGCCGTTACCTTGATGAGCATCCGTGTCGAAGACAACTACGTTTTTTCCATCATCGAGCAGATATTGTGCCGCGACAGCTACGTCGTTGAATATACAGAAACCTTCGCCATAATCAGGTCCAGCATGGTGGAGACCACCTAAATTTATAGCGAAGTCTGTTTCATCCATAACTTTAGCGGCTTGAAGACTACCTCCAACTATTCTACGAGCTGCCGCGGGGGTGCCCTTTTTAACTGGCGTGTCCATAGTTAAAGATCCACCAGTTTCCTCTTTTTCTTTTACTTTGCTAATATATCCACTTTCATGGACTGTTTCCAATATGGCATCATCTACTGATGGAGATTCCATAACCTCAACTTTAGAATCCATCTTTTCCTCTTCTTTGACTTCTTCAACGAATCTAGAAAACCGGGTAGGATTGAAAGGATGAAACTTTCCGAAGCTGTAATCGCCGTATTTTTCATGGTAGAACAACGGTGCTTTATCCATCTTTTTTCCTCCTTTTTTTAGCTTCCATATGGGCTTTTCTTATAGGTTCTGGAACCTTATATTTACAATATCTCCTGACCATATCCACAGCCTGACTATGCGAAACATGATGACCAGGAGACACATATATAGGGTTTTTTGCCCTATTACCCTCCAAAACGGCATGGCCTATCAATTTTCCGTTTTTTCTAACCTCAGATACACGGTTGTTTTGATTCACATCATCCACCACTCTACCACAAAGTTTGCTTTTTGCTACACCTATAGTGGGCATACCAGTTTCTACTCCAAGATGTGAGGCTAAACCTACACCTTGAGGATGCAATATACCATTGCCATCTACCATTACGATATCTATTTCCATGTTTATCTTGTCCAACAACTTAAGAAGTAAAGGTAACTCTCTAAAGGCTAAGTAGGTGGGGATATATGGAAACTTTATTTCACATTTAGCGGTGCAAAGTTCTATTTCCTCCTGATCTTTCCAAAGAGAAAGAGCACCGTATGCTTTAGGGTAAGAATAAGAAACATCTACCCCAGCTACCCTGTCAAAATTTTTTTTCGAGTCTTTTAGAGAAATACTTTCTTTAACTCTTAACTGAAATTGTCTGAGTTTTTTTAATGGTAAATTAGAATCAAAATCAGTGAAAAGGATCTCCTCAAAATTCTTCACCTTGCCTTCCTTGATCATAACATTCTCCTTTTTAAGTAAGTCTTCTTTTTCATCTTTACCTCTCGCAAACCCTCCTAAAGTCCCGTCTGATCTGACCACTCTATGACACGGCACCCTTGGGGCATAAGGGTTTTGGTTCAACATCTTACCTACAGCTCTAGAAGCTATTTTGTCACCGAGGGCTTCAGCAAGTAGTCCATAAGTAGATACTCTTCCTTTTGGAATCTGGGCTACGAGAGAATAAAAATTCTCTCTGAAATCATCTACGATTTGAAGATATTCCATATATCTAAAGTTATTAAGTGCCTTTTAAAATCGTTTTCGCCAAGATATCTTTTTTTATGTTAGCCTTGAGTAAAGTTAAATATCTTTAGCTTTTTCCTCTGGTTGATCAAGGACGGGCTTGAGATGATCGAAAAAGGAGAAATTGTGGAATTGTGGACTAAAGATGAAAAGCTACTTTGCCGAGTGGATGGTAAAACCAAGAAGATCCCTAATATCGGAGTGATTAATACCGATAGACTCATCGGGGCAGATTGGGGCGAAAAGTTAGACCTTGGGAAAAAGAGCTACTACCTTTTCCAACCTTCATTGAGAGATATTCCAGATCTGATCGATAGAGGGGAACAAATAGTACTACCAAGGATCGGAGGTCTCATCTCGACCTATTGTGATCTCACTTGTGGAAAGAGAGTTGTAGAAGGAGGAGCAGGGTCAGGGGCCCTAACAGCCGTTTTATGTCAGATGGTTCGCCCCGATGGAGAAGTGATCACTTATGAAAAGAATGAGAGTTCGATAAAAAGAGCTAGGAAAAACTTGAAAAAATTAGATTTGGACGAGATCTCTACCATCAAAAAGGGAGACGTCACTAGATGTGTAGAAGAAAAAGAGGTCGATGCCTTTATTTTAGACATACCAGAACCTTGGACAGCCGTGATGATGGGAAAGGAGACATTGAAAGATGGCGGCTTTTTTGCTTCTTATATACCTACTATGAACCAGCTGGAAAAGACCACTAAAGAATTGAAAGATCAAAACTACATAGACATTAAAACTTTCGAAAATTTGGAAAGAGATATAGTGGCAAAAGAAGGAGCAGTTAGACCATCTTATGATATGTTGGGTCATACAGGATACGTAGTTATCGCTAGGAAAAAATAAAATATCCCTCAAGTATATAGTGTTAATCATAACACTTATATCTTTTATTTTTATTCCCAGTTCAAGAGGTGTAAAACCATGAAAACCACAATAGGCCAATTACTGCAGGATAAAGCAGAAGAACATCCGGAAAAAGAAGCCGTTATATTTGAAGATAGAAGGATAACTTATGAAGAATTAAATGAAAAAGCTGAGAAATTGGCTAATTTTCTGATGAAGAGAGGAATAGGAAGAGATGACAAGGTTGCAATATATTTGCCCAATGTTCCCGAGTGGATCGTAGCTTGGTTTGCCATACCAAAGATAGGAGCGGTCGTGGTACCAACTGACCCTTGGTACAAAGGTGGGGAGATAGAATACATGTTCAATGATTCCGATACCAGGGCCGTGATCACTAATGATGAATATGGGAAATATAATTTCTTAGAAGTGCTAGAAGATAAAAGATCCGAGTTGGATAAACTAGAAACGCTCGTTATGATAGAGGGAGAAAGTGAAGAATTCGAATCTTTTACTTTTGAAGAAGCTTACGAAAAAGGTAAAGATTGGAGAGATGATGAAGAATATCTGAAAAGAAAAGAAGAAACTGATCCAGATGACGTGACTTTTATTCTTTACACTTCAGGCACAACTGGTAAACCCAAAGGTGTGATGCTTTCGCATTACCAGATCGTTAAAAATGCACACGATCAGGGCGAAATATTAGAAACTAGTAAAGATGATAAATTGGTGATACCGGTACCGTTTACCCACTGCTTCGGCAACGTGATGAGTATCACTCTCATGGCTGTTTTCGGAGGTACGATGATACCATTGGTCGACTTCGAGCCTCACAAAGCTTTAGGATTGGTTGAAAAGGAAGAAGCTACAATGATACATGGAGTCCCGACGATGTTCATAAGAGAACTCGAAGCCTTGAAAGAAGAAGATTATGACACAAGCAGTCTTCGAACAGGTATAATGGCAGGTTCTAGTTGCCCAGTTGAAACGATGAAGTCTGTGATAAATGACATGGGTTGTAATGTTCTGATCACTTATGGATTAACTGAAGCGTCTCCGGGGGTCACTATGACAAGAATGGATGACTCTATCAAAGACAGAGTTGAGACAGTAGGAACCGTGATGCCCGACCAGGAGATCAAGATAGTGGATGACCAAGGTGAGGAAGTAGAAACGGGTGAAACCGGAGAGCTTGTTGTTAAAGGATACAATGTTATGAAAGGATATTACAACAAGCCTGAGGCCACCGAACAAACCATAGAAGATGGATGGCTTCATTCTGGAGATTTGGCAAAGATGGATGAAAGAGGTTACGTAGAGATTGTAGGCAGAAAAAAAGATATGGTAATCGTTGGTGGACTAAATGTATATCCTAGAGAGATAGAGGAATATCTAATAGAGCACGAAGAGATCCAGGAGGTAGCGGTGGTAGGTGTACCAGACAATGAACTAGGTGAAGTTGTAGCCGCTGCGGCCGTTCCTACAGAAGGTTCAGACATTACTCCCCAAAATGTAGTCGATTTCGTCTATGGTGAGATAGCAAGTGCTAAAGTTCCGAGATACGTTGAGATCACCGATAACTTGCCTGTTTCAGGTAGAGGAAAAGTTCAGAAATTTAGATTGAGAGATCAACTCGAAGAGAAAGTGGAAGAAGGAGAACTAGAAAAGATAGTTCCAACGGCGGTCAAGGAGAGATAGTAAAAACTTTTTCTTTTGTCTTTTTTAACGAAATGAATTTAAATAATGTTTAAAGGCAAACCATTTATATAAACCTCTATAATGTGAGGCCAATGGAATGTCCACGATGTAAGTCAGGCATGAATAAAGGCAGGTGCCCTAACTGTGGTTATACCGTGGCCACTAAAAGAGAAGATGATGATATAGATATAACGAGTAAATTGAAAGGTTTAGTGACTTTCCTTGCGATTATCTTGTTCTTGACCTATCTAATATTCAATATTGTTTTAATGATTTTATCCGTCGATTTGATTTTACCAAAAACTCTAACTTACGAGACTACCATATTCATATTAATTCCCTTTGCCTTTCCTATAGCAGAAATTACTGGATATACATTTGCCTTTTATTACTTATTCCTAGTAATTTCTGTACTGTTATCCTACGTTGTTCTCTTCTACACCGGTTGGGAGGGTCTAATATCATATATAAAAAATGTAATGAAAGGAAATTTTGAAAAACTCGATAAAGAGGACAGTGCCACCTCTTCTCCGATCTTGAGATTGGTAACTGTTTTTACCGCCCTAGTTTTTATCAGTTGGATTTACATCTTTATGCTAGAGTTTACAGGAAGAGGAATAGAGACACCAGAGGAGTTTCTGGAAAGACCTATTTGGCAGAGGATTTTTAGCCTAACACAGGCCGTCGTGTGGGAGGAGATAGTGGTTAGGATAGCTTATATAGGAATACCTATGGTGATTTACGCTCTAGCCAAAGGGAAGAAAAATTTTACAAGGTATCTTCTTGGAGGGTTTGGTTTTAAAGAGCGTTATTCGTTAACTCTTGTTTTGATATCTTCGATCATCTTTGCTATAGCCCATCTTCCAGGTTGGAATTGGGATCCGTATAAAGCATTTCAAGTCTTCCCAGCAGGTATATTCATCGGTTATCTATTTGTGAAAGACGGTATACATTCCGCTATACTAATACATTTTATTTGGAATTTCCTTTCAGTACCTGATATGTATAGGGAGATACCGAACTTCAATTTGATCTTATCTCTTATGATATTATTTTGGATGGGTGTTGGATTGTACTACACATATGAATATATCAATAAATTTATAAAATGGATTTCAGAATATAAGGAAGAAGAAGTCCAAAAGGAAAAAAAGAAATTTGTTGAAGAAAAGAAAGTAGAAGATCATACTGCAGGTGTCACTATCGGTTACGTTTGTCAAAGCTGCGGTTATAATAAAGCTGAGTATACCAGCGACGGAAAACTTAGATGTACTAGATGCGGTACCGAGAGCGATCCGAAATCTCCACGGGTGCAGCAGCAAAAAAAGCTACTTCAAAGTGATAGTTGGCCGCCTTCTTGAGCTTTTTTCGATATGAAAATCGAAAAGATTTATATCCATCGGGTTTCTGCCGAAGCGATAGGATGCCTAAGATGCCTAATGATGTAAAAATAAATATCGATAGGAAACTCTGCACTGGTTGCGGTATCTGTATAAAAATTTGTCCAAAAGATGTTCTCGATGAATCAGACGATCTGAACCAATATGATAATCATTTTCCTGAAGTTGTGGCTAAAGATGAATGTATAGTTTGCAGGCAATGTGAATTATATTGTCCCGACTTTGCCATAGAGGTGGAAGAAAAATGAAAGAACCAGGAGAATACTTCATGGAGGGAAATATAGCTTGTGCCGAAGGTGCTTTAATAGCAGGTTGTGGTTTTTATGCCGGTTATCCTATAACACCTGCTTCTGAAGTGATGAATCATCTATCAAAAGAATTACCAAAAGCCGGAGGGCGATTCGTACAGATGGAAGACGAAATAGCAAGTATCGCCTCTATAATAGGAGCATCGTGGACCGGTTTGAAATCTATGACCGCGACGAGTGGTCCAGGTTTTTCTCTGATGCAGGAGAATATAGGTTATGCCGTGATGACTGAAACACCATGTGTTATCGTCAATGTCCAAAGGGCAGGTCCGTCAACTGGGCAGGCGACTAAGCCGGGCACAGGTGATGTCATGCAGGCTCGCTTTGGAAGTCAGGGAGATTATGAGATAATCGCTCTCTCGCCTAATTCAGGTCAAGAGATGTTCGATTTTACCATTAGAGCTTTCAATCTGGCCGAGAAATACAGGACTCCAGTTGTCTTATTAGCTGATGCCGGGGTCGGACACATGAGAGAAAAAGTAAGAATCAGAAAAGATGTAGAGACCTTAGAAAGAAGAAGACCAGAAGGTGATGAGAAAGAATATTTTGATACTGATAGAAAAGACCTCGTTCCCCCAATGCCTGACTTTGGAGATGGAAAAGAGTTGTTGGTTACCGGGTCTACACATCTTGGAGATGGTACTCGAGACACTTCAAGCTTTGAGACACAGAACAGATTGGTTAGAAGATTAGTATCAAAGATCGAAGATAATCGTGAGAAGATAGAAGATTGGGAAGAAAGAAACGTAAAAGAAGCTGATCTTGTCGTGGTCTCTTATGGTTCGATGTCCAGACCGGCTAGAGGTGCCGTCAAAAAGGCAAGAAAGAATGGTTTTGATGTTGGATTTTTCAGACCAAAAGTGATGTGGCCTAGCCCTGAGAAAAGATTAAGGGAAATAGGTGAGAGTTCAGAAGTATTACTCACTGAATTATCTCTTAGAGGCTATAGGATGGAAGTCGAGCGAGCAGTTCCATCTGAGAAACTGCACATCTATGATAGATTGAATTCACTCCCTACGATTGACCAGATTTACAATAAAATAAAAGAGGTGGTCGAATGATAAAAGCTAAAGATATAAAAGAAAAATATATCAGAAGACATCCTTCGCCTTTCTGTCCGGGTTGTGGAGGAGGCATGGTACTTAATGCGATGTCTAGAGCTGTTGAAAAGAGCGGAGTATCAAAAGAAGATATCGTTGCTGTCAGTGGAATAGGATGCGCCGCATGGAT
>Ga0207421_10003309_pt1 | contig 19256 bp, 17 predicted proteins | sample SodLakKL_010_SED_4_FD_187542 | JGI IMG/M metagenome (GOLD analysis project Ga0207421, IMG submission 187542) | Alkaline sediment microbial communities from Lake Tanatar, Kulunda Steppe, Russia - 8KL_010_SED (SPAdes) (version 2) | ecosystem: Environmental > Aquatic > Non-marine Saline and... | reverse complement strand
ATGAAATGCCGGGGGTATGGGGGACTTTAGAGGGCCACCCCCGGCGATAGTTGTGTTTCCGCCCTGTGATTTAATTCTTGTGCAAATCCATTAATAGTTTTAATATTTAGTCTGTCTATTCTGCCATAGGGCCACGATTCGAAACCCATGACGGCTTATCGCCAACGTAGAAGTCGTTTGTCTATCATGAAATTGTCAGAAAATTAAATGAAATGACCGAAGGTTCGGTTCACTCAAAATCGTAGTCAGGTAATGCTCCAACTCGATTGAACTACCCTACATCAACCACAATATGATCCTCTCAACGGACCGGCAAACCACATTATGATCGAAAAACCCTATCAATCCGTTCTGTGTCGTCTCTCTCATACGTCGTAACCTGCGGAACGATATCCGAGATCGCCCGAGAAACGCCATCCATGAGTGTGATCACTGTTGAATAGAGGGCGGCAAACGCTCCGACGGTCATCACCCAGTATGACCACGGTCCAAGCGACGCCTCGACAACGGACCCAATGACGAGTGCGAACGTTTCGTCGGTCGGTGGTGTCGGATAAAGCGCGGTTGCGGCGACGATGATCATTGCCACCGCCAGTGTGAGACTGAACAGATACCCAAGATGAAAGTCGCGCTTGCCTGTTGCGATCCACGACTGAATATATCCATGATAGACTTCGTCTTCAGGGTCGAGCCCACGGCGTGTGAGTTCGGCTGCACCTTGTGATTTCGCGATCGACCAGCTACCGAGAACAATACTCGTCGAGAGACTGGTCGGAGCACTTCCTGTAACAGCCACAACGAGTGCTATCAAGGCGGGATCGCGTAGGCTGCTGGTCGGCGACAGTGAAACAGCCGTCGACGCGACAGCAGGCAACGACGGAACCCCGACACCTGCTCCGAGAACAATCAACACGCCCGTTGCAGTAGTGAATGCCAACAGTACGTTTTCAATCCGGCTGTACTGTGAAACGTAGACAAAGCCCGCAGCGGATGTCATGAGCAGCACAAACGACTGCTCAAGCGACAACCCCGTCAGCACGGCGAGAAACACAGCGGTACTCGCACCAACAGCAGTGGTAACCATTGTATAGCCGAAGACAAACAGACCGAGTGTCAGCCAGACAGCCCAATTGGTTGGCCCAGGCAATCGCCCGTAGGCTGCGACCTGGTTCTCTCCAACGGCGTAGCTATACCGGATTCCTAGTTCCCACGCTTCGTATTTGACGAAATAAACGAAAACAAACACCCAGACCGCGAGCAGGCCAACTGTTCCACCAAGTGGCGGAGCGACGACGAGATGACTCGCCCCGATCCCTAATAGTGACCACATGATTGCTGGCCCGAAATATCGACGGAAAAATCAATGCCAAGACGACGCCGAATAGGTCAGTTGGTCGGTTGGATCACCGGAATCGGTTTCCATCGAATCAGTCACAACCAGAAAAGACAGTCAACCTATTTGACTAGCTCGGCTCTCTGTTTGTCAGAACTTGTATTATAAAATTCCGAGACGATCAACCGCAGCACTATCAAGGCCGGTAGAGTCTTAGGTGCTGGCTCCGTCCGCCAGTCGTGATAGACAACCCAACTGACTGGATCGACCGTCTCGATCTTGAGCCACACCCAGAGGGTGGCTATTATGCAGAAACTTACACGTCCGATGTCGTCGTTAAAGAGCCTACTCTCCCCGAACGATACGCAGGGGACAGACCGACGCTTACGTCAATCTACTACCTACTTGAGGCCGATGACTATTCGGCGTTTCATCGGCTCGCATCCGACGAACTCTGGCATTTTTATTACGGTGACCCGATCACGCTCTACCTCCTCGACGAGAGTCTTGAGACAATTACGCTTGGCGTTGAGCGGCTTCAAGCACTGATTCCGAATGGGACGTGGTTTGCAGCCGAAACCGTCGCCCAGCCGGACGCTGCGGCTGGCTACTCGCTGGTCGGTTGTGACGTTAGTCCCGGCTTCGCGTTCGATGACTTCGAACTCGCCACCAGTGAGTTATCAAGCACGTATCCTGCTCACAGCGAGTTGATCGAACGATTGGTCCGTTGATGATCAGTTCGAAAAAGACAGTATGTCGACTTCGATGGGTCAAGTGCCTACGGGAGTTGGCCGTACCACTCGGCAGTTGTACAAGCGATGCAGTTCAAAGGCGACTCAAAGAACTCGAAGATCTTGATGCGGCCAGTGGCAGACCAAATCTCGAAGCAGACGTCGACCTGCTATCGACGATGGCCAACGAAACGTGGTACAAAATCATTCGTGTACTCCATACGGCAGCGAGGAGCTGTGTGTCTGTGAGTTCGCGCCGTTACTTGATGTGAGCGACAGTGCAATCAGCCATGCACTCTCACAGCTTACGGAAGCTGGTCTCCTCATACGACGACCGGATGAGAAGTGGCGTATACAGTACGACCACCCAAGCAACCTCTGTTCTGGTCGCACTCGACGGTTCTCGATCTGTCGACGTTGACGTCGGTGCTCCAACGGGAGGCAGACATTACTCTGGATGACGCTTTGACGAGCGTGATCTATGGGTGAACAGCCCGTGTGGGACCTCTCACCTCGGCGCGTGAGTTCTGATATTAGATCTAACCGATTTCACGATCCAACCCACATCGCAATTGAAGCCTTTGATAGGAACTTTGAGTAGCTATTCGTCTTCGACGTCGAGTTCGAACTGGGCGTGTTCTTTGACAGTGTTAAGCACGACACTGGTGTTGGACTCTCGAATGTCGACGTCAGACAGCAGCTTCTTAATTTGTCCGTTCATTCCGTCCGTGTTTTCGAATTTCCCGATCGCAATGATATCGTAGTCACCTGTTGTCTCGTACACGCTGATCATCTGGTCTTTGTTGCGGAGCCTGTCGACGATTTCTTCGAGCGCACTCCCTTCTACTTTTAGGTGCGTAATCGCCGTTACATCGTAACCAAGTTTTTCGTAATTTAGGATCGGTGTGTAACCCTGAATGACGTTATCCGATTCGAGGTCTTTGATATGGTTTGAAACGGTTGTCACTGACACATCGAGTTCTTCACCGAGGCTTCGGAGACTTGCCCTACCATCACCAATGAGTTCATTGATGAGCTCTGAATCTATATTATCGTACGTCACAAAATAAAATACAGTTCATAATATGAAAATATATCGGTTATTGGATAAACTATTCAAATAAGAGAATACACTGAGACACAGATCACAATTTTGTCGGGCTTCATATATGTCGAGTGAGAGTTTATTCACCTTCCGCCGCACTCGTATTGAAGATCACGTCGACTCGTACACGACACTGTGAGAATCACCTGAAGAGAACAGCCAGCCGTAGGCACCGATTGCGCTTTTGTTCTATGTCTGTTGAGTCTCTTGGACAGCAACGGTATCGTCTTTTCGTCGCCACAAAATGAGCGCAAGTAGCCCACTAATAAATCCAATGAGAAGCAGCCAAACAAGCATATCCTCTCCATCAGTCACCGTGAGAGAGCCGACGGATTCACCGTCGACGGCCAGTTCATAAACGCCAGCAGAAGGGGCAATCGAGAGCGTTGTCTCCGCTGTTTCTCTTGGCCCAAGTGAAACCGTCTTCGACGTACGCTCTTCACCATTGGCAGTCATCACAACTGTGTGTTCGGTTCTACTTTCCCCACGGTTTTCAATGGTGACAGTGACTGTTGCTGTGTCACCTTCCTCAATTTCTGATTTGTCAAGTGTGCCATTGGTGACCGTAACCAGTGGGGCATTCGTGCCGATAGCGAACGAGGAGAACCCGGGCGAGGTCGACTCGAACATGGAGCGGTCGGTGGTAGTCTCGACATGGTTGGTCGGGAGAGACGTCCAGCCACTGGCTTGCCGGGAGAGACTTACTGCAGTTGGGTCGACGTCCAGTTCATCGAGCAACGATTGGCTTGCACTGAACTCGAAGGTAACGCTTGCAATGTCTTCAGGTTCGAGATTGTGCGTGATCGTCAGATAGCCTACAGAGACGGTTCCAGTTGCGGTCTCAAACTCAGTGGCGATAGCCGACTGACCAGAGTCGTGTGTCTCGGCGTTGGTGGTGCTACCAGCGGTTCTACGTTCGATAGTCTCGACGGTTACCCAAAAATCACGGTCGGTTGCTAACTCAACTGAGAGACTGTCGACGGAGATGTTTCCACGGCTCCCGAATGAGTCAGGTGTGCCCGTTGTCTCATCAGTAATTCGAACAACGTCTCCAGCGCGGCCACCGGTGGCTTCGACGGTCAAGTCACCAGTTGCACGGAGCTCAAGGGACTGTGGCAGGGATCGACCGCCACCACCAGATGAGGCAGGGACAGGCAGCGCTGAGACAGAAAGCGGTGCTGAATCGTGGATGTCGTCTACCTCTGCAGTGAGTATGGCCGTTCCCGCCCCCTGAGTGGTCACGGTTCCGGCACTCGCAGTTGCGACACTGCTGTCGCTGCTTGTATAGTCCGCTGTGGTTGTCGCGGTAACTGTCTCGCCATCAGCAACCGTGAGAGTGACCGTTGCGTTAGTGGTCTGACTGGCAGTGAGCGCGTCGTCTGTGAGTGTTAGATCAAGCGTGTTGATTGACCAAGACAGCAGTGGATAGCCGTCGACAGCGGTCCAGAAAAAGTCAAAATTCAATCCATCCATACTGTCGACCGCTGAGCTGCCCTGCATTTCTGCAGCTGGTGTATCGGTGCCGAGTTCACCGAACCCAATGAGATTGGTGAGTTCCGAATCAGTTTCATTTGTTCCAACCGCTACAGTCTGGTTTACTGCGCCGATGTCCCAGTAGGCGTTTTCGACGTCTCCGCTGTTGTCATAGCCGACAAGCCCGCCAACCGATGTGCCAGTGGCGTCGACGGTGCCGGTTGCATACGAGCTGAGTACATTCTGTTGGTTTTGACCGATGAGTCCACCGACAGCATCATTACCGTAGACAGTGCCAGACATATACGAGCGCTGTACAGTATTCCTGTTAGACCCGACAAGTCCACCAATATCAGTTGTACCGCTCACAATACTGTTGGCAGTCACATACGATCCTTGTACCGTTCCAACGTTGAAACCAACGAGACCTCCAACGGCGGTGGTTCCGTTGATGCTACCGTTTGAGTATGAGTTACCAAGAACCCCAGTTCCTGAATTATGTCCAATGAGTCCGCCGATATTTTCAGTGCCGTTGACACTCCCTTCCATGTGCGAATCAGTCACTGTGTTGAGGTTTTTTGTACCAACGAGTCCACCAACATGACTTGTTCCGTCGACGCTCCCGGTGGTATATGATACACGAATGTTGCCACTCCAATCTGAACCGACGAGTCCACCGACGTTGGTTTCGCCACTGACACTGCCTACCGAATATGAAGTTTCTATATCTCCACGCTTTTCTCCGGCAATCCCACCGACGCGATCTTTCCCTGTGATATTCCCAGTCACATATGACTCGGTCACATCCCCTCTCCGAATATCGCCAACAAGTCCGCCAACACGATTTTGCCCAGTGACATGCACATCTATTACCCCAACTGACGAGATCTCTCCGCCGTCGACATAACCGAAGAGACCAACATAATTCGTCCCAGTTCGATTGATCGTGAGTGCCAAAATTACGTTGCTGTTTCCGTCGAACGTTCCGGTGAATTGGTTAGTGTTGTCACCAATTGGCTCGAAGCCCTGTGGTCCGGTTCCCTCATCGAACCAGTGTTCGGTTGGTGCTGCCGAGATATTGTTCTGTAACTCGTAGTGAGCGGACAAGTTGTACCGCATCTGTTGGAGATCTTCGAGCGTCTCAACCCGGAATGGATCTGCGCTCGTTCCTGCCCCAGTGTAAACGGGACTGAGCGCAAGGTCGGCGGTTTTGCCATCGCTCGCGGCGATTGTCGACGTATTCGTAATGGTAAAGCCCTCGTCGACTGTCGCTGTTGCCGAAACAGTGTAGCTATGCTCGCTGATTGTGAGTTCGTACGTTCCGTCGCCCGCCGTCACATCGGTGTCGTCGTACTGTCTGAGCGTTGCAACACGTGGCTCAACGATAGCGCTAACGGTGGCTCCACTGAGAGTAGCCGCATCCAGCCTATCGGTGATGGTTCCGCTGACAGTAATCATCGCAGGCTGCCACTTCGGTACTGGGTAATCATCCGGATTCGTGACTGTTCGCCACGTCGACTCGAAATCGAGTCCGGACATGTTATCTTCGGCAGCCTCACCCTGCATCTGACTGGTAGTAAGCCCCGTCACACCGGTGTCATCTTCATTTCCGATACCCACGTCTCTCCCACTCTGTTCAGTATCCCAGTACAAGTCACTGATAGTTCCGTCAGTGTTTATCCCAATGAGTCCACCTCTAGGAGAATACTCACTAGTAACACCACCACTCGCATACGACGAAGTAACTATTCCATCACTGTTCCGGCCAATGAGCCCGCCAACATTTCCTTGTCCGTCGACATCACTAACTGCGTATGACTGTTTGACAGTGCCACCGTTATTGTGGCCCACGAGCCCACCGGCGACGTAATTCTCACTTTCGACATCACCCGTTGCGTAGGACGTTTTGACAGTTCCTTCATTGTTGCCAACGAGTCCGCCAACACTGGTTCCACCGATGATCGTGGCTGTCGAGTAGGACGCTTCGATAGTCCCTTCCTTGTTCTCGCCGACAAGTCCACCGACAGCAGGCCCATCACTAGTGATTGTTCCAGTCGTATACGACCCAAGTACCTCTCCAGAGTTATATCCGACAAGTGCGCCAACAGTACCATCACCAGTATTCTCGATATTCTCAACTCCGACATTCTCTATCACACCATCTGATCCAACCACACCAAACAACCCGATATTATAACTGCCCTCTCGATCAATAACTAATTGTGAGATAACGTACCCTGAACCATCAAATGTGCCAGAATATCGGCTTCCAAGGGTGCCAATGGGTTCAAACCCCTCTCCGTTATTCCATGTGGCAGTTTCACTCGCATCAATATCGTTGCCAAGAATATAATTTGCAGCCAGATCTTGTTGGATTGCCTGTAGCTCTGAGGCGTTCGTGATGACGTATGGAGTTGCTTCGCTCCCATCGCCCTCCAGCTCACCGAGGTCGACCGCCGTTGGCCCATCGGCAACAGCGACTCCTGAAAGTAATACGACCATACACAGTCCAGCTATGACCACCAAAGACAGTCGGGCTGTCGACCGAATCAGTTGACTCACACACGCACCTCAGTGAGCCGGTGGCCGATCCACCTCCGCGTGAGCGACGACCAACTTTTCGACCAGCTTTTTGAGCCCGGGTTCACCGAAATTACGGCCACAGACGCAAATAGACCCCACGAAAGAACATCTGCCCGGCTGTAGTGCCCAATATGTTGCATTTAGTATCATCAACCAAAGCGGTGATTTATACGCATCTGTGCAACACTGTCTCACTACTGCGACACTATCGCAACAGCGAAACACTATACGGGCTGCACAGTACCACTCCGCATGGACCGGGCATTCATATCAAATACCATGAGGCTGTTACAACGGAGTCACGTGCTTGCAGCCTATCAAGAAGGTTCCGCAGCCCGGTCGACGATTGCCGACCGGGCTGGCTGTTCACGGGCGACCGTGTACCGAGCCGAAGAGTTTCTCGCCGAGCAGGGACTGATTGAGAACGGAACTGGTGACTACCAAATCACGGGTGCAGGCCGGGCATTATTGCACCAAATCGACCAATTTTGCGATGGCGTAGCTGGTACTCAGCAGCTTCGACAACTGTTAGCACACATTCACACCCCACTTCTGGTCGAACACATTCATTTGTTAGAAGGAAGCGAGGTCCTCGAAAACACCATTACATCGCCGTACCAAATCGAACATCGACTCCAGTCGATCATTGGAGACACGAAAAACCATATGATTGGCATGACACAGGGACTCGGCTCGCCGACACTCACCGAGGTAACCGTCGACCGGATCGAAGCTGGCGTCTCCGTTGAGTGGGGCTTTCCCAAACAAACTGTTGCCTATTTTCAAAATCAGTACGACAATGTCGACTCACCAATTGTTGCTTATGATCATGTCTCAATTTATGTTCTCGATGAAATACCGCTCAATCTCGCAATTTACGACGAGACACTTGTCGTTAGTGGCTTCGACGACAAGCAGGGCTCGGTAGATATCGTCGCCATTACTGACGATCCAGCAGCAGTCGACTGGGGCCGACGTGTTATCGAGAAACAGCTCGCCACTGTCGAACAGATTGCGTAACTGCACGGCTGGCCATGTGACGTTCGGTACTCGACAGATGCTTCTGCGGAATGAAAACAACCGTGTAACTGGCTGATTCAGACGACCTGTTCGCCGTTGTCATCGTCGAGCCGGATCGCGTCGACTGTCGGCGATACGCTATGAGATCTATGAGACTAGTTTCGTGTATTTCAGACGTATCACTAGTCGACTCACTTTGACCACTCAGTTGCCAGTTGGTGTCGCACTCTGTACAGCTCCGAATCGTTCTGACAGACCTAGTTCGTCTTTAATCACGGAATCTCCACAGTTCGGGAAGATACTAGCCGTGGAGTCCACAGCAGTAGGTGCAAATATGGATTTGTCTAGCAGAACCAACCAAACGTAGAATTGGAGAGCCAACGGCAGCTAACCAACTATCGACCAACGAACAGTATCTCTATCTCTCTATCTTTCAGATAGGTCGGTTGTCGACAGGGCCGTCACGCGTGGCGACCCAGTTGTCGGGTCCGATGAGATGACGGTCTCTACACCGAAGGCGGTTTTGAGTTGCTTACGAGTGAGTACCGATTCTGGCGAGCCGGCTGCAAGCACTGCACCGTCTACCGGCAAGACGAGCCGGTCACAGTAGCGGGCAGCCAAATCCAAGTCATGAATCGCAGCAACGGCCGCGGTACCATCGTCGACGGCAGAGCGAACCATATCCAGCGTGTTGATCGCGTGGTTGATATCGAGGTTCGCGGTTGGTTCATCAAGCAACAACAGCGGCGCATCTTGGGCGAACGCGCGGGCCAATAACACACGCTGGCGTTCGCCGCCGCTCAGCTCAGTGACCGGCCGGTCGGCGAACGCGGTGAGTTGGGTTTTATCGAGTGCGGCTTGGACCTTTTGCTGGTCGGTCTCGTCGGCAGTCCCGAACCGACCGATATGTGGGTTGCGGCCCATTGCGACGGCCTGTTTTACTGAAAACGAAAACGAGAGCCCGGTCTCTTGGGGAACGCTGGCAATGTGTCGGCCCCTTGCTCGGGCCGACAGGTCTCCGACAGACTGCCCGTCGACGGCCACTGAGCCGTCCATCGGCTGGACGAGGCCCTGAATCGCCCGTAACAGTGTGGTTTTGCCAGCCCCGTTCGGACCGACTAATCCGACTAGTTCGCCCCTGTTGGCAGCAAGCGAGACAGCAGATATGATTTTGTTTCCACCCAATTCAACCGAGAGATCGTCCACTGAAAGCACAATCTCACTCATAGCTCATGGACCTCCTGGCTGTGAAGTAGATACAGGAAGAAGGGAGCACCAATGGCAGCCGTGAGGATCCCGACCGGGATCTCAGTCGCACCTGCGCGAGCAACCGTGTCGGCCACAACAAGAAACGATGCCCCTGCCAGCGCGGCAGCGGACCGATAGTGAGGATGGAGACAACGAGTCAGACGATAAGAATGAGCTGCGCCAAGAGTTGCTGCATGAGTTCTCAGAAGTAAAGGATTCAGATGCGGAAGAGATCGAGCAGCTGTTCGGTGACGTGGTTGATGAGGTCCGAGACGAGGAAGACAAGCGAAAGCTCCCGGGGAATAAGGAGGACAAGGACCGGTTTATGTTGTTCAAGCCGAATCATCCGGTTCTTGAAATCCCAGAAAACAGTGACAATGGCGAGGAGCCTATGTCAGAGACGGAGAAGGCACACATGGTGAGTCGTGTTCTCCGTAAATACAAGCATCGCTGGGGTATTGAGAACGGATTTAAGCAAATCAAGAGTTTCCGTGTTCGGACTACGTCGATGAATACTGAGTATCGGTTTTTCAACTTCCTGTACGCGTGCACGCTGTACAACGTGTGGCGGTTGACTGATTTGTTAGTCAAGTTGGAGCTGTTAGCGGAGTCTGAGTTTGAGTACAAACCCCTTGTGACAGCGGACCCTTCCTGACGATTGCGAAAGAGTACAAAATCGTTGGGTTGGACCCTCCCGACTAGCATTTCGGGGGTTGAGATTGCGATTTTCGTGAGTGGCAACACTGCTTATTGGTGGTGGTTTTCGCTGTTTTTCGGGGAGAACTGGCTGTTTCTTTGAATGATGCTGATGGTCGGGTTTATTCACACTCTTGTCTGCGATTAAAAATAGTTCTTGCTCGCCGTTTTAGCCGCTATCTCGTGAAACTAGTAGACTTCAGGCCGGATTTCCATATAGCGCCATACACTTTACGATACACCACCGAAACCACTCAAATGCCGTATTTACACGCTACAGACGCTTTACTACCACTCAAAATTTCCAAAACACCGAACTTAGACCACTGTGCATTAGTCCAGTAATACACACTGGTTTTACTAGGGTCGCCGCTGTATACGAAGCACGAACGATGGATACCACTCAGCAGGACGCTACTCCGGGGGCAAAGCCCCTCAAAGACGCAGTCGACGAGTTCCTCCAACGGGGCTCGAAGTCCGGCAACTACAGATCCAACTTAGAGTACGTACTTACCCACTGGCGTACCGGCTGGCCGGGCGCGGCGAGTCTGGAGACACTCAACGAGGTCGACAAAGCCGTGATGGCCGACTACGCCAGCTACCTGCGTCGACGGGTGAACGCCCGGCAGTCGACTGATACCAGCGACGACAGCGGGATCGCCGCCTCAACAGCGTGGGCGTACTACGATAACGTCTCGGCCTTTCTCGATTACTGCCTCAAGTGGGACAAGATCGCCGAGAATCCTGCCCAAAAGGAGATTGCCAAAGCCGAACTGCCCGAGCGACCAACCGCTAACAGCAGCGACCAACAGTTCTGGTCGCCCACCGAGCGGCGCGCTATCCTGGATCACGTCGACCGGGTGGCATCGGACGCTATAGACGAGCTGGACACCGGCGCGGTGGTCGCCCTGCGAGACAAAGCTTTGGTGTACGTCATCGCGTTCACGGGCGCACGGGGCGGTGAGATTCTGGCCGACTCTCGCGACGACCGACGCAACGGGATTCGGTGGTCGGACGTCGACATCGAGAACAACCAGATTTCGATTCTCGGCAAGAACCAACAACGCGAATCCCTACAACTGCCGACCCAAACCCACCATCCGCTCGAACAACTCAAACGCGCGGTCGAGCCAGCCAGCGACGAGTGGCCGGTATTCATCTCCCATCACGCGCCCTCGATGTACCGAAAACTACCGGAGGACTTTGAGCGGCCAGATGCAGACTCGTGGAGCCTGCTCGACCACTGCCGCACTCTTGGGGTAGTACCGCCAGCACTGTCTACAAACGGCGCTCGATCAGTGCTCAAGCGACTATGCCGGGATGGCGAGATCGCCGTCGACAGTGACGACGACTATCTCACACTACACGGCGCGCGGCGCGGCGTCGGCGAGAAACTGTACCGCGAGCGCGGGGCTGCCGCCGCCCAGCGAACACTGCGACACGCTGATCCAAAGACGACCAGCGAGATGTACTCGCATATCGAAACGAGCGAGACTGCCGAGAACGTAAGCGAGGTATTCGGTGACGAACGATAGGTCGACAAACCCAGCACTCACGCTGTCGAAACTGTTTGTCAGGTTGGAATATATACTGCGCGTCGAATTTTCAGGTGCGCGGTTCGAGAACACGAACCACCGTCTCGAGTTTTGCTGTTAGTCCGCGCCGCCGTAGAAGGTGTCGACACTCGCCTCCTCAGAGTGTTCTTTGAACAGCCGATCATCGAGTGAGTCTTTGAGCTGGTCGACGCCGTGTTTGGCTTCGTCGAAATCATCTCGCCAAACACTTTTCGGCACTGTGTTGAGCGTATGGACTAGCTCGATCAGATCGTCATGGATCTGCTGTACCTCCTCGCCGATCTCCTCCCATTCGTCTAAGTCAGTCGTCTGTAGGTTGTCTGCCATACAAGAAACACTCACGCCGCTCTGGATAAAAACTGAAGCCCAGACCAGTTGATTGTATTCTGCATTCTGTTTGCGTAAACGAATTCGAATACGCATACGTATACGTATACGCAAATCCGTTCAGATACGTCTACGAGTACAGAAACGGATACAGAACCAGTAGCAAAAGCCCGCCACTCAGTAGTCGTCTTCGATCCGCGTCATTCGAGCCTGCTTTTCGGCTTCGGCCAGCCGTGGCGTCACTTCGTTCAACCCGACTCGAACCAACAACCGGAGCAACTCACTGCGGTCGCCTGGTGAATCATTGTCGACACCAGCCGCGGCGCGGACGTCATCAACAGCCTGCTGCAGTTCGGTATCGTTCTCACCGAGTGCGTTGAACAGTGCCGCCGTGCGTTCGTCGCGAAACGAGACGGTTTTGGCTACTTCGCCGCGGTCGACCGCGCCGAGCGCCGCCGCGAGATCGTCGACGAACCGGTCGGTCGCTTTGGCCTCCTCGTCGAGCGTCGAACCACGATCATCGGTCATTCCGTCCGGGATTTGGAGGTCGTCGCTCATTGCGTACCACCACCATCTCCGAGTCGCTCAACCAACTCACGAGCGTTAGCGAGGTAGGCCTCACGGGCGCGGGCGGCAGTTGTTGACGGTTCGTCCAGCTCGAAGATCGTCATGCCCGCTTCGGTCGCGTTGCGAATGTCCTGTGATTTGGCGATTGGATCAGGTGACATCGCGCCGTTGAACTCGGCGGTGTAGCGGTCCATGTAGTCGTCGGCGAGGTTCGTCCCACGCTCAAACTTGTTGGGTATGATCATCGAGAGCTCGGCATCAATGCCCCAGTTTGAGCGATACTTTTCAACGTCGTCTCTGAGTTGCTTTGCTTGCGCAAACTCGTAGCTCCCCATCTCGACGGGTGCAATCAGGTTCTCGGCAGCCCACACGCCGTTGTATGGGACGATTCGAGACAGCCCCGGCAGATCAATCAGAATGAAATCGTATCGATCTTCGAGGTACGTCTCGACAAATTTCTTGAGTCGACCGTAGCGTTCGGTGCGGTCCTCAACGTTGTTGAGTTCGCCGTCGACGCTGTCGAGACCAGGGTGGGCCGGGATGAGGTCGACGCCCTCGTTAGTCTCGTAGATGAGGCGGTCGAGAATCGCGTCGGTGCCGTTCATCTGGACGAGCTTGTCAAAGTCGTCGTCGAACACGGACGAGAGATTCGGAAAGTCCTCGCCGTTAGCAATCGCCTGCTGTTGGTCGTCGTACAGCCCGAACTGTTTGGCGAGGTCTGACTGTTTGCCGGCCAGATCGATCAGTACACCCCCGTCGCCGAGTTCGTCTTGTAGTTCATTGGTTCCGAGTTCAGTCAATGCACGCCCGAGATGGGCAGTCGTCGTGGTTTTACCAGTTCCTCCTTTGTCGAGAAACACGGCGGCTTTGATTGTCATGCGCTTACGTATACGTATACGCAAACGCATACGGATATAGGTATGGGTGACAACAGGTCGGGTCGTAAGACATTGTGAACAGGTTTTCTATCTCACTAACCAAGATTAGAGGATAGAAGTGACTAAACAGGGCCTATTTGGTTAGTGAGAATCAGTCGACCAACGCTCGAAGCCGGTGGCTCGTCGACTATGGCCCGACATGTCACGGCGAGGTGATCGCCGAGTAGGCCGAACGGCTGGCTACGGAGTAAAACCTACGCAGGTTTTTATATATCAATCAACTATCCAGTGCACTATGGTCAAAGAGATCGGCGGCGTCATTGGCGCAATCGGCACAGCTTACTTATCGTTCGATTTTTTCTTTTGGGACGGTGGGATACTTGACCCGAGTATTCTGAGCCTGATAAACGACGTTGGAATGGTACTTATTGTTTAGTCAGCAGTCGACTGTTCTACAGACTAAGCGGTGTTCACCGCCAGCCACTATGGGACCCGCTCAACCGTCCACGACTTGTGCACAACTCGAATCTTAGCAGTGCCATCGGCCTCAGTGTAATGTCGACCCCACTCGACTCACCAGGTCTAATTCGTAGCGACTTGCGGACTGCCTAGCAGCCGGCTGTTTCGCAGATCACCTGGACGTGGTTGACGCTTTGACCTTTGGTGGTGGAAACATCTAATTCGGCAACAGATTATCTTCAATTGAATGTCTCAACCACGGATTTCGTCGTACAATCTCATGTCAGCCAGAGAAGATCGGTTCGAAGATGTCGCATGGTATATGGACAAGCTTCAGGACTTACATGCCGATATGCGAGAACTTGAACACGATCTTCATAACGTGTCGTTGGGATTTACCGGATTCGGCTGCCACTGGAAAGTCGACCGTATCGACGCTTCTTACCAAGAGTTGCTTTCCGAACTGGACGATGCAAGAACAGGCGTTGTCGAAAGCCAACCCAAACAGTTCGACAGATGGGACGGCGATTGGAACTCGAATGATACACGAGATGGGTTCGATCGCACACAGAGCGATTTGCTAAGAGAAATCCAACGTATTGAAACGACCTCCGAACGAGTTGGACAAATCATCTTATCGAAGCGAAATGCAGCAAATACTCGGATGGTGGTCTTGCTTTCACTGCTGGCCGTGATTCTGTCGGTCGGATCGTTGATCTTGTGAGCTGTACCCGTGTCTAGCTAACCAAGTATTCTACCGAAACGCCATTTATCGACCGGATCTTGGTTAGTCACATGCAATCGAAGTTACCCGAGCCGCCGAAAGGCTGGCCCCAATACCTAAAAGACGACCTTACAAAACAAAAACCCGAGACGCTGCGGGAGATCGCCCGCTTTGCCGACGAGCTGGCACTAGCGAAACTCGAAGCCGAAGACACCGAACGCCGCGACCCCGGTGAGAAACCTGACGATTGGGACGACAAGGAGTGGGACGAAGTACTCGATGAAGCCTACAACGAGGTCGAAGCTCCCCGCCCGAAAGGGTCGGTGACGGTCAACGTGATCGACGGTCGTGGCTACTACTACCTGAAAGGCAGTCACAACGGCGAGTTCTTTTCGCAGTATATCGCGCCGGTTGAGCCGAAAGAGCGTGGATCTGACTAACCAAAAAGAGGCTGTATTCCGGGCGTAAATTTGGTTAGTGAGACGGCTGACGGATTCGACAGTGAAAAGTTCGAACCGTGATAGTCTGGGCCGTCGTCTGCGGGGGATCCGGGCAGACCCGACGTGTTGGCAGGAGTAACCCCATAGCGCGGTTGCATGTTCAGACGAATCCAGCGTCGGTGAGCAGCGTGATGTGAGTCGAAGAACAGCTCGCAGATTGCATCTTTTTTACAAACGTGCAAATTCAGTTTGTCCTCCACGATTCAGAAACACCGTGAGGAAGTCAGCAATTCAATCAATAATTTAGTAAGTAACCCAATCTAACACATAGAGGTTGTATCTCAGGATAGTTCTGTCAGTTCACTCGAAGTAAGTCTAAAGTACGTGAACTTCGGACTAATAGGTATGGACGATCAATCCGACACGCCACCTCGCCCAGATGGGGGCACTTCGGCCCTTCATACCCCACCAAGAGACCTCTTGAATGAAGAGACGCTTAAGCCGGAGCTCCTCGCCGAGAATGCACCAGGCCTCGAAACACTCGTGAAGCTCCTCAACCAACCGGCTCTCGCTCGCGTCTACGTCTACGTCTGTTACTGGGGACCGGTGTCGCCACCAGAGGTTATGGACGCTCTTGATCTCTCGAAATCGACCGCCTACGATTACGTCGACCGGCTGGTCGATCTCGGACTCGTCGAGCGTGACGATTCGATTCGTCCACAGCAGCTCACTGCAGAACCTGTTATTCTCGTTGAGCCGTACACCCCGATCATCGTTACGCCCACGGTCCTCCACGCATTTGCGCTGCAGGAAGTCGATGAGGATATCGAATACTTCCTTGACCGATATGGTATCGGCAAGCTCGTGGCGGCACTCCGTGGTGCTGGCCTCCACCACGCGGGCAACATGACTCAGCGGATGGTTGCCAGTGAGATCGACGTTCGAGATACCGAGGCGATGATGATCATCTACGCACTCGTGCCTGCCCTTGCCGTTGGTCGGGAACATGACCCGTATTTCGAGTATCTATTCCCAGATGTCCACGATAAGATGGATATCCCCGATCTTGACGAGCAGGAGACGTCGCCTTCGTCCGCCTACAACTTCGAGTAAGGAAGAAGTATATTATTGGTCAAGTGCTCCTATCTTTATTATTCAATACGGTTCAATCAATATTCCACTCATCAAGTAAATTGAGAAAGTTGATTCGGTTTTGATAAATTTCTAACCTATTATCATGATCAATTTGTTCTGGGTCAAATCCTCGGTTCAACGCCGGTGAAGCATACAAATCAAGAGGTTGCCCACGCTGTGATGGATCTTCTGGGATCTCGGATAACGGTCTTATATTGGGCGGTCTAGCCTCTAACAACCGTTCTATATCTGCATGATAGCGGGCAATATCTGCTTCGTGGTCAAACTCATCAGGATTTATAGAATCTGGTGTTCGGATATCGACAGTCGGACGAGAATTGAAAGTACCTCCAGATCCTTCCAAACTCGTGCGATGTAGGGCTTTTGCGATACCGAGCGACGCACACGAACTACGATGCCCTACAGGCAAATTTGAATATAAAAAATCAAAAATCTCACTCATGAAGTGCTCAAACTGTTCTCTCCCCATCGAATCTCGGAGTGAATCAAACACGTGAGCTTGATCTCGACCTGATAGTAAATTATTCGCTACAACTAGGTCTAGTAATGCGTGTTCCATTCGCTTACGTATCCGGTAGCGACGTTGCTTGACTGCATTATTAGGATCACTATACGAAGTCATATCGAGCTCTCCAAACAGATACCGCCGATCTTCAGTAGTTAATATTCCGCTGGGACGTTCCACATCATTGAATAAGGTCATGCGTTATGCTTGAGCATAACCTCTTTAAGTACATTAAAGTTATGGTCTTGGGTCAGTATAGGCATAATCAACGAAGCAATGATTACAAATCAAAGGTCATCTGAGGGCACTCAAACTAGTGGTATACGAGCTGTAAAATATGAGCCTCAAATTGATTTGCCGATAAATATTAACAAAAAACAATCGATTAACCTCATTTATCAGATCAATCAGTTAAAAGATGTAGCACAAATTGAGCGGGTAGCTGGCGGCTGCGTAGAGGTTGATTATCCCGTTGATAATATTTCAGAATATACATATCTTCAGTATATTGAATCGCAATTTGCAGCAAGAAATGCGTCTAATTTTGATAGAGAATTAATAGACAGAACGATTTGTGATTTGATACCATATTGTCTGAGGCAGGAAGGATTCCAACTACCTGATGAGACAAAAGATGCTGCCCGGATGAAAGCATTAATTTTCAAGCAAGTTCGCGGATTCAGTTCTGACAAAAAGATGGCTGACTATTTGGTTAGCAAGCCATATTTTGCTCAGTTGTTTGATTGTAAAACGGACTGTATTGATGTAAGTCCAACCACGTACACTAAGATTAGGGACAAATATGAATTGTGCAGTCAATCAGTACGCAATTCTATATGTCGTTTACAGCATATTCTATTCCGCAATGGGATACTTGATACACTATCCGATGACCAAAATTTTGCGGGTCGAGCAATACCGCTAGGGAAGACATTACCAAACCATCTGAGATCCCGAGCACTGATTAATTGGAGTGATTTGCTACTTGAACAGCTGGTTGAGGACATATCATTCGGGCGAGTTGGAGAAACATACAGTATACGTGAGGTTATTGCTGCCGTGGCAAATATAACACATGATCAAAGTCTTGAAAAAAGTTATAATCTAGCTCAATTAAAGTATAAAAATGACATTATATCGCACGATCAAATACGTAATATAATATATAAAAATATCTCCGAAGAAAATTTCCTAAGTTCTAAGCAAGAAATTGAAAGAATTGCAATGGAATTACACAGAAACTTATTAAAATTTGCTGCTAATGAAGTGGGATTCTTTTCTAAGCCGCTTGACATTGCTATTGACCCGACATGGATTCCAATCGAAGAGAAAATGGATTATAGTAAAATTCCGGGAGCAATGGGAAATATCAAACTCGAATCAGATGGTGGTTTTCAATTTGCAACAGGAGTCTCTTTTACACCAAAATCAAAATTCTCTCTTGGAGTTAGTCTAGTAACTGATAAATCAACGCTAGCTAAAGCTTACCGTCGACTGTTACTCGCTTTAGATGAGTTCGCCGATGTTGGATGGATCCTTGCAGATAGAGAATTTGACAACCCCGAATCGATTGAACTTGCTCGAACGAGAGCAGGAAAGACATGGATTATACGTCTGAGAGATCACAAAGAAATAGTTGATAATATAGAATATCGAAAATTAAAAAAGGAGGGGAAAGCAATGATTTCAGTTGGAGATATTCAAGTTAATGCCTTTTGGAGAGACATATCAACTTCAGATTATGATTGGGTGTTTGAAGATGACGATGATAGCCTAATACTGATGAGTGGTCTTCCACTTGATAATGCAAACATCTCATATATTGCCGGTAAATACCCAAAAAGATGGTCCGCAGAAACACACATACGTCAATTGAAGCACAGCTTTTCGCCACAAATAACGAATAAATATGCTTTTGACCATTTATTCTTCTTGAATATCTCATCTATATTTTACAATATATGGAAAATAATTAATCAATCACTCTCACCAACGTATGGATTACCTCTCCAACCGAAATATTATGAGGTCTTATGGGCACTAGCTCACTCGACATTTCAATGTCGTTGTCAGGGAGAATTTTAATGAATATCATAATAGATTTCACCTCGTTTCGTCGAATGATCCGACCCCTATCAGTATATTCTGAGAAAAGTCGGTCTGGAGAATTCGACCCCAAAGTAAAATGGGCGATAGGTGAAGATATACGGATATTTGGCTATCAGCAGCCAGATTACCAGACTAGACTCACAGAAATAAGATTGTATAGAAAAAACTCACCTGTGTTGAGTAATGATTATCCAGGCATTCTGACAGAAGTGCCTATGATAAGGGGTATGGGTACTGCTACCAATGGAGACAAGTTAATAATTAAAATAGAACCAGGGCAAGATTACCAGACGATACGTACCGACGATTTTAGATACGATTTTGAGGCG
>Ga0207421_10003307_pt1 | contig 19261 bp, 16 predicted proteins | sample SodLakKL_010_SED_4_FD_187542 | JGI IMG/M metagenome (GOLD analysis project Ga0207421, IMG submission 187542) | Alkaline sediment microbial communities from Lake Tanatar, Kulunda Steppe, Russia - 8KL_010_SED (SPAdes) (version 2) | ecosystem: Environmental > Aquatic > Non-marine Saline and... | reverse complement strand
CTGCGCGATCCGGCTCACCACGTCCCCGGGCGGCCTGCCCCCCTCAGCAGGGGCTCCGCCACCCCGCAGATAACGCAGAATATCATCAGGTCCGGCAGACCCGTCGAAGGTTTCCGCAAACAGACCCGATTCTTGTGCCACACGACACACGGGGCCCGTACCTCCCAACACAAATTCTACGCCTTCGGTGCCCCCCTCGGCCGCACACCGCACCAGCTCTGAGAACACCTGCTGGGCTGACTCCGGGGAAAGACGGTAGCTTACAGCCACCACATCCGGTCCGACCTCCCGACATCTGTCGATCAAAACGTCTGGTTTGACACGCGTTCCCATGAACTCCGTCCGGCAGCCCTCACCCTCGGCGAGTCGCAGGAAGCTGAATACCCCCGCTACATGCACGCAATCCCCCAGCGTAGCCGCCAGGATGTGCTTCGGTCCCGCTCCTGTCATGGTCAATCACCCACCATCTCATCAGTATCTGTACCTGCGACCCGCATCCATATCTCCTCCAGCGTCAGGCCGAAAAGTCCCAGCCTTTCAACCGTGCGGCCCGTCCTCCAGTAGTCAGTGCCGTGCAGAACGCAGGCCAGGTGGACGATGGATTTTATCGTCGGCGTGGGCACACCCAGCAGGTCACCAAAGGAAGCCATGGGAACGAGACTCGCTGGTATGTCATCTGTGATGTACCGGTGATGCAGCCCGGGCGGTGCGGCAATGCCTTTGTAAGCCCGGTTGGATTGCATGGCCCGGCACAAGTTATCCGCCCGTACACCATATGCCTGGCGAAGGAAATGCAGCGCAGAACGCACGCTCAGCCCGAGGGCCCGGGCCACGGCCCTGCGCTCATCATCCATTTCCTCGAGAATTCGTGCGACTGACGGGCTGATCCCTTCACGATAGTAATCGAATTGAATCTGCTGCTCGATCCTCGTTGCATTCAGGATCGTGGGGGCAGGATGAAAAATTGCCCCAATGTTGTCAAAGCTGGTCTCCAGCACGTTCTCCGCCGCAGTAAATACGGGAAGCGGGACCCGGAGAAACTCCAGTACCCGTTCGGTCTCCCCGGCCGGCAGCGCCGCCAGGGGCACCACCCGCTTCAGAGCGTGTATGCGGACGCGCGCCGGCCCGGAAATCCTGCTGGCAAACAGGAAGGTCTGTGCTTCCGCCACGCACACCCGATCCGAAACCCCGAGGCCGTCCAGGACAAAGCGAAACTCAAGCGCTCCGCCCGTACGACCCGGATTCAGGACGATCACCTGACCGGGCCGCAAATGAGGGGCCATCTGTGATGCCATGGGGCGGTGGGCAAACGCAGGCAGTGCCACCATTATCACATGGGCGCCCCGCACTACTTCGGACAGGTCCGTGCTCACTTCTGCGAGCCGGGCAAAACCCGTAAACTCCCCCTCCAGGTGTATTCCGCCCTCCCCGGCGACCGCCTGCAGACGATCAGGTGTGCGATTGTACAGGCGGGTTTCACAGCCCTGCATGGCCAGGTAACCAGCCAACGCCTGCCCCCCGCCTCCCGCACCGACAACTGCAAACCTGGTATTTCTTCTCTCCATACCGTCCCCCTTCCCAACCGGAAGAGGCCCGGACCCCCTCCGGCAACTCGCACTACTGGATCTAGAATGTGCCCATAAAAGGAATATAATTCCGGCACAAGGCATGGTTCTGCCCCAACCCGTCTACTCGTCATCCATCTCGGTCAAAAATGGGGATTCACAGAGACTCACGTGGTAGCGGCATGATAACCGGTATGCACCCGCGCTGCACGGCAACAATCACGGCACCGGAGGGTCCCGCAAAAATTACGTGCGGTGAGCAGGCCGGTTGCAACGCCCCTCTCTCCGCCAAGTCCAGCATGCATGACTACTCTGAGACAACTCCATCTCTTGTAGTGTAGCATATTGTTACGACCGCCGACTATCACGAACATGCCGCACAGTTCTCCATAATTCGCGGCGATGAGGCTGGAGATCCTCAGAGCAGAGAACGACTACTCATGCGGTATCGCCTGCTCGCACGGCACATTCACGTAGCACTTTCCACAGGGAAAGTACGGAAATCCGTACGCTCTCTGCACTGAATGGCCCATTTCCTGTAGGTGCCGCTGGCAGCGAGCCTTGTCCTTTCCATCCGGACCGAGTGCTCCTGCAGGGCACCGTTTCAGGCAGGCGCGGCAGCTCCCCTCAGAAAACCAAAGGCACCTGCTCGTGTGTCGTTCAGGTTCTCCGGAGGGGGCGTTCGCCGTCTGCAGGTCCAGCGCAGTAACTATACTCCCGAACCTGCCGGAGGTTCCCCTGTCGGTGATGAGCCCAGCGTGCAGCCCGAAAGAACCCAGCCCGGCGGCATAAGCGACGTGACGCTCTGACCAGTTGCTGCTCAGGTTGCGGGACGCAAATCTATCCATAAGCGCGGGAGCGCAGGCGTCGTATCCCAACCCACGCAGAAAAGCCACCACGCGCCTTCGAAGCCGCTCGTTGAACAACTCGCCGTAAAAACGGGCGTAGAGCCACCTCTCGGAACAGTGATCCACATCATAGTTGCGTCGATTGATGTCCACATTTATGGGGAGGAAGTATGATATCACTGTAGCTGCACCGGGCAGCCACTCATCGGGCTTGAGGTGGTGGGGCCCCACTACCTCCTCATCCTGCAGCCGGGCAAAGATGGGGTCTGCAGCGTGCGCAAATCCCACCAGCGGAGAATCGAATATGGGACGGCAGCTACCGGGTAGGCGGTTGCCCCGGTCCGATTCAACAAAATCTGCGATCACCTCGGTCAACTGTCCCCGCAAACGAATCATCTCCCCTCTGCGCTTTCGGGGAATGTCCTTGTCATTATATTCTTCGCCAGACAGCACGAAAGCTCCTCTCTGCCTGAATGACCCGCGGTCAGGATGGTCGGGTACGGCATCTTCGTGATACCTTGTATGTGTGCCCGAAACTGGGCACCGACATCATTTAACAGGGCGAAAGGGGGGATGTGACGTGAAAGATGACCCAATGCGGGCACCAAAGATTCGCCTGGGTGAATCGGGACCGGAGGTCTCCCGCCTCATATTCGGTACCGAGCACATAATTGATCTGTCACCTGCAGAAGGCGGCGCAATCCTCGCGGAGGCATACGAGAGGTTTGCAGTAACTCACTGGGATACCGCACTGGCATACGAGAGCCATCCGCAGGTGGCCGCCGGACTCCGACAGGTGGGCAGGGAACAGGTGGTAGTGACCAGCAAGACAGCGGCAAAGACCCGTGAGTCAGCCGAGCGTCAGCTGAGGCAGATACTTATCGAACTGGATACCGATTATCTGGACATCGCTTTTCTGCATAACGTTCCCACAGACGGCCTTTCGGACCGTACGGGAGCTCTCGAATATCTGTGCGAGGCGCAGGATGCCGGAACGGTGCGACACGTCGGACTATCCAGCCACTCACCCGCATTACTGAAAGAGGCAGCCTCGGAGGAGCAGATCAAGATTGTCTGCGGGACACTTAACCGCGATGGCTCTCGCATAGATGACGGTTCGAGAGATGACATGCTCGAGGCGTTGCAGGAGTGTTTTTCCCAGGGGAAAGGCGTGTACGTGATCAAGATACTCGGACGCGGCGATCTGGTTTACGATCTCGAAGGAGCCATTGAGTTTGTGTGCCGGCATCCCTTCGTACATGCCTTCAACATCGGTATGCGTAACTGCGATGAGCTTGAAGAGAATCTGACAATGCTGAAACGGCACATGGTGGAGATCACATGACAATCCGATTTACATCTTGATCCAGAAGTGAAGATATGAAAGGAGAAATTATCATGAATGTCGGCATCATAAGATGTGACAGTCACAGTGTTTCCTGCCCGGCGGCCGGGTGTCTGGAGGCAGTACGAGAAAAAAACGCCTCTTTTTCCAGCTATCCCGAGGTCAAGCTTGTGGGGTTGGACACCTGCGGTGGATGTGATAGGGGCAAAGCAGACAAGATCACAGGAAAAGCCGAGCGCCTCAAGGAGCTCGGGGCGGACGCCATCCACCTGGGCAACTGCATGGTCGGTCCATGTCCATACAAGGACACATTTTCGCAGGCCATAGAAGAAGTCGGGCTCGAGGTAGTCCACGGAACTCATTGATGCACAGCATCACCTATCCCGCGTTCATATATCGGAGAGTTTGCACTGTCCATTCTACGGCAAACCCGCTGGACACAGTGGACATTGCTGCCAGGAAGAGGAGGTGAAAGCACATGGCCTTCGACGCCGTTTCACTCCGAGCATCCATCGGGGAGATGGAGGAACTGGTGGGCTCGCGGCTGCAGAAAATATACGAGACCACTGACCGGGATGAGATTCTGCTTCACCTGTACGATGGGCAGCGCACCCGGGTGCTTCTGATATCGAGCAATCGCCAGCATGCACGCATGCACCTTACCCGGCGGAAGTACACTCACCCGAGACGTCCGAGCAATTTCTGCATGATGTTGAGAAAGCACCTGACGCCGGGATCACTGCAGGCACTGGTCCAGATAGACATGGACCGGCTAGCAGAACTGACGATAAACACATATGACGACCTTGGGCGGACCCGTGAGTTCACCCTGGTCGCCGAAACCATGGGGCGTTTCAGCAACCTCCTCCTGTTGGATGAGGACCGGAAGATCCTCACCGCCCACCGCTTCATCTCCGCTGATCGCAATGCGCACCGTACCATCCTGCCGGGACATCCCTATCGCCGCCCACCAGCACAAGACGGGATTGCTCTGGACCAGGTATCAGCTGCAACACTGCAGCAACGCGTGGATGATGAGAGTTCGGACGCACCACCGGCGTGGCTGTGGCTGGTCCGCAATGTACAGGGTCCCGGCCCGGCTGAGGCGCGTCGCCTCCTCTCGGGTATCGGTTTGCGGCCAAAAGACCCCTTGCCCGCAAACGGAGAAGATCTACGCCGGCTGGCGGAACGCCTGCAGGAGTGCTCGGAAGTAATAGAGAAAGGCAAATGGCATCCCTACTATACTACCAGGAAAACGGATTCTCCCGGTCTTCCCGAGCCAGTAACCCTCGGCATGCTGCCACCCCCTCCCAACCCCACCGGGGACGGGACAAGAGTGCGCTCATTTCCCACTCCATCACACTGCCTGGACGCCTTCTATGCCCTGCGTGAGGAATGGGACGCCTATGATCAGCTGCGCAGGGAACTCCTGAAGACGCTCAGGGACGCGCGCAAACACATCGAGCGGCGCATCGATAAGCAGGAGCGGGAGCTGCCGGGACCGGAAGAGGCAGAGTCGGCCCGCCGCAGAGGTGAAATCCTCACCACCTACATGCACCAGGTCCCCGACCGGGCTTCCGAAGTTGAGCTGGCCAACTACTATGAAAATGGTGCACCGATAACTATATCTCTCGATCCCAGGCAATCTCCAGCAGATAATGCCGCCGCTTACTTCGATCAGTATCGCAAACTGCAGCGCACCCGGCGCATCGCCAAGAGAAAGATCCAGGGCAGTCACGAAGAGCTCAACTATGCCCGGACGCTACTCGATGCGGCAGAGAGATCAGAAACCCGAGGCGAACTGGAGGAAATCTACCGGGAGGCCAGAAGGGCTGGTTATGTCAAGAGGCCCCAGCGCAGCAGGCGTGGTCAGAAGCGGGACGGATCAAAGCCCAAGCCCTACAGGAAGTACGTCACGCCCTCCGGGGCAGCAATATATGTGGGCCGCCACAACCGGGGCAATGACTACCTTATCACACGCGTCGCGGGCCCGGACGATCTCTGGCTGCACGTCAAGGACATGCCCGGATCACACGTGCTTCTTCGCGGCCCATGGTCGGAAAAGAGGACACCCAATGACAGGACTCTGGAGGAGGCGGCAATTCTGGCAGCTTATCACAGCTCGGCGCGTCACTCGAGCAACGTCCCGGTCGATTACACACTGGTCAAACACGTCAACAAACCCAGGGGAAGCAAGCCGGGGATGGTCACCTACACAAACCAGCAAACTCTATTCGTCACCCCACCACGCCACCTCGCCGGCTATCGGCAGCGCTCCGAGTAATACTCCTTGATGAGGCTGTATTCACCCGGACACTCTACGGCGTTACAGCCACTATCTCCCGCAAGATATCCAGTCCAAGATCCCGGTCCCGCAGGATTGTGAAACCAGCCGCCCGTGCCGCCTCGGCGACATCGCGGTTTATGTGCTCACCGAACAACCGTACCGTGAGCGGGTTAAGTGCCTCCATGAACCACCCGAGCATCGGCCGACTGCTCAGACCGTGCTCCAGGACAATGACCTCACCACCGGGCTTGAGCACCCTCCTGATCTCAGTGAGGCCGTCAGTGGGGCTGTCCACCGAGCAGAATACGAACGTGGCCAGCACACAATCGAAAGAGTTGTCGGGGAAGTCGAGGTCCTCAACATCCATCTGGCGAAACCGCACAAGGTGTTCGATCTGCAGGCGCCCGGCCTTCACCCGCGCTGTTGACAGCATATACCGGCTTATGTCAATTGCCACGACTTCGCGTGGACCTTCATGCTCCCCACCAGGACTCGCCGCAACCATATCCGTGGGTCTGGATGGACGGGCACGGGCGGGCCATGTACTGCCTGGCCCCGGAACATAATATGGCAAGTTACTGCCAGTCCCCACTCCCACCTCCAGTACCCGAGGGTAGCTGCGGGCCCGTGCCAGCACCGCCCGTCGATGTTTTCGCAGTACCAGAACCTCGAGGGGCAACATGAAAAGATCATACAATACCGTCCTCCAATTGCGGCTGCGTACCGATCCGGGCTGTCCCGGTGTCACATCTCTTCGCGCCACGCAAACACCCCTCGACGTAAGCTATCCTGAAGTGAGTACCACCAGCAAACCTATGCTGTTGCTCTGGTTTGCAGGAGGCTTCGAGGCACATTCCTCCGAAGTTCGTGTTCCAATAGCAATCCGCCAACGGCGTAACACGCTTTGGAGCCATCATGCCCTCGATCAGGATCCAACCTCAGGCTGTTCCGCATCTCCTGCAATAGGGTCTTCACCTGCAACTTGATTTTACATTGATTGGCGCGCATCATCCAGCCGACCGCCGCCCCGTTCTGCACAACCCCAGTTCCGAACTTCGGGTGAGATAGCCTGCACGTTGACAGATCAACATACAAAAACATCATACCGAACTGAAAACCGGCATATTTGCGACACCGGTCACACTATGCTTGAATGAAACCCGGGCCGGGAGACCTGCAGTACTCTCCCCGGTGTCCGAGTACACTGCGGCAGATCTGCCCCCAACGCGCCGGGCGCCTTATGATCCATTTCGCACCAGCGTGCCGAATTGCGCTTTTCATTGGCATCCGCAGCGCAGAAAGCATTGAGGTTACCGGAGGATCCACCGCATTTCACGCGAACTACTCAGATATAGTGGAAGCAGCTGATTACCTTAAGGTGGTGGCTTTCTTGGACAGATCAAGGCATTCCCCTCGTGACGGTCACCTCGCCAACGCGCCCGATGTTGATGAGGCCCGGGACTTCTTCCGCCAGAAGCAGTCCGCCCAGATGAAGAGTAAGGTCACGACCGTAAAAGATGCAGTATCCGAGTACATTGACGACGGTAACTACATAGCTGTAGGAGGTTTCGGCACGAATCGCATACCCACGGCTGTACTGCATGAGATCGTACGGCAGAGGAAAACTCGTCTGGGGCTGGCCGGGCACACTTCCACGCACGACTTTCAGATCCTGGCCTCCGGAAGCTGTGTCGATCGATGTGACATAGCTTATGTTGTCGGATTGGAGGCACGTGGACTGTCCCGAATTGCCAGGGAAGCTTTCGAGAGCGGGGACATTGAAGCAACCGAATGGACAAATGCAGCACTCGCGTGGCGCTACAAAGCCGCGGCCATGGGTGTATCATTTTTGCCAATACGAACCATGCTCGGCAGCGACACCGTCCACCACAGTACCGTCGAGGAGATATCGTGTCCATTTACGGGTATAACTTACCTGGCAGTGCCCGCCTTGTTTCCTGATGTGGGGATTATTCACGTCCACCGCAGTGACATATACGGAAACTGTCAGGTGGACGGGATAATGATCTCAGACTACGATCTCGCCCGCGCCTCGCGACAGTTGATCATCACAACTGAACAGATCGTAAGCAACGAGATCATTCGCAGAAGACCTGACCAGACCATCATACCTCACTACGTAGTTGATGCCGTCATTGAAGTTCCCTATGGGTCATATCCAGGAAACATGCCCTACCTGTACTACAGTGATGAAGATCACCTGCGCAAGTGGCTGGATGCGGAAAGAGATCCAGACACCTTTGCGCATTTCCTTGACACCCACATATATTCAGCCGCTGATCATTGGGACTACCTGGACACCGTTGGGGGCACTAAACTATTGGATGAACTGAGGAAACTCGAGCATCCGGAATCATGGGGAGTGAACTGACGTGCGACAACCCTATAACCGCATGGAGATGATGATATCCGTGGCGTCACGCTTTCTAGAGGACAACAGTATCGTGGTGGTCGGCACCGGCGCCCCCTGTGCAGCAGCGATGCTCGCACAGGTCCTTTATGCTCCTGGCCTGACCATCATGTTTGAAGCCGGGGGAGTTGGCCCTATCTTACCAGCTATGCCCGTATCGGTCGGCGATTCCAGAACCTTCTATCGCGGCCTGATGGCCTGCAGCATGCCCGAAATTTTCGAGGCCTGCCAGCGCGGTATCGTCGACTACGCCTTTATAGGAGGGGCGCAGATTGACCAGTATGGCAATGTGAACTCCACAATGATCGGAGATGATTACGATCGGCCGGACGTCAGATTGCCCGGAAGCGGCGGTGCCAACGATCTCGCCTCGCTGTGCTGGCAGACGTTGATAATCACCCCGCAGGACACCAGAAGATTCACCGAAGTAGATTTCCTCACTACACCCGGCTACCTCTCCGGAGCCGGGGCCAGAGAAGAGGCCGGCCTACCACCCGGCTGCGGTCCCTACAAAGTAATCACGGACTTATGCGTCCTGGGTTTTGACGATACGGAGAAAAGAATGAAGGTCGAGAGCATACATCAAGGGGTTACCCGCGATATTGTGGATGAGAATACCGGTTTTCCCCTCCTGTGGGATGACGATCTGGCCATGACACCGGCCATAGCTGATGAGGAACTGCAGGTGCTGCGAGAACAGGTTGACCCGTACGGGGTGGTCATAGGAAGGAGTTAAGATTTCCCCGGGAGACCGCACTCAGGACTGCAATAGGGATAAAGCCTCCTATACAGATCGCATGTGATGAAGCGGCCACCGCCTGCACTGTGCCCCCGGACCGGTCGAGGATTGTCTGGCTGTACACAAACGCGACTCTCCGCCCCACAGAGGCTGCATTGTGCACGGCATGACCAGGAGATCTCACGAGAGCGGTGCTTTTCGTACGGGATATCACGCAAACTGTCAGGAACTATCGGCCCCGATTGTCACCTGCGCACCCCCACCTACCACCCCGCGCCGCATCAACTTCATCCGCCAGCGCCCCACTCTTCGGTTACGAAATTCGCCACCCCATTTGGACCGCGCTCATGCGCAAGCAGAGGAGCCAGGCCACCCATCCCCACCCCAGGGAGGAATCTCCCCCATTTGGCGCGAAGTAAGTGCGATAATCGTAATATAATTCGCGGATTTTATCGCTTTACCTGCCGAAATTCGTAGCGGTCTGTTCATACTAGTAGGCATTTCTGGGGGGTGGTGCCTAGCTCTTGCACTGAATTCAGTCAGTTCTCTCGACGCGCAGACCAAATTTCCGATTGGAGGGGGAATAGATGATTTCTATCAAACGATCCTGGATATTTCTTCTGGTCCTTGCCCTGGTACTCGGTGCAGCTTTCGGCTGCGCACCCGCGGAGGAGCCCGCCGAGCCGGACGACCCAGATCCAGTTGAGGACCCGGAGGAAGAACCCGAGGAGGAGGAGGAAGAGGAAGAAGAGCCGGAGGATGTCCAGGAGATTACCGTGGCCGTCACCCGGGATCCGGAGACTCTGGATCCTGCCCACCTGACTTGGACCGCCGCGCACGGCGTAACCAATAATATTTTCAACGGACTGGTGCGCTGGGAGACCGGGACATTTGAAATTGTGCCCGACCTGGCATACGAGTGGGAGATCTCCGAGGACGGCAAGGTCTATACCTTCTACCTGCACGAGGGAGTACAGTGGCACGGCGGATATGGCGAATTCACGGCCGATGACGTCAAATTCACCTTTGAACGTGTGCTGGACGAGGAGACGGGCTCCAGGTGGAAGAGCCTGATCGCAGAGGTGGAAGACATCGTGGTCGTCGACGACTACACGGTTGAAATCCACGCAGAATCCGCATCGCCGGTACTGCTGCACCATCTCTCAAACTACCGACCGGGGAAGATCATGTCCCGTGCGGCATACGAGGACCTTGGGGACGATTACGCCTTTGAACCAATAGGAACCGGGCCCTTCCAGTTTGAAAGCTGGACCCCGCACGAGGAACTGATCCTCGTCGCCAACGAAGACTACTGGGATGGTGCACCGATCCTGGAGAAGGCCACATTCCAGATAATCTCCGAGGATACCGTGGCCGCCATGGCCATGTCAGCTGGTGAGCTGGACAGCATGCTGGTTTCCCTGGAGGAAGTATACGAGGGATTTGACGCTGATCCAAACATCACCATGGACGAACTGGCCAGCACGGCCACGCGCTACTACAACATGCGCACCGCCCAGGCACCCTTTGATGACGTTCGCGTGCGCCGGGCCATGGCCCACGCAACCGACAGAGAGGGCGTGGCTGAAGTAGTCGGTATGGGTACTCTGCCTCTTTACGCAATGGTTCCCAAGCACATGTTCGGTTACAGTGAGGATGTACCCCGTCACGAGTTCGACCTGGATATCGCCGCGGAGCTGCTGGAGGAGGCCGGATATCCCGACGGGTTTGAGACCGAATACTATGGTCGCGACATCGAGATCGAACAGGACGTGTTCGCCTACCAGCAGAGCCTCTATCGTGAAATTGGGGTCGACGTTGCCATGAATACCATGGATTCTACTGCCTGGGTGGAGGCGACAACCCGGGGTGAATCCCCCATGGCCTGGTTGAGCCTCAGCGCGCGTCACGACCCAGATGGTATTCTGTCTGGCTTCTACCACGGCAGTGTATCCTCGCCCGACGGTCGCAATTTCACCTGGTACGGCGGTGCCGACGACCTGATCGACGCCGCACGGGTCGAAATGGACGAACAACGACGTGAAGAGCTCTACTTCCAGGTACAGGAGAAGTTCTACGAAGATGCGCCCACCATACCGCTATTCCAGCCCACGACTATTCGCGCAAACCAGCCGTGGGTAAAGGGATTCGAAGTCGGACAGGTGGAGGACACCTATCTGTATCCCGTCAGAATAGAGGGTCGAGGAAACTGAGCGGACAGACTGCTGCAGGCCGGGAGCGCTCCCGGCCCGCAGCAGTTGCGGGAAAGGAGATCTCATGGCCGCGTATCTAGGCAGACGATTGATATACATCATCCCCACGGCCCTGGGAGTGGCGACCATAGTGTTTTTTATCATTCACCTCATCCCGGGAGATCCGGTTCTGGCAATGCTTGGGGATGACGCCCCCACTGAAGCCGTAGAAGACGTGCGCAGGGCCCTGGGCCTGGATCAGCCGCTCAGCACACAATACTTACAGTTCATCGGTGGTCTGTTCCGCGGGGACTTGGGGGTATCTATCACCGCACCACGGCCAATAGCAAGTGAGGTCAGACGCGTCCTCCCGTACACAATTGAGCTGGCGGGTACCGCCATGCTCATCGGACTCACACTGGGTCTCCCCCTCGGGATAACCCAGGCGGTAAAACGGGCCAGCGGTCTCGACTTCGTAGCCAGTGTCATATCGGTGATATGGTATGCCGCCCCAATATTTTGGGTGGCGCTTCTCGGGATGTATTTTTTCTCGCTCAGACTGGGGTGGTTCCCCTTGACCGGGGCTGGAGAACGGGGCAATATTACCAGCACATTGTATTACCTGGCCCTGCCTGCGATTACCTTGGGGCTGCGCCGGATTGCACTGGTTGCGCGCATGATGCGGTCCTCAGTTCTTGATGTTTTGGGGCAAGACTACATCAGGACAGCCAGGTCCAAGGGCCTGAGCGAGCGCATAGTTGTGTACCGCCATGCCGTCAAGAACGCCGTTATCCCGGTGATAACTGCCTCGGGAATGGAATTTGGCACTCTGCTCGGGGGAGCCGTCATAACAGAAATTATCTTTGTCCGGCCGGGCATGGGCAGACTGATCGTCCAGGGCATTCTCGGGCGGGATTATCCCATGGTCCAGGGAACGCTGCTCATATTCGCCCTGATTTTCCTGTTCGTCAATCTGTTGGTCGACGTAAGCTACGCGGGAATAGACCCCCGCATCCGATATGACTAGAGAAACGGGGAAGGGGGAACTCCATGACAGAAAGACATGGAAACGACTACGGAACAGCTCCTGAAGCGGACCAGAACCGGTTCATGAAAGGTGTCATATACATATTCAGGAGAAGCCGGGTCGCCAGCGTGGGATTGTTTATCGTACTCATCATGGTGCTTGTGGCCCTTCTTGCTCCCTATCTGGCCCCACACGACCCGGTGGCAGTTGATCTGTCAATTCGCAGGATCCCACCTGGTTCGGAGGGCCACCTGTTGGGAACAGACCATATGGGTCGCGATCTGCTGAGCCGGATCATCTGGGGCTCGCGAGTCTCTCTTCAGGTAGGGATCGTAGCCGTGGGAATCGGCATATTTGCGGGAACGACCCTCGGTCTGATCGCCGGGTTTTACCGGGGCACAGTGGAAGCGGCTATAATGAGGGTTATAGACATAATGATCTGTTTTCCCACGCTCCTTCTCGCACTGGCGATCATAGCCGTTCTCGGTCCGCACATGACCAATACCATGATTGCGGTCGGAGTTACCTTTACCCCGAGGTTTGCCCGCATCGTCCGGGCGTCCGTCCTTTCGATACGCGAAAGTGAATATGTGGAGTCCGCCAGGGCAGTCGGGATGAACAACCTGCGGATCCTGACCCGCCACGTGTTCCCGAATGCACTGTCGGGAATGATCGTGTTTGCCACACTGAGTGTGGGTTCTGCCATACTCATCGAGGCATCGCTGAGTTTCCTGGGACTGGGTGTGCCGCCTCCAGCACCCACCTGGGGTAACATTGTGGCCGATGGGCGTCGTTTCCTCCTGCCGTCTCCATGGATCAGCATAACACCTGGCCTCGTCATTATGTTCACAGTACTGGGATTCAACTTCTTTGGAGACGGCCTCAGGGACGCACTGGATCCGAGGCTGCGCGGCGAACGACAGGCCCAGTGATGCCAGGAGATGAGCTGCCGTGTCGTCCCTGGAGGCGCAGGCATAAGTCAAAGAGGGTCCAGCAGGCGGTGCGCCCGGAACAGTGCAATGACGCGTCGTTTCTTGAGCACGGGTAAGACCGCATCAGACCGGATATTGGATTCACACCGAGCGCGCGAATTCAGAAAGGCAGTCAGTCAGAACCATCGGGGGTTCTGCAGCCGAATGCGGTGTGGGGCAGGTCGGCTCCGACACCCCACACCGATTGCCCGCTGATGCATCTGCGGCCGTCATTATGCTCCATCCGCAGGGCGCGACGCATCCGCCGCAGCTGGGCACGGCAGATTGCCCCGGTCAGAGAAGCCTTGCAGCCGCCGCTTCAAGGGCCGCCTCGAGGCGGGCGACAATCTCCGATATCTCATTGCGGTCGACAATGAGGGGCGGACCGACAATGAACTGATCACCCTTTGTGCCCCTTCTATCCCCCACCATACCAGATCCAGGATACACAACCAGACCTCTCGCCATACACTCCTGAGTCACCACCTCCGCGGCAGCGAGTGAGGGGGGGAAGCATTCCCTGGTCTGCTGATCCCGGACGAGCTCTACTCCGGCGAATAACCCCCTCCCCCTGATATCCCCCACGATGTGGTTTGTCTCCAGGCTTTCGAGCTCTGCGAACAATGCCCGGCCCATCTCGCGGGAATTCCGCACCAGATCGTGTTTCTCTGTAAAATCAAGGATCTCCAGACCGACGCGGCAGGCCAGGGGGTTGCCGCTGTACGTGAACCCGTGAGTAAACTGGCCGCTTCCCGATACCAGGGCATCGGCGATTCTATCGCTGAGGGCCACAGCTCCCAGCGGAATGTATCCGGCACCCATACCTTTGGCGCAGGCCATGATATCGGGGGTGACGTCCCAATGATCAACGGCAAACTGCTCACCGGTGCGACCAAAACCGGTCATGACCTCATCGACTATGAGCAGAACTCCGTACCTGTCACAAATGCGCCGAATCTCGGGGAAGTATTCATCCGGAGGTGGTACGGCGCCCGCCGCCGCACCCGCGATGGGTTCGGCAATAAATGCGGCTACGGTTCCCGGGTCGGCCTCCAGAATCGCTCTCTCCAGATCCTTCGCGCAGGCCAGTTCACACCCGGGGTAGGTCAACCCGAGAGTGCACCGGTAGCAGTAGGCTGGGGCCACGAGGGGAAACTGGACCAACATCGGTTCATATTTGCGGCGCCTGGGAATGTGGCCGGTCATAGCCACTGCCCCCAGGGTACCCCCGTGATAACTGTGCAGTCGCGAAATGATCTTGTGCCTGCTGGTGTCCTCCCCTTCACTCTCCAGAAAGAAGGTCCTGGCGAGTTTGGCCGAAGATTCTGTGGCCTCTGAACCTCCCGATACGAAGAAAACATGGTTCAAATCTCCCGGTGCAAGGCCCGCTATCCTCTGAGCCAGATCAACCATCGGACGTGAGGCAAACCGGGAGCTGTGAGTAAAAGACACGGTCCTGGCCTGCTGATACATCGCCTCAGCCACTTCCTGAACCCCGTGCCCGATATTTGCCACCATTGCTCCTGAACAGCCATCAATGTATTCTCTGCCGTCCTCATCATAGAGATAAATGCCCTCGCCGTGGGTGATGACCGGGTAGTCCCGGTGCATATTGCGGTGCAGGATGCTGTCATGCTGTGGTAGATACCGACTGGAGCTGAACACGCCTTGTCCCCCCTCGAGTAGAGCTTACCAGCGACCTACGCTCAGTGAGTCTCCGACAACCGGATCATTGATCTGCCACATGAGCGTAGCCCCAACTGCTACCTGAAACACGGCAGTTTACGTGGCTCAACCGCGTCTATCAGTTTCCTATGCCGAGAATGACGCGGGCTTCATCTGGTGCGGCGACCTCCCGCTGACATTCTTCCGCTATTCGGACGGCCCTCTCTACCAGCTGACGATTGGTGGCCTTGACGCCGTAAGAGTAGAAGATGTTGTCCTCCAGCCCCACCCGCACGTTATTGCCCAGCACGGTCGACATCACGGTGACAGGGAGCTGGTGCCTGCCCACCCCGATCACATTGATCAGGGCTCCTTCCGGGACGCACTCGTGCATGTGAATGAAGTTCTGTGGGGTAAACGGCAGTGCACCCTTCGCACCAAATATGAGGTTGAAAAGAGGTGGATCTGGTATCAATCCCCGGTCATACAGTTCCGCGGCGGCATAGACATGGCTGAGATCGAAGCACTCCAGTTCAGGTTTGACACCGCTCTTTTTCATCTCCGTCAGCCAGTACTCAATATCCTGCATGCTGTTGATGAATGGGCCCTGCGGAAAGTTACAGCAACCACAGTTGACGCTCATCATCTCCGGATGCAGGTCTATCGACTGAATCCTGGTCTCGGCCGGCACCGGCTTCCGGGCCCCGGTGGAAAACTGGACGATGATGTCGCATTCATCACTGATGCCCTCGAGACATCGCCGGAAGTATTCCCGGTCGTGCGACTGGCCGCCGTCCTCCCTCCTTGCGTGAATATGCACTACAGAGGCGCCCGCTTCCCAGCACTGCACCGCATCCTGCACTACTTCTTCTGGTGTGATCGGTACATGGGGGGTGTCTTCCTTGGTGGGTACAGAACCGTTGACTGCCGCAGTGACGATCATTTTCTGCTTTGACATCATGTTCCCCCTGTTCAGATGGCCCTGTTTGCAGATCATTTCGTTTTTTTGTCCCAATTCCCTGCAATAATACGTAAATCTTGCCGGAGATTCTTAATAATCATCCATACCGTACTCCCGCTTCCAGGTTCGACTCTGGTCGCAGCCTGGGCGGGCCTCAGATTGCCATGATGAAGCATCATCAGATGGCAACCAGAATGTCCTGCCTGCATGAAACGGATCCAGGAGCAAAAGGACGGTCTTCCGGGGAGGGATAGTGCAATGGTTCCTGCGGTTTCACGGCACCAGGAAAGCATGCAAACGGACAGGCCCCCTCCCGGCACAGCCCGGGAAGGGGCAATTGATGTGGCGAAGTTGCAGCTGTATCCCGGGGCTACATCCCCAGATCCTTCGGACTGACCAGGGGCACACCCTCCCGGCACATAGGACAGTCGGCGGGAGTGTACGCGGGGATCTCCATCGTCACCACTGCATGATAGGGGATCCCGAAATCCACGGCTCTGCCGGAGCGATCCACCAGCACACTCACTCCTACCAGGTCCGCCTGGGTCTGCGCGAAGATCTCGATGGCTGAGTTGACCGTCCCACCGGTGGTTATAGCATCTTCGACCACCAGCACCTTTTCCCCGGGTTCTGCGGAGAATCCACGGCGCAGCCTGGCGCCCTCGTCAGCTTTTTCGGTGTAGATCGCCTCTGCCCCGAGCTGCCTGGCGACCTCGTACGAAAGGATGATTCCACCCATGGCCGGTCCCACTACCTTGTCCACACCCTCGTCACGGAAAGGATCAGCCATCATGGCCGCCAGTTCCTCGGTGTGAGCGGGAAAACGCAGGACCTGCGCACACTGCAAAAACTGCCGACTGTGCTTTCCGGAGGTGAGGCGAAAATGCCCCTCCAACAGCACCCCCGTTTCGCGAAACAGCTGAAGCACCTGTTCTTCACTTTTGTGGCCCTCATCCATCATAATCACCCGCCTCATCTCGCAATTCTTTCACTATTTTGCCTGCGGCGTCCTTCGGGCTCTCCGCGCCGGTGATGGGACGTCCTATGACCAGGTAATCTGCGCCATTGAAGACCGCCTGACGTGGGGTGGTCACGCGACGCTGATCGTCACCACTTGCCGCCCATCGAGGACGGATGCCGGGGGTAACCACGGTGAACTGTGAACCGGCAGCACGACGTACAGGTTCGATCTCCCTGGGAGAGCACACCACCCCGTTCAAACCTTCCTCCTGCGCGGCCACAGCCCACCGCTGCACGATCTGCTCAATTCCGTATTCAGTTCCCCAGAATTCATTTACAGTGCGCTGGTCCAGGCTCGTGAGCACAGTCACCGCCAGCAGCTGCTCCTCCGGAAAGGCCTCCCGGGCAGCCCGCATCATATCCGGTCCGCCCGAGGCGTGAACGTTGGTCATCCACACCCCGGAGTGATGCAGGATGCGGGCGGCGGACTCCACGGTATTTGGAATGTCGTGCAGCTTCAGGTCCAGGAATACCCGCCCACCCCGATCACGGATCTCATCCAAAAGTGGGCGACCCTCCGCACAGAACAGCTCCAGACCAACCTTGAACTGACGGACCTCAGGCAGGAGAGAATCCACATATCCCATGGCATCGTCGCGACAGGGAACATCCAGCGCAACAATCAGTCGATCCTGTGGGTTCATGTCTCGTCACCTCTCTCCAGATGGGCACCGCCGACTGGCGGGCGCCCCTCACGTTCGTAGTACTTTCGAAGATCACAGAGCACCGCCCCGGGAAGTGAGGGGTTGGAGAAAATCGCTGTACCAATACCCACGGCCGCCGCCCCGGCCAGCATGAAGGCCACCACGTCGCGGGCAGACGACACACCGCCCATGCCCAGAATTGGCAGATCAGTGACCTCGTGAACCTGCCAGATGCAGCGAAGTGCAACCGGGCGAATTGCGGGACCAGAGAGTCCACCGAAGACATTTCCCAGCACCGGCTTTCTGTGCGGAACATCGATCTCCATGCCCAGTACGGTGTTTATAAGGCTCAGAGCATCTGCTCCCCCCCGCTCCGCGGCGCGCGCGATTTCGCCGATGTCGGTTACATTCGGAGTAAGCTTCACGACTAGAGGAAGGCTGCAGGACCGGCGCACTGACTTTACCAGTGATTCCACCGCATCGCCCGAGGTGCCGAAAGCCAGACCTCCCGTCTTTACGTTAGGGCAGCTGATATTAATCTCCAGTGCATCCACCCCGCTCACATCCCCCAACTTCCCAGCAACGGTGACATAATCCTTTACAGTCCTGCCCACCACATTGACTATAACGGCTGTATCGCTTCCGGCGAGTACCGGGAGGTGCTCGCTGATCACCTCGTCCACACCGGGATTTTCCAGACCTATGGCATTGAGCATCCCGGAAGGCGTCTCCCTTATCCTCGGTGGTGGGTTGCCGGACCACGGCTCTGGCGCTGTACCCTTGACCACCACGGCACCGAAGGTATCAGGAGGCACCAGGTCCCCGTAATCGAAGCCATACCCGAACGTCCCTGACACAGCAACGAGGGGGTTTTTGAGCTGCAGCGGGCCCAGACGTGTGCTCAGATCAGTCAAGACTGACCACCTCCTTCAGGTCAAACACAGGACCATCCCGGCACACTCTGGCGTAACTCTGCTCCCCGGGGGCGGGACCGGTCCGCTTTACGGAACACCCCATGCAGGCGCCCACACCGCAGGCCATGTGCGCCTCGAAAGAACCGTAAGCCTGGATCCCGTATCGAGACGCCAAGCGGTTAACCGCCGACAACATGGGTTCAGGACCGCAGGCAAAGATCACTGCCTCATCAGATTCATGAAGTTTCTGCACATATCGCTCGACTGGTCCGGTTACCACGCCACGCTCACCAGTTGAGCCGTCTTCAGTACAGAGATGTGGTGAGATATCCATCCCGGCGAGGGCCGGCCGGCCGAACAGTTCATCACGCGTCGCTGCCCCAATAAACGCCTCGGTCTGTACACCTCTCTGCGTGAGCCTGCGCGCCAGAAAGATAAGGGGGGCAATCCCGATCCCACCCGCAATCAGGATCGCCGTCGCGCCGCCCGGCACATCGAGCGGAAAGGGTGTACCCAACGGACCCAGGACGTCAATCAGCTCACCCGGGCGCACCTCGCGCAAGAACCGGGACACCCTCCCGACGGGACTGACCAGCAGTCTGAACTGACCACCCTTTTCATCCCAGTCGCTGATGCTGAAGGGACGGCGCAG
>Ga0207421_10003305_pt1 | contig 19263 bp, 11 predicted proteins | sample SodLakKL_010_SED_4_FD_187542 | JGI IMG/M metagenome (GOLD analysis project Ga0207421, IMG submission 187542) | Alkaline sediment microbial communities from Lake Tanatar, Kulunda Steppe, Russia - 8KL_010_SED (SPAdes) (version 2) | ecosystem: Environmental > Aquatic > Non-marine Saline and... | reverse complement strand
CGCACGCGCTGAAGCTGCGGCAATCGAAGAAAACGCCGCCGCTGCCGCGCGGAATGCCGCCGGACGTGCTGCCCTTGCGCGGTTGCAGACAAGTGTCGAAAGCGGCGCACCTTTGGGGGCGGCGCTGACTGATCTGCAGGACGTGCTTGGCGAACCTGTGCCGGACAGCTTGCTGGCAGTGCAGGACGGCGTGCCGTCCTTGGCGGCGCTGCAGGATAGTTTCCCCGATTATGCCCGTTCTGCGCTGACGGCGGCCCGCGCTGCCGGTGTTGCGGGTGAAGAAACCTCTGGCATCGGTGCGTTTCTGCGCAACCAGTTCGAAGTCCGGTCCGTCAACCCGCGTGACGGTGACACCGTTGACGCGATCCTGTCGCGTGCGCAGGCCGCTTTGCGCAACGGGATGCTGGGCGATACGCTTGCCGAACTGGATGCCTTGCCCGATGTGGCGCGCGCTGAAATGTCAGACTGGATCGCCCTTGCGGAAACCCGGGCCGATGCCATTGACGCCATTGAAACCCTTGCGTCATCCTTGCGTGATAACTGAAAGCAATCTGTATGCTCTGGTCCCTGATTAAAATTACCGCTTTCATCCTTGCCGTCACTGCCCTGACCTATGGCGCAATGATGTTGTACGATGTCGATGGTGGCGCCACAGTCGCCGTCGCCGGAATTGAATTCAGGCTGACGACGCTGGAAATGGTGTTTGGCCTTGTCGCGCTTGTCGTGGCTGTCTGGATCGGTCTCAAGCTGCTGGCGCTGCTGGTTGCGACCTTCCATTTCCTGAACGGCGATGAAACGGCAATTTCGCGCTATTTTGACCGTAACCGCGAACGCAAAGGCTATCAGGCCCTGTCCGAAGGCATGCTGGCGCTTGCGTCGGGTGAGGGGCACTTGGCAATGACCAAGGCCGCGCGCGCGGAAAAATATCTGGGCAAACCGCAGTTGACCAACCTGTTGACAGCGCAGGCTGCTGAAATGACAGGTGACAAGCGCAAGGCGGAAATCACCTACAAAAAGCTGCTTTCCGATGAAAGTACGCGTTTTGTCGGGGTGCGCGGTATTCTGAAACAGAAACTGGCCGAAGGTCAGACTGAACTGGCGCTGAAGTTGGCACAGAAAGCATTTGCGCTGAAACCCGATCATGCCGAAACGCAGGACGTCTTGCTGCAATTGCAGGCCGAAACCGCCGATTGGAAAGGCGCGCGCAACACATTGGGCGCCAAGCTGAAAACCGGCACCCTGCCGCGCGATGTGCACCGTAGGCGTGACGCGGTGCTGGCATTGTCCGAGGCGCGTGACGTTCTGGACGACGGCAAGACCATCGAAGCCCGCGAAGCCGCGATCGAGGCAAACCGTTTGTCACCAGACCTGATCCCTGCGGCGATCATGGCTGCGCGTGGCTATATCGAACAATCCAGCCCGCGTTATGCCGCCCGTGTTCTGACCAAGACATGGAATGCACAGCCGCATCCCGATCTTGCGACGGTGTTCGCAGAAATCGTGCCGGATGAAACCGCTGAAGCGCGGCTCAAGCGGTTTGCAAAGCTGACCAAATCAACACCGGATCATCCCGAAACCAAGATGCTGATGGCCGAACTTCACATCGCTGCCGAGGATTTTCCAGCGGCCAAGCGTGATATAGCGGGTCTGGTCGAAACCGATCCGACGATGCGCAGCCTGACCCTGATGGCCGCAATCGAACGCGGGGCAGGTGCTGACGATTCCGTTGTACGAGGCTGGCTGACGCGTGCTTTGACAGCGCCGCGCGGACCACAATGGATCTGCGACAATTGCCACCATATCCACACCCATTGGGGCCCGACCTGCCAGAATTGCGGGTCGTTTGATACTTTGTCCTGGAAACGCCCGCCCTTTGGCGAAATGCCAATGCCATCCGGCACAGAGCTGCTGCCGCTGGTCGTCGGCCCGCAAGACCAAGACCATGTAACAGAGGCCGCAGTCATCACTGACGAGACCCCAAAATAGCACTTTTCGGCATCGAAACAGGGTGCTATCACGCAGACCGGTAAGCCGCTGTAGCTCAGCTGGTAGAGCACGTCATTCGTAATGATGGGGTCGGGGGTTCGAGTCCCTTCAGCGGCACCACCGGTATAACACTCTGACATTGAAATCGCTTCACAGCCGCAGCTTTCATGCTGTGGCGCTGATGAAAACAAGCTGCTTTTGGGCAGTTTTTCAGACCGCCGCAAAACGGCTGACGACAACGTGACATCGGCCACATCCGGCAATTGATAACATCCTGACAGATCACGCCGCAAATCGGCATGTAGTGTAAAGGATAAGCGATGACTTCTTTTAACCTCTCCCGTCGTGGGTTGATGATGGGTGCTGCCGGCGGCACCGCCGCGTTGATGGTGGCGAGCCCGCAAGTTTTGCGAGCGCAAACCGGTGTCGCGGCTGCGCTGCCGACTTTCTATGATCGCATGGTCGGGGATTTGCGGCTGACCACGCTGTTGGACGGCTATTTCGGACTGGATCAGGAGCTTGTTACAAATCTGGATGCAGCCCAGATCGTGGAAGGTCTGGAAGCCGCCTATCTTGAAACAAGCGGGCCTATTCCGCTGGCGATCAGCACGCATATCATTCGTCATGGTGACCAGATCACCTTGGTCGATGCTGGTGCGGGCGCTGCGTTCGGACCAACGGCAGGCCGCTTGGGTGCATCTTTGGGCGCGCTAGGGATCGCGGTTGAAGAGGTCACGCGCATTGTGTTGACCCATATGCATCCCGATCACATCGGTGGTCTGATGGGTGAAAGCGGTGCCGTTTTTCCCAACGCGTCACTTCATCTCAGTCAAATTGACCACAGTTTCTGGACGGATGAATCTATCGCGTCTGGTGCACCTGAATCAGCGCAAGATTTCTTTGCTTTGGCGCGCGCGGTTGATGCGGCTTATGCCGGGCGCGTTGAATTGTTCAGCGATGGTGCTGATCTGGGCGGCGGTTTGACCACGATCGCGATGCACGGCCATACACCTGGTCACAGCGGGGTGCGCGTGTCTGACGGGGCAGAGCAGTTGATTATATGGGGTGACAGCACTGCGGTGGCCGCTTTGCAATTCAGCCACCCTGATTCCGGCATCGCCTTTGACGCCGACAGCGCCCAAGCCGCCGAAACCCGCCGCCGCGTACTGGATATGGTTGTTGCGGACAAGATAGCGGTTGCGGGTACCCATCTGCCGTTTCCCGGGATTGGCCATGTCGAGGAAAAAGACGGCGCATACGCATGGGTGCCAGAGCATTGGCGCCACATGTAGGGTCACTCGCCCGATAAACGTGATGCGCGGCGGTTTCGCGCATCACAGGCACGGCAAATTTCGCAAAGTTTGCAGCCTTTTTAGAAAAAGCTTTGCTGACGCGGGAATTCTTGCGACAAGCGGCGGCAACTTTACCCGCAGCCGTGAATATGCCCGTGATGAAAACCACAAACCCCGATCGTGACCCTGTGGAATGCTAGCGCGTTCTATATCTGCGCGTGTTATGTGGGGTGTGACGCCGTCTGCTTTTGGCGTGCTTGTGGCGGCGGTCTTTTTTGGCCTGTCAGTGACCCCGTCAATGGTTCCGCGTGCGCCTGAATTGCAAGGCGGGCTAGGCGGTGTCGTTGCGGCGATAGGATATCTGCTTTGGTGGGCTGTGGTGTCCGGTTTGCGCTGGTTGGGTCTGTCGCCAAGCAGACCCGCGCCTGTCTGGCTTTCCAAGGTGTCAATTGTCACTGCTGCAGGGATCATGCTGGTGTCGGTCTGGAAAGCAGCCGAATGGCAGGCGTCGATCAAGGCGGTCTGGGGGCTGCCACCGGTCGAGGCGACAGCGCCTGTCCAGATCGCGCTGATCGCATCGGCGGTGTTCATTGGTTTTCTTGTACTGGGCCGCTTGTTTGTGGTGGTCGTTCGCCGTTTGCAGCGGCGTACCAGCCGGTTCTTGCCACCCCGTCTTGCGCAGGCGACAGGTGTTGCTGTGGCGCTGGCGCTGTTCTGGGGGATGATTGATGGTGTCGCCGTGCGGGGTGTCCTGCGGACAATCGATAACGGCGCCCGTTTAGCAGATGCAGTGATCCCGCCGGATCTGGACCCGCCAATATCGCAATTTGTCAGCGGCGGTCCGGCATCGCTGCTGGAATGGCAGGATTTGGGGCGATGGGGCCGACGCTTTGTTGTGTCCGGCCCAAGTGCTGATGATATCGTCGCCTTCTGGGATGGTCCCGCGTTAGAGCCTATTCGCATCTACATCGGCCTGAACGCACGAGAAACGCCATCAGAACGTGCGCAACTGGCGTTTGATGAACTGATCCGGCTGGGCGGGTTTGACCGTTCTGTGCTGGTCGTGGCGATGCCCACGGGCTCTGGCTGGCTTGATCCGGGCGGGATGGACACGCTTGACTACATCACGCGCGGCGATGTGGCGACGATCGCTGTGCAATATTCCTATCTGCCAAGCCCTGTGTCGGTTGTGGTTGATCCTACAAACGGCGTCGCTGAAGCGCAGGCCCTGTTCGACATTGTCTATCAATACTGGTCGGCCCTGCCGCGCAATGACAGGCCGCGCCTATACTTACACGGGCTTAGCCTTGGGGCGTTTTTGTCGCAAGAGACGGTGCCTTTACTGGACCTGTATGCTGATCCGATTGATGGTGCGCTTTGGACAGGGTCGCCATACCTTAGCGAGCTTTGGCAGATGGTGCAGGCGCGGCGCAATCTGGGCAGCCCTGCTTGGCGGCCAAGGTTTGGAAACGGATCGCTGATCCGTACAATGAACCAGTTTGGCGGGCTGGAAAGGTTCGGTGCCGATTGGGGCCCAATGCGTTTTGTGTTCTTGCAATACGGTAGCGACCCCATCGTTTTCTTTGACTGGTCGCTGGCATGGGACAGGCCTGACTGGCTGGCTGGCCAGCGCGCGCCGGATTTATCGCCGCAGATGCGCTGGATACCGGTCGTGACCCTGTTTCAGGTCGGGCTGGATATGGCCGTTGCGCTGGGCACGCTTGGTTATGGCCATGATTATGTAGCGCGACACTATATCACCGCATGGGCGGAAACGCTGGCACCCGAAGACTGGAACGCCGAGGATGAGGCGCGGCTTGCAGCCCATCTCGCCGATCTTGTGCCACGCTAGGCGTATTTTTCGCTTTGGTCTGACCGATTATTGCCCCTAGGCTAGGCAGTGGGGGGATCATGAAACCACAAGCAGACCATATCAGGCACGTGATTGCCATTTCGGGGTCCAGTTCCGCGCCAGCCCGATCGCCGATTGCGGCGTCGTGGCGGCGGTCGCTGACGATGCACGGGCTTGATCCGGGGCAGGCGATGTCCAAGGACCGGCTTGCCGATGCCGAACTGCGCCTGCGGCGGCAGCAGTTGGAACAATTCCTGCAAGTGTCGGGGCCGAAGCTGGACCAGCTTTTCGCGCTCGTTGGGCAATCGGGTTGTGCTGTACTGCTGTGTGACCGCGACGGCGTTGTGCTGGACCAACGCTGCTGCGATGCGGATCGTGACATTTTCAAAAGCTGGGGCCTGTCCGAAGGCATGAACTGGTCAGAAGCTGCCGAAGGCACCAATGGCATCGGCACCTGTCTGGCAGAAAACCGCAGTGTCATTATTCACCGCGACGACCATTTCCTTGCCCGCAACACCGGGATGAGCTGTATCGACGCCCCGATCTATGGGCCCGAGGGGCAGTTGGTCGGCGCGCTTGATGTGTCATCCGCCAGATCCGACCAGACCGAGGCGTTCAACCGCCTGATCGCTGCCATGGTATCGCAGACCGCCCGCCAGATCGAAGCGGACAGTTTCTGCGCCGCCTATCCGCAAATGCGCATCCTGCGGGCCGACGCGGACGATACCGATGCTGCGGCCCTGCTGGCCGTCGATAGCGACGACATCGTCATCGGGGCGACACGCGGCGCGCGCAAGGCATTCGGTCTGGCATCATCCGGCCCGATCACGCCGTTGCCTGCGACCGATATCTTTGGCCGTGGCGACGGATTGCGCGGCTTTGAAAAGGCCGAACGCGCCGCTGTCATCCGGGCCCTGACCCGCGCTGGCGGCAATGTGTCAGAGGCCGCGCGCGGCCTTGGCGTCGGGCGGGCCACGCTGTACCGGCGGATGAAACGGCTTGGCATCAATGATACCGGTGCGAATGTGTCTCAGGACTGAGACAGGTCAGGCCGGGATTCCCCTTTGGGTGGGCTGACAGGGCAAAACAGGGCGCGCATGGTCTGCACAGGCCCCGGTGGAGGATCGGGGTTCGTGGAGGAAATCATGAACGAACAGACTCAAATTACGGGTGAACACGTGTCACCTTTCAAATCGCGCTATGACAATTTCATTGGTGGCGCTTTTGTCGCCCCCGTCAACGGGCGCTATTTTGACAATATCACGCCGATCACTGGCGAAGTTGTCTGCCAGATCGCGCAATCGGATGCGGCGGATGTGGAACTGGCGCTGGATGCCGCCCATGCGGCCAAGGATGCATGGGGCAAAACCTCTGCCGGGGAACGGTCAAACATCTTGCTGCGCATCGCGGACCGGATGGAACAGAATCTGTCCATCATCGCCACCGCTGAAACATGGGACAACGGCAAGCCGATCCGCGAGACAATGGCGGCGGACATTCCGCTGGCGGTTGACCATTTCCGCTATTTCGCCGGTGTCCTGCGCGGACAGGAAGGGACGATGTCCGAAATCGACCACGACACGGTCGCCTATCATTTCCATGAACCTTTGGGCGTGGTCGGTCAGATCATTCCTTGGAATTTTTCGATCCTGATGGCGGCATGGAAACTGGCACCGGCGCTGGCTGCGGGCAATTGCATCGTCATGAAACCCGCAGAGCAGACCCCCGCGGCGATCATGGTGCTGATGGAACTGATCGCGGACCTGCTGCCTGCTGGCGTGCTGAATATCGTCAACGGCTATGGCGCCGAGGCGGGTGATGCGCTGGTCCGGTCAGGCCGGATTGCCAAGATCGCCTTTACCGGGTCCACCGTCACAGGTCGCAAGATCATGGAGGCTGCGACTGCCAGCCTGATCCCCGTGACCTTGGAACTGGGCGGCAAGTCTCCCAATATCTTCTTTTCCGATATCATGGCGCAGGATGATGCCTTTCTGGACAAGGCGGTCGAAGGCTTTGTGCTATTCGCCTTCAATCAGGGCGAGGTTTGCACCTGTCCATCCCGCGCGCTGATTCAGGAAGATATCTATGAAGAATTCATCGCGCGCTGCATCGCGCGGGTGAAGGCGATCAATCAGGGTGATCCGCGTGATATGGCCACGATGGTCGGCGCGCAGGCGAGCAAGGCCCAGCACGACAAGATCATGTCCTACTTCACCATCGGTGTCGAAGAAGGTGCAGAGGTGCTGACCGGTGGCGACAGCGCAAGGTTCAACGGCGATCTGGCGGGGGGCTATTACATCCAGCCTACAATCCTGAAAGGCCACAACAAGATGCGGGTTTTTCAGGAAGAAATCTTTGGCCCTGTCGTGTCGGTGACGACCTTCAAGGACGAGGAAGAGGCGCTGGCGATTGCCAATGACACGATCTACGGCCTTGGTGCCGGTGTCTGGACCCGCGACGGCACACGCGCCTATCGTTTCGGCCGCGCGGTCGAGGCAGGGCGCGTCTGGGTGAACAATTATCACGCCTATCCCGCCCATGCGGCTTTTGGTGGATACAAGCAATCCGGCATCGGGCGTGAAAACCACAAGATGATGCTGGATCACTACCAGCAGACCAAGAACATGCTGGTCAGCTATAACCCCAACAAACTGGGTTTTTTCTAAAGACCGGACCGCGTAATTTCAGGGCCCGTCTGGTGGCGGGCCCTGTTGCATCATGCTTTCACGGATGTATCGCGCGACGATCCGCGCAATTCCTGTTCCAGAAATTCCTGCTCCCGCCGGCGCGGTGATCCGAAGGGTGCCAGTAGCAGATATGCCACCGGCGTAAGATAAAGCGTCGCCAGTGTCGCCAGACCCAGCCCGCCGACCACGACCCAGCCCAAAGCTTCGCGCGCTTCGGCACCTGCACCGGATGACAGGATCAGCGGCACGCCGCCCAGCACGGTGGATGTCATGGTCATCATCACCGGACGCAGACGGATCGTGGCGGCCTGTTCAATCGCTTCGCGCACCTCGGCACCGGCATCGCGAAGTTGGTTTGCGAATTCGACGATCAAAATACCGTTCTTGGCCATGATGCCCACCAATAGCACCAGTCCGATCTGGGAATAGACGTTCAGACTGACGCCTGACAAAAGCAGCGCAAAAACCGCGCAGGCCAGACCGATCGGCACGGTTGCCATAACGACGATTGCTGAAATGAAGCTTTCGAATTGCGCGGCCAGCACCAGAAACACGATCAGGATCGCAAAGCCGAAGACCAGCAGAATGCCCGCTGATGTTTCATCTAGCGTCGCCGCTTCGGCCAAGGGCAACAGGCGCTGATCCGGCGGAAGTATGTCGGCGGCCAGATTGCGTGCCTCGGCCAAGGCGCTGCCAAGCGGGAAATCGGGGGCCAGACTGGCGGTCACCTGGACCGCGCGTTGCTGGCTTTCGCGGCCAAGCTGTGGCGCGGTGGCGCGTTCTTCCAGCGTGATAAAGGATGAAATTGGCACGATCTGGCCGCTGTCGGACCTGATAAAGGTTTGTTCCAGATCACCGGGGTCACGCACGGGGGTGCGGGTGGACAATAGCTGGATGTCGAAACTGCGGTCGTCGATGAACACATTGCCGACGGTGTTGCCATCCAGCAAGGCTTGCAGCGCCTCGCCCAGACCGTCGATATTAACGCCGATATCCGATGCGCGTTCACGGTCGATTTCGATGCTCAGCTGTGGCTGGCTTGTTTCAAAATCCAGCGTCACGCGGCCAAAGCGAGGATCGGCATTCATCGCATCGACCAGCGCCTGCCCGTTATCGGCAAGGTCTTCGTAATTGCTACCAAGCAGCGCAAAGCTAAGCCCGCGCCCCGCGCCACGGATACCCAGCGAATTGGGCTGGATTGCAAAGGCGCGCACGCCGATGATGTCGCGCAGACCGGCGTTGATCTGCCCCACGATGTCTTGCTGCGATCTTTCGCGGTCCGCCCAGTCGGCCAGCGTCATCACCATGAAGGCGCGGTTATCGCTGCCGCCAAGACCAACGATGGAAAACAGGTTCGTCACCTCGCCGCTGTCGCGCAGCGGGCGGATCACGGCCTCGATCTCGCGGACTTTGCTGTCGGTGTAATCCAGTGAAACGCCTTGTGGCCCTGACACGCTCAGCAACGCAACGCCGCGATCTTCGGGCGGGGTCAGTTCCTGACGGATGGATTGTGACGCCAGATAGGCCGTCGCGCCAAACAGGATCGCCGCCAGAACCACGGCGCTGGGCATAGCCAGCGCGCCGCGCAGGGTTTTGGCATAGACCGTCGACAATCTGGTGCCAAACCGCCCCAATAAATCAGGGCGCGCGTCCTGCGGTGTGGTGCGCAGCAATTTGCTCGCCAGCACAGGACACAAGGTCAGCGCCACGAAAGACGACAACAAGACCGCCATCGCCAACGTAAATCCGAATTCGCGGAACAAGCCCCCGGCCTGACCGGGCAGGAAAGACAGAGGGATAAAGACAGCAGCCAGTGTTGCGGTGGTCGTCACCACGGCAAAGAACACCTGCCGCGTGCCCAGCACCGCTGCCGCCCGCGCGCCAAGGCCCTGACTACGGCGGCGGACGATGTTTTCCATCACAACAATGGCGTCGTCGATCACCATACCTGTCGCCAGTACCAGCGCCAGCAAGGTCAGGATATTGACCGAAAAGCCCACGATATAAATTGCCGCAATCGTCCCGATCAGCGCCACAGGCAGGGTGATCGCGGGGATCAGCGTGGCCCGTGCATCGCGCAGGAACAAAAAGATCATCGCAATCACGATAATCAGCGCCAGACCAAGGGTTTTAAGAACCTCGGTGACTGCGCCGCCGACAAAAGTCGCCTCGTCCGACGTCACAAAGATACGCACGTCATCGGGCAGGATCTGCTGCAATTCTTCGACAATCGCAGTCACGTTGCGCGAAATGTCGAGCGTGTTGCTTTGCGCCTGCCGGATGATGCCAAGGCCGATGCCGGTTTCATCATTGGCCCGCAGGATCGTTTCGCCGGGTGCTGGGCCAAGCGTGACGCGTGCCACCTCGCCCAGCCGGATATTGCCGCGCAGGATCAATTGCTCAAAGGCTTCTGGCGTGGCGACGTTAGCAGTGGTGCGAACCTGAATGCTTTGCCGTTCGCCGGACAGGGCCCCTGCGGGCACATCCAGTGACACATTGCGCAAGGTGTTGCGTAGATCGGCAAGGTTCAGGCCACGCGCAGCCAGTTCCAGCATATCGATATCGACACGAAAAATCGCTTCACGATTGCCAAAAATCTGCAGATCGGCGACGCCGGGGGCGGATATCAGGCGATCTTCGACCAGATCCTCGACCAAGCGGGTCAGATCCTGCACCGACCGGCTGGGTGATGTGACACTGATCCGCATCACGGCATCAGCGTCGCTGTCGGCCTTTACGATGCGCGGTTCATCCGCATCGGCAGGCAACGCGTTGCGGATACGCCCGATGGCATCACGAATATCGGTGGCAGCCACGTCGATATCGGTGCTGTCGGTAAATTCCGCTACTACACGCGATCGGCCAAAGCTGGAACTTGATGACAGGTTTTCCACACCTGACACACGCCCCACCGCCCCTTCGATCCGGCTGGTCACTTCGCGGTCGATGGTTTCCGGCCCTGCGCCGCCAAACTGCGTCGTGACAGTGATAACAGGACGATCGACGTTGGGCAGTTCGCGAACCTCGACGGCAAACAGCCCCGCGATCCCCGCGATGACGACCAACGCGCTTAGCACAAAGGCAAGGATCGGGCGGCGCACAAACAGCGCTGTGCCGGATTTGCCCGCCTCGGTCGCATCGAAATCGTCGGCGTCGGTTGCGCCGTTGTTGCGGTCTGTCTGGGGCGGGGTGGCATCCTGCATCTGCAATTTGCTCCTGATTTAAATATCGGGGTTGGTTCCGTCCGGCTGGATTTCTGCGGCCTGCTCATCCGCGCCATTCACCTGCCGCGTTTCAGTGATATTGACCGCAGCACCGGGACGCAGGTTTTGCACACCTTCAAGGATCACACGGTCATCTTCGGACAGATCGGCACGGACCAGCACAGCCTCGTCCCGGCGCTGGACGATGTCGATGCTGACGCGGCGGACAGTGTCATCATCGCCAACAGCCCAGACGAACGACCCGCGCCGGTCCCATTGCACGGTCAGCGGATCAATGGCCGGATACGCCTCGCCCGGCAAAAGAACGGTCACGCGAAAGGCCATGCCGGGGCGCAGGCGATCATCGCTATTGTCAATTTCGCCTTCTATCCGCAAGGCGCGGTTGTCTTGGCTAACGCGTGCATCGACAGCGCGGACCACACCTTCGGACAGGTCTGTGGGCCGTGATAACGGGCTGATTTCAAAGCGGTCGCCTGCCGCGATCAGCCCGACGAGCCGTTCTGGTACTTCGAAATTGATCCGCAGCCGCGCGCGGTCGTCCAGCCGGGCAATTTCAGTGCCAGCGTTGATCTGGTTGCCCGGTTCTAGCGAAAGCAGCCCGACATATCCGTCAAAAGGCGCGCTGATCTGGCGACGGGACAATTCGAATTGCGCCTCGCGCAGGTCCAGTTCTGCCTGACGTAGCGACAGCGCCGCATCGTCAATCTGCACATCGGTCGCGGTGCCGCTGTCGCGCAAGCGGGCCACACGATCAGCCCGCGCCTGTGCATCCTGCAAGGCAATTTCTGCCCGGTTGATCGCAAGACGTTGTGGCTCTGCATCGATTTCGGCGATGAGGTCGCCACTTGTCACGCTGTCGCCTGACTGGACATGCAGGGCCGTCAGCCTGCCACCGACATCCGGTGTCAGGATCACGCTGCGCAACGCCTCGGCCGTGCCGATGGCGCCCAAGCGGTCACCGTATTCGACAAAAGTCACCTGCTGCGCGATCACGCGTTCAGCCCCACCACCGCCGCCAAAGGGCGGACCGCCGCCGCCCTGCGCACCATTGGCCGGCGCTTCGGCGACAGGGATGCCAAGCGATTTCATAGGTTCCCATAGGCCCGCACGGTCAAGGATCGGCTGCGACGCGGGCAGGAAGATGGCCCATCCCAGAACGGCAGCCAGAAACAGGGCGACCCAGACGAAAGCTGTTTTTGCAAGTTTCATGGCGATCCAATGTGAGAAAATTGAAATGTAGGCTAGGAAATACCCCGAATGGTTCGGAAATAAAGAGATACACGCGATTTTTACCGCACGCGCCTGAAGAATTACGTTTTGACCTGCGCACGGCGCATGGTGAAAAGCCGTTGCAGCAAATCCTGCTGGATGTTTTTCGGCAGCGCAATTGTGGGCTGGGATTGGAGGATCCGAGCATACAGATAAAACATATCGGAATCCGTCATCAAAGACTGTATCTTGCGTTTGCGCCATTCAACGCCATCAGCGTGCAGCGCGCTGATTACCGGATCATCCATCAAAGCGGCGACTGCATCAGCGGTCGGCTGACGGTGGCGCAGGATCGATTTGTCCTCGACCTCATTCAGGTTGCGGTCCAACCAATAGGCCAGATCAATGTTGTCGTCAGAATGGTTAGGCTTGCCGCGCGCGCATTTGACCAGAAAGCTTTCGACTGCGCCCAAGGCATAGTGATTGATCTGCGCCAGTTTATAGCGCGGTTTCTGGTGCAGCATAACAGTGCCACGGACGGCATGGGTCCTGTCGCCGTTGTCATCGATCCAGATACGAGGGGTGCGGGTGGCGTCTTGGGCAAACTTGGGCTGGTGGATGCCCAGCTTGATATCGGGGCTTGTGTTGCGAAAGATTGTCTTGAACTGGACAGCGCGCCACGGCCAGATCATCTGGTCGGGTGCGGCTGCGGTGAATTGGTCCATCATCAGGCCGTCTGTGAACTTTACCTGTCCGTTTGCACCAAACATCCGCCATGTCAGCATGAAACCATCCGCATCGGGCTGAACGGCGATCAGGTCGTCAAGACGGCCCGCCCCTGCGTGGATATTCAGAAATTCATCAACGTCAGTGACGAAAACCCACTCTGCCTTTTTCACCGCGGGATGATTGGCCGCTCGTTTCAATGCGGTCCATTGTACGGGTTTCTTGCCGCGGCGCGGGTTGGGGATGTGGTGCACGATACCCATCTCTTGCAACCGATCAAGGATCAGGTCGGTGCCGTCTTCACAATCGTTGGTAAAAACCACGAAATCGGTAAAGCCGATGCTACGATGGTAAGCGACCCATTCAAGGATGAACGGCGCTTCGTTGCGCATGGTGGTCACGATCGTCCGCATGGCTGTCCTACTGGTAATCACTGTGCGGACCATGTCCGAAGCGTGCGCCAATGTCACGCTTTGGCCTGCAGTATGGTGGCCTGCGGTTCTGCAACCTTGGGGCCTGTCCAGCGCTGGGCCGATCCGTTATACAGACAGCGGTATTGATATAGGTTCCGGAATGAACGATTTTCCGTCGGTTTTATGGCGCACACAGCAGGCGGTATCCGTGCCGGTCGCTGACGGTGTTGTGGATGTCATCGCGGCGCTGCCGCTGGGCAAGGACGGGCAGATTGCACGGCTTTATCTGGGTACGCTGCCCGAAAAAACGATGTTGAATCCGGACGGTACCGGCGGTGTCGTCTGGTCGCGCGTCGTTGATGGCGCACCGGTGGTTGATGTCTTGCGCCGTGATGACGGGACAGTACCTGCGCCGCTATATGGTGCCGATGAAATAGTGTCAGTGACACCCGATGAAACCGAGCTTTTTGCGGGGCGGAACGTTGTTCTGGGCCATTGCAATGGCGAAACCGCCGCAGATATCCGCGATTGGCTGGTCTGGCATCAGCAGCACCACGGTATGACCGGGGCTCTGATTGTGATGCGCGGTACACCTGGTGTTGCGGCACAATGCGCCGACGCGCTGATCGCGCTTTTGCGCGATGATCCTGCTGCGGCGGCGCAACTGGCGTCCTGCCAGATCGTGATTGCCGATTTTGACAGACCGCTGGGGGATGCGATCAAAGGGCACGAAACACATCCGATGAATGCACCTGACGCGCCCGGCAAAGACAGAATGACCGCGCCGCCCGCCGATGCATGGCATGCGCCGTTGTCCTACAAGCTGCTGTTTGATCTGCTGCGTCAGCGATATCTGGTCTCTGCCAATGCGGTTGCCAATCTCGAGGTGATGGACCTTGTGTCTGGCAAGGGTGACGGTGAAACGATGTTCACGGCGGCCGCCAAGGCACCTATGGGGATTATTGCGCTGCGCGGGGTCGAGGTTTACCCTTGGGGTCTGCGCAAGAATGCCACGCCTGCCTTTAGCGATCACATCTGCAAAAGGTTTGACGCCGGATCGTTTTGCTGGCGCTGGTGTGTTGCGCCTGACAGGTTGCCGGACGGCACAATCTGGATGGAAACACGGGTTCTGGGTGCCAAATCTGCGGTTCAGGCTTTGGGGTTCCACCGGTTCATGGCCTTGCGCTATGGGCGGATGAACGATGTGAGTATTGGCCAGATCGTCCCGAAAACCAGCCTTGTCGAAGACCCCGACCTGCTCGCGCGGGCGCTGGATGCTGGCGCTGACCCCTTGCGCCCACCTATGGATCTGCCAGCCGAGGCGCGGATCGACAAATCGGGTGCGCCTTTGGGCAATAAGGTTGGTATTGTGACCACGATGAAGAACGAGGGGCCGTTCATTCTTGAATGGTTGGCTTATCATCGCGCCATCGGGATCAAGGATTTTCTAATCTACACCAATGATTGCACTGACGGCACTGATACCTTCCTGCAACTGCTGGACAGCAAGGGACTGTGCCAATGGCGCGATAACCCGTATCGCGCAAGCGGGATGAAGCCACAACATGCCGCCCTTGATGCGGCCAATGACGAAGATCTGGTCAAAAACTGTGACTGGGCGATCTGCATGGATGTGGATGAATACATTGCCATACATACTGGTGACGGCACGATGCAGGCGCTTTTTGATGCTGTGGGCGACGCCAACCTGATTTCGCTGACGTGGCGGCTGTTTGGTAATAATGACATCGACGCGTTTGATGACGGGTTTATCACGCAGGCCTTTAACCGCTGCGCGCGCGAATACGCCAACAAGCCACATCAGGCATGGGGTTTCAAAACGCTTTATCGCAATGTCGGATTGTTTCGCAAAATGGGCGTTCACCGGCCCAAAGGATTGCTGCCGACAGCGGTAGACCGGATAAACTGGGTGAACGGGTCGGGCAAACCGATCCCGAAAACTGAATGGCGCACGGCGTGGCGGTCACATTCGGGGACCTTTGGTTATGATTTGGTGTCGCTGAACCATTACGCCGTCCGGTCCGCCGAAAGCTTTCTGGTGAAACGGGACAGGGGCCGTGTGAACCATGTCGACCGCGATCAGGGCATGGCGTATTGGTTCCGCATGAACCACAACGTCGTCGAAGACCGCCGCATGGAACGGATGTTACCTGCTTTGCAGGCTGAATATGACCGGCTTTTGGCCGATCCCGATATCCGTGCCGCCCATGACGCTGCCGTTGCCGCCCACAAAGCCAAGATTGCCGAGCTTAAGCAGCAGCCGAAGTATCAGGCCTTTCATGCCGAACTGACCAGTGCGCGTTTGCGCAAATTATCAACCTTGCACGGGCATTTTGGATCAAACGTCTATCTTGCCGGTCCGCAGGTCATTCCCGATGATATCGTCGATCAATCACCCGATAGCGATTTTTTCTTTACGGTGGATGCAGTCGATGAAACACAGCATTAAAGAAGTATGAGTTGGTTATGGTGGGTAAATTGAAGATCACAGTGGTCGGGCTGGGCTATGTGGGCCTGTCCAATGCGGTGTTGCTGGCGCAACATAACCAAGTTCGCGCGTTAGAGGTGAACACAGCCCGCGCCGATCTGGTTAACAAGGGCCAATCGCCCATCGAAGATGCCGATATCAGCGATTTTCTGACAAACCGCACGCTGGACCTGCAGGCAACGACTGACCCCGTCACAGCGATGACCGGTGCTGATTTCATCATTGTCGCGACGCCCACCAATTACGACAGCCAGACCAACCGTTTTGATACATCCAGCGTCGAACAGGTGATCGGGCAGGCGCGGCATCTGGCACCTGATGCGACAATCGTGGTGAAATCCACCGTGCCCGTCGGCTTTGTCAGCCGGATGCGCGCGGAACATGGCACCGATATGATTTTGTTCTCGCCCGAATTTCTGCGCGAAGGCCGTGCCTTGCATGACAACCTGCACCCTTCACGAATCGTCGTGGGCGACCATAGCGCTGCCGCCCAACGCTTTGCCGACCTGCTTGTCGAAGGCGCGCTGACCAAGGACGCCCCCGTCCTGTTCACCAGCCCCGTCGAAGCGGAAGCGATCAAGCTTTTTTCCAACACATTCCTTGCCATGCGTGTCGCGTTTTTCAACGAACTGGACAGCTATGCCATCGGTCACGGCCTGAACACCCGCGAGATTATCGAAGGCGTTAGCCTAGACCCGCGTGTGGGCGGGCATTACAACAACCCCAGCTTTGGCTACGGCGGGTATTGTTTGCCCAAAGATACAAAGCAGCTGCTGGCAAATTACGATCAGGTGCCGCAAAACCTGATCGCGGCCATCGTGCAATCGAACCGGACGCGCAAGGATTTCATCTCTGACCTGATCCTTGCCCGCAAGCCCCGGATCGTGGGCATTCACCGGTTGGTGATGAAATCGGGTTCGGATAACTTCCGCGACAGTTCCGTGCAGGGCATCATGAAACGGATCAAGGCCAAGGGCATCGAATGTATCGTCTACGAACCCGTCCTGACCGAAACACATTTTTTCAATAGTCGCGTTGTGACTGACCTTGATGCGTTCAAGGCAGAGGCAGATCTGATTGTCGCTAACCGCCAAAGCCCTGACCTTACCGATGTGCACGACAAGGTTTTCACCCGTGATTTGTTTGGGATTGATTGATGCAAACTGTCCTGATCACCGGCAGTGCCGGATTCATCGGTTTCCATCTTTCGCAGCTATTGCTGGGGCAGGGGTTCAGGGTCATCGGCCTGGACAGCCATAATGATTACTATGACCCCCGGCTAAAAGCGGACCGCGAAGCGCAGTTGGTCAGCCATCCGCACTTTACCGCCGTGCGCGGCAAGGTCGAAGAACCGGGGCTGTTGCTGGATCTGTTCGCCACCCACCGCCCCGATGCTGTGGTGCATCTGGCCGCACAAGCAGGCGTGCGTTATTCGATCGAAAACCCCCGCGCCTATACAGAGGCGAACCTGCTTGGCACGTTCGAGCTTTTGGAAGCTGCGCGCGCCCATAAGCCCGCGCATCTGATGATCGCCTCGACCAGTTCGGTCTATGGCGCCAATACGCAGATGCCGTACCGCGAGACAGATCAGGTCGACAGCCAGATGTCATTCTATGCCGCGACGAAAAAGGCAAACGAGGCGATGGCCCACAGCTATGCCCATCTGTTCGACCTTCCGGTGACATGTTTCCGGTTTTTCACCGTCTATGGCCCTTGGGGGCGTCCGGATATGGCGCCTTATCTGTTCACCTCGGCTATCCTTGAAGGGCGACCGATCAAAGTGTTCAACCACGGTGATATGCAGCGCGATTTTACCTACGTCACCGATCTGGTGCAGGGCATCCGGCTGCTGCTGGATGCAGTGCCGGGCAAAAACCCGGTCGAGAACGACAGCCTGTCGCCTGTCGCCCCTTGGCGTGTGGTGAATATCGGCAACGGAGAATCGGTGCAATTGCTGGACTTTATCGCAGCGATTGAACAGGCTTCGGGTGTTAGTGCGCAAAAGGACATGCAGCCGATGCAGCCGGGCGACGTGCCCGCGACATGGGCGGATAACCAGCTGTTGCGTAGGCTGACGGGCTATGTGCCGCAAACATCCGTGCAGGATGGTATGCGGGCCTATGTTGAATGGTATCGTGACTATTACGGGTCGGTTTAAAGGTCGAACAGATGAGCAGGCAGCGCGAAGTCGGGACGTTATGGATCGGGGGGCGGCTGAGCTGGATGGAACAGCTTTGCCTGAAATCCTTTGTAGATGCCGGTCAGAAAATCACGCTTTTCCACTATGAAGACATCCCGAACATCCCCGACGGCGTCATCTGTCGCGACGGGCGCGAGGTTCTGGATACTGACGATTTTATCAAATACGAGAAAAAGAACAGCTACGCGCTGTTTGCCGACCTGTTCCGCCTGCACATGATCCACCGCAATCCGGGGATGATCTGGGTCGATACGGATGTCTATTGCCAGCGCCCGATCGACTATGACGATGATTATGTCTTCGGCTATGAATTACCCGATAGCGACCGTGTGAATAATGCGGTGCTGGGGCTTCCGGCGGATAGCCCTGTTATGGCGGAAATGCTGGCATTCACATCAGACCGTTATTCCATCGCACCGTTTCTGGCCCGCAAGGACCAGCAGCAATTTCACGCAGCGCGCGAAAATGGTAGTCCGGTCCATGTCAGTCAGCAGCCTTGGGGTGTCTGGGGGCCAATGATGCTGACGCATTATGTCCGTAAATTCGGCCTGAAGGATCATGTTCAGCCCTTGGCCGCATTTTACCCTGTGACTTTTCGTGAACGGACGCTGTTCAATCGGTCCATGAGAAAAGTGACTTTGCAGATCACAGAGCAAACAACGGGCTTGCATGTATGGGCATCTAACAAGCGGGAACTGGGTAATCATTACATGGGATTACCATCGCAAGAATCGTGGTGGGCCATGGCGCTAGACAAGCACGGTATCAACGCTGCACTGGCACCAATCACGGGGCGAAATACAACGGCGTATGATACCGCCTTATTGGACCAGATCCCTCCGCTTGAAGGTGCAGTTATGGATATCGGGGGCTGTTCACCAGCGCTGGTCGTGTCCTTGCATATGCGCGACAATTGTCCAGTTCATTTGGTTGATCTTAGCGCGGACGGAAAATTTGGCACTCAACCCGACAAGATGGACGCCTATCGTGCCAAACTGATTCAGCATGGTGTTGATCCGCAGGCAATCAAGGTGGTGACGCGTGCGGCTGACATCGTACCTGCTGAAGTTTTGCTGACCCTTGCCAGTTTCGGTAGCGACGCCAAAGTCAAACATCTTGCGCCCGTCCTGGCGCAGGGGCTGCATGCCGACAGCCGGCTTTTCAT
>Ga0207421_10003302_pt1 | contig 19265 bp, 9 predicted proteins | sample SodLakKL_010_SED_4_FD_187542 | JGI IMG/M metagenome (GOLD analysis project Ga0207421, IMG submission 187542) | Alkaline sediment microbial communities from Lake Tanatar, Kulunda Steppe, Russia - 8KL_010_SED (SPAdes) (version 2) | ecosystem: Environmental > Aquatic > Non-marine Saline and... | reverse complement strand
CTGTCCCCGTAATTTTTTCTTTCATCCTCACCGGACTCCAATTTTTTCTGCAATTTGTTTTTTGACCGTGACTGGACCATCTCTACGATTCCCCACACGATGACTGCAACGGTCATAAAAATCCACATATCCATGTTGTCGATCTCCTTTTCTGTGATTGGGCCGAAACCCGCAACTTGCATTAAATGTTGAACGGGCCAGGGCAAAACGGACTTAATCGTTTTTACGTCATTTTTCTCAAAGGGTTGCAGTGGGACATGTCAGCAGGATGCTCGCGACCTGCCGTGAGGCAAGGGAGACGGGTATCACACGGTTCTCTTTTACCTCCAGGTCGCGGACGTGCTTCTCTTCCATGGTGACCTGTGCGGCGCTGCGGACCGGGAACCACAGGGCCACCTCGCCCTCAACCGTTTCTTCCGTTGGATTGCATATTCGCAACACATAGCGGTCCCGCGTCCCGGTTTTCCCGTATTCATCCACAAAGGAACCCTCGACCTTTTTCAGCGCACTGAAGACCAGCGATCCAGGCTGGATGTCCAGGAATGAGGTCCCCGGTGCAATGTCTCCTTCAGTGCGGCCGGACTGGAACAGGCGCACGCTGTAGTTGAATCGCATGGCTTGCTCGAAGACGCCGCCCTGATGCCAGTCGCCGGCGTGCGGATAAAATGCCAGGCGGAAGGTCTGCCGACCCGGGCACTGGGTGCCTTTCATGCCAGAATAATCCACTTCGGAGGCCAGTGGAATGCGGTACTCGAAGGACCGCAACAGGGTGATGGCGAGCGTCTGGACCAGGTTCGGGCTGGTAACGTCCTCCACATCCAGAACCTCATACTCCTTGAGCCCGTCCACCAGAACCGCCGCGCCTTCTGTGCTGTTGGCCACATCCACAAAATGGTGCATTGGGTAATCGTACATGGGCTGTTCGACCCAGTCAGAGGTATCCGTCCGCCGGGTGGACCGGCGGACCACATCGAACTGCCCTTCACCCCAGGAGTGGTCAGCATCGAGCCCGAGCGGGAACATGATACGCAGCCGGTGGCTTTCTGCCCGGTTGTCAACGTCGATATGGAATTCGGGCCAGGGCTGTCCGGCACGCAGCATAACGCGAATTTCAACGGGCACGTCGTTTGTTTCGGAACGCGTATCGATCCCGGATGCGTCCGCAATGGCCGAGGATGTCCGCGAAGAGCTTTCCGGTGACTTGCCAAACTCGGTGGCAGCTGCTTGTTTACGCACCTTGAGAGAAGGACTCAATTTGAGTACATAACGTATGGCCAGCGTCGCCTGCAACGGACCGTTTTCAATGAGTTCGATAACGGGCTTGGCATTTCGCGTATCCACAAACGGTCCGATCGGATCATGCACCCACGCATGTCCGGCCTCGCCTTCATCGTACAGCCAAGCCTGGTTGATGAAGGTGCGCCCGCGCGTCTTGTCGGTGATATCAAGCGTGCCGTTCGGGTTGACCTTGACAGCCAGGCGGTCATTTTCGAGCTTCCATAGGCGATTGGTATTTTCGGCGATAGATGGTGAAGCGTTTTTCGAATCGTCGGCACTGCCTGGTTGGCCGGATTCTGCAAGCTCTGTAAACAGGTCGGATTGTCTGGAACGGGGGGAGCCCGAAGAAGACGTGGAATGTGACAAATCCGAAGAATCTAAAGTTCCGGAATCATCAGCCCTGTCATGAACCGGTACGACCAGTACGGTATTAAAGCCCATCGCCGGAATATCGGGCGTCTGCATGTAGATCCGGTAACGCACCATGTCAAAATATTTGGGACGGTTGACCGGCTGCTCGAGCACCGGTTGCACTTCCTCGCGGCTGATGAGCTGGAAGGGGAGCGTTCCGCCGTCCGGACCAACCAGGCGGATCCCGCCCTTGTCCAGTCCGCGGGGCACATCCACAAAGGCCTCCACCACCTCGGTGCGCCGGTACTGCGTGGTATTGACGGCCACCAGGTGGATGCTGTCCGGCTCGTGCTTGCCGAGATTGATTCTGCCGGACAGGTGCCGTGCGGCGCGGTCGAACAGTCCGCGCGAGATCTCCACGGACTGCTTGAACCGGTTCATCATATCCTCGTGGATGGGGTCGAGGCTGCATCCGCCGATGGAGTCGTGCGCCGAGTTGAGGATGAGCGGCTCCCACGCCAGCTCGGGCAGGCGGTCGGTGATGTCCAGCCCGGCCATGCCCATCAGCGAGTTGAGCGGCTCGGCGTAATGCTGGACCCAGCGCTCGGCGTCGAAGTTGGCCTGCTTCAGGTACATGCGCGCAGAGAGGGCGTATCCGTACAGATTGGCACTGCGATTGTCATATTGCGCGCTTCGACGCTCGCCGGTGACGACCGGAAGCTGCTCGTGGTCCACCTCTTCTGCCAGCAGCCGGGCGTACTCCTCGAGTGTGCTGTGGCGCACATCCAGCTCCGGGAATTCCCGTCGGATATCGCGCAGCAGCTGCACGGTTTTGGCATTCGGACCGCTGGAGTCGTGCCCCTCCATCCAGATCACGTGCCGCGTGGTGAAATCGCCGGCCTGGTCGCGGATGATCTTTTCGACAGACGGACGCACATTCTCCGGCGTGTAGCCGTCCTTCTGGCGCGTCATGAAATAGTCCTCGCCCCGCTGCTCCCGGTCGGCGAAATGGAACGCGGCGCCTTCCCCCCATTTGTGCTCAATGTCGGCAGGCTGCTCGCCATGGACAACCGGACGGTAAATGTAGAAGTAGAAATTATAACGCGGCCAGGTGGAGAAGCGCGATGACAGCGCCCGGGTGCCGTCCGCCCCTTCCCAGATGAACTCGGCCTTTGGGCTGTCCAGCGAATTGATGCCGCGGTAGAACATGATCAGGTCGATCCCGAACTCACGGTAGAGTTGCGGAAGCTGCGAAATCTGTCCCCAAGAGAAGGGCGAGTAGCCGATTTTGGACACCCCGCCGTGCCGCTTGCAGACCTCATGTCCGCGCAGCAGATTGCGCACCAGGTTCTCACCGCCCACCATGTATTCGTCCGGCAGCGTGTACCACGGCCCGATCAGCAGACGGTTCTCGCGCACCATCCGCTCCAGCAGTTCCTTTTTGTGCGGCCGGGCCTCCAGGTAATCGCGGACCATCACCGACTGGCTGTCCAGGTGATAGGCGCGGTAATCGGGCTCGGTCTCGAGGATGTGCAGTACTTCGTCGAGCATCTCGGCCAGCATCTGCCGGTTGCGCTGGAACGGGAACCGCCATTCGCGGTCCCAATGTGTGTTGGATATGACGTGAAAAACGCGGTCTGGCATGAACTGATCAGGGTTTTAAAGTTTCAGGAAATTTCTGGTGGATGCGGCCCGTGCCGGAATGCACGGGGTTTTCGGGTGGATACGGCCTGTGCCAACATCACCGGGGGGCATCCGATGGAGCCGGCGGGGATCATGCGGATTCCTCCAGCAGTTTATCCATGAAAAAACGGTGCTGTATGAGCACTTCAGGCAGGCCGCCATGGGCTACTAAGGAAGCCGCGTCAAAATCGTGTCCGCCGGTCTCGTGGAACGGTACGGCCACGCAACGGCCGATGCCGGCAGCGCGGATGGCCACCGTGCCGCTCTGGCTGTCCTCGAAACCGATGACCGCGTCAAAATCGGCCGGATCCACCCCGGTCTGCTGCAGCGCAATCGAGTAGAGGTCGCGGAATGGCTTGAGCCGGATCTCGCTTGAGTCGCTGGCCGTCACGAACGCGTCATAGCATGCGTCAGGCGAGGCAAAACGCGCGTCCAGGCGTGCTTTTACGGTGTCACTCACCGGCCAGCCGGCCACTTCCTTCCGGATTGCCCCGAACACCTCACCCATCACAACTTCCGCCTCGTAGCGGATGGAGGAGGTGACCAGCGCCAGACGCACGGGGTGGTCGCCGAAAAAGCGTCCAAGATGGACGAGTGTGGTTTGGGCATCAGTGAGAGCGGATCCGTCGCGGCCTGCTGTCTTCATCGCATCCGGCGCCGGCAGCAGCCCGGCAAGTTTGCCGGCTTCCCCGCCGAGATCGCCCGAGAGCAGGGCGAGCGTTACAGCCACGCCGGGCATGGGTTCGATGAGGGGACGGTCCGCATCCACCCCGGGAATGGCGGTCAGGAATTTCCGGTCCCCGGCTTCAATGGCCGCAAGGATTTCGTGGTAGCGCTGGTAGTAGACATCGATGCAGGCCTGGACCTGCAGCTCACGTCGGGTGATCGGCGGCGATGCGGGCGCCGGTGTCTGCGGCGCCATCCTGTTTTTTTCACCGGCGCCATCGGCCAGGTCTGTGATGGTGTCCTCATCCCAACCGGCCCGTCTCAGGTTGATACGGACCTGCTGGCGGCGCTGCTCGTCGCGGCTGTGGCGCAGGGTCCACCCGGCCGCGGCAAGAAAGGCCTGTCCAAGAGCGTGCGCGTCGAAACGTGCGCCGTACGCATCCACCAGATACTCGACATGCTTTGTGGTGCTGTTTCCGATGACGTTGGGGTAGTCGCGCTGCGGATCGAGCCCGGTCCATTCCATGCCGGCCGGACCCATCGCTTTGCGCACGGCGTGTTCGAGTGAGTGGAGGCAGAGGGTTTCGGTCGTGGTGGTGGTGCCATCCATATCCATCACGGCCGCCACCGGCGGTTTGTCGAAACCGGTCAGCGGGGCAGCGATCGGACAAATCTCGTACGGCGGGAAGACGTAGGACGGATTCGGGATGCGCACAAAAAGGTCGGACGAACCGGTCGCTAGTTCGGCAGCCTGAGATTTATCGATGATTTTTATGGCCATTGGGGACATTTTGTGATGGTGTGGAACGATGGCAAAGTTACGAAAAAACGTCCATGTAGTCACATGGATCCGGACAAACATCGGTTCCCAAATAAGAGCCGTGGCGAGCTACAGGCCGCCGGTTGCAGTTTGAGTTTGGGATGTGAACAGCTAAATTACCGCACGCAAGCGGAGTTGCAGGCAAATGTGGAAACGGATAGCTGAATAAAACCGAAAGCAGGCTGCTGAATGGAAAAGGGAATAATACAGTCGGACAATGTGGATGTGAAGCCAGCGGGCGGACGTGCGCTCGGTCTGGACGCGCTCCGCGGGATTGCCATCCTGACCATGGTGCTTTCGGGGATCATCCCTTTCGGGGAGCTGCCGGAGTGGATGTATCACGCGCAGGTGCCGCCGCCCGACCATGTTTTCGACCCGGAAGTGCGGGGCATAACATGGGTGGATCTGGTTTTCCCCTTTTTTCTGTTCAGCATGGGCGTTGCGATACCGCTGGCATTTACGCGCCGGATGGATGCGGGTGCGCGTCGCAGAGACCTGCTGGTGAAAGTGGCCGAGCGTGGCTTCTTGCTGGCCTTTTTTGCCATCTATCTGCACCATGTCCGTCCATTTGTGCTCCAGCCATCGGAGCAGGATCCATGGGTCTGGTGGACTGCCATCGCGGGCGCGCTGATCCTGTTTCCGATCTATACGCGCCTTCCGGCAACATGGTCGCGGTCCGTCCGGTGGAGCATCCGCGGGGCGGGTTTTGCCGGTGCCATCGTGCTGCTCTCGCAGCTTACGTATCCGGACGGCAGCGGGTTTTCACTGTATCGCAGCGATATCATCCTGATCGTGCTGACCAACATGGCCGTATTCAGTTCGCTCATCTGGATGGTCACCCGGGATCGCACGAATCTGCGGCTGGGCGTACTGGTCTTCCTGGCCGCCTGCATCCTGGCCGCCAGGGAGCCGGGCTGGGTCTCCGCTTTCTGGAACGAGTCGCCGCTGCCCTGGCTGTTCCGTTTCGACTATCTCAAATACCTGTTCATCCTGATTCCGGCCACAATGATCGGCGATCGGCTGGCAACCGCGATGAAGCAGGGGCTGCCTTCGGTGCTGCCGGACCGCACCTTGCGCGGCGCATTCCGCTATCACTTCACCGCCATTGCCGGGGTGGCGATCATGATCATCCTGCTGGCGGGACTCCTGAGCCGTCAGGTATTCCTGACCACGGCGGTTGTGGCCGTGCTGATGTCCGTCACACTCTGGTTCTTCCGCGCTGCGCAATCCGGCAACGACCGGCTCTTCCGCGATATGCTCCTGTGGGGCGCATTCTGGCTGATGCTCGGACTGGTACTGGAACCGTTTGAAGGAGGGATACGAAAAGACCACGCCACGTTCAGCTACTATTTTGTGACCACGGGGACGGCCATCTGGTTGCTGGTACCGCTGATGATATGGATCGACCTGTTCCGGGGCACACGCGTATTCTCATTGCTGGTGCGCAACGGTCAGAACCCGATGATCGCCTATGCCGGCATGCAGAATTTTGTGCTTCCTGTCCTGACGCTGACGGGCATCCACGGCTATCTGCTCTCGGCAACCGGGGACCCGTGGATTGGCGTGCTGCGCGCGATAGGCTACACCGTGATTTTGGCACTTCTGGTGAGCTGGCTTACGAAGCGCAGGATCTTCTGGCGCTCATGATCGCCGTAAGGCGCAGGCTGTATCCAGCCAAAACACATGGATGCCGTGGATCCTGAACGGAATGGCGTTGAATCCTTTATCGATCCCCTGCGAACCTGAAATTAAAAACCTGGAAGCTGCAACCGCTAACAATCCAACCTGCAATACTTCCCCATAAAAAATTGAAAACGATGGCGTATTACACTATTTTTTCCTTTTAACCGGACCACAGGGACTTACTCTCACTACCATGCATTCATTGATCCTGAAATCACTGTGCGCTGCCGCGCTTATCGGACTGCTCGTCTCCTGCGCTGAAATCAGAACCCCGCCCGACCGTCAGGAAATTCGTGGTGTATGGATCACGAATATCGATTCCGATGTGATGTTCGACCGGGCCCAAACGGCCGAAGCCATGCAGTATCTTTCCGATCGTGGATTCAATATCGTTTTTCCCGTGGTCTGGAACGCCGGCTACACGCTGTTTCCCAGCGAAGTCATGGCCCGGTATTTTGGCGGGGAATACCGCATCGACCCGCGTTTCGAGGGTCGCGACCCGCTTCGCGATATCATTTTTGAAGCGCGCAAGCACGGAATGGAGGTCATGCCCTGGTTTGAATATGGTTTTGCCAGTTCGCACGACAAGGGCGGAGGGCACATCCTGGAGGCCTATCCGCACTGGGCGGCAAAAGACAGCCTGGGCCGGCTGCTCACCAAGAACAAATTTGAGTGGATGAACGCATTCCATCACGAAGTGCAGGAGTTCATCCTGGAACTGATCACCGAGGTTATCGAAAACTACGATATCGATGGCATCCAGGGTGACGACCGGCTCCCCGCCCTGCCGGCCGAAGGCGGTTACTCGGAATATACCCGCAACCTCTATCGGCTCCATTTCGGCGAGGAACCACCCCTGGATCCCCGCGAAGAACCCTTCCTGCAGTGGAAGGCCGACCGCCTGAGCGATTTCGGCGAGCAGCTGTACGAATTGGTGAAGTATTACGATCCGGAGCTTATGGTCTCCCTTTCGCCGAGCATCTACGACTGGTCCAAAAACGAGTATCTGCAGGACTGGACCGAGTGGGTCCGACGGGGCACGCTCGACCTGTTGCATCCGCAGGTCTACCGCTACGACATTGACGCCTATCTTTCGGAGCTGGAGCGTCAGCATGACTATTTCCAGGAAGCCAATGCCAGCCGCCATCCTGATACGGGACGCGACCATCCGATCTATCACGCTCCGGGCGTGCTGATTAAAGTGGGTCAGAACTACAACGGTCCCGAATATGTGCGCCAGGCGCTCGAACGTCACCACGAACTGGAACTTGACGGCGAGGTCTATTTCTTTTATGAGGGACTCCACGAAGAAAATGACCATCTTGGCGACAGCATTTACGCATTTCACTATCATAAACCGGCGTTTTTGCCGCACCGTGAGTATCATCGTCGCAAGCCGGGCTATCTGCTGTCCCACGGCTACGCCGATACCACGTCCCGGGGACAGTGGCGTGAGCAGGATCACCCGGGAGCGCTGAACGACCAGATCCTGATTTCCGATGATGCCAATGCCTTCAACCGCCTGCGCCTCTTTATCTCCGACGCCGGACATTACGACATCCTGGTCCACATACCTCATGCAGAATCCCCGGCGGGCTCTGTTACCTACACACTCGAGCTTGACGATAGCAGTCATGATTTTCTGGTGGATGCGGCTGAAATCCGTGAAGGCGGCTGGCATCTGCTGGACACGGTTTCCTTCCGTCAAGGCGAACGTTTCCATATGACCGTTTCCGGATCCCGCGAAGCTGAGGATCCGGTCTGGTTTGACGCGCTCATGCTGCAACGGAATCACCACTGGTCACTGAAAAGATAATCACGTGAACCGGAGTAATCTTATGAACCGGTTGGATCTGGTGACCCGGGATGATTTTATAGCCCGGAATAATTTTATGATCCGGTGCTCTGAGTGGATCCGGGCTCAAACCGTCACCGACAGTTTTCATGATTAAATTCAAAACCATGCAATTACCAAGTTTAAAAACACAGCGCAGCAGCAATCACTTCCTCCATGTTGGTCGGTATGCGGCAGTTCTGCTTGTTTTCTGTGGCATGCTCCTGTCAGAGGTGGCAATGGCCGGAAACAGTCCCGGAACCGGTATCCTCGCCAGTTCTTCCAACAGTCCCGAAGTCGGCACAGGAAATACCCACCCGTCCGCCAACGAAACCGGCGGCCCCGGCACTAAAACCGACGGCTTCGGCAATCAGGTCACCGGAACACATTCCGAAGAGGTGCGCGGGGTGTGGATCACCAACGTTGACTCCGACGTTATGTTCGACCGACGGAAGCTGGAACAGGCAATGGACTACCTGGCCTCCCAGGGAATCAACGTGGTTTTCCCGGTTGTCTGGAACAAGGGATTCACGCTGCACCCCAGTGCCGTTATGGACAGCGTCTTCGGTTTTCCGCAAGCTTCGTTTTTCCGGAACCAGGAACGAGATCCGCTTCGTGAAGTGATCACGGAAGGGCACCGGGCCGGCATGGAGGTCATTCCCTGGTTTGAGTACGGCTTTGCCGGGGCCTTTGGTGGAAGCAACTTCATTTTCCAGAGAAAGCCGGAATGGGCGGCGCGCAACTCTGAAGGCCGAATCGCATCCCGGAACGGTTTTTTATGGCTGAACGGGTTCGATCCGGAGGTGCAGGAGTTCATGCTTTCGCTTATCCGGGAGGTGATTGAAAATTACGATGTGGACGGTGTCCAGGGCGATGACCGGTTGCCGGCCCTGCCCAACAATGCCGGTTATGATGACTACACCGTGCAGCGCTACAAAGATGAGCACGACGGCGCTGAGCCACCCCATGAAGACAATTTCGCATTCATCCAGTGGAGGTCGGATATCCTTACGGAATTTGGCGGCGATCTGTACGATATGGTCAAGACGTACGACGACAACCTGATCGTTTCACTGTCGCCGAGCATCTGGCCCTGGTCGCGCGACAACTACCTGCAGGACTGGCCGGCATGGCTGGAAGCTGGACAGGTGGATATCATCCATCCCCAGGCGTACCGGTATAATCTGAGCGGCTATCAGCAAATCATCCACAATATGCTGGGATCCACACCCGGTTCCACCGGCGGATTTTTCCCGCAGGAACACAGGCACCGTCTTTCTACCGGGGTGCTGTCCGGCGTCGGCGGCAATCTGAATCCGCCTTCCATGCTGATCGACAAAGTGGCCTACAACCGGGATTTCGGCATCAATGGCGAGGTCTATTTCTTCTATGAAACCCTTCGGGAGCGCAATGACCACGCGCTTGACAGCATCGCAGCAATATTTTACCAGGAGCCGGCTACCATGCCGGGGCGTGACGGCCAGTTCCGTCGTGTGCCTGGAATCGTATCCCACAATGACAACGCCATGCATCAGTTCCATGGGGACTGGAGCTACGACGAACAGTCCGAGGGTTCCAGAATGGGATCGCATTATGCCGCGGCCGGATCGGACGCGACGGTCAGCTACCGTTTCGAGGTGCCGGCGGATGCCCACTACCGGGTCTACTCCTACATCCCGTATGAGATCGACGGCAATCCTGAAGTGAACGTGACGGTTCATGGCAATAACGGAGATCCGCAGTCAGCCAGGCTGGACCAGAGCGCCGGCAATCTGCATAAACGCGGGTGGACTCCCATCGGGCAGGTCTACCTGGAGCAGGGGATCCGGACCGTTGTGGAACTGGATGCCGCGCAGTCCAGCGGGGAGCAACCGGTGTACGCCGACGCGGTGATGCTCATCCTGAACCGCAAACTTTCACCCGATGTCGTGATTGCCCGGGATGTCAGCGCCGGTGACGAAACCGCATCCGCCCAGTTGCCCTCACGGGTGCGGCTGCAGCAGAATTACCCAAACCCTTTCAATCCGTCCACCACCATCCGTTTTGAACTGCCGGAAAGTGACGTGGTGACGCTTGAGGTCTTCGATCTGCTTGGAAGGAAGGTTGCGACGCTGATCGATTCCGGGCAATTTGCCGCGGGAAGCCATTCGGTAGCCTTTGACGGAGACCGTGTTGCTTCCGGAGTCTATATTTACCGGCTCCACACCAGTTCCGGAGTACTGAGCAGAACCATGTCGCTGATGAAATAAGGTGATATTTCCTGATACCTGATAGTAAATAAGAGAACACGTTTTCCGGTTTTTCCTTACAATGTCTGCTTCGCTGTCCTGTGTCCGGGTGGCATAAAGTCATGCCGGCTCCATCACAAATCCTTACGGAGGTCCTGTGCATACCATTGATTTCATCGTCATCGCACTGTACATGCTGGCGCTGGTCGTCATCGGCCTGATTGCCAAGAACAAGGCCGGAGCAAGCGCCAACAGCTATTTCCTCGGCAACCGGAAAATGTCATGGTGGATGCTGGGCTCTTCCGGCATGGCGTCGAACCTGGATGTTTCCGGCACGCTGATCATCGTGGCGTTCATCTATGCCATCGGGATCCAGGGCCTGTTCATCGAGATCCGCGGCGGGGTGGTGCTCATCATGGCCTTTCTCATGGTGTTCATGGGCAAGTGGAACCGCCGCGCCCAGGTGATGACGGTGGCCGAATGGATGAAGCTGCGGTTTGGCACCGGCCAGCAAGGCAACATGGCCCGCCTGCTCAGCGCCATTGCCAACATCGCTTTTGCTGTGGCTACCATCACCTACTTTGCACAGGGCGCCGGCATCTTTCTGGGAAGTATCCTGGATATCGATCCCCGCCTGGCTTCGGTGATGATGATCTTCGTTGCATCCATTTACACGGTTGCCAGCGGGCTCTACGGGGTTATCTACACCGATGTCTTCCAGGGATTCCTGATCTTTTTCGCCATTATTTATGTGTGCATAATGGCTTTTGTGCAGTTCGACCTGCCGGAGGAGTTCCTGGTGTCGGTGCCGTTGCTGGACGGGACCTTCCAGTCGCTGAGCGTGAGCCGTGACAGCTGGGCGCAGGTGATGCCGAGCTGGTCGATGGACCTGCCTGGCGAGTATTCGCGGTACAATCTGTTCGGCATCGCCGTGCTGTTCTATCTGTTCAAGAGTACGATCGAGGGCAGCGGCGGGACCGGCGGTTATCAGATCCAGCGCTATTTTGCAGCGAAAAGTGACCGCGAGGCCGGTTTGCTCAGTCTTTTCTGGATCGGCCTCATGGCGTTCCGCTGGCCGTTCGTGGTGGCCATTGCCATTCTGGGCATCAATATCGGCCTGGGTGGAAGTGTCATTGCCAATCCCGAGGAAGTGCTGCCCATCGTGATCATGAACGAGCTGCCGGTGTTCATTACGGGACTGTTGGTGGCCGGACTCATTGCCGCGGCCATGTCTACCTTTGACTCGGTGGTGAACGCCGGAGCCGCCTACTGGGTGAAGGACATCTACCACCGGTTCTTGAACCGGCGGGCGACCGAAAAGCAGCTGGTCCTTCAGAGCCGGCTCTCCTCGGCGCTGCTGATCGTGGTCGGATTGCTGCTTACGTTCGCTTTCCGCAACCTGAACGATATCTGGGCATGGATCACCATGGGACTCGGAGCCGGACTGATCATCCCGCAGATCATCCGCTGGTACTGGTGGCGGTTCAACGGCTACGGCTTCGCCTTCGGGACCCTGGCGGGGATGATCCTGGCGATCGGACAGCGGCTCATTGCTCCGGAGATACCGGAATATATGTCTTTCATTTTCATCGCCGGCGGCACGTTTATCATGTGTATTACCGTGACCCTGCTAACCAGCCCGACCGAAAGCAAGGTTCTGGTCAAATTCTACAAGACCACACGTCCGTTCGGTTTCTGGGGTCCGGTCCGGTCGCTGTTCCGCCGTGACGACATTGACCGTATCAATTCGGAGAACCGCCGCGACATCCTGGCTGTCTGCATTGCCGTGCCCTGGCAGATCATTCTGTTCCTTACGCCGATGTCGTTCATGACCAAGCAGTGGGACAACTTCTTTATTCTTGCCGGCGTGCTCATCGTGTTGTCTGTGGCCCTCTATTACACCTGGTTCCGACATCTGTCGGCTATCGACCGGAGGAAGCAGGAGGAGCCGGTGCCGATTAAGCATGCGTGACAACCTGTCTGAAGGGGTAAAAGATACTTACCCTGCCGGATGCTGAAAGTGTCTTTTGTTCTGCCGAACCCTGAAGGCATTTTTTGCGGCACCAACCGGGCGTAAAAAAGACCGCCAGGACTGGTTCCTGACGGCCTTTGCGGTATAGGCAAGAAACTGTGCCAATTCGAAACGGTCCGCTGAAAGCCGGCCGGTTGGTCAGGTAACCATTGACCGGTAATCAGCAGTGTTTTTACGGGCATAACGCCCTCAATTACATATTACTTCACGAGGGTCATCGTGCGGGTCATTACCCGGTCGCCGGCGCGAAGCTGGTACAGATAGGTGCCGCTGGCAAGGTCTGTGGCATCAAATGCTACCTGATGTGTACCGGCCTGGCGCATGCCTTCGTTGATGGTGGCAACACGCTGTCCGTTGGCCGAGAACACTTCAATGGTCACCTCGGCGGCATCATTGAGGTGGTAGACAATGAGTGTGGACGGGTTGAACGGGTTGGGGTAGTTCTGGTCCAGACGAACGCGTTCCGGGATATCATTCGACATGGTTTCACCGGAGGTGGCCACGGGGGAACCAATCCCAAATTCGTAATACATCAGCGGGTTGTTGGAGGACATCACCACGCCGTTGCCGTTCCTGGAGAAATGGACGAAGCCGGTGAGCTGGACATTCTCCACCGCATCCTCAACAAAAAAGACAACGATATGACGGAGGATCGGGTCATTGGGATCCGTGACATCCACCACCGAGAACGGCTCTTCCGGGTAGTCTGGTCCTGCCAGAATAAAGCTTCCCATGTCGGTTTCAATGTAGTCGATGTCGTAGTTGTTCACAGGGAGAATGGCCGCATCCACACTGGTTCCCACTTCACCCGTTTTGTAATTGAACAGCGAGGCCTCGATGCCGGCTCCGTTGGTCCATACATAATCGGATCCCGGGATTTCGCCGAAACCGTTTCCATAGCCGAAGTTATCAGTCTGGAACTTGTTTTCCTGCACCAGCTGGCCATCCTCCCAGTTGAGCACCAGCACATTGGGGTTCTGGAATCCGGAAACCAGCACCGTCAGGTCGTCACCGGTACCAAGAACACCAAGCCCCTGCCCCCACTGGCTGAACTGGCCTCCTCCGGGTTTATCTACAAGGTCATCGAATACCACGACGGGATCGGCGTCCTCATCCGCCCAGTAATATATTCTGAGGTTGGCTCCGAGCACCTGGTTCACGGCAAAGATCTGACCGTCACGTGAGGTGGCAACCTCGATCACATGCAGCCGGGCGTCGCTTCCCCTGACCTCCTCGGTCATGTTCATGTACTTGATGAACGATCCGTCCGCCGCATCAACCACGGCAATCTGGGGGTCGCCGTCGATGGCAGTCGGGACCAGGATGTTGCCGGTGAGCCGGTTGACGGTTCCGCCCTGGTTGGTGTAGGCCGGCTCTCCCTCGTCGTTGAAGTCAAACAGATAATCAACGTCGGCCGGCATGATCTGCCAAACCGGATCGAAAAGTTCAAAATCATCGGCAACTGTTTGGGCCGATGCAGAAAGACTTATGCCCAGCACAAAGGCAAGGCATAACGTGGAGATGCGAACGGTAGTTGTTGGTTTCATGGGTTCTCCTTTTTTGTTCTGTCAGTTGTAGTGATGAGAAAAAAGATCAAGGTGGATGCGCGTTACGGGATCCGGGGACCGGCTTTGGGCCGGCCCCTGGTCCGGGATCACAAATCACATTTCATTCACGGTCACATTCGGGTTGGCATCCCACCACATGCGTCGGGTCGGATGCAGCTCGAAGTTTCCGGGATTGCCTCCCTGGCGTTCTACAGCATCCCGAAGGTTGTCTGGGTTCAGGCCCTGCTCCTCAGTGGGATAGCGAACACGCCGCGGCAGCTGTCCGTCAGTTTCGCCGCCTCCGGGAGCCATGATTTCATTAAGAATCGGGTAGCCGGTGCGACGTATTTCGGCCCAGGCTTCCAGGCCCTGTCCGAATATGGCCAGCCACTTCTGGGTAATGATCTGCTCGAGCTGTTCTTCAAAACCGCCGCCGCTTTTGAAAGCAACATCCGGATGGTTCAGGTAGTCGTTGATGTCATCCTGTGAAATGACATCCTCAGTTTCACCGAGGACTTCACGATGGCCGTGGTTCAAAAACGCCATACTTGCGCGAATGCCATCCTCGTAATGATCCTGTGCGCTGCCGGGTCCCCATCCCCGCAGTGCCGCTTCCGCTTCAAGGAATTTTACTTCGGGATAGATAATGAACGGGATAGGTGTCTCCTGATCCACGAAATACCGGCCGTGGATGGAGAAGTTGCGCGGGGAGTAGGCGCGGTCGCCAAGCTGCGAGTCGGAGAGGCCATTGGGAAGGCCGGCCCAGGTGCCCCGGCCGGAACGACGGGCAAAGACCGGCAGACGCGGATCTTCTTTTTCCAGCAGCATATCCATCAACGTCTCGCTGATCCGGTACTCATCGAACCGGAAGATCCAGTACATCGGATTTTCATGCACAAGGTCGCCTGTCCCTCCGCCCGGATCCATCTGAAGCATGGCGGAATGGTTGTTATTGGTCATGATCAGCCCTTCGTTGAGTACTTCACTCACGTGGTTTTGCGCCAGCTGCGGGTCGGCATAGGAAACGCGCATGGCCAGCCGGAGCCGCAGTGAATTGGCGAAACGGCGCCACTGGTTCAGGTCGTCGTTGAAGAGGACGTCGGCCGGACCGGTACGCACGGGGTTCCCTTCATCCAACTGGTCCACGGCGGCCTTCAGTTCATCAAGCATGTGCCGGTAGATATCCTCCTGGGAGTCGTATGCCGGCCGCAAGTTCCCCTGCTGGGCGTTCATGTAGGGCACGTCGCCCCAGAAATCCGTGACACGGTGCATGGTGAACACCCGCCAGATACGGGCCTGGGCATTCAGGTTGGCCATGTCGGGATTTTCAGCGGTCAATTCGATGGCCCGCTGGATATTTATGCCAAAGTCGGAGTAGGAGGCACGCCAGAACGCGGTGAGCCAGTCCTGCCGGGTCTCATAGCGGTCGGTTCCCCAGCCGGGCTGAATGTTCGCCAGATACTGGGAGTACCTGTTGCCGTAGAGGTCCTTGCCCCGCTGATAGACGTCATAGCGCAATGCTCCGAACACCAGTGCACGGGTGAACAGCATTTCAGGGGGGATTTCGGTTGTTCTTGTGGGATCGGTATTGATGCGCCCGAAGTCATCGGTGCAGGCACCAGTGAAAATCAGGGCGAGCAGCATACCGGTGATTACTTTCTTATTCATAGCTTCTTTTCCACGTATTAAAAATGATTTCATCTTCATGGGACACTCCGTCAGATTCGAACATTGATGTTGAATCCGATGCTCCGGGTTTCCGGAAAACCGAATGCCTCGATGCCCTGGGCATTGCCGATATTGAAACTGCCCTGAGCCGGACTGAAGCCCGGGGTGTTCTTGTGGATATAGAACACGTTCCGTGCTATTACGGATACTTCCAGGGCGACGATCGGCAGGCGTTCGGTCAGGCGCGGAGGCATGAAGTAGGAGACCGCCAGCTCGCGGAACCGGACGTAGGTCGCGTCATAGACAAACTCCTCGGTAACCGGACTGTAGCCACCGATGTTTTCCCAGTAGATCTGCGGGTCAACAGGCTTGTCGTTGGTTGCCCAGATGGGATTGCCGCTGTCATCCTCGCCGACCTGCACCACACCTCTGGCGATGAAACCACGGGGTACGGCATCGGGGTTTCCGGCTTCCAGCTCTGCCTGGTAGGCGTACCACTCATCACGGCCCTCAAGAGTGAATCCGGCATTGCCCCGCTGCGCCAGGAGAGCATTGGTGAGCGAGTAGACTTCGCCGCCCACGGAAATGTCGATGAGTGTGCTCAGGCCCAAATTCCGGTATCGCAGGTTGTTCGAGAGGCCGCCGGTCCAGTCGGGGTTGAAATTTCCGAGCACACGGTCGCCTTCGGCAACCAGCGGAAGCCCATCGTCGCCGATGATACGGTCGCCGTTTTCGTTGCGTTCGTAGGCACGTCCAACGATATCACCAAACGGGTCGTTGAGGGATGCGCGTACAATGGCACCATCAATACTGCCAAGGAAGTAATTGCGTACCTCGTCACTGAGTTCAATGATCTCATTGCGGTTGATGCCGAACGTGAAGCGGGATTGCCAGCGCCATCCTGTGCGCGTATCCATCGGTATGGCGGTTCCAATCATCTCGAAACCGCGGTTGCGGATCTCCCCGGCGTTGATCACAGCGGCATTGAAGCCGGATGTGCGTGAAACGGGCACGGTGAGGATCTGGTTGCGCGTGGTTTCGGTGTATCCGGTCATGTCGAATGTGAGACGGTCGCCAAAGAACCGAAGGTCGATCCCTGCCTCATAAGAGCGTGCGGTTTCGGGCTTGAGGTCAACAGCCGGCAGTGTGCCGGGAAGATTTCCAAACGGCTGTCCGAAATGGCCGGGACTTACGATGAAGTCAAAATTGGTCATGTAAGGCGATGCACCGGCGCCGACCTCGGCGAACGATATCCTGAAACGGCCGAATGTAAAGGTTTCGGATTGCAGGCCGAATGCCTCGCTCCAGACCAGTGTGGCCGAGACGGAGGGGTAGAAGAACGGGAGATTGTCCACCGGAAGCGTCGAAACCCAGTCCACACGATTGGACATATCCAGGAAGGCATAGTTGCGGAAGCCGAGCTGGGCGGAGCCGAAAAGTGAGTTTTCCCGTTCCCGGCGCAGTCCGTAGATATTCGCGACGGTCTGGGCGTTGCTGATGGTGTAGAAGTCGGGGATGTTCAGACCTACACCCCGGTAGCCGACGTTACGGTCCACGTAGTTGCGATAGTTGGCTCCGAGATTCATCTCGAGCGTCCATTCGTCGGCCAGCTGCCGGTCGATCGTCATGATGGCCGTGGTGTTGAACTCCTCGACGGTACGGGTCTGCAGGGTGAACGAGGGCTGGTCCTCGTAGGGCGTGTTCGTGGCCCGGCGCCATTCGCGGGTTTCCTCGAAGGAGTCGATCCCGGTACGGAGCATGACGCTCATCCAGTCGTTGACCAGGTAATTGACCTGGGCAAAACCGTACACACGGTCGCGTTCGTCGTCGTTGATGTTCAGGTTGTAGGCCCAGTAGGGGTTCATGTTGCGGGTGGCACGCTGTCCCTCTGGACGCAGCCAGGCGCCGTCCCAGGTGCGCGGAAGTCCGTCTGCCGTGCGGAAGTCCTCCAGATCCACGAGACGCTCACTGCGGGGCATGCGGACCAGCGCCTTCACCGGGTTGTCCGGGTCGCGGGCCTGCGGCGGCCTGTTGAAACCGTCCTGCTTGACATATCCGAAACGCCCCTCGGCGCGAAGACGGTCGCTGAATTGTTTGTGTGCCCGAAGAGAAACGCTGTGCCGGATCACCTCGCTGTTGGGGTAGATCCCCTGGTTGTTCATATTGGTGTAGGAGAGCCGGTACCCGTGATCCGTGCCGCCGCCACTCATGGTGATGGTCTGGTTGCTGGTCACCCCGGTGCGGAAGAAATCCTTGACATGGTTGCCCTGCGGGGAGAAGGGACGGACGTTGCCGGCCCAGTCCTGGACCATGATGTTGTCGGACATGCGCGGGCCCCAGCTGGACTGGATGCTGTTGTCAATGATATAGAAGTCGCCGTCTTCATCGTAATCCGTAAACCGTCCGGCCACACCGCGTCCATATTTATTCTGAAAATCCGGAACCAGCACTGGGGTGTCGAAAGTCACATTGGATACGTACTCCACCCCGACACCTGCCACGCCGCGGCCGCTTTTGGTGGTGATCACGACAGCACCGTTTGCGGCACGGGCGCCGTAAAGGGCGGCGGCATTGGGACCCTGGAGGATGTTGATGGTCTCAATGTCATTGGGATTGATCTGGTTCAGGCCGGTTCCGTAGTCAAACCCGCCCCACTGTCCCGCGCTCATCCCGCCGGAGTTATCGATGGGCATACCGTCCACAATGATCAGCGGCTGGTTTGCGCCGCCCGGACGCAGTGAACGGTGGCCACGGATGACGATCCGCGCAGAACCATCGGCGCCCGTCCCCAGTCCGGATATCTGAACGTTTGCCAACCGGCCCTGCAATGAAGTCATGAAGTTCATGTCCCGAGTGCGCAGAAACTCTTCGGAACTGACTTCCTGGACAGTGTAACCGATCGATTTTTCGGCCCGGGTCATTCCCATGGCCGTGACCACCACGTCTTCACCGATAAATACGATCGGACTGAGGCGCACGTCGATAGTGGTCCGGTCACCTAACCGGACCCGCCGCTCTTCGTAACCGACAAAGGAGAATACCAGGCGTTCGGCATCGGCCGGCACGTTGATCTGATACTGTCCGTCAACATCGGTGGTGGTCCCGGTGGTGGTGCCTTCCACAACAATATTGACACCGGGCAGCGTGGTTTCATCTTCGGCATCGTAGACCGTACCGGTGATGGTTCGTGTTTGTGCTTCTGCCATGGCCGACCAGGACAGTATCAGGCCAAACATCAGGCAGATAGTTAAAAAGCGATGTTTCATCTGTTTATTTTTTTTGGATTCAAGCGGACACATAGAATGTCCATGACGGTTATGATCATGCTTCTGTGTGACGGGTTGCTGTCATGGACATAGCACTGCGTGACCTTCGGTTCATCTGTTTAAATTAGATTAGATTCATAAGGTCAGAGTGAACTCACATGACAGAACATAATCATACCCCTGTGTGTCGGCAGTGGCTGTCATGTTCG
>Ga0207421_10003300_pt1 | contig 19273 bp, 18 predicted proteins | sample SodLakKL_010_SED_4_FD_187542 | JGI IMG/M metagenome (GOLD analysis project Ga0207421, IMG submission 187542) | Alkaline sediment microbial communities from Lake Tanatar, Kulunda Steppe, Russia - 8KL_010_SED (SPAdes) (version 2) | ecosystem: Environmental > Aquatic > Non-marine Saline and... | reverse complement strand
TCTTACTGCATCCCTCTTATTGCATCCCTCTTATTTTGCATTAATTCCTAATTAATTATTTTTTTAAATAATATATCCCATAAAATCCGCCAAATAACCGCCCCCCCTCTTCAAACCTTGCAACACCACGGTTTTATCCGGGTTAATATTTTTTACTCCTGCTGTTGACTTTTTGTTCGAACCGGTGTACAATCACTATATTGCTTTAGTGCTTTATCACAGTAAAGCGATATAGCGTTTTAGGAGGTATGCCATTGGAATATTTTAAATCACAAGTGCCGAAGGGCGCCAAATACGAGTATTACACTTCCTTTGAACCAAAGGAAATTATCAGCGGACAATTAAAAAAACTGTTTCACCAATACGGTTACCGGCAGATCGCCGTTCCCACCTTTGAATATTTTGATCTTTTTAAGGAATCCAAAGGACCGCTGGAACATTCGGCGATGTTAAAGTTTATCGACTCCGCCGGGGATATTTTAGTCCTTCGTCCCGACTGCACCCTGCCCATTGCCAAGATGGTGGCCAACAGCAAGGAGGATCCCAAGCAGCTACGCCTATCCTATATCTCCAATGTATTTCGAGGCAGCGACTTAAACGAGTCCTCGGCTACGGAGTTTACTCAGGGAGGCATTGAGTATTTCGGTGACGGTTCCCCCAGCGGCGAAGCGGAGGTCATTCTAATTGCCATTAAATCTTTATTGGAACTGGGTTTTCAGGATTTTCAGCTGGACCTTTCCAACATCAACTTTTTTAAAAACCTGTTGGCCAGGGTAGCCTTTCCTTTGAAGGATCAAAAGCAGTACAACGCTCTGATCCGGGAGAAAAACTTCACGGCTTTGGAACTTTTCATCGGGGAAAAGGTCCCCGCCGGGGTTCCGGAAAGCCTTCGAAAACTCTTGGGCGCCATGCCCAACCTTTACGGCAAACCGGAAAAGGTATTTGAGAAAATTCAAGGTTACGATCTATCCACAGAAGATTTAGCTCCCCTCCGGCATTTACAGCGGGTGGTGGAAATCCTTCGGGATTACGGCTACGGCAAGTATATCCATTTGGATCTCAGCCTGATTAATCATTTCGATTATTATGACGGCACGTTGTTTCAGGGATACTTAACGGGCCACGGAAAAGTAATTGTTCAGGGCGGTCGCTACGACCCCCTTACCGAATCCTTCGGACGGAAAATTCCTTCCCTGGGCTTCGGAATAAATATAGACGAGGTGATCCAAGCAATGAAAAAATTTAATCAGTCCATCGAATCCCCCTATTACACCGATTATTTAGTGCTTTATGATGACAGCGAGCGCAGGGAAGCCTTTCAAATAGCAGAAACCATTCGTGGTAAAGGCTTTGTGGTCGAAATGAATGCAAAAAAAGATTTAAAGGAACAGATTATCGGCGCGCAAAAGAAAAACATCAAAGAGATACTGGTCTACAAACCGGACCGCTTAGAACTTATTGATCTGATCGGCGACGACATATCCAAGGTTTATCAGAATACCTTTATCAAATCCTTAGATGACAAGGACCGTAATTTTTCCATGGTACCGATTCACTAACAAAATTTATCTTTGAAAGGAGCACACCATGATCAATATTGCCCTTGCCAAGGGCCGTTTAGCCGAAGAGGGCTACGAACTTTTTAAAGCCCTCGGCTATTCCGTGCCCGCCATGGAAAAAAAATCACGAAAGCTTATTTTTGAAAGCCCTGAAAAGGGCCTTCGTTTTATTCTGGTAAAACCCGCCGACGTTCCCATCTATGTGGAAAAAGGCGCCGCGGATCTAGGCATTGTGGGAAAAGATACCCTGTTGGAAAAGGACCGCAACCTTTATGAACTGCTGGACTTAGGATTGGGAAAATGCAAATTCTCCGTTGCGGGCATCAAAGGGGAAGGGGATAAATTTTTCCCGGGGCCCCTGCGGGTTGCCACAAAGTACCCGAAGGTTGCCAAGAACTATTTTCTTCAGCGGGGAGTTGCCATTGATATTATTGAACTGCAGGGCTCCGTGGAACTCGCCCCGATCATCGGCCTTTCCGATGTGATCGTGGATATTGTGGAAACCGGCAACACCTTAGTGGAAAACGGCCTGGAGGTCTTTGAAGACATCACCTCTCTAAGCGCCCGTTTGATTGCCAATAAAGTGAGTTTTAAAACAAAAAACGGTGTTATGCAAACGTTAATTGAAGATATACAGAAATACCTGCGAAAGCAGGACGTGGCAGCGGAAAATGTTGTAAAGGAGGAGAAGAAAAATGCAGTGGATTGATACAAAAAACGCTTCAGCCAAGGAAATGGAGGACCTGTTTGAAAATCCCATGGCCCTTTTTACCGACGAGGTACGCCGGTCCGTATCGGATATTGAAGAAATGGTAAAAACCCGGGGAGACGCCGCCCTTATAGAGCTGACGGAAAAGTTTGACGGTGTACGCCTGGACACCTTAAAGGTAACGGAAAAGGAAGTGGATCAGGCCTTTATCGACGTTTCCTCCGAACTTTTACAGGCCTTGGAAAAGGCCAAGGAAAACATCGAGCGATACCACCGAAAGCAGCTTCGGGAAAGTTTTTTTACCCGGGAGGAAAACGGCGGAATCTTAGGACAGATGATCAGTCCTCTTAAGCGGGTGGGACTCTACATACCCGGAGGCACGGCGGCTTATCCTTCCTCGGTGTTAATGAACGGAATTCCCGCTGCCCTTGCGGGGGTTCAGGAAATTGTGCTGGTCTCTCCGCCCCAAAGGGACGGAAAAATCCACCCCGGGGTTCTGGTTGCCGCAAAGCTGATCGGCATTACGGAGATCTATACTCTAGGCGGCGCCCAAGGGATTTTTGCCATGACCTACGGTACTAAAAGCATTCCGAAGGTGGATAAAATCGTCGGTCCCGGAAACATCTATGTAACCCTGGCGAAAAAGACGGTCTACGGCCAGGTGGATATCGATATGATCGCAGGACCCAGCGAGATTTTAATCATCGCCGAGGCGGGCCAAAACCCCGCCTTTATCGCGGCGGATCTACTGTCCCAGGCGGAACACGACACCTTAGCCTCGGCGATTCTCATTACCCCCTCCAGGGACTTGGGAGAGAAGGTCTTAGCAGCCCTTGAAAAACAGCAGCAGCGTTTAATTCGAAAGGACATTACAAAAATCGCTTTGGAAAATCAAGGAAAGATCATTATTACGAAAAATCTCGAGGAAGCCTTTCAACTATCCAATCGATTTGCCCCGGAGCATTTAGAAATACTTCTTGAGGATCCCATGAGCTATCTTCCGAAAATCGAAAATGCGGGCTGCGTATTTTTAGGGGCCTATTCTCCGGAACCCCTAGGGGACTATTACGCCGGTACCAATCACACCCTGCCCACCAGCGGCAGTGCCAAGTACTTCTCTCCCCTATCCGTGGAGGACTTCATTAAAAAAACCTCTATTGTGTATTATACCAAGGAAGCACTTCAACAGGGCAAAAGAGATATTGAACTCCTGGCGGATTACGAAGGTTTAGAAGCCCATAAAAAAGCGGTATCCATCCGTTTTGAATAAAGCTTTGAGCCGATGCCACTGATAAACCCTGAAAGAATTACGGTAAGGATGTGAAACTGTGAAAAACTTACTCAGTACGAACTTGAATAACTTTAAGCCTTATAACCCTGAAAGCGGTCCGGACAGTAACCTGAATTTAAAAAATGAAACCCTCGTCAGAATGAATGCCAATGAGAGCCCTTATCCCGTGCCGAAACCGGTGCTTGATCAGGCCTTTAAAAGCATACAGAGTACACCGGTGAATTTTTATCCCGATACCAACTCCACGGAACTTCGCCGGGCCATCGGGGAGTATTTACACTTTCCCATGGAACAAATCCTTGTGGGGAACGGTTCCGATGAGATGATCGATGTGTTGATTAAAACCTTTGTGGCCGCCGGCGATGCCGTAGTGTCCCACGACCCCACCTTTTCCATGTATCAGATTTTTACGGAAATTATCGGAGGAAAATACTATGGAATTGCCTCTGCCACCGACGACGACTTTGCCATCAATGTGAAGGGCCTGATTGAGGCGGCCAACAAGGTCCGGGCAAAGGCGGTTTTTCTTTGCACTCCGAATAATCCTACGGGCCTTACAATTTCCAAAGAAGAAGTCCTCCGGGTCCTGAAGGAAACCGAAGCCATGGTGGTCATTGATGAGGCTTACCGGGAATTTTCCGATCAGGATTTTCTTTCGTTACTCAATGCGTCCCATCCCCGATTAATCATTCTTCGAACCTTTTCCAAGGCCCATGGTCTTGCAGGGGTACGGGGAGGGTATCTTTTGGGAAGTCCCGAGGCGGTATCCTATTTGCAGCAGGTAAAGCCTCCCTATAATTTAAACGTATTGACCCAAAAGATTCTTACCGCTTATCTGGCGTATATGCAAACGCCCGAGGGAACTGCTCTGATCAAGGAAAGAATCGGAGAAATTCGCTGTCAGCGTAACCTTCTGTACAGCGCTCTTCGCCGACTGCCGGGATGCAGTCCCTACTCCGGTGCCGGAAATTTTATCAGCTTTTCCGTAAGGAACAGTCAGGATCGGAAAAACTCCGGTACTGCTTTTCATAGGATTGCTGAGACCTTGGATCAACAATTACTTAAGGAAGGTTTTCAAATTAAGAAGTTTATATACAAAGCGGTTCCTTATTACCGGATCTCCATGGGAAAGCCTGAAGAAAATCAGAAGATCATAGAAAAACTTCAAAATATTTTTGATGATTGAATCTAAATTTTATACTAAAGGAGGCGATCCCTTGCGAGAGGCATCGATTACACGCGAAACGACGGAAACGAACATCCGGCTTACCCTTGCTCTTGAGGGCGACGGTATTGGAAAGATCAACACGGGCATCGGTTTCTTTGATCATATGCTTACCCTTCTTACGGCCCACAGCGGAGTGGATTTAACCCTGGAGGCTACGGGGGATTTAGTGGTGGACCCTCATCACACCGTGGAGGATGTGGGAATTTGTCTGGGAGAGGCTTTTCGGGAGGCCCTGGGAACTAAAGCGGGGATTCAGCGCTACGGATTTTTCCTGCTCCCCATGGATGAGGCCTTAGTCCAGGTATCCCTGGATTTTAGCGGCCGCTCTTACTTATACTACGGCCTTAACGGACTGAAAGAAAAGGTCGGCGACTTTGATACGGAACTGATAGAAGAGTTTTACCAGGGTTTTGTCCGGGGAGCCGGCCTTACCCTTCATATCGATCAGCTTCGGGGAAGAAACACCCATCATATTCTCGAAGCCTCCTTTAAAGGATTTGGCCGGGCCATCAAAGAAGCGGTTACGGTCAGGGGAACGAAGATCCCTTCCACAAAGGGCACATTGCTCTAGGACGCAAGGCAGCCGGCAAGTTCATGGTACACAAACCTTACACCATGAGTAAGGCATAACACAAATAACTTACCACACGGAATAATTTTTACAGGAATGAAATATAATATCAATGATTAATAATATGAATGAGAAATAACCCGAACAACTTAACTGGAGAAAAGAGGAAACCTGATGATTGCAATTATTGATTACGATGTGGGAAACATTAAAAGTGTCTGCAATGCCTTGGATAAAATCGGACTTTCCTGGGTCCTTACCCGGGATCCCGAAACCATAAAAAGCGCTAAGGGGATTATCCTTCCGGGAGTCGGTGCCTTCGAAGACGCCATGCAGTCTTTAATAGACCATCACCTGGTTACCCTTCTTCAACAGGAGATTAAAACCGGCAAACCCTTCCTTGGAATCTGCCTCGGTATGCAGCTGCTTTATGAACGGAGCTTTGAAAACGGGGAGTTTAAGGGCCTTGGAGTCTTAAAAGGGGATGTGGTTCCCTTTCAAACCGAGCTGAAGGTTCCCCATATGGGTTGGAACGCCTTAAGGATCAACGAAGACTTCAGGGATCATCCCATAGTAAAAAATACGAAAAACGACGATTATGTATATTTTGTTCACTCTTATTATGTGGATGGCCTTGAGGAAGAAACCATCGCCTACTGCACCTATGACCGACCCTTCTCCGCTTTGGCGGGTCGGGATAATCTTCTGGGAATGCAGTTTCACCCGGAAAAAAGCGGGGACATCGGACTTCGACTACTACAAAGTTTTAAGGAGATGATTTCATGATTTTATTACCCGCCATTGATATTTTGGACGGAAAATGCGTCCGCCTTCGTCAAGGGGATTATGACCTGCAAAGTGTTTACCACGAGGACCCCGTTGTTATGGCGAAGCAGTGGAAGGAAAAAGGGGCAAAAGCCCTTCATATCGTGGATTTAAACGGCGCCAAAGAGGGTTCTCTAAAAAACCTTCCCGTGATCGAGTCCATCCTTGAAGAAACCGGCCTGCCGATTCAAATCGGCGGAGGCATTCGTAATATGAAAACCGTGAAATTACTTTTGTCCCGGGGGGTACAGCGTGTCATCCTTGGCACCGCTGCCCTAGAGGATCCGGACTTTTTGGATGAAGCCCTCCATGCCTTCGGTGAGAAAATTGCGGTATCCATCGATACCAATAAAGGTTTCGTAGCCCTGCAGGGCTGGCTGAAAATCTCGGAGGTAAGGGGGTTGGATTTTGCCGAAATCCTGGAGCGAAAAGGGTTAAAAACCTTAATTTATACCGATATTTTAAAAGACGGCATGCTGCAGGGTCCCAACTTTTCCATGTACCGGGAGCTTAAAAGTAATACGGGACTTAATATCATCGCCTCGGGAGGGGTTTCCACCCCGGAGGACGTGAAAAAATTAGGGGAAATGGATCTTTACGGAGCCATTGTGGGTCGAGCCCTTTATGAGGATCCGGAACCTTTTTATCCGTTCTTTTAATATGATTTGGCGCTACCCACGGCTTATAAGTAACACTCTAATACAAAGGTTGTGATCCTATGTTAGCAAAACGAATTATCCCCTGCCTGGATGTACGGGATGGACAGGTGGTTAAAGGCACGAAGTTTCAAGATCTTCAGATCCTGGGCTCCCCCGTGGAGTTGGCAAGGTTTTATAATGAACAGTCCGCCGATGAATTGGTTTTTTATGATATTACCGCCTCCTTTGAAAATCGGGGAATCTTTTTGGACGTGGTGGAAACCGTGGCCCAAGAGATTTTCATTCCCTTTACCGTTGGCGGCGGGGTCAATACTTTAGAGGATTTTACGAAACTTCTTAAACGAGGCGCCGACAAGGTTTCTGTAAACTCCGGGGCCGTGAAGCATCCTTTTTTGATTCAAGAGGCCGCAAAAAAGTTCGGCTCCCAGTGCGTGGTCCTGTCCATTGATGCAAAACGGGTGGATACCCGACAGGATTATCCTGCGGAAGTGGATGGTTCCCTTGAGGCCGGCAAGGTTGATACTTGCAAAGTGGATGCCAACGCAGCGGGTGCCAACCCTGCCTGGCGGGTCTTTACCAAGGGCGGCCGGAATGACACCGGAATGGACGCCATCCTGTGGGCAAAAAAAGGGGTGGCCCTCGGTGCCGGAGAAATTGTGATCAACAGTATTGATCAGGACGGTGTGAAAAAGGGTTACGACATCCCCCTGTTGCAGGCTCTTCAACGGGAAGTTTCCGTACCGGTGATCGCCTCGGGGGGTGCCGGATCCGTAGAAGATATCATTGAAGGCTTTGATATTGGTGGCGCCGACGGGTGCCTCGCCGCTTCGATCTTTCATCATAAAGAAATATTAATTCCGGAACTAAAAAAAGCCCTTATGGATAAGGGTATACCTGTCAGGAGGTAATCATTATGGATGATCAGTCCATTGATAAAACAATCGAAGATGAAGAACCGGGGACCATTGATATTGAAAAAATTACATTTGATGAAAAAGGCTTAGTCCCTGCCATCATTCAGGATATAAAAACCCGAGAGGTCTTAATGCTTGCTTATATGAACCGGGAATCTTTAGAAAAAACCCTGAAAGAAAAAACCACCTGGTTTTTCAGTCGAAAGCGCCAAGCTCTTTGGCATAAAGGAGAAACTTCCGGCAACACCCAGCGGGTGGTTGAGGCCTCCTATGACTGCGACGGCGATACCTTACTGTTTCAAGTGGAACAAACCGGGGTGGCCTGTCACTTAGGTACAAAAACCTGCTTTAATCAAGCTTCCCCTAAGGGAAATCTTGGTACGTATCTTGAAAGCCTCTACCGTCTATTGCAGGACCGCTTAGAAAATCCTAAGGAAAAATCCTATACCAGCTATCTATTTAACAGCGGATTGGATAAAATTCTAAAAAAAGTCGGCGAGGAATCCGCGGAAGTGATCATTGCTTCCAAGGATGAAGAAGGAAAAAGCAGAAAGCCCCATACTCCCACGGAAATCGCCGATTTATTTTATCATGTTTTAGTGTTGATGGTGGCCTTGGATATTCCTTTGGAAGAGGTTGAAAAGGTCCTGCTTAACCGTTCCTAAACAAGGGAATTGGAAAATTTTAAAATACTTTTATATTTCCTGTTACGAATCATTTCCCCGGGGTATATAAAGGATGTAACCGAACTGCATCGTTGTAGTTCACTCCCTATCCTCATATTCTTTAAAGAAGTAATATTTTGGATTAAAACCCGAAAGTCTTAGACCCCCTTCGACTTTCGGGTTTTAATCGTTTTTGTTTGTTTTATAACTTAATCAGCTCATACTGCCGGGATCCCATTCCAAGCTCTTCTCCGTATTCCAGGATCCGCCGGCCGTTGACCTCCTGGTGAAGGCCGCCGAACTTATCCTCTCCCGGCTTGTGATTACAGGTAAGCGAACGGTCTTTTAGTCCCTGCTGCCGATCGATTAAATCAAGACTTGCCTGATCGATGGCAATGGGATCGAAGGAGGCTAAAATTCCCACGTCACTGACGATGGGCTCATCACTCCAGGGCACACAGTCGCATAGCGGGGTTACGTTCATCACGAAGTTGATATAAGCCACTTTTCCCACTTTATTTTTTACGGAACCATAAGCATACTCCGTCATTTTTTCCACAAATACATCGGCATTGGTTTCCCACTGCACTTTAATGGCCCGGTGGGGACAGACCGTAATACATTCGCCGCATCCGATACAGACCTCGTGATCAATCACCGCTTTTTTATCGATCATTTCGATGGCCTCTACGGGACAGTTTCCAATGCAGATTCGACATCCCACACATTTTTCCGGATCCACCTCGGGCTTCGAGTCCGAGTGCTGCTGTTGTTTACCCGAAGCCGTAGCACATCCCATGGCAATATTCTTAAGGGCGCCCCCAAATCCCGCAAGGCTGTGGCCTTTCACATGGGACAGTACCACCATGGAATTGGTATTGTAAATATCCCCGGCAATCCGCACGCTGTCAAAATGCTTTTTATTAATTTTAACACTTACACTGTTTTTGCTGAAAATCCCGTCGGCAATGATCACCGGACAGTTTACCACGGGGTAGGCAAATCCGTTTTCAATGGCGGTTTGCAAATGATCCACAGAGTTGGTACGACCGCCGGTATAAAGCGTGTTGGTATCGGTCAGAAAAGGCTTTCCTCCACCTTCTTTAATCTTGTCCACCACTTGGCGCACAAACACGGGATGGATATAAGTAGTCATTCCCCGCTCTCCAAAATGGGTTTTTACCGCGGTCAGTTCATTTTTCACTAAGATGTCATTAATACCGGTTTTCTCATACAGGTTTCGGATCTTATTGGGTATATTGTTCTCCCGGCTTCCGGTTTTAAAATCCACAAAATACACTTTGCTTTTTTCTTGATTCTTCTGATCTGCTGTCATAATCATGCCCCTTTCCTGTCTTGTTCTTCAGCGGTCCTCACACTTTTTCAGAGAATTCACTTTTCTAACAGTTTAACATAACCACCTTTTAATTACCAGCACCGGGATTGATTTGAACAGGCCCGTAGGGGTATAAGCATAACTAAGGTAAATTTAAAACTTGTTGAAGAGAAATATCAAAGGAGGTTATTTTAATGAACCAAACGAAAAAATGCATTCACCAGACAAACAAATACAGTGCCAACAATTATCATCCTCTGCCTTTAGTGGTGTCCAAAGCCCAAGGCTCCTGGGTATATGATGTGGACGGTCATAAATACCTGGATATGCTGTCGTCCTACTCCGCCTTGAACCACGGGCATCGCCATCCGAAGATTATTCAGGCCTTAAAGGACCAGGCGGATCGTGTGACCCTGACTTCCAGGGCCTTTCATCACGATCAGATGGGATCCTTTTTGGAAAAACTTTGCACCCTTTCCGGCTTTGACCGGGCCCTTCCCATGAACAGCGGTACGGAAGCAGTGGAGACCGCATTAAAGGCCGCTCGAAAATGGGGCTATGACGTAAAGGGCATCCCGGAAGGTAAAGCGGAAATTATTGCGGCGGAAAACAACTTTTCCGGACGGAGTATCGGTGTGCTCAGCATGTCCACGGGAAAACTTGCCACGGAAGGCTTCGGTCCCTATGCTCCCGGATTTCCCACTGTGCCCTTTGGGGATGCGAAGGCTATTGAGGAAGCCATTACGGAAAACACCGCAGCGGTTATCCTCGAGCCCATCCAGGGAGAAGGGGGCGTCATTGTTCCTCCTGAAGGCTATTTAAAAGAAGTTCGGGAAATTACGAAAAAGCATAACGTGCTGTTGATTATCGACGAGGTCCAAACCGGTTTCGGCCGTACGGGAAAACTGTATTGTTATCAGCATGAGGATATTCAGCCGGATATTGTCATCCTTGGGAAAGCCTTAGGCGGCGGCGTGTATCCCGTATCCGCCATTCTTGCCGATGACGGGGTAATGGACGTTTTCGTTCCCGGAAACCACGGCTCCACCTTCGGGGGGAATCCCCTGGCGGCAAGGGTCGCATATACCGCACTGGAAGTTCTGATGGAGGAGGGGTTAATTGAACGCTCGGAAGAACTGGGAGCTTATTTCATGAAAACCCTGAAAGCCATGGACAGCCCGGTCATTGAGGACATTCGGGGAAAAGGCCTGATGGTCGGGGTGGAAATCAAGGAAGCAGCCGGTACCGGACGGGATTTTTCCGAAAAACTGATGGAACTCGGCGTGCTGGTAAAGGACACCAAGGCCCAAACCCTACGTTTTGCACCGCCCTTAAATATCTCCAAGGAAGATCTGGACTGGGGAATTGATCGGATGAAGATGGTTTTCAGAGGATAAATGGTAGGAGGAATGTACATGGTTAATAAAGAACGGCTGTGGGATCAGTTGATGGAACTTGGAAAAATCGGGGAAAACACCGATAAGAAAAAAGGCCTTACCCGCCTGGTATTCACTCCGGAAGAGGATATTGCCAAAAAGCTGATCAAGGAATACATGGTGGACGCCGGTCTTACGGTAATGGAAGACGCCGCGGGGAATCTCATTGGAAAACGCATCGGGAAAAACCCCGACCTTCCCGTAATTATGCTGGGCTCCCATATTGATACCGTTTTTCGCGGCGGGAAGTTTGACGGGGCCCTGGGGGTCCTCTCGGCGATTGAAGTGGCAAGAACCCTGAATGAACGGGACGTGGCCCTGGACCATACCCTAGAGGTTGTGGCCTTTACCGATGAAGAAGGGGCACGGTTCAGCACCGGAATGCTTGGCAGCCAGGCCATGACCGGAAACCTGGATGAGGACATTTTAGAGCGAAAAGACGAACAGGGTATTACCTTAAAGGAAGCCTTGGCAGACGCGGGATACGATCCCGATAAACTCACCGATGCGGAGCGGGCGAAGGGCTCCATTGCCGCTTATTTGGAAGTGCATATTGAACAGGGCAAGGTCCTGGAGAAAAACGGCCTTTCCGTCGGCGTGGTCACCGGTATAGCCGGCCCAAGATGGTTTCGGATCACCCTTAGGGGAGAGTCCGGTCATGCGGGCAGTACCCCGATGATTCTTCGTAAGGATCCCCTGGCCGCAGCGGCGGAAATCATTACCCATATTGAAGACATTGCCCGCAAACAAAAAAATACCGTTGCCACCGTCGGGCAGTTCAGTGTGGAGCCCGGCGGGATTAATATTATCCCCGAGGAGGTCTCCTTTAGCTTGGACCTTCGGGATGAAGACTTGGAAAACCGCAACCTTGCGGAGACCGCCATCAAAGAAAAAATCGCAGCGATCACGGATAAACGGGAGTTGGACTTAAACCTCCAGCTGCTTCATAATCTGGATCCGGTAAAATGCGATCCCGTACTGGTAAAGCTTGCCATCGAGGCATCGAAGAAATTGGAATTGCCCACAACGAAAATGGTCAGCGGCGCCGGTCATGACAGCTTAAACCTTTCAGGGATCGCCCCCATCGGTATGATTTTTGTCCGCTCCCAGAAGGGCCTCAGTCACCGCCCCGATGAATGGAGTACCCAGGAGGACTGTTTCGACGGAGCGCGGCTCCTTTATCAAACGGTCCTGAACGTGGATCGGGAACTTCGCTAAAGTACAGCACAAAAAACCTCCAAAGTTCCTCCTCTGATGCACCGCATGAGAGAGTCTGTTGGAGGTTTTTATAGTTCCTATGCTTTTTATAGATCTCCCTGTCCACTGATAAACACCGTCAACTCCTCGGCCATATCCAGCTCCTTAAAGGTTGGATAGATTTCCCCCGCGGGGTCTTTGATCAGTCGAAGTTTCGGTCGGCTGGGGAAGTTGGGGTTCGGTCGAAGGACAATTCCCACCTCTCCCGTGTTTAACTGAACCACACTGCCGGGAGGAAACACCGTAACATTTTTGATGAAATGCTGATAGACTTTGCTGTCGAATTTAATATTCAACTGACTGGTTACAGTTTCCAGGACTTCGTGTACGGGAAGCTGTTCCCGGTAACACCGGTCCGAGACCATGGCGTCAAACACATCGCACAGGGCCACAATCCGAACATAGGGCTCCATTTTGTCCCCCTCGATACCAAAGGGATAGCCGCTGCCGTCCAGCCGTTCATGGTGCTTTAGTACAATATTTTTCGTATAGGCGGATAGGGTATAGTTCTCTTTTACAATTTCATAGCCCAGCCAGCTGTGCTCTTTCATAATTTCAAACTCATAGTCCTCCAGCCCTTCCGGTTTGTTCAGGATCTCCTGGGGCACCCGGATTTTTCCCACATCATGAAGAAGGGCTCCCATACCCACTTCCGTGACCATCTTCTCATTCATCTGCATGGACCGGGCGGTCATAATGGAGAGGATGGCCACATTCACACTATGGGTGTAGGTGTAAAGATCGGTGCTCATCACATCAATCATATTCATTAAACAGCCTTTGTTTTGGTTCAGGTTTTCAATCAGCCTATCCAGTACGGATTTAACCGCGTAGTACTGCTCTTCGGGAATAACATGGGAGAACCCCTTGCCTTTGTTGGCATCCCTCGTTCCTTTTTCCATCTTCTCAAAAATCTCCTTAATGGAAAAAACGGCCTTGGCCTTGATTTCAGAGTCCACGACGTCCCAGCATTCAATATCCTTTGAATAATCGTCTTCAATATAAACCACGGGGATATTTCTTCTTCGCAGGTTTTCTATGTAATTTTGTGTCAGGACCGTACCTTTTTTTAGAAGGATCAGTCCGTTGGATGAATAAACGTTTTTAGACAGGGCCATTCCCTGTTTTAGAGAGTTGCTCGTTATGATTCGCATGGGATCGTCCTTTCTTAAATCATTATAGTGTCCGTGTTACATTTTGTCATTGATACTACTATATTATCGACATATCTGCAACAGACTTTAGTATATAATTTTCCCCCCGGAGGTTTCGCATTCCCCTTTGCTTATCGGTTAACTTTATCCAACTCTATTGCCAGTCCTCTTCTAACCATAATAACATTTCCTCTACCATTTGGCGATGCTGTTCTTCCCGAGAAATCCCAGCCTCAAGATCCCCCCGCTGAAAACCGTACCACCCGAACTGGGAATGGTTCCCCCCTTCAATTTCCAGCCACCGAGTATTGCCCGGGACATATTCCCGGGAGTTTTCAATATCCTCATCCGTCACAAATCCGTCCCGGTCGCCGTAAATCGACAGGACCGCTAAATTCTGAAAATCCGACAGGTCGTTACTGCCGGCAGGATAAGAGGCAAAGAATACCAGGCCATCCACCAAAGCTTCGTGATTATGGACAAACCGAGCGGCCATGGCGCCTCCTAGGGAATGTCCGCCGATGATCCAGCGGTCAATCTCCCGATGATTTTCGATGATTTCCAATCCCCGGTTACTGCCTAGTACCGCAAGGTCTAAGGGCATATCCACCAAAAAACCGTCCAGTCCTTCAACGGCAAGTGCATGCATCAAAGGGGCGTAGCTTCGGTGATCCACCCGGGCTCCGGGGTAATAGATCAAACCGATATTTTCTCCATTTTCCCCTTGATCATTACCCTTATCCTCCGGCTTAAAATGAACCCATTGCTCCAAGGAATGAACCGTTACCCTTTCCGAGGATTCCAGACTTTCCAAGGCCTCCTCCATGGGATCGTAGCCGTCATTCACCCAGTACAGGGCGATGATCCCCAGGACTGGTAAAATTATTCCGATTCCCAACAATAACTTCTTAAGGATGCCCTTTTTTTCTTCCATGGAGTACCCCCCCCTTTTTTGATCATGCAATACTGATACCCTTTTCTTCTCTTTTGGTCACAGTTCCATAGACCTATTTATTTTCTTTTCAGGAAGCTGTTTATTCTCCTCGAAAATTTTGATTCCATCACAAGACCGGCGCACTAATTTAACAAGAGCTGCCGGGCGGACCATCGGATGTATTCGAATAAGCGGTATAAGAAAAGCATCCCTTTGGTCTAAGCCGCATAGGGCAAAGATTTAGGGATGCCTATTTTTTTCTGTGTTACTACTTTTTCTCTTATTATTTTTTCGTTATGGTTTTATTCAATCTTTAGTACAGATACCTCATGGATTTAATTATGGTCTCGGAAGTCGTATCGTTGTTCCCCAAAGCAGTCTTCTAGGGTCCGTGATATTATTCAGTTCCATAATTTCTCCCACATAGGCGGTGGTTCCGTAATAAGCAAGTGATATTTCATTTAATGTATCACCCGGTTGAACTCGATACGTCATATAATCTCCCGGGTCAGCAGGGTCATCGTCCTCATCGTCGTCGGCGGTTTCGTCGTCATCATCCTCTTCCGGGTCGTCGGCTTCTTCGTTTCCGTTATCGCCGTTTCCGTTATCCGGTTCCTCTTCATCGGGGTCCTCCACATCATTATCCTCCGGCTCTTCTCCCACTTCGCTGAAGTAAAATAAACTTCGGTCATAGGCCGAGGCCTGGGTATAATTTGGCAGATCCGCTTCCCAAGGATAGATATAATCGTCCTGAGGAATAGAGTACAGTTCAAGTAACATATTTCCAAAGTACACATCTTCCTCTTCGTCGATGGTAATACTTAAGTTGTTGATTCGAACCCGTTCTCCGTTGGACTCGAGTCGACTGATTAACTCCCGCAGTCCTTCATAACTTCCCTCATAGGGTAGGGCTATTCGGGTGTGGTATATCTCCGACTGAATTTCCTGTTCGCCGCCATCAAAACTCATGAGTGCCGGCCGTTGATAGGTCATGGCCGGTACGTTTAAATCATTATCCGCCAAAAATTCCAGTTCCAGGATTTTGATAAAATGCTCCTGGTTGGTTGTCGGGAAGAAACCTTCATAATACTCCGCGAGTTCCCCTTGTAACCTTTCATGTTCTGCAGCGATCTCCTCTCTTCGATCCACTAACTCCCGTTTTTGATTATACTCTGTTTCAACAACTGTTAAGTCCGCTTCCCGAAGTTCAATCTCATCCATCATGGGAAGTAAAAAGAAGTATATATAAGCGAATCCTACAACCACAATAAGTAATAAAACCAATAATACCGTTTCTCTTCTGGTCAGTTTTTTTCCGGCCTGTTTTTTAGGAGCCATTCTCATCACCCTCCTCTTCTAGTTCTTCTTCCTCGGTCTCATCTACTACGAAGGGGCTTTCCTCTTCTACAATATTAAAGCTGAGGGAGAAGGTGTAGAGGCCGTCTTCAATCTCCTCGATGTTGGGGATGAAGGGTCCTTCAAACCGGTCATTTCCCCGAAGGTTGTGTTCAAATAGCGCTAAACCGTTTTGCGTGGTTGACGTCCCTTCCAGGTTCACATTTCGGTCACTGAAGTTGATGCTGTCCATCGCAATATTTTCCGGTTTCGCCATGGATATTTCATTAATTAACAGATTATCGATGACCATACTGCTCTCTAAGGAGAAAATCACCATGTCCATCTCTTCCAGTTCTCTTTCCATTACTGCAAGCTGACGGTTCATCTCTTCCGCCTCTTCGTATTGGGCTACAAAGGTCGGGTCCTGAAGCTCTGTTTCAATCCGAGCAATTTCATCATTGACCTCTTCCAACTCCGTATAAAAATAGTAATAAGATCCACCAATGGCTAAGGCTGCCAACAGTACTACCAGGGCCACATAGGTCGAGGTAGAAGTGGTCTTTTTCTTCTTGGGTCTAAGGTCCGTAAAAAAGTTAAAATCTCTCATACACTCCACCTACTTTCTTATTAAGGATAGTATTGCGTTTAAATATAAGGATAACGGACAGTCCTCACAACTTTTATTAAAATCGATAATATCTAAGTCTTTAATAAGGGTTGTTGGAATTTCCAATGCCGTATACATCTTCTCGGGAAGCTCTTTTACGTTTGAGCCGCCACCGTATAGGTATATTTCATGAATCTTTCGGTCGGTTTCCCGGCTGGTATAAAATAAAAACATTCGCTCCAGGGACTGCAGCCATTTATTGACATGTTCTTCTTCAATCTTCTCCCGGTCCTCTTCTATTACGATCTGTTCTTCTATATCCTTCAGACCGTTATCCAGGGTTCTCGTAAATTTTAATATGCCTTTATCAATCACATTCATTTCAATATTGCTGTAACCAATGTTAATATAGGCGATGGTTTTCTCACCCACATTCACGTCTTTCCCGTTGATTTTTAAGTTTTTCTCAAAACCCTTGGCTATAACATTAGACTCCGTATCCAGGGCCATGGGCTCCCGGTGAATGCTTTTTAAAAAGTCGTAGTAGTACTTTCCGATTTTTCTCGGAAGGGCGCCGACCAACAGCTTATACTTCTCCACGTCCCCTTCTTTTACTTCCTCTAAAATCCTATAATCCACTAAGTACTGATCCACATTAATGGGTAAGTACTCTTCAATTTCATACTTGATCATGCCCCGAAGTTTTTCGTCACTGGCCTTCGGCATGACCATCTCCCGGGTAATTAAGGGTTTGTTATTAATGGTAATGGTAGCGTTATCGGTTTTCACCTTTCTCTTGGACAGTTCGTCCTCTAAAATGGTTTTTAGCTGCAGTTCATTAAAAAAGGGCTTATACTCCTCCACCACGTTGCTTCCGGTATATACCGGCTCTTCTACTTTAGCCGCCGGGTCATGGCTTTCTTTCATTGGTGTATCAAAGGCAAAAATCTCATTAATGGTAATGGCGTGATTCTTTCCTCCACCATTCTTTGCCGCATCGCAGCTTCCCACCACAACCTTGGTCTTTTTCGTTCCGATATCGATGGCAATCATCTGATTCTTGGATTTAAACAGCATCTGCTTTCCCCCTTTGATTCAAATTTGAAAATATACGTTTCAATCTATAATAAATTGGTATACCAGCGAATCAGATCCTCTCCCCAAAAGATGGTAATAAAGGCCGCAATACAGATGAAGGGCCCAAAGGGGATATGATCCTTTCGCTTTTTAAGTTTCAGTACCAATAGTAAGCCGGACATGACACCTCCGATGATAAATGAGAAAAATATTAACACCAGGGTTTGGGTAAAGCCAAATAAAAACCCCAGGGCAGCCATGATTTTAATATCCCCGCCGCCCATGGCGCCGGTGATAATGGCAACAAGTAAGAAAAAACCACCACCGAGGATGAGGCCGTAAAAACGATATAGTATATCGGATAGACCGTAATCTCCCATAAAAAAACCTACCAGTAAGAACCCTAAAGCGACGAGAAAAATTAGTAAATTCATCCCGTCGGGAATAATATAATGCTTGTAGTCAATGACAAATATAGCAACGAGTAGGCTAAGAATAATCGCGTACTCGAGAAAGGCAAAACTAACACCAAAGTTTACATATGTAAAAATGAAAACCAGACCGGTTACCCCTTCAATGATCGGATACTGTACCGATACTTTTTCGCCGCAGGTTCTGCATTTACCCCGAAGGTAAATGTAGCTGATTATCGGGATAAGATCGAGGACCGTCAGTCGGGTTTTACAGTTTTGACAATGAGAAGGGGGAAAACTGATAGATTCCCCCTTAGGTATTCTAAAGATTACTACATTCAAGAAGGAGCCAATGAGGGTTCCTATGATGAAGATGAAGATTATTGTCAGTGTATTTTCCATGGTTGGCCTCCTAGTTATTGAGCACTCCATTCATCTGTTATATATACTAATGAATAGTTCATCTCGAAATTAGAATTTGGGTCTTCCCAGTCCAACATATTTGCAGAGAATTCAACTGTTAAATTAATTCTGTCACCATCAATAAAATTCATTGGGTTAGACGTTGGATCATTTATTGTTATTGTTACGGTAGTTTCTTCATTTATCTCATCATAATCAGGTTCTTCAACTGTTATATCCGCACGTGTTAATTGACCTTCACTCTCCACAGTTTCATCAAGAAGAGTAATTTTACTATCAAAGATTACCACCACCGATTCATCAGTACTACTAACTACCCGTATATCCGGTGCCTGACTGTATGCTAAAAAATCATTTGGTGTACTGTATTTAACTGCAATGCCTTCTCCCGATAGATCTGTCCCATCTTTTCCTTCTAATTTTCCGATTCCATCATTGATATTCAACAGAGCCATGCTAACATCCACTTGATAGCTTTTTTTTCCGGTATCATTCAGTCCTTCTATAGAGTAATCGATCCGGTCGTTATCCACTGTAAATTTCAGAGGATTTATTTCATCGGTGTTAAAATACAGACTTCTTTTGGAGTTGCGTCGTAATCGAACGATTTCATCTTCATAAAAGAAAATATAGGTCTCATAAAGATCCACATTCTTATATGCCCCGTCAGCTCCATCCTTTATTAATAAATCCTCAATGTTTATTTCGCCTTCTTGGTAAACAGCCAATTCCGTAGCGTATCGTATATCATCCGTTAATTCTTCCAGCGCAAAGCGCATTTCCGTTTGAAGCTTATGTTGATCATTCCCCGCTCGATAAGTGTTGTTCCCGAACACAAAAACGGAAAAGGCTCCTGCAGTAACAAGAAGTATCAAGG
>Ga0207421_10003299_pt1 | contig 19277 bp, 18 predicted proteins | sample SodLakKL_010_SED_4_FD_187542 | JGI IMG/M metagenome (GOLD analysis project Ga0207421, IMG submission 187542) | Alkaline sediment microbial communities from Lake Tanatar, Kulunda Steppe, Russia - 8KL_010_SED (SPAdes) (version 2) | ecosystem: Environmental > Aquatic > Non-marine Saline and... | reverse complement strand
TTTCCGAGACCTTCTTCAACTATATTTTGCTTAAGCTCCTCAAATGAATCAAACCCCGATCCGGTATAGGGACATACATATTTTTCCGTAATCTCTCCTTCTATAATTACTTCCTCAACTTCTTGTGGAGGTAAAAACTCGTTAACTCCTGTGTACCCTGCTGCTAAACCGGCTGCAAACCCAACAGATCCCGCTAAAAAACCGCGCCTAGATATTCTCTCATCTTTTTCCAACTTCTCACCTTCATCTTTTTCGTTTTTGTTTTCTTCATTCATTTTCCAGGTTGTACACCCCTACTACTTTGTAACGAAATAAGCGTTGCATATATATTTTTCTTTTGATGCGTAAAAGATAAAATAGTGGTTTTTGATAAAAAACGAAGAGTTAAAAATTTAATTCAATATATTATACCTGATCCATCTAAAAGATCAGATAATATAAAAAAACTATGATGATGTAAACTTAGATTAGATTAAGTGTGTGGTGTGGTATAAACTATAATATACCCATCATTTATTTCAAGGTAAACTATTTTAGATAGAATAAACCGCCTTACTTTGTGGTATATTTGGTCTAGGTTTAAGCATAATAGTTTAAAGTGCAGCTATTCGTATTATGGCCATAACTTGTCCTGGAGCTACGCTAACTAATATGAAGGCAAAACCAAAAACCATTAGAGTCAAGAGGTAAGTGAAAATAATAACTAGAGAGATTTAAACCCTTAGTAGAGAGCCAAAGAACAGATATTTATAAAGAATAAAATTTTTTCAAACTTGGATTTTTCCATTTGTATAAAAGAAGGAATAAATTTAACCAGGTTAAGAAGTTCTACCGGGAATAATTCTCTCTATTTTGCTTCCTATTAGTGAGGTAATGAAAATCAAACCCGCAAATGTAACAATTGTTGGTCCAGCAGGTATATCTAACCCATAGGAAACCCACAGGCCCGTGAAAGTGAAAAATAGAGAAAAAAGAATAGAGTACATCATCATTTCTTTCATATCATATGTAAACATACCAGCTATTGATGGTGGAATCGAAAGCATCGCTATAACTAGAATGATCCCAACGAATTTAAGCAATAAAACTATAGAAATGGATACTATAAGGAGGAGAAGCAAGTATATTTTATTAGTAGATATCCCAACGACCTTTGAGAACTCTTCATCAAAACTTACAGCTTGAAATCTTCTATACAACAAGGCTATACATAATACAACTATAATTGTAAGAATAAATAATAAAACGATATCAACTGACCTAATCATTAGAAGGTTTCCAAAAAGAAAACTTTCTGCTGAAGGTAGATATCCGGGTGTAAGGTGGTAAAAAAGAGCTCCCAAAGCCATACCCACAGCCCATATAATTCCTATGGATGTATCTTCTCTTTGGGCCGATTCCCGGCCTATATACCCGATACCAAGAGCTGAACCTATTGCAAAAATAAAAGCTCCGATTAAAGGGTCCCATCCGAGAAAAAAAGCCATACCTATACCGCCAAAAGATGCATGGGATATTCCTCCACTTATAAAAACTATTCTTTTTACAACAACCAGAGTTCCAACAATTCCAAAAAGTATAGATGCAAGGATACCTACCAGTACTGCGTTTCGCAGGAAGGTATATTCAAAAATTTGAAAAATTTCAAACATTTTTAGTCCTCGATTGAGTTATTCTTATCTTCGTAAATATGGTGTTGATGTTTCTCCGAAAGAAGGCTAACCGGTGCACCATAAGCTTCTTCAAAAACTTCTAAAGGAATATCTTCTTTTCCATGAAATATCAATTTTTTATTCAAACAAGCTAGACTGTCCATTTTTGAATATATCACGCTTGTATCGTGTGTCGAGATTAAAATGGTTTTCCCCTTCTCATTCATCTCTTTAAGAACTTCATAGATGTTGCTTTTTACTTTTTTATCTACGCTTGCGGTTGGCTCATCTAATATTAATATTTCTGGTTCAGTAGCTAGAGCTCTTGCTATAAGCACTCTTTGATGTTGACCTCCAGAAAGATCAGACATTTTTTTATCCTTCAATTTTAGCATTTCTACCTGCTTTAAGGATTCGTGAACAATCTCGTAATCTCTTTTAGAAAAATTTGACCTCCAACCAGTTTGGCCCAATCTTCCCATCAAGACTACTTCCTTAACACTTATAGGGAATTCGGAATCGAAATCTGAATATTGAGGTACATATCCTATTTTATCCCGGTTTTGTTCAGGGATTCTGCCCAATACCTTAACTTCTCCTTTATCTGGTTTTATTAAACCTAATATTATCTTCAAAAGGGTTGTTTTTCCACCACCGTTTGGCCCCATTATCCCTAAAAAAGTTCCCACATCTAAGGATAAATTTATATCTTTTAAAACTTCATTTTCACCAAAACTTGCTGAAACTTCTTTTATCTCAATTGCCTTCATAGTTAAGCCTTTTCAAGATATTATTGATTGTTTTAAAATAAAATCCTAGGATGGGGATAGTAAGGACTTTTCATATTCTCATCTCAAAGTTTAACCTATTAGTCAAAAGAAAGTTTTAGTTCTTCATATATGTTTTCGAGATTATCTATGTGATTTTTAGTTAGAGAATTCAAGCTTATTACTTCTCCATCTATTTCATCAGCTATGGATTCTGCAGCACTTTGATCGAATTGTGGAGATACAAAAATTATACTAATATTCTCTTCCCTTGCTTGATCTATAATATTTTGAAGTTCTTGACCACTAGGTATTTTACCCTCTTCTTCAATTGCAATTTGTTCTAGGTCGTAATCTTCAGCGAAATAACCTAGACTGGGGTGATATATCAAGAATTTTCTATCCGTATAATCCGCCAAACCTGTCGATATCTTTTCATCCAGTTCAGTTAGCTTAGATGTATATTCTTCAGCATTATTTTTATAATATTCACTGTTATCTGGATCGACCTCTACCATGCCTGAAAGAAGGTTTTCTGTCATACGTATAGTGTTATTAGGTGATAGCCAAATATGAGGATCTTTATGGTGTTCGTGATCATCATGTTCATCGTGTTCATGCTCATCATCTAATTCCACAGATTCAACTAAAATAGTGATGTTTGTTTTTTCTTCACTACTTAACTTTATTTTATTTTCACCTTCTTCAAGTTCAACGACGTAATACTCTGATATCTCCTCACATGTATCTATGTTTTCTTCATGGTGTTTCTCTACACCATCTATCGGAGTTAATACATCCTTTTCATCGGTGAAGTATGCATATTTACCGCATTCATCTACTTCAAATGATATGTAGCCTTCTTCGTTTGTTAACTCTACTTCATATGGTTGATGTGTCTCTGTAAACTCAATTGCCTCCCCCCTCTCAAAACCCATTTCAAGAATTTCTCTTTCATCATGAATCATATGATGGCATGCGTGATCTATATCATGTTCTGACAATCCGTTTTCATGGTCATCATGTTCATGATCATCATGTTCGTGGTCGCAGTCGTGAACCACATCTATAAGATTGATGTCTTTGCTACCATCTATTATTACTATGTCTTCGTTGTAGTCTTTTATTGTGTCCATATGTCTCTCTTCAAATTCTAGTCCCGATCCGACCTTGAAGTAAAGGTCAGCATCCGAAACTTCTTCTAGCCTTTTAGGTTCAGGATCATAGGTATGTGGATCCTCTCCTTGAGGAACCATTATTGTAACTTTGACTTCGTCTTTTCCCACTTCTTCAACCATCTCTGCTTGAGGTGGGATAGAAACTACAACATGTACAGAATGGTCATCGGTCAACGGATTCGGAGCTACACCAGAAGATATAGTTACTCCAACAATTATTATAGTAACTATAAACATCGAAATTAATATGGTGGCCTTTGAAATATTATTACTCATATTCATACCTCCTTAAGCCCTTCACTTTTCAACCAGTGACACTTTCGCATATTTTTTGTTTTCATCTCTTTTTTTGGGTTGAATTTACAGTCATAATCTCGTTCGTAACTGGACATCTTTTTGGCTTCCTCTAACACTTCCTTGCTAAGTAGTGGAGCTATTTTTTTTGATTCCTCGCAACTTACTTCAAGCTCGATATCTAGGCTATTCAAAAAAAAATCCTCAACTATATGATGCCTCTCCATCTCATCTTTAATCCTTTTTATTCCTTGTTTGTTTAGAATTAATCCTCTACTATTGATATATTCTCCAAAACCCTGCTTAGCAAGCCTTTTTAGTTTTTTTAGTGATCCAGCTCTACTCACATCTAGGTCTTTAGCAACCTGGGATGGTCCTACAGGTTTTTTATGCCCATTTTTCTTAAATACACTTTTTAAATATTCTATATCTCTGTTGGTAGTTGAAGTACCCATGTTAACTTCACCTTAACGAATTTTGTTTACCATAAGTAAACGAGCTTTTTACTTAAATGTTTTTATTAACTTTTTTTTTCTATACCTGATGTGAAATTTACTTATAATTTTAATGACCATAATCAAAATAGCTTAAGTATCTTTTATCAGGGTAAAATAATCTCTACAATTAGTTTAGTTCCTTTCTTTCAAGGAGAGAGTACCCAAAAAGTAAATAGTTTCAATATAATTTCTTAGTAAAGGTTTTACTTCAACTCTGAAATAAAGTTTCATTATTAGTTGAATTCAGGTAGGAAGAGCAGAACCCTTAGATAAATCCTTCGTGAGCTTTGGACAAGCACAAAAGGTCCCCAAAATCTATAGTAATGACCTTACCTTTAGATATCTACCTATGGCAAGTTGTTAAGGGACAGAGAACCTTAAAAAATATCTATATAAAGTCGGTAACTCTTCATGTCTTTTCTACGTTAAAACACCAATCTTAGATTACAAAAGTGTTAATTTTGGAGATCTCTTCTTTATTGGAAGAGGTGGATGTCACGAAAAACACTTCCCAAATTCTAATTTCAAAAATCAACTAAATTAAACTAATGTCTGAAAAATATAACATACCTAAGGAAAAAATAGATAATCTTTCTCAGATACAAAAAAATATTTCAAATAAGGTTGTTAAAAAAAAAATAAAATTGGAATTCCTAAAACAGTTGCAGGTTGTGATGTATCTTTCTCTAAAGAAAATACAGCTTATTCAGCTTGTGTATTACTTAAGTATCCTGAGTTAAAAAAAATAAAAAGTCAGTCAATAAAAGTTGATTTAAAATTCCCCTATATCCCTACTTATCTAGCCTTCAGAGAACTTAAACCTATACTCAAAACAATTGAGGATATAGAAGCTGATATTTATATGATAGACTCCCAAGGAGTAGCACATCCTAGAAGAGCAGGCCTCGCATCACACTTAGGAGTAATTTTAGACAGGGCTACAATCGGAGTAGCTAAAAGTCGACTATGTGGTAAAGTTGTTAGTGAACTTGATAATAAAAAAGGATGTTATTCTCACTTAAATGATGATGGAGAGGTCATAGGAGCAGCAGTTAAAACTAAGGCAGACGCGAATCCCGTTTATGTCAGCATTGGTCATAAAGTCAGTCTAAAAAAAGCTATTCAAATAACTCTTAAGACAGCACAAAAATACAAAGTACCGGAGCCAATCAGATTGGCACATAACCTGGCAACGAAAGATATGAAGAAGGACCAATCTTAAACTTTTGAATAAAAAATGAAAATTTTGAAAAACAGGTGTATAGGCCAATATTTTAAAATTTGCAAGAGTAAGAAATATTTTTATCCTATGTTCTTACAACCCTCGCCTGTTTTAATAAGTAGTATAAAATATATTTAAAGTCTTTTGTACGTCTTTCTTAAAATGGATGCATATATTGAATAATAATTTTATATAATTACTCTAGTCACTTTGATGCTATTCAAAAAAATCTTATAATTTATAAATTAATATAGCATGATTTTGTATGATATCCAAAAAATTATTTTAATAAATGTATACAGATCTACGAAATCTTGCTAAAAATAAAAGGAAGGAGGGATGAAATACCCACCATAAAAATAGATTACAAGTTATATAAAATTGAGTAAGAGTTATCCGAAACAATTCCTATTTAAAGAAGGATAGTTAATAAAGTCTAAAATCTTACAATTTTTATTATATCTTAAGATTTTCTTTGAAATTTTTATGAAACTATTTTTTTCTTTTTTGCTTTTTTGATTGTTCAATATTTATATACAGAGATATATAAAATATATAAAGAAAATTAAAAAATTCTTTTTTATTAATTCATCATTTAAATGTAACCAAAATACTTCTTTTTAGAAAACAAATTATCTTCAAATAAATTTAAGTAATTATTGTGAGTACAATGAAGAAAAAATACCTGTTTTTTTTGATCTGTTTATTCTTAATTTTTGGAGCAGTTTTGTTTTACTTTTCTCCAATAGATCTTGATACAAAGTGTAACGACCAAACTCCTCCAGCTCAAGTCGAGAACCTAGTAGCTGAGTCTGGTCAAAATTATATTAAGCTTACATGGGATTCTGTAGAATGTGCAGATACATATGTAATTTATAAGGATCATTATGATAGCCCTACATTTGTAAGAGGTTATCCTGGTGGTGGACCTTCTATTAGTAAATATTATTATGAGTTAGTTGGAGAATATGGGTATCCAGTCGAACGAACATCGGATACAGAATTTATTGATAAAAGAGTCGAAAAAGGAATTGAATATGAGTATAGGGTTGTTGCGGTTGCTGGAGAATATGAAAAAGATATGTATGCTACGGAAGCAATAGAAGAGGGTAGAGAGGGAGAATGGTGTCCTCCAGTTGGAGTAATGTTAGATGAATAAAATGTAAAAGATGAGAATTGAATTCAAAAAGAATTACTATGGATATTCTCTATATATAAAATTAGTAGATAAAAACCAATCTAAGGTTTGTACTATATATTAGTACATAATATCCCATAATATTATAAAAAAATCTAACCATAATATTCTCTTATTTAATATTGCGAAATTCGAGATACAATATAAGTATATAAGAGGAATGGTGTGATTCAAAAAAAGTAGCTAAGGGAGTATCTGAGAGATTTATTGACTTTTCTTTTCATGATCATGATAGCGATTATTATCTTTTTTCTTAACAGCTTTCGTAGTTATCACGGGTTCCGAATTAGCTGGTTTTTTCTCTTCTGTTGATTTTGTTGTTCTATTTGCTTCATTGCTTGTTTTAGCAGCAACACTTGCTGGATTCCTAAATTGAAAAAATTGGAAAATTAAAATAAATGATTATAGAGTCTCTTTTTTTATTTTTTACATTTATCATAACTCCTACAAAAATAATAAAATTTAAAAGGAGGAGGATTTAGTACTCAATTTCTAAAAATATTTTAGTATTTAGCATTCAATTTCAGTGCTTTTACTCATTCTATCCGTAAACCTGCTTATCTGTTCCAAGTTGCCTCTATCCAGCATATCTACAATTACACTCCCACAGATTACTCCATCTGCCCCAGCTTTTAAGGCGCTTTTTATATGGTTTTTCTTGGATATTCCAAAACCGACGCAGACTGGTAGGTCGAAGTTATCTTTAACACTGGATTTAGGTTCACATTTGATTGTATTCCCACAATCAAACTTTATTTTTTTTATAAGCCTCTTAGCAGAATTAGGGAGTTCATCTCTAGCACCAGTCACACCCAACCTAGAAACAACGTAAATAAATCCACTACACCGATTCCGAATCCTTTTTATTCGATTTTTAGGAGTATTCTCCGAAACTAAGAATATCTGGCCAACTCCTCTTTTCTCCGCCTCTAGAACTACCTCATTAGATTCTTCAGGAGGCATATCAGGTATTATCACTCCATTAGCACCATATAACTCGACATCTTTATAAAAATCTTTTATACCGTACTGGTAAACAAGATTGTAATAGGACATCAACACAATGGGTATATCTGAAAACTTTCTTATTTCCCTTATTATTTCAAAAACGTTTTTGACTCTAAAGCTGTTTTCTAGGGCTCTTTTATACCCTTTCTGTATCGAGGGACCATCAGCTGCAGGATCTGAATATGGAATTCCTAACTCTACGATGTCCGCTCCACTATCGATCAATCTTTTAACTACTTCTATGCAACCTTTAATATCGGGATCTCCTGCAACAACAAAGGGTATGAAGGCGCCCCCTCCATCCATATTTGACTTAAAAACTTCCTCTAGTTTTGACTTTGGCTCCTCCGTGAAATTAATTTCGGATTTAGTCTTCATTTTTATTTCCCTTCGGCCATTTTGTGAACATCTTTATCTCCTCTACCAGAGAGATTTATTATAACGATATCATTTCTTTTGAGATCATCCTCTACCTCAAATAGATGTGCAACTGCATGGGAAGATTCGAGGGCTGGGATGATGCCTTCCTTTTCAGAAACCAGCTCAAAAGCTTTTAAGGCTGATTCATCGTTAGCTGTAACGTATTTAGCCAAACCTTTCTTTTTTAACATACTATGTTCGGGACCTACACCTGGATAATCGAGTCCAGCCGCAATACTGTCAGTTGAGCTAACTTGACCGTCTTTATCTTGCAGGAGGTGGGACATCGACCCCTGGAGAACGCCTTTAGATCCATTTTTTAGTGAAGAAGCTCCCTCTGCTTCAACTCCTATGAGTTCGACCTCTTTTTCCATACCTGCTTTCTTATTAGCTTCCTTTTTATCCAAAATCGAAAAATCTTTACCCAATTTTATAAATCCGTTAAAGATACCTATTGCGTTGCTACCTCCACCAACGCATGCTATAACTTTATTTGGTAACTCACCCTCTTTTTCTAGTATTTGATTTTTAACTTCGCTTCCTATAACGCTCTGAAAATCTCTAACAATCCGAGGAAAGGGTGAAGGGCCTACTACAGAACCTATCAAGTAATGAGTGGTGTCCAGGCTTGATATCCAATCTCTAAATGCTTCGTTTACCGCATCTTTTAGTTTTTTTTGTCCACTGCTCACTGGATTTACCTTAGCACCCAAAAGCCTCATCCTGAACACGTTTAGCTCTTGCCTCTCTACATCTTTTTCACCCATGAATATTTCTGTATCTAGTCCAATTTTTGCTCCTGCTATAGAGGTGGCTACTCCGTGCTGCCCGGCTCCAGTTTCAGCAATTACTCTCTCTTTTCCCATATGCTTAGCCAGTAAAGCCTGCCCTAATGTGTTATTTAGCTTGTGAGCTCCACCATGTAGGAGGTCCTCTCTTTTTAAATATATCTTGCAACCAAACTTTTCAGATAGTCCTTTAGAAAATGTCAAAGGAGTTGGCCTGCCTGCAAACTCGGAAAGGTACTCTTTCAATTCATCTTTAAAATCTAAACTATCCCTAATCTTATCGTATTCTCTCTCTAACTCATTTAAAGCAGGCATCATCGGTTCGGGGACAAATCTGCCACCGAACCCATTAAATTCTCTATAATTTTCCAATCCTTCAATTTTGTTTTTCCTTTCTCTTCTTTTCAGTTAAAACACCTCAAAAAATTTTTCATAAATTTCCTCATTTTTCCCCTATCTTTTATTCCTGGCGAACTTTCTATTCCAGATGAAACATCTAAGGCGTAAAATCCAGAGTAGGAAATCAACTTTCGGAACTTATTTAAGTTATCGTGTTTCAATCCTCCTGCCAATATAAAAGGAAAATTATTTTTTTCATCTATTTTTTTTATGAGTTCGAGTTCCGAGGAAATCGAGATTTCTTTTCCGCCCCCCATACTATTATCTATCAGAATAGCATCTGCATTCCTATGTACAGTCTCCAATTTTGAAATACTCTGAATAACTGCCACATCTTCAAGTATCAGCTCGAGGTCTTCAGGATTTGTGTATATCTGAATAGCATCTGGTTTAGTTGAAAGCGCCTCTTTAATACCTTTCCTAGATTTGGATGAAGTAACACAAACTTTTGTTATGTAAGGGCCCAAACCACTAAATATTTTTTTGGCCTTTTCTATGCTTATTTCTCTCTTAGAATTGGAGTTTACAACGACGCCTATTGCGTGTGCACCCATTCTCTCTGCGTATATGGCATCTTCCATCCGTGTTATGCCACAGTATTTCACGCGCATTTTAACTCCCTAAGCCTTCTGGTTGGATTTTTTGATGACATAATCTCCGTTCCTATCAAAAAACCATCGCAGTATGGTTTGAGCCTTCTTATGTCGGATTTAGATTTTATTCCGCTTTCTGATATGATTGTTTTGTCTTCCGGAATCAGTTGAGAAAGCTCTTTAGTTGTGTTTAGATCTATCTCTAGATTTCTCAGATTTCGATTGTTTATCCCTATAATATTTGCTTCAGTATCAAGTACTGAGCATAACTCGTCTTTATTCCTAACTTCAACTAAGGGCTGGATGCCTTCAGAATTGCATTCGTTTAAAAAAACATCCAAATCGTTTTTGAGTACACTATATATGAGTAAAACTGCATCCCCTCCTAAGTAGCGTGTCTCGCGTATTTGGACTTTATCTACAATAAAATCCTTTCTCAAGGTTGGACCTGGAAACTTTAGAGATGCTTTTTTTAGATACTCTCTGCTGCCGTTAAAAAACCTTTTCTCAGTTAGGATAGAAAGGGCATCTGCTTTGCTTAGTTTATATATAATATCTTCAATAGTCCCATTAGGGCCTTTTATACTGCCCTTAGAAGGAGAGGTAAACTTTAGTTCTGCTATTACGGCAGAGTTTTCATTGTCTATATTGTTATTTATATTACCATGATACTCATTATTAGCATCGTAGTCAAAACTTCTATTTAAAAATGACTCAAAGTCCAGAGGGACATAATTTATTTCTTTATCGTAGAGAGAGTTAAGCTCTTCTTTTCTGGCCCTGACATCTGCTTCGGCTTGTTTGACTATCCTCTCCAAAACGTTTTCTTTCACTGTTAACCCCTTCGCTTGTTGAAGGTACTCGCTCTTCTCAGCTCTACCAGCTTTCTAATTGCCATTCCAGAATCGATTGTGTTCTCGGCAACTTCAACCCCTTCTTTTATAGAATCAACAGATCCAGAGATATAAATGGCACTACCAGCGTTAGCCAAAACTATCTCTCTTGCAGCTTTTTCAACATTTCTTGTACTTCCAGATAAAACTCTTTTTAATATCTTTGCGTTTTTAGCGGTACTCCCACCTTTTATATCAGACAGTTTATGTTCTTTCAAACCAAGTTCTTTGGGCCCTATCGTATATTTTTTAATATTACCTTTATCCAACTCGGTTATCTTTGTTTCACCGCAAACCGTTATTTCGTCTATACCGGCGCCGTGCACGACCATCGCCCTTTCTAAGCCAAGTATCTTTAGGACCTTTGCCATTTTTTCAGTCAGATTAGCAGAGAAAACGCCAAGCAGCTGCCTATCTGCTTTAGCAGGATTCGAGAGTGGCCCGATAACATTAAAAAAAGTTCTGAATCCTATCTGCTCTCTGGAATCCATTACATGCCTAATTGCATGGTGAAACTGCGGAGCGTAAAGAAAAACCATCCCTACCTCTCTCAAAACCCTTTTATAACCTCCTGGTGATAACGAGAGAGGGATACCTAATTCTTCAAGTACATCTGCAGAGCCACAGTTACTGCTTACTCCTCTATTGCCGTGTTTAACCACTGAGACTCCAGCTCCAGCAGCTACAATAGCCGATGCAGTACTTATATTGAAGGTATCTATCTTATCCCCTCCTGTGCCACACGTATCGACCAAAGGTCCCTTTATAATACTTTTATCAGCCTCTACCTTTTTAGAAAAATTTCTTATAGTTTTAGCAAATGCAGCTATTTCATTTACAGTTTCACCCTTCATGCGCATAGCAGTCAAAAATGAAGCTATCTGAGAGTTGGTTGCATTTCCGTCCATTATTTCTTTGATGGTATTTTCTGCTTCCTCTTTTTTTAGATTTTGACCAGATACCGCCTTTTCAATTGCAGATTTCATCTTTAAACCCTCTAATTTTTTTGTATATCAATTTTGATCACTATCCAAACTAAGAAAATTCTTCAATATTTTTCTTCCATATTTAGATACTATGCTCTCAGGATGGAACTGGATTCCATGGATTTCTTTCTTTTTGTGAGATACGCCCATTATCATGTCATTTTTGCACGATCTCGCGGTAACTTCTAATTTATTTAATCGTTCTACAGGTTCGTCAGATTTAGAATCGGTGCTAGGGCTATGCTTACAATTAAAATTGGAATTGGAATTCTTACTGCCATTAAAATTAGAAACTATTAATGAGTGGTACCTAGCCGATTTAAACCTTCTCGGGACACCATCGAACAGATCTGTTCCGTAATGCTCTATAGTAGATACCTTTCCATGTACGGGTTCAGTCTTTTCGATTCCAGCTCCAAATTTTGAAGCTATCACTTGGTGTCCTAAACATACACCTAAAATGGGTACATCAAACAAATCAATCGCCTTGGAGCATATCCCTGTATTTTCAGGCCTTCCAGGCCCAGGTGAAAGAACTATCCTATCAAAATCCTTTTTTATCAACCCGGTTTTATGATCTTTTTTTACCACATAGGGATTTCCGTCAAGTTCTCCAATCAACTGGTACAAGTTGTATGTAAAGCTGTCGTAGCAATCGATTATGAGGGTTTTCATTTACCTGAGCCCCCTGCAAGTTTTATCGCTTCGAGGCCAGCCTCTCCCTTCTCATTGGTTTCCTCCCACTCTCTCTTTGGTACTGAGTCGTAGACTATTCCTGCTCCAAGCTGAAGTTTTGCTATTCTCTTTTCTGCCACTACAGTCCTAATAGATATTGCGAAATCCATATTACCGTTGAAACCTATGTAGCCAACAGAGCCTGCGTATACGCCTCTATTATCAGGTTCTAGTTCTTCTATAATCTCTATTGCTCTAAGCTTTGGAGCCCCAGAAACCGTTCCAGCCGGGAAACATGATTTCAAAACATCCGATGCATCGACATCATCTTTTAGTTTGCCTTCCACCCTTGAAATGATATGCTGAACGTGTGAAAAACGTTTCACTTCGGCAAAGTTTTTTACATCTACTGTCCCGAATTTAGATACTCTTCCTATGTCGTTTCTAGCAAGATCAACAAGCATTATGTGTTCGGCCATTTCTTTTTCATCGGTCAAAAGATCCTTTTCAAGCTGCAGATCCTCCTTTTTGGTATTACCTCTCTTACGAGTTCCTGCAATAGGTACGGTCATTACATTTTCGCCTTGAATTCTTAAAAGCATCTCGGGGCTACTGCCTACGATTTTTTTCTCTCCATCTCCAAAATCCAGGTAGTACATGTAAGGGCTAGGGTTAATATTCTCCAAAGCGACATAGATCCTAAAGGGATCTTTGTGATACTCTACGTCCAATCTTCTTGAAAGGACGGCCTGAAATATTTCGCCATCTTTTATGTAATTTTTTACTTTTTTCACAGCATCCATGTATTCCTTTTTCGTAAAGTTGGAGCTGTAATTTATATCCATATTTCTATCCAGCTTTCTATTTACTGGATTTATATTTGAGACTTCTTTTTCTAGTTCTTCTAACCTTTTTTCTGCTTCTTTGTACCTTTCTTCCTTTTTTGAAATTTCATCATTAATATCTTTTTCAGATCCTGTAATTTCATCTTTGTTTAAAATTAACTCCATTAGGTTGAGGTCTTCATCTACGTGATCAAATACCATGTACTGCTTACATATCATGAATTCTCCTAAAGTGTTTTTTCCAGAATTTTCTAATTTTGCCTCTATTTCTGAATCCTTATTAAAATCAGAATTATAACTAGATTTTAGATTTAAATTTGAATCATTATCCAAATCTAAGTCTGAATCTAGATCCAAAGAACTGTGCATCTCTTTTACGGCGTCATAAGCGAAATATCCTACGGCACCACCATTGAACCTTGGAAATCTAGGATCTTTAAAACTAAAAATATCTACGATAGATTTTATTTTGTCAACTATTTTCTTGCATTCATCAAAATTATGATTATAGTCATAAGTATAAGACTTTAAAACATCAATATATCTTTGATTTCCCGATATTTCAGTAAAATTATTTTTAATTTTTATTTTCAAAATTGGATTTAAACCTATGAAAGAAAATCTTGCAAGTTTTTCTTCACCCTTTCGGGACTCTAAAAGAAATCCCGGACTTTTTTGTATTTTTTCATATATATCCATGGGCTTTACATCTGGCATATCCATGGATCTGATTACCGGTTTTATGAGTTTTCTTTTTTCTACTTCTTCTTTTTCGGGTGGCGATTTTAAAAATCTTGAATCATTAATATTAAGCATTATTATCAACTGTACAATATAGGTCATTATTATACTATATAACACAATTATGTTGATTACTTTATACTTAAATCTTTTGTTGAAACAAAAAAGCCTATAATTTTTTTAAAAAAATATAACAAGAGGGTAAAATTAATTTTATATTTGTTAGAAGTAACACAATTTTTGTAGTAATTAAACGGGCTTCATAATTTTGAAGTATGTGTTTCACCTTTTTTGTTACTGAATATTTTTTGACTGCTGGTTAAAGAAAAAATACGGGCCAAATCTCCTATTTAACAACTTCACTATAAAAAAATAATCAGTAAAATATGACAATGACGTTTTTTACTTTGCTGTTTTTAAATTAAAAATTAATATTTATTTAATTTTACATGTAACCAGGAATTATGTATAATATCAAATTAAATCACCTTAAGTATGGTAAGATGAAATCTCTTTAAGAGTGTTTTTTAGCGGTTTTATTATATCGGTTTTTGTCTTCTTTTTTCGATTTTAATGTAAAAATAAAATTTCTTAACTCCTTCTTCTAATAATTAATTTTTTTTATACTAGGAAAAGTTTACATTTTTATTTTATAGTTAGGATCATCCATATATACGATATATTTTAAAAGTTTTTATACTCTAAACTATTTTTATGTTATTTTATTATTGATGATTTTACTATATTTATTCTAAAACTTAAAGAACACTTCTAATCTATTTAATAAGTACTTAAAAACTTAACATGGGGTCGGTTAGTTAAGCAATAAAAGTGAAATATTTATAACCATAGCAATAGTAACCCATAAAATGTAGGGAGTTAGCAAATAAGAAGCTTTCTTTGAAACTCTATAAAATGCATATATTGTGGTTAAAATTGTTATCCATAGTATTATTATACCTATTAAACCAAACATCAGAGATTTAAGTCCGAAAAATAGATAGGACCATATGGCGTTAAAAAATAGCTGAACACCAAAAACTAAGATTGCAAGCTTCACTTTCTTTTCACTTAAATCCTTAGTCAGGACGATGTATAATGATATACCTATTAGTATATACAAAATTATCCAAACTATGCTAATTATATCTCCTGGTGGAGCAAACCATGGTTTAGTCAATTCTTCATACCAAGGGTCAAGTCCTTGAATCGTGAAAATAGATCCTACAAATCCAGCACTTAAGCTCACAAGTATAGAAAATATGAATTTAAAATACTCCTCCAAATCCCAATTTTTAAGATTTCCATAAAAAGCTATAGCTAAAACAAAAATTATAATAATTGTTATATATCTAATCATCATAGGCCTTTTTTAATAGAATTTAAACATAAACTTACTTTAAATCTTGCTATTTCTTTATATTAATTTTAAATTAGAATCAGAAATAGAGAATTATTCAATTAACTTAAACTTTTGATGACCTCTCTCACTTTTCCTTTTCTATAAATTAATCAATTATAACGTTTTTTAAAAAATTAATATTTATATTAATATTATTATTTATTTTTAATTTTATATTTTAATTTTTAATATTAGAAATTATAAATATAGATGGATAGATACCATCTACACCAAAATTTTTTTCTTAGTTATCTATGATACATCTAGGTAGATCCAATAGATCCAAAACTTTTCATAATTTTATAGACTAAGTTAACCTTGTTTTTAATTATAATCATGGTATTTTTTCGATACTTTTAAGACAAAATTGACAAAGTTTTTAAGAAATTTGTATATTCAATTTTTATTTCATTCACTAAATTTATATTTTTTAGGTTCTAGCTTATTTTATAGAAATTAGATTTTCCTATTTACGTGTTTTGTCATTACATATATATTGGAATAAATAATTTACAAGTGTAAAGATTTGGGTTTGTTAGATCTTTTACACGTTTACCCCTACCTTCATGTGTACAAACTATGATATTCTGATAATAGTTGTAATATTTTTCTAGCAAAAAACAATCGGATTATTGTACTATCTATCCTTATTACATAATGATTGGAATAATTATTAATAATATATTTTTTACATTATATTTCAATAAAGCTTAACTTGCCTCTTTTAGTATTTTTGTGCTTAAACCCTCTAGTAAATGGTTAAAAATAGGTCAAAAACCCAATCATAATCAATAAACATATAACCTTTTTTATAAATAATTTTTTATATGTATTTTACTTATAGCATATTTAAATATACTATAATGCTATAAATAATATTTTTAGTATAATATTCTATAAATAACATACTAATAAAGAATCAATAATAGTTTAATATAAATTATTTTCTTTTAATATTATATTAAAATTAATTATATTTTTAAAAAAAGTGTGTTTATTTAATATTTATAGAAATTTTTAAAATAACTTAATTTCATAAAAAGTGAGATAGGGTATCGAAAATAAAATTTTTATGTAAAAGAAAGAGTTTCAGATTTAAATGTAAATAAAAATATTATATTAAATAAATTACAATAGTCTTGGAGAGAACTTAATAGCTTTAAGGATGAGACACTAAAACCATTCTTTGTAGGATTTTAGGTTAAAACTTATATCTATATTCAAGAATTAATTGATACAATAAATAATATATTAATACAGAATAGGAATAATTATGGACAAGAATAAAGGTAAAATTAATTTTCGGAAAGTGGTTTATTTCCTAGTTTTTACATTTCTCATCGCTTGGACCGGTTTTTTAGTTTTATACTTATCAAATGTTTCACTAGAGACATTGACAGGAACATTATACTTAATAATTATTTTCATGTGGTCTCCTGCAATATCTGCCATAATTATTCAATTATTGTACAAAGATCCAATAGCAAAAGATTTGGGTTTGACAAAAATCAATCTTAAGTGGATTATAATCGCATGGCTAACTCCTGTTTTATTACTTTTAACTACAATTCTATCAGGTATCTTGTTTCCTGAAGTTAGCTTTACAACCGACTTTGGAGCATATCTTATGGAACTCGGGGTACCACAAGAACAGCTTGAAGAAATTTCACCAATATTGGATCTACCCAGCTCAACCCTTGCAATTGTTTTTATCTTGATGGGGTTGGTAGCTGGCTTTACAGTTAATGCTTTAGCAGCTCTAGGAGAAGAACTTGGATGGAGGGGGTTTTTACTAAATGAATTAAGGACTTTGGGTTTTTGGAAAGTTTCTATAGTGACAGGTGCAGTTTGGGGTATATGGCATGCACCACTAGTACTACAAGGGCACAACTTTCCAGAATCACCAATATCAGGCATATTTGTAATGACATTGGCGACTATTGTTATCTCTCCTATATACACATATGTAACTGTTAAGGCCAAGAGTGTTTTATCTGCAGCAGTCCTGCACGGTTCTTTTAACGGAATAGGTCCTCTCTCTCTGGTTTACCTAACAGGTGCAGAAAACCTTATAATTGGTCCAGTGGGTATAGCCGGGATAGGTGGTGCATTTGTACTTCTATTGCTGTTTGTTGCTTATGATAAAATGATTGCTGAAAAGAAGATTATAAATTCGGAACCTCTGAATCCGTGGTGAATTACTTTTTAATTTACTAGATCATCCTTTTTTATCTAAAAAAAGGCGAGTATAAAAAATATTAAGAGTGTGGAGTCAATTGCCAGATACAAACTTCACAACTTGTTTGACATTTTCGGATATATAAAGATATTGGTGATTTTAAAATTAGGCGTACCCAAAGGAGAGAAAACATCAGGATGTCGGAAAAACGTCGAAGAGGCCACACATAAACAGGATGGATATGTACAAACTACTTACCAAAAGTGAAATTAACGATGTGGTGGATAGAAGAGCACATCCAGATATTTATTCAGAATTTAAGTAACTTACGCATTTGATAGCTTATATGATGTCGGTTTACGTTACAAGTTATTTAAGTCTAATTATTAACATGTTAATACTTAAGTTTCAAGGTTAATGATTCAGAGTACTTTCACTTACCCCTACTTTGCTTTTATATACTTCTCTAATCATCTGTAAGGTAAGGATATGGTGCACCCCATCCTCCCCCTATCCCTCTTACTTTTTTTATTTTTTATATTTTAACTAACTTTTTTGCAAGAGCTATACCTTGTTATGTAGGAATACATATTTCCAAAATAACTAAGATAGATCTATCGAATCATATCCAAATGGTCAAATCCTACATGAAAGATAAAAGATTCTCTGATGCAAATGTAAATCAAGGCCCATCTTATTTTTTAGCTTTCACTGATCAAACATACCAGGCTTCGATACCATTTTTTGATTTAGATGAACTTGTGCTCAGTAAGCTAGAAAGAGGTGTGCTAAATCTAGCTACAAAAGAGAGTCAGACAAATAAAAATTCTCCGCAAAAAATGCATCAAAAAAAGAAAAAAGAGTGATTTTTTAAAATTTATATGTTATCCTATGTCTATGTAGGAAACTCCAATACCTACTAGTCCATGGATTATTGATAAAACTGCATGCCACATAGGTGTTTGTACCATCTCAAAACCAGACATATTCAAAAATTCCCATAAATCAAGATTCTGAAGTATTTTTCATCCCTTTTTCACCCTTCCTAGTATTTTATTTATGTTCAAAAATAATATGATATAGAATAATATATAATATTTTTAATATTTATATTGAATTGTTTTTAAATATACTTTATTTATAAATTTGGATCTAAAATTTAGAATAATCAGTAATTAAAAAAGTACTTAAAATCTTTTTTAGCCATATACTATCTTTAGTTCAATTTTAATTAAAAATACAAAAGAATGTTTTTTAAGTTTATTTTTTGATCTGCGTTCGGCTATTATTTATTTTGATAGTTTGACCTCTATGTTTTACAATAATTTAGATAAATAATAAAAAATAAAAAAAGAAATAAATGGTTTTTAGGTATTTAAAGGCCTAAGGCATCCATTAAATCCATTTCGTGCTCCTGCTCATTAACCAGTATGTTTTTTAGAGTCTCAGCAGTGGCATATTCATCTAAGGATTTAGCTTCTTTAATTCTCTTTTTATACCTCTTAATTGCATCTCTTTCGCCAGCCAAATCTTGCTCCAA
>Ga0207421_10003298_pt1 | contig 19286 bp, 19 predicted proteins | sample SodLakKL_010_SED_4_FD_187542 | JGI IMG/M metagenome (GOLD analysis project Ga0207421, IMG submission 187542) | Alkaline sediment microbial communities from Lake Tanatar, Kulunda Steppe, Russia - 8KL_010_SED (SPAdes) (version 2) | ecosystem: Environmental > Aquatic > Non-marine Saline and... | reverse complement strand
ACGTCTCCTTAATGGGTTCTTCTCATACTTAAATCCATTGATTTTTCAGTGTTATCGCAACAGGATTCCCACTGTGGAACTTACTTTGGGAATTTACGAAATAATTCTAAAACCCTATGCTTCAAAAACAATATGGGCCAGGCTCTCCATAGTTGATTAGTAAGGTTTAAATGACAACCCGCACGGTCAAGAAAACCTGTACCATGAAGACAATTGTAAAACGAGCTAACCTTCAAGCCAGGGCAGGTGATCAAGATCGGCGTTGCCGCCTGATACTATCAAACCTACTTTTTCACCCTTAATCTGATCGCCTTTAACCATTAGGACTGCCAGGGGCAAGGCTGCTGAAGGCTCGATGACCAGCTTCATCCTTTCCCAAACGAGGCGCATGGCTTCAACTATAGCGTCCTCGTTTGCCGTCAGTATAGCGCTAACATGCTTTTGAATGATCGGAAAGGTTAAATCACCAAGCGAGGTACGCAGGCCGTCGGCAATGGTCCGGGGGTTGGTCTGAGGAATTATTTTACCGGCCTGCAAGGAGCGGAAGGCATCATCGGCCCCTTCCGGTTCCGCCCCGATTATTGCAGTTTTCGGCTGTAGATCAGACACACTTAAAGCGGTCCCGCTTAAAAGCCCTCCTCCCCCTACCGGGGCAATAACGGTATCAAAACCTGGCACCTGCTCCATTAACTCCATGGACGCCGTAGCCTGGCCCGCAACAACCCGGGGATCGTTGTAGGGATGGATAAAAACAGCCCCGGTTTGGGTTACTATGTCATCAAGGGCTTCTTCCCTGGCCTTCTGGGTCGATTCAGTATAGGTAATCCTGGCCCCGTAACCTGCCACCGCCTCCTTCTTTGCAGGTGGGGCATTTTCCGGCATAACCACATGGGCCTGTATGCCTCGCCTGCGGGCAGCGTAAGCAAGGGCTGCGGCATGGTTGCCGGATGAATGGGTTGTTACGCATTTTTCAGGATTGCCCTGAAAATCATCATCGCTGAGGCTCAATACAGCATTTACAGCGCCCCGTGCTTTAAAGGCCCCTACCTTTTGCATGTTTTCACATTTAAAATAAACTTGCCTGCCGCAAAGCCGGTCAATTGTTGCCGAAGTAAAAACAGGCGTGCGGTGAACATGGGGTTCAATTCTTGCCGCCGCTTCTTTAATAGTGTCGATTGTTGGAAATGTATGCATAGGACAAACTCCTTTTCTAAGGTTATCTCTTGATACTGTATTTATTCAACCAGCTTTGGGCTTATCCCTCTTTACCGCGCCAATTATCCATTTTTTTTAAGGCCAAAGCGCCGGTTTTAGAGCAGCGGGGAGGTAAAAAAACAGTCTTTATAGAATTACTTAACTAAGAAAGGGGAGATAGGGATGAAAATTCTGGTTTGCACCGATGGATCTGACTTCAGTAAAAAGAATATCGAGTTTGCATCCGAGCTGGTCGGAAGCTGCACGGTCAACGAGGTAACAATTATTCACGTTCATGAAGGCACTTCCATATTGCCGGATTACTGGCACGGCACATACCTGGTTTCAGAAGAAGATGAAAAGAAAATTAAAGATATTGATAAAAGAATCCAGGAAGAGCGCAAAAAATATTTTACCGGGGCATTAAAAGAATTTGAAAAACACGATATACCGGTCAATACCCTCTACAAAACCGGCCACCCCGCCGAAGTGATCAGCAAAGTAGCAGACCAGGGGGGATATGACTTGATTATAATTGGCAGGAGGGGTATGGGCGGAGTGAAAAAGCTGTTCATGGGCAGTGTCAGCAGCGCCGTTTTGCAGATTGCCCACACCAACGTATTAATCGTCAAGTAAGCCGCTTTTATAATACCTTTAATTCAGGCATAAAGCCCAGTATAATCAATAGGTTTATACCGTTACTCGTAAACGAGGCCCGGACCCACAGTGTTAAGAAATATTTTTGAAAAACAAGAATGGCATTTTGTCTTGCTGGCCCTGCTGGTGGTGTCGGTAAATGCAGTTATGAACTTCTTTCCTTACTATTTCCTTGGCCAGTTCTGGGGTTTGAGCGCTGAAACATGGCTATGGATCGGGATCATTGCCGCCTTCCTGCACCAGGTTTACGTGATGTTGATCTGGCGCACCCAGCTAGAAACCGGGTGGCTAACCGCCAACCTGCCCCGTATCGGTTATATCGCTTATTATATCGACTATACTATGCTGCTCGTTGCCCGCCTGGGGGCCATCGTTCTGGCAGCTTTAGCCAACCGGGACAGTTTCATTTTCCCCGAACCTTCCAGGGATATCACGGCACTGGCCCTGGCCGTTCCTTTTATATGGGTGATCTATTCAATTACCAGGCACTACGGTTACAAGCGCCTGGCCGGTGCGGATCGCTTCGAGCTGGCTTACCGCGATACCGGGTGGCGCAGGAAAGGTGTTTTCCAACTAGTCCCCAACGCCGTTTATGTCCTCTGCCCGCTCGGCTTCTACATTCCCGGTATCCTGCTGGCTTCACCGGCATCCCTGCTCCTGGCCCTGTTCAACCATATTTACATCTTGATCCACTACTACTGCACCGAACTGCCCGATTTAAAACGGATCTACGGTCCTGAAGAACAATAAAACCAGGTCGCAACAGTATAAAACCAGGCCGGCCAGCAGGCCGGGCGCCGGTTAATCCAAGCGAGGCCGGCGGCAGGCAGGCGGGTCTGCAATAAAACGCGGCTTTTTATCAAGGGTATGGGTAGCGTAAATATTCCTGATAGTGCCGGTTACACCGCGCATGATCAAAGAATGAGTTTCTGCCGTCTTACCCCGGTACCGGACCCCGCTAAGCATGTCGCCATCAGTGATCCCCGTGGCGGCAAAAAAGATATCCTCCCCGCTGACCAGGTCTTCTAGCTGCAGCAACTTATCATGGTCGTCAATTCCAAGTTTGCGGATCCGTTCCAGGTCTTCATCATCTTCAGGCGCCAGGCGGGCCTGCATTTCACCGCCCAGGATTTTAATGGCGGCTGCGGCTATGACCCCCTCCGGGGCGCCTCCAATGCCGAAAAGAATATCTACACCTGTATTTTCAATTGCAGCAGCGATGGCCGCAGAAACATCCCCGTCGCTGATCAATTTTACCCGCGCCCCCGCCTTCCTGGTTTCCTCGATGATGCGCTGGTGCCTTTCCCGGTCCAGGACTATAGCGGTTACATCCCCCACATCTTTTTTCAAGGCCTCGGCCACCCGGCCCAGGTTTTCTGCTACCGGCGCGTCAAGATTAACACACCCCCTGGCGCCAGGGCCTACCGCTATCTTGTCCATGTAGACATCAGGGGCGTGAAGGAAACAACCGCGGTTGGCAATGGCCACAACCGATAAGGCATTAGGCAAACCCTTGGCCACCAGGTTGGTTCCCTCGAGGGGATCCACGGCTATATCAACACAGGGTTCGTTTCCACTGCCCACCCGCTCACCAATGTAGAGCATGGGAGCCTCGTCCATCTCTCCCTCGCCGATCACTACCGTCCCGTCAATGCTGACCGTATCAAAAACCGAACGCATGGCATCAACCGCGGCCTGGTCGGCGGCTTCTTTATCCCCCCGGCCCATCAACCTGCCCGAGGCCAGGGCTGCTGCTTCTGTTACCCGGACAAACTCTAAAGATAGTTCTCGCTCCAATATTTTTCCTCCGTTTTTAAGTTGACTTTTCCCGGTCCAGGGGCATACTCATACACCGCGGGCCGCCGCGGCCGCGCACGAGTTCTGAGCTGTCAATTTCAATCACATCAACCCCGTGCCGGCGCAGGGTCTCGTTCGTGGCTTCATTACGGTCATAGCAAACCACTGTGCCGGGTTTGACAGCCAGGGAATTGGTGCTGTCTCCCCACTGTTCCCTGGCAGCCGTTATTTCATCGTTGGCGCCTGAATAAATAATTTCAATCTGCTTCTCGTTCAAAGCCTTACGCAGGGCTCCCTGCAGGTTATAGCCGCTTGAAGCTGAAACCCTGTCATCGCTGCCTTTCTCCAACCAGTAGGTAGTGACGACATCTTTTATCCCTGGATACATCAGGAATTTGTCGCTGTCGACCATGGTAAAAACTGTATCTAAGTGCATGTAAGCCCGCCTGGAAGGAATCTGGATCACGATGATGTGCTTGATTAATTCCTTTTCCACCAGGTATTTATGGGCAATCCACTCGATTGCCTCTTCAGTAGTCCTTTCGCTAAGGCCGATCACAACAGTGTCCTCGTTTAAAACAAGGACATCTCCTCCTTCGATGCCGTAAGGGATTTCTTCGTGAAAAGCCAGCTCAACATTTCTAAAAAGTGGGTGGTACTTGTGAATAAAGCGCAGGAAAATCGTTTCCAGGCGCCTGGCAGGGTTAAACATACTGCTGACCTGCAGTTTCGGGCCGATCATAGCCCCGTGGTCCCTGGTAAAGTACATATTGGGCAAAGGCGCCAGGTAAAAGGGATAGCTGTCAAGGGTTAAATCGCTCAAGGTGCGGTGTTTTTTTAAGTGCTGGATTTCCTTTTTGTGAAAACCAGCATTTAAAGTTGCCACCAGCTCCTGTGGTTCCTGCTCGCTGAGGTAGTTGTAGATCGTATTTAATACTTCCGCTTCAATCAAGGGACTGGCCTTGAGATGCCTTTTGATCAGCTCACTTTTAACCTGCGGATCTTTGACAATCTCGGCCAATAAGTCAGTTACATAGTACACCTCGGCCCCGTTATCCTTTAATACCGCGGCGAAATTGTCATGTTCTTTTTGGGCCTGGGCCAGCCAGGGGATTTCATCAAACAGCAGATCTTCAAGATATCGTGGAGTCAGATTTTCAAGTTCCTGGCCGGGCCTGTGCAGCAGCACTTTTTTCAACCGGCCAACATCAGACCAAACCTGCATAGTTTTTTCCAAAATCTCCACCCCCATTATTGATCCAGCTTAAAAATAGATGTTTATTATATATTCGCTCTTTAAAGAATATTACCTGTATATAATAGCGTATATTAAATTGATTTTTACAGGCGTTATATGAATATGAACATGAAAAATCTTTGAGAAGTGCTTCCAATCAGCTTAAAACCGCAGGGTCCAGGCAGCAGGGATTAAATGAAAGCATAATTTTTTAAGAACGGAAGTTGACAAAACCTTATATATTGTTATATTATAATATTGTAATTTTACTTGATACTTTTACCAGGGGTCATATTGAATTAAGCCTGGTTTGAATGCAAAAACTTTAGCATACAAAAGGAGAAGGATTAGAAATGCCCAGGTTGCTATTACTTGACTATAACAAATGCCGCCCGGAAGACTGCAATAACGGTATCTGCCAGGCCGTCCAGGCCTGCCCGCTCGATCTTTTGGGCCAGGAAGAACCATACGACAAGCCCATGATGTACGCTCCAGTCTGTAAAGGCTGCATGGAATGTATAAGAGCCTGCCCGAACGGCGCCCTGGATCTTGATTGAAGACAAACTTGTTTACAATAATAAATTTTTTCTTGCTTTATTGGTGAAGACATGATATAGTCTTGCTCAGTATTGAAAAGAAGAGCATCACGCAAACTGTCTTTAGCCTTTGCCTGGGAAAGGGTAAGATGTTTGGCCAAGTTCCTCTTTTTATACCATTTCTAAAATGAAGGAGAATTACGTACATGCAAGGTAAAGTAAAATGGTTTAATCCAGACAAAGGCTACGGTTTTATCGAAACAGAAGAGGGCGGAGATGTTTTTGTTCATTTCTCAGCGATTCAGGCTGAAGGGTTCAAGACGTTGGAAGAAGGACAGTCTGTAGAATTTGAAGTTGTTGAAGGCGAACGTGGAAAACAAGCAGCTAACGTTGTACCTCAATAAATTTAGATAACAAGACCAGGATAGGGGCATTCTCTCAATCTAAGGGAATGCCCTTATTTTTGCGTAAATCAAACAAATGCTAAAAGCAAGTGAAAGGATATAAACTTAATGGTAACTTTTTATGATTTTGGGCTGAGTGAGCCCGTGATCAGGGCAACTGCAGCAATGGGCTTTGAAGAGCCTACAGCCATCCAGGAGCTGTCTATCCCGGCAGCTATGAACGGAACCGACATCATCGGGCAAGCCCAAACCGGAACCGGTAAAACCGCAGCTTTCGGTATCCCGATCATTGAAAAATGCACCCTGGAACAAAATAGTATCCAGGGTTTGATAATAACTCCCACCCGGGAATTAGCTGTCCAGGTAGCTGAAGAAATAAATACCCTGGGCCGATTCAAATCCATCAGGGCGCTGCCTGTCTACGGCGGACAGGATATGAACAGGCAGATCAAGGCACTGAAAAACAAACCTCAAGTAATAGTCGCAACACCCGGCCGCTTGATGGATCATATGCGCAGAAAGTTGATCAGGCTCGAACACCTTAAAGTTGTGGTACTCGATGAAGCTGACGAAATGCTCAACATGGGATTTCGTGAAGATATAGAAACGATTCTTTCTGAAGCCCCCGCCGAACGCCAAACTATGCTTTTTTCTGCCACCATGCCGCAACCGATCAAAGATCTGGCCAAAAGGTACATGACAGAACCCGAGTTCATCAGAATAAAGGCTAAAGAAGTAACGGTACCCAATACTGAACAGTATTACCTGCCGGTTCATGAAAAGGAAAAGTTCGATGCCCTGTGCCGCCTGCTTGACCTGCACGCACCGGAAGCAGCAATAATATTTGCCAGGACAAAAAGACGGGTCGATGAAATCTTCGAAGCCCTGGTCAAACGCGGTTACTCGGCAGAGGCTATTCACGGTGATCTAACCCAGCCCAGGCGGGACAGTGTAATGAACAAATTTAAAAATGGAACGATTGAAATCCTGACAGCCACAGATGTAGCAGCCAGGGGGCTTGATATCGGTTCTGTAACCCATGTCTACAATTTTGACATTCCGCAGGATGCCGAAAGCTATGTCCACCGCATTGGGAGAACGGGACGGTTGGGCAGGCCTGGCATAGCATATACCCTGGTTTCCAACCGCGAACTTGATCACCTGGAACTGATCGAACGATCCATAAAAAGAAAAATTTATCGCAAGGCGGTTCCAACGATCACAGAAACCATAAAAGGACAGCAGCGTATAACTACAGAAAAACTTACCCGGGTTGTTGGTGAAGACGATTACCAGCACTACAGGGATACTGCCCTGGATTTACTCAAAGACAATGATGCAGTTACCTTGCTGGCAGCGGCGTTGAAAATGCTGACCAAAGAGCCGGATCTTACCCCGGTTAAAATTACCGCCGACGAACCCAGGGCTCCAAAAAAGCATAAAAAATCAAATAAGCGCGGCAGGCCAGGCCCTTACCACTATAGAACAGGAAATAATAAGGGCAACCGGAATACAGGCAAGGCTAAGCATAAGTATAATTAAAGGAAGGTATCACCATGAGCATGCACATTTTTAAAAATTTAAACCTGAAGTACCCCCTCATACAGGGAGGCATGGCAGTGCGGGTATCAACAGCCCCGCTGGCCGGGGCAGTAGCCTCTGCCGGAGGAGTTGGTGTGATCGCCGCCACCGGAATGAGTATTGAAGAACTGCGCCGTGAAATCCGGGAAGCCAGGAAAATTGCCATGAACGGGATTATCGGCGTAAATGTAATGTATGCCGTCCGCGATTTTGCGGAACTGGTAAAAGCCGCCCTCCAGGAAAAAGTTGATTTGGTCATATCAGGGGCAGGCTTTTCCAGGGATATATTTAGCTGGGGCAAAGAAGCGGGCATCCCTATTCTTACAATAGTATCATCCGGGCGGCTGGCAAAAATCGCTGAAAAATACGGCGCATCCGCCGTTATAGCTGAAGGTAGCGAGGCTGGCGGACACCTGGGCACTGACCGGCCCACCGCTGAAATCTTACCTGAAATCAAGGCTACAGTTAAAGTTCCGGTCATTGCCGCCGGGGGCATCACCGACAGCCATGACATTAAAAATATGATGCAGTTAGGAGCAGACGGGGTCCAGATGGCCACCCGGTTTGTCCTCAGTGAAGAATGCTCTGTAGCTGAATCTTTTAAAGCCCATTATCTTAATGCCAGGGAAGAAGATGTTGTAATTGTTAAAAGCCCTGTCGGCCTGCCGGGCCGGGCGATCAGGAATGAATTTTCCGAGGCCCTGAGGCGGGGCGAATGCCCGGACACAACCTGTAACGACTGCCTGAAATCCTGCTCCCAGGAATACTGCATCCTGGAGGCGCTTGAAAACAGCCGCCTGGGGTATATTGACCAGGGCGTAGTCTTTTCAGGACAGAACGTTTTTAAAATCAAGGAAATCCTGCCGGTTAAAACAATAGTCGACGACCTGAGCCAGGCCTTTGCCGAGAAGGTAACCATTAAATAAATACCTGTATATTAGATTATATTCCGGTTGAGGGATTACCTGGTTAAAACACCGGTTTCAGCCTCCAGTGCTGAAGCCAGGTCTTGTGGAGAAAGGCTGATCTGCACCCCGCGCGCTCCGGCGCTGACAATGATCGAGCTGTGATCGAAGGCACTTTGGTCCAGGAAAAAGGGGTAACTGCTTTTCATGCCCAGCGGGGAAACTGCCCCCCTGATATAGCCTGTCAAATTGCGGACTTCTCTTAAAGGGGCCAGTTCTACTTTCTTGTTGCCGCTCACCCTGGCCAGGGCTTTTAAGTCCAGTTCCTTCCCGCCGGGGACGCAGGCTATTATGATCCCGCTTTTATCGCCGCGGGCTACCAGGGTTTTAAAGATCTGCTCAGGAGGCAAACCCAGTTTTCTCGCTGCATCCTGGGCGCTCAGGTCGTCCTCGTCTACATCAAACTCAAGGATTTTATAATCTACACCCAGCCGCTCCAGGATCCGGGCAGCATTGGTTTTTTTCATTCAAATCAACCTCCTGTGCCTTTAGAGGCCGCGCAGGAATTCACTTTTCAGAGAACCGGGCGCTTTCCTGGCCAGGACCCGGTCTATCTCCGCCAGCAAGTTGTCCCGATCGCGGGAAAGGACCGCTTTCATGGGCAGGTAGTTCGAAGCATGGTTGGCCCGGAAAACACAGTGAGTCAGCTCCAAACCTTCGACCATCATCCTGATTTCTTCCAGCAGCTGCCAGGGCGTAAGCGCTGTCAGCTTGCCCTTTTTAAAATGACGGTAGGTGGTGGTCCCGGGAACGGGGATCAGGCTGAGTAAACCAAGGTACTGCGGGTCAATTTGATTCAAAACCCGTGCCGTTTCCCGGGCATGCTCTTCGGTACCTTCCAGTCCGGCCAGCCCGTTAAGCACGGTTATCGAAAGAGGCACCCCCGCTTCTTTAGCCCTGGTTGACCCATTTACAATTTCTCCAGGGGTTACTCCCTTTTTAATATCTTCTAGAACTGATAAACTGCCGGTTTCCAAGCCCAGGTATACTATTCCCAGCTTGTTGTTTTTCAATTCCACCAGCTCATCGGCGCTTTTATCCAGCAAGTCCTGGGGGTTTCCGTAAACAGAAACCCTTTCCAGTTTCGGAAAAGCTTCTTGCAAGGACTGAAGGATCTGCAGCAGCTGTTCAGTGGGTACCACCAGGGCATTACCGTCGGCCAGGAAAATCCTCCGGGTGCCAGGCAAAAACCGGGAAACCTGTGCGATCTCCCGCTCGAGTTCTTCCAGGCCGCGGATGCGGAATTTTTTCTTTTTATACATCCCGCAAAATGTGCAGCGGTTGTGGGAGCAGCCAATTGTTGCCTGGAGGATCAGGCTGCCGGCCTCGCTGGGCGGCCTGTAAACATCGCCTTCATACTGCAGTGGAATCATACAATCAATCCTTTTCTTGTTTTACCCTTCCGGGCATGCATTCGGGTTAAATTATTGGATCTATAATAAATAATTCGCCAGGAGGCTGCTTATTACCTGCTGAAGGCAGCTATAACCCCTCCGGCCCTTACCCGTAAATGCAGTCTGTATTTCAAAAGCTCTGGTGGTTGTTGTCGCAGCCGGCCAAATAGGTTATGCTTTATAGCAGGCAAGATTTGAAAAAGCGCTTTTCCGAGTTCAAGGATAACTGGCTGAGTATTTAGCGCTTCTATAAAACTTGTGCAGTTTTAACAGGATACAGAATAGAGTTAAACCGATACCGGAGGAATTAATGACCCAGGATTTTATACCAATTACAAGCGAAGAAATGAAAGCCAGGGGCTGGGATCAACCAGATTTTGTTTTAATCAGCGGTGATGCTTACGTTGACCACCCATCCTTCGGGGCAGCCATCATCAGCCGCTACCTGGAAGCACAGGGCTTCCGGGTGGGAATCATTGCCCAGCCGGACTGGAAAAACCCTGCTGAATTCAGGAGGCTGGGTAAACCGCGCCTGGGTTTTTTGGTAACTGCCGGCAATATCGACTCCATGGTTAACCACTACAGCGTGGCCAAAAAGAAAAGGAAAGCAGATGCCTACTCTCCCGGCGGCAAAACAGGCTGCCGCCCGGACCGGGCCGCTACAATTTATGCCCGCAGGGCCAGGGAAGCTTACCCCGATGTCCCCGTGATCCTGGGGGGTATCGAGGCCAGCCTGCGTAGAATGGCGCATTACGACTACTGGGAAGACCGCCTCCGCCCTTCAATCCTGCTCGAATCAGGTGCAGACCTGCTGATTTACGGTATGGGAGAAACAGCGATACTTGAAGTGGCAGAAGCCCTGCAAAGCGGACTTCAAATCACAGATATTACCTATGTCAGGGGAACTGTGTACAGCTCTAAAGAAATTGACAACCCGGAAGATACCATTATCCTTCCTTCTTACCAGGAAATTAACGCTTCTAAGAAGCAGTTTGCCAGGAGCTTTGCTATTCAGCAGCGCAATACTGAAGCCCATAACGCCAGTGCTCTGGCAGAGCTCTACGAAAAGGCCTATGTGATCCAGAATCCCCCGGCTTACCCTCTTTCAACTGAAGAAATGGACATGATCTACCGGCTCCCTTTTAAAAGGACTTACCACCCTGTTTATGAAAAACAAGGAGGCGTGCCGGCAATAAGCGAAGTTAAGTTCAGCCTGGTCAGCAGCCGCGGCTGTTTTGGCGGTTGCAGTTTTTGCGCTCTCCATTTTCACCAGGGCAGGACGGTCCAGCCCAGGAGCATAAAAGCAATAGTTGAGGAAGCAGAAGTGATCACCAGCGACCCTGATTTTAAAGGATATATCCATGATGTCGGGGGTCCGACAGCAAATTTCAGGCAAAAAGCATGCTCGAAACAGGAAAAGGAAGGCCCCTGCCTGGACAGGCTGTGCCTCTACCCTGAACCCTGCCCCAGCCTGAAAGCCGATCACAGCGAATACATGGAACTTCTTCGCAAATTAAGAAACCTGGACAGGGTAAAAAGGGTTTTTATCCGCTCAGGCATCCGCCATGATTACCTGCTTTATGATCCTGACCCGGCATTTTTCAAGGAACTGTGCCTTTACCACGTCAGCGGCCAGCTGAAGATTGCCCCCGAGCATGTGTCTCCCGGAGTTCTGGCCAGGATGAGAAAACCGGATAAAAAAGTATATCTTGATTTCAAAAAGAAGTACAAGCTGATCAACAGGGAACTGGAGCTGGAACAATACTTAGTCCCTTACTTCATGTCCAGCCATCCCGGATCCGACCTGGAAGCGGCGGTGGAGCTGGCCTGCTTTATCAACAGGTACGAGCATGTGCCCAGGCAGGTGCAGGATTTTTATCCCACCCCTGGAACACTTTCAACCTGTATGTTTTATACAGGCCTTGATCCGCATACCATGGAAAAAATATACGTTCCGCGATCCCCGCATGAAAAGGCGATGCAGAGGGCCTTAATCCAGTACAAAAACCCAAAAAATTATGCCCTGGTTTATGAAGCCCTGCAAAAAACAGGGCGGACCGACCTGATCGGTTACGCAAAAAAATGCCTGATCAAACCCCGCCGGAAACCAAAAAAGGGAAAGCGCAAACAAAAGAAGTAAGATCTATAATATAATTAATAATGCAGATTGCATACTGGCAACTATAAAGGAGCAAGTATGGACAAACATCGCATCTACAAATACATCCTGCGCCTGGCAGCTTTTTTTGGCGGCTTATATATAGTAGCCAACGGAATTGTTTCTACCATCGAGGCTAACCTGGGGGTAAACCCGTGGGACGTCCTCCATATTGGCCTATCTTACCAGACAGGGCTGACTATAGGCCGAATTATCCAGGTCGTGGGCTTGCTGGTGGTGGGAATTAGCTACATCATGAAGGTAAAACCCTCAATAGGCACCCTCCTTAACATCATCTCCCTGGGCCTGTTCGTGGACCTGGTCATATACATGAACTATATCCCTTCCCCGGAACTATTATGGCAAAGGATTGCCCTTTTCATTGCCGGTGTAGCACTTTTTGGTTTTGGATGTGCTATCTATATAAGCGCTAACCTCGGGGCGGGGCCAAGAGACAGCCTGATGCTCGCCCTGGGCAGAATAATCCCCTACCGTCTGGGAACGGTGCGCACATTCATGGAGGTAGCAGCTGCCGGCACAGGTTATCTGCTGGGTGGCCCCCTGGGTATAGGAACAGTTATATTCGCCCTTACGGTGGGCTATTTCATGGATGCCGGTTTCACGCTTATAAAAATGTTCAAAAAAACTATTCTTTATAAAACCATAATAGCTGAACAAGCATAACCGCTATTATAGTTTTATTAACTGCTGCAAACAATTATTAAGGGGGCTAAACTATGATAGAAAAGGAAATGCAGTGGCAGTCACTGGACGGCTTGAATTTGTTTGCCAGGCAGTGGGAACCGGAAACAGCTGCAAAAGGGGTAATCTGTTTGATTCACGGCCTGGGAGAACACTGCGGCCGTTACAGGCACTGGGCCGAAAGATTAACCGGAGCAGGCTATGCCATGGTTTCAATCGATCTGCGGGGTCACGGAAAATCAGGAGGACAGCGGGGCAACGCCCCTTCCTTTGATCACCTGGCCGATGACATCGGATTAATGCTTGATTATGCGCAAGGCAACTTCAAAAACCTGCCCTGCTTTCTTTACGGCCACAGCCTGGGCGGTATGCTTGCTTTTTTCTACCTGATCCAGCGAAGGCCCCGGCTCGCCGGAGCAGTTATAACCAGCCCTTTTTTGCACTCAGTGCTCGATCTCAGAAAAGAGCGCATCGCTATGGTTAAAATACTAAGCCCGTTTCTTCCTAACTTGAGCAGCGCCAATAACCTGGAAGCGGAAGCTTTATCCCGGGACCCGGCGGAAATTTCTGCGTACCGTCACGACCCGCTGGTTCATGACCGGGTTTCTTTGCGCATGGCAAAAGGTTTCCTCGATACGATCAACTATATCTATGACCGCGCCGGAGAAATAAAAGTACCCCTTTTGATTATGCACGGGACAGAGGATAAGATCACCTTTCCTTCCGGTTCAGAAAAAGTTGCCGGCCTGGTTGCAGGAGACTGCACCTTAAAGCTCTGGGAAGGCTTTTATCACGAACTGCACAACGAAATTGAAAAAGACCATGTTTTTATTTATTTAAAAAACTGGCTGGACAGCAGGGCTCAAAAATAGTTTCCCAGCCGCTTTCCGTAGACAGGTTTTTATTTTTTTCATTCAACCGCTTTTTCCTCATCCAGGGAATGTATTTTTATGTTTATTTCCGGTAGAGGATAGTTCTCCTTGATCATTGTTTTATTAATAGCAGGGTTCAGGGGATCGGAATCCATTGTAAACTCTATTTCGCTGTACCTGTCCTGCCGGCAGGCGAAACTGCTCCCGTCGTCCAGGTAGAGGCGGTACGCCCCTTCCTTTCCGGCGTAGCAGTGCATGGTCAGCACCCGCCCGGTTTGCCCGGCATTGACAGCTCCTTCAATGGAATCATGGGGCAAAATTGTCCCGGCCTTTATGAACAGGGGCAGGATCTCTAAAGGCGCCTCACAAATAATCTCTCTGCCGCCCCGGTATGCTTTGCCGCTCCAGTAATCGTGCCACAACCCCCCGGGGAGATAAACAAGCCTCCGGTCCATCCCGGGCCTGATCACCGGGCAGGCCATAACTCCCTCTCCGAGCAGGAATTGGTCGTTGATGTTATAGGTGCGGAGATCATCCTGGTAATGATAGAAAAGGGGGCGGATTGGAGGAGCGCCTTTTTGAGCGCTTTCCCGCATCAAGTTGTAATAATAGGTTAAAAGCCGGTAACGCAGGCGAATATAGTCCCGGGTGATCTCAAGAATTTCAGAAGGATATGCCCAGGGTTCCTGGCGGGCTGTCCCGAGCTCGCTGTGGTTGCGGAAGTAAGGTAAAAGCGCTCCCACCTGGGTCCAGCGCACCAGCAGTTCTCCGCTGCAATCACCCCGGTAACCGCCCACATCGGCACCGGTAAAAGCATACCCGCTGAGCCCTAAGTTCAGCATCATGGGGATACTGATCTCCAGGTGCTCCCAGGTGCTGGCATTATCGCCGGTCCAGAGGGCGCTGTAGCGCTGGCTCCCGGCAAAAGCAGCCCTGGTTAACACAAAAGGCCGCTGACCTGGCCGGTACTTTTCCAGTCCCTCCCTGGTAGCCCTGGTTTGCAGCTGCGCGTAAAGATTGTGTATTTCTGAATGGGGCCTTTTATTGCCGTGATCATCAAGGTGGACCATCTCACCGGGCAGGGTGCCAATTTCTTGGGTGAAGTCTGCCGGTTCATTCATATCGTTCCATATTCCTTCAACACCTGCATCAAGTAACTCGCGGTGCCAGCCGGCCCACCACTTACGCACCTCGCTGCGCAGGAAGTCGGGGTAAACGGCGGGTTTGGGCCACACTTCCCCCTGGTAAGTTTCACCCTGCGGGGTTTTAACAAAATAGCCCCTATCCAGGCCTTCTTCATAAACCCTGTAGCCGGTCTCAACCTTAACCCCGGGGTTGACAATTACCACTACAACAAACCCCATTTCCCGCAGCTGCTCTAAAAGGCCTTTAAAATCTTTGAACCTTTCCGGGTGCACAGTAAACACTTTATAGCCTTCCATGTAGGCTATATCAAGGTATAAAACATCGCAGGGAATATCGTGTTTGCGCAGGTTCTCTGCAATAGATAAAACTTCTTCCCTGGTTTCATAACTGTAGCGGCTCTGGTGATAGCCGAGGAAACATTTGCGGGGCAAATCCGGCCTGCCGGTCAAAGAGCCGTAAGAAGAGACCACGTCATCAACCGAAGGCCCGTAAATAAAATAATAGTCCAAACTGCCGTCTTCGGCCTGGAAAGAAATCGTCCCGGGATCAGTTTTGGCAAAATCAAAGTCTGTCCGGTAGCTGTTGTCAAAATAGATCCCGTAAGCACAGCCCGGCGCGGCCCCGATGTAAAATGGAATAGCGGTGTGCATGTCCGGAATTAAGGGGTTGTGAATGCAGTGGTGGAACAATACATCACTGTTGTAATTGAAAGTGGCCGAGCCCAGCTGGTTGATCCAGCTGTATTTTTCCCCGTTGCCGTAGATGCCCAGTTCCCACAGTTTTTTCTTCTCAACCCGCCGCTTGCCTGTATCAACAGTTACGTCTTCACTTAAAACCGCGCCACCTGGCCCGGTTATCTTTACTGCAAGCGAATCCTCATCAACCGTAATAGTCATTAACCCTGTAACCAGTTTACTATTATCCAGGCCGGCTTCTACTTCTAATGGTTCGGCCAGAACAGCGTCAGTAGAAGAGGGCGGCTTTAGGCTGTCACTGTAAGCAAAGCGAACAATCTTCTCTGAGTAAAACAGGATATGCAGGAAACCGTGCGAGCCCCTAACTGTATAACCGGTGCCATTTCTCTCCATGATCAAGCTATTCCTTCCTAAGAAAGTAAAGATAAAACTAATTATAGGAGATGGTTTTCTCATGTCAAGTTTTATGTCAAATCGGTATAACTTATAATCAAGATAGGTTAACTGCTTATGCCTGCTCATAAAAGTGGCGCAACAGCCCGCGTTGCGCCAACAATCTATATAAATAAAGAGGGGGTTATTTTTATTATGCCTGATTAAGGTTACCGCATTATTACAAACACGTTTAAATCATGTTAAAATTTAAAGCTATTTTTATCAATTTTTCATTACTAATCCACAATTTAACCTGCTTTTCGATCTGATCCCGCACCTGCCGGAACTTATTTAACTTCTCTTCTTCGCTGCCTATCGCAGCAGCCGGATCGTCAAAATGCCAGCTGATCCGTTGACTGATCCCCGGAAAGGTGGAAGGGCAATTTTCTTCAGCGCCTGCACACACTGTAATAAGATAGCTAAAATTTTCTCTGCCCAAATAATCTTTTATATGTTTTGAATACTGTCCCTCCATACTGATGCCCGCTTCTTTCATCACAATTTTTGTCAGGGAATTAATTCCCTGCGGGTCCAGGCCGGCACTGTGCGCTTCATACTTACTATCGGCATAATGACGCAAAAAAGCCTCCGCCATCTGACTGCGGGCCGAATTGCCTGTGCATAAAAATAAGACCTTTTGCTTTCTCATGTTTCACCTCGCAAGTTTAGTCATTCAGCTTTTTCTTTTCCCCGGTCGATAAGAAAATCACTTCTTCAGCAATGTTGGTGGCATGATCGGAAATCCGCTCCAGCCAGCGGCCGACAAATAAAAGATGGGTAGCCTGGGTTATGGTCCGGGGATTTTCCATCATAATGGTCAGTAGCTCCCGGAATATCTGGCCGAACAATTTATCTACTTCGTCGTCATCGGTTCCCACGGCAACCGCCAGTTCGACATCTTCACGCACATAAGCATCTAAGGCCTGCTTAACCATCTTCTGGCTTAGAACAGCCATACGGGGGATGTCGACCAGGGGTTTAATAAAAGGTTGATCGGCAATACGCAGGGTAATTTTAGCAATACTGGTGGCATAATCAGCCATACGTTCCAGGTCATTGATCATTTTAAAAAGCGTGGCAACCCGGCGCAAATCTTTAGCCATCGGCTGCTGGGTGGCAATTAACTCCAGGCATTTTTCTTCAATTTCTTGCTCCAGGTTATCAATCCTGTCATCCCCTTCAATGACCGCCCGGGCCAGGTCCATATCCTGCCTTTTTAAAGCTTCAATGGAGCGGCCTATCGCTTCCTCCACCAGGCTCCCCATGTCCTGCAAACTACCCTGGAGCCAGTTCATCTTTTCAGCAAATACCACCTTGCGATCACTGCTTCTATTTTGATCCAAACTGCTCATAATAATCTCTCCTCAAAGTCAGCAATTTTAAAGCAAGCAATGCACTTATCATCAAAAACTTGCCCTTTAACCAAACCGCCCGGTGATATAATCTTCAGTGCGCTTGTCCTGGGGGTTGGTAAAAATGGCGGCAGTTTCGCCCCATTCAATCATTTCGCCCTGCAGGAAAAAGCCGGTGTGGTCAGAAATACGCGCAGCCTGCTGCATGTTGTGGGTTACGATAATGATCGTGTAATCTTCACATAAATTTCTCACTAAATCCTCAATACGCTGGGTGGCGATCGGGTCGATGGCTGATGTCGGTTCGTCCATCAAGAGGATCTTGGGCTGAACGGCCAGCACCCGGGCAATGCACAACCGCTGTTGCTGCCCGCCGGACAAAGAAAGGGCCGGTTCATGCAGGCGATCCTTGACTTCTTCCCAGAGCGCTCCACCGCGCAGGCTCTTTTCCACAATTTCATCCAGGCGAGCCCTGTTTTTAAGCCCATGAATGCGCGGTCCGTATGCAACATTGTCATAGATACTCTTCGGAAAGGGGTTGGGCTGCTGAAAGACCATCCCCACTTTCTTTCTAAGATCGACCACATCCATTGAAGGGGCATAAATTTCTTCCCCGTGCACATAAACCCTGCCATCAAGCCTGGTGCCCGGGATTAAATCATTCATCCGGTTCAGAACTCTTAAAAAGGTTGTTTTACCGCAGCCGGATGGGCCGATCAGGGCCGTAACCCCTTTTTCCTTGACCCTGACATTGACATCAAACAAGGCCTGCTTGGCGCCATAGTAAAAGTTTAAATTTTCTACTTTGACTTCATGGTAATCTTCACCGGAGCAGGTATCCGGGACTTCACTCTTAGCCACCATAGAAACAGGGCCGTTTCTTTCCTGTTCTTCCAGGGCTGTTTTATAATTCATAATTATTCACAGCTTCAGGTTCCAGTCCCTGTATAAAAGGTACCGGGAACCGTTCGCTACTCCTTTCCATAAAGAATTCATAGCTATTCAACTTAAAGCCCCCGGGCCACCCGGTCCCGGTAGCGCTTCCTGAGAAGCACCGCCGCCAGGTTGAGCAGGCAAACCAAAACAAGGAGGACCAGGGCCGTGCCGTAAGCGATCGGGCGCACCTGTGAAATGGCATGGTGTTGGGTAGCCATAATGAACAGATGATAAGGCAAAGCCATAAACTGGCTCCTGATCGAATCGGGAAGATGCGGCAGGAAAAAGGCCGCCCCCGTCGCCAGGATCGGGGCCGTCTCACCGGCGGCCCGGGCCAGGCCCAGGATCGTTCCGGTCAGGATGCCCGGGATAGCCCTCGGCAGGACCACTGTCCGGACTACCTGCCAGAGGGTAGCGCCCAGGGCAAAAGACCCTTCCCGGTAAGCCCGAGGCACAGTGCGCAGCGCTTCTTCAGAAGCTGTAACCGTCACCGGCAGGGTCAGAAGGCCGAGGGTAAACCCGGCCGCAATCAGGGAGGGCCCAAACCCGAATAATTTTACAAAAACGGCCATTCCAAACAGGCCAAACACAATGGAAGGGACCCCGGCCAGGTTGCGCAGCGACATCCGGACCAGGCGGGTAAACCGCCTCTGGACGGCGTATTCGTTTAAATAGATTGCCGCTGCCACCCCCAGAGGCACGGCAAAGGCAATTGTAACCAGGGTAACGTAGAACGTGCCAACTATGGCCGGGAAAATTCCTCCTTCAGTCATCCCCATCCGCGGAGGCTGGGTTAAGAACTCCCAGTTTATTACCCCTATCCCCTTGGAGATAATGTCGTAAACAATGACACCGAGGATAAAAAGGACCAGCACCAGGGTCAACCGCAAAGTCCAGTAACCGATTAACTCCGAACCGCGCCATTCTCCCTTTCCTGTAGCAATGCTCCGGTTGCGGGCAACGCTTGTTTTACCAACCGCTTCTGCCTTCATTTGCTCACCTCCGGTTTACGGTGAATCAGGATATCGGCCAGTAAATTGACCGTAAAAGTAATCATGAAAAGGACCAGGCCCACGACAAAGAGGGCATGGAAATGAATGGAGTTAAAGGCAACATCACCGATGTCAATAGCGATGTTGGCGCTCAAGGTCCGGACCGAATCTAAAAATGAAGTGGGCCGGGCAATCATGTTGCCAGTAACCATCAGCACCGTCATCGTTTCTCC
>Ga0207421_10003295_pt1 | contig 19288 bp, 21 predicted proteins | sample SodLakKL_010_SED_4_FD_187542 | JGI IMG/M metagenome (GOLD analysis project Ga0207421, IMG submission 187542) | Alkaline sediment microbial communities from Lake Tanatar, Kulunda Steppe, Russia - 8KL_010_SED (SPAdes) (version 2) | ecosystem: Environmental > Aquatic > Non-marine Saline and... | reverse complement strand
CCAGCGGTCTTCTGAATAAAACGTCTCTTCGGGCTCGTCTGTCATACATCATCTCTCTGGTGGGAGATTCAAATGCCTTTCTTATTGGCCAACAGCCTGTGTGGGTATCTGAAACACACGAATTCACAGTGCACAACAACCCCACCAATAGCTGGAAACTATCGGGACAGCGTCGACTCGGTGTCGATGCCGTAGGCCTGTTTTGGCGTTTCGACGTGAGCTATCCGAATGGCCTCGTCGTACCCTTTCTCGGCGAGCCATCGGACGCGTCTCGGGACGGTCTTGGGTCCCAGCACCGCGCCGGGCCGGTCTGGGTCGTCGATGAAATCCGTCTCCATCAGAAACGGCTCGCCCGACTCGGCGGCGGTCTCGATCCAGTCTTTGTTGCTCATCACACTTGGTGTCGGGCCGGCGAGTCGACCACCCGCGTAATGTTTGACCACTCGATGGGCGGCGAGTCCGCGGGCTTCGGCCCACTCGGCAACCTCCGTCAAATCCTCGCTGGCCTCGGTATGGAGCTGGACTGCACAGTCGACCTCAGCACCCAGTTCGAAGGCGTGTTTCATCACGTCGTTCGAGGCTGCCCAGACCGCCTCGCTCACCTCGTAGTGGGGCCGACCCGATTTGAGTCCCAGTGCGCGCCCGTCGTCGACGTACTCCGCAGCAATGTCGAGCACACCCTGCATACATGCTTTGGCCTCGGCGGCCGAACAGCCACGATCCTCGGTGAGTCGACTGATCAATCCAGGGTGCGCGCCCAAAATGGCCCACGCGCGACCGTCGAGGTAGTCGGTCGCCTCGGCGGCGATCTGGTGTGTGGTCTCGAAGACGGTTCTGAAATCCTCGGGATCGGTTGAGTCGACACCGAGTTTCCACGACGGCTGGTTGACGATCAGCATGTGAGTGCCGCCGAATCTGGCGAACTCGTCGACGGCCTCCATCCCGCGACCGCGCTCGGGATCTAAATGGAGGTGGTTGTCAACCACCGGCGTCTCCAGTTGGTCCATACCGAGGGATTCGGTCGACGATACAAAAGTCGGCGGGTCTACGGTTCGAATTTCGGCGGGTCTACGACTCAAACGAGACGTGGACGCCGGTCTCGCTGTCGACGACAGTCGACTCGGGCTGGGCGGCGAACCCTTCGTGAATCCGGTCGTAGGTGTCGGTGACCGCCTCGACGATAACGTTCGTCTCGCCGATTACTGGCATAAAGTTAGTGTCCCCCTTCCAGCGTGGGACGATGTGCGTATGAATGTGGTCACCGATCGAGCCGCCGGCCCCCTCGCCGAGATTCATTCCCGTGTTGAATCCATCGGGGTCGAGCCCAGCGGTGAGCGCGCGGATGGTAACTTGCTTGAGTCGTGCGTGATCCAGCAGCTCGTCGACGGGCAGATCCTCATAGGCACCGACATGTCGACGGGGAATCACCATCGTGTGCCCGGGGTTGTAGGGATAGTTGTTGAGCAGGACAAACGAGTGCTCGCTGCGGGCGACGACGAGATTCGAGCGATCGGCCTCACGTTCGGGCAGCACACAGAACGGACAGCCTTCGAGGTCGGCGTTTTTGTCCTCGCGTTCGACCCAGTCGATGCGCCAAGGCGCGAGTATTTGGTCCATACCCAACACAGTCAGCAGGCCGGTTTAGTCGTATCTGTCGATTTCTACCATCAGTCGGCCAAAACATTCACTACTGGTGGCTACTGGTTTTATTCTCGGTGCCAGCCAACCACGAGTGCATGGCCACAACGCCCTCCACCCCGGACAACACCGTTGAGTACTGTTCGCAGTGTGGACGGGAGACCTCCCACATGGTTCGCGTCGAAATCAGAACCGAAAGCTCGAAACCCGAAAACGCGGAGTTCTCTCGGGAACCCTACCGACTGACGCGCTGTCTCGAATGCGGTGCCGAAACGACGCTGCGGATGAACAACGCCTGAGCCACCCGGTCAGTCGAAGCGATGGATACCCGCGGTTGTCACTTCACAGCCGTCTTCGGTGACGATCAGCGTGTGTTCGGCCTGACTGACGAGCTGGCCGTCGTCCTCTTTTAAGACGGGATAGCCTTTGATGATTCCTGCACGTTTGAGTCGACGGAGTGCCATCTCCGACCGGGAGCCCTCCAGCCAGCGGGCCGCAAATGGGAGGTCCTCGAACGCTTCGATCTCTTTGAGGACCTTCCGAGCCCGCCGATCACGAACGTTGCCTCCAGCGACCTGCTCGTAGATCTCCTCGCTCGCGCCCTCGCCGACCTTACCGCTGCCGTCGGTTGCGAACGGTTCGATGGCGATCACTTGGCCGACTTCGAGTTCGACACTCCGGTCGACCGCGCGGTTCGGGATGTTCGGGCCCGTGTGGGCGTCGTACTGCTGGACGCCGTGTCCCGAGAGGTTCAAAATGGGTGTGTAGCCGTAGCCCTCAATGACTGACTGGATCTCCGCGCCGACCGTCCCGACTTCGACGCCGGGGCCGACTGCGTCGACGGCGGCTTCGAGTGCCTGCTCGGAGGCCTCGACGAGTTCGGTGTTGTCGGTAAAATCGACAGTCACCGCAGCATCGGCGATGTAGCCGTCAACGTGGACACCGATATCCAGACAGATCATTTCGTCGCCGAACTCCGTGTCGTCATCACGGGCGGGCGTCGCGTGTGAGGCTTCCTCGTTAGTCGATATGTTGACTGGAAACGCCAGTCCGGCTCCAGCCTCGTGGATCGCATCCTCGGCGTACTCGGCGACTTCAAGCTGGGTAACGCCGGGTTCGATCATCTCGCGGGCGTCGGTCATCGTCTCAACGAGGATCTCGCCGGCCTCACGGTAGCTGTCGACTGCATCATCGTCAAGTGGTCCGAGACTCATATGCGGGCCCTTGGCAACTCGGCTGCAAAGAGGTTCCGACCGCAGTCGATCAGCTACAGCGAGGGGCCGGTCGGCTGGGCGGGCCCAGTTGGCTGTGTTGGTCTCCCGATTGGTCGATCCGCCTCAGAACTGACTGTCGACGGTGTCGTCTCGACGTGAATCCGACCGCTCGCCCACAATGTGAGCTCATAGCCGTCGTGATCGAACGTCAACATCCACGAACCGGCACCACCATCGCGGTAGAGTTGTTCGAGAGCGTCAGGATCGATGCTGTCGGCGAGAACGGCGTCCGGACTGGCAGATCCGAGCGCGGCCTCGATTGCTTCGACGATAGCTACAGACGGGGGTTCGGTCGACGGATCGAACGTGGTTCGGTAGATGCCATCGTCGAGGTTGTCTGTATCAACTGTAGACATTGGCGGTCTGTATCAATTTACAACATGAATAACTATAAACAATTGGTTCAAATTATCCGCGCTGATACTGTGGTCTATTGACACGTATGGTAGTCGACAGCGGCGCGGTGTAGAGTCAGTCTCGGTTTGAGAGATCATCAAAGGATCGCCGTTAATACCGTATACTGGTAGTTTTAGCCAGTGGCAGCGATAACGGCAGGACTTTTAATGTGCCCTGAAAATCCGTGAACGTCTATGAGCTACGACCAGATCGAAGTCCCTGAGGCAGGCGAAAAAATCACGCTTGTCGACGAAGAGACCGGGGAGCTGAACGTACCGGAGACGCCAATCATCCCGATTATCTACGGCGACGGAATCGGGTCGGATGTCGGCCCAGCCGCCCAGAAGGTTCTCGATGCGGCTGCCGAAGCGACCGGCCGCTCGATTGCGTGGATGCGCGTCTACGCCGGTAGCTCCGCGCGCGAAAAATATGGCGAAGAAGTTCATCTGCCAACCGAAACCGTCGACGCCATTCGCGAACACCGCGTCGCCATTAAGGGCCCCCTAACGACCCCGGTAGGCGCTGGCTTCCGCTCGCTGAACGTCGCGCTCCGTAAAAAACTGGATCTGTACGCCAACGTTCGACCGACCTACCACATTGACGGCGTCCCATCACCGGTGAAAAATCCCAGTGCGATGGATATGGTCACTTTCCGAGAGAACACTGAAGACGTCTATGCCGGCATCGAATGGGAAGCCGGCACCGACGAAGTCCAGCAAATAAAGGAGTTCGTCGAAAACGAAATGGGTGCGACCGGCGTTATTCACGATGGTCCAGTCGGTATCGGCATCAAACCGATCACCGAGTTCGGCTCGAAACGCCTGATTCGCGAAGCCATCGACTACGCCATCGCCAACGACCGCCCAACGGTTACGCTCGTCCACAAGGGCAACATCATGAAGTTCACCGAGGGCGCGTTCCGTGACTGGGGCTACGAACTCGCCGAAGAAGAGTACGGCGACGACGTCATCACTGAGGACGAACTCTGGGACGAGCACGACGGCGAACAGCCCGAGGGCACCGTCGTTGTCCAGGACCGCATCGCCGACAACATGCTCCAACAACTCCTCACGCGAACTGATCAGTACGACGTAATCGCCACGATGAACCTCAACGGCGACTACATGTCTGACGCCGCTGGCGCACAGATCGGTGGGCTCGGCATCGCCCCCGGCGCAAACTTCGGTCACGGCCGCTGTCTGGCCGAACCTGTCCACGGCTCAGCACCGAAATACGCCGGCGAGGACAAGGTCAACCCAACTGCGATGATTCTCTCCGGCCGCGAGATGCTGGATTATCTCGGCTGGAAAGATGCCGCCCAACTCGTCCGGGATGCGGTCGAACAAACCATCGTCGACCGCACAGTTACCTACGACCTGCACCGACAGATCGAGGGCGGGGAAAAACTCGCCACCAGCGAGTTCGCTGAGGCAGTCGTTGAGAACATCCACGACCTCGCCTAGTCCAATAAGTAGCAGCCTCCTACCGGTAGTAGGCGACAACTACGCCATTTTTTGAATGGAAAGAGACACATAGCTCCGTCCAGACAGTGCGTGTAGATGTACTCGTGGATCGAGCGTCGACTCCAGCGGAGCTACGAGCGACTGCTCCGTCGAGAGATCGGCGACGGCCCCGCCCACGTCGCAATTATCCAGGACGGTAACCGACGCTACGCCCGGAAAAACGGCCGGAAAGCCCCCGAAGGCCACCGGGAGGGTGCTGATACCTCCGAGCAGGTCTTAGAGTGGTGCGAAGAGTTGGCAGTCGACGAGTTGACGCTGTATGCGTTTTCGACTGAAAACTTCAATCGCCCGTCCGACGAACAGGAACCACTGTTCGACATCATCGAATCGAAGCTGTATGAACTGGCCGACAGCGACCGCGTCCACGACAGCGAGGTCTGTCTGCGCGCAATCGGCGAGATCGACAGACTTCCCGAGCGCGTCCAGACCGCAATCGCCTATGCTGAACGCCAGACCGCGGGCTACGACGCCTTCCGACTCAACGTCGCACTCGCGTACGGTGGTCGAAATGAGCTGCTTCGGGCAGCCCGTGAGGTCACCGCCAGCGTCGACCGTGGCGAGCTGTCGGCCGACCAAATTGACGTTGCAACGATCGAATCCCACCTGTACCGCCAGCCAATTCGGGACGTCGACCTGATTATCCGCACGGGCGGCGACGAGCGCACCTCGAACTTCCTGCCGTGGCACGCCAACGGCAACGAGGCCGCCGTCTACTTCTGTGCACCCTACTGGCCGGAGTTCTCGAAAGTCGACTTCCTGCGAGGGATTCGCACCTACGAGTCCCGCGAGCAGTCGTGGCAACAGAGCAAAGTCGAACGATCACTGGCGCTGATTCGGACGCTCGGCAGTGTCGAACTCACCGAGGCAAAACGGGTTGCGGGTCGACTCGCCGACCAACTGCCGCGGTCGGCCGTCGACCGACTGGACGACGAACTCGCCAGATGCGAGTCGGTCAGCCCACAGCCGAGCAGCCAGCCGGAGACCGAACCAGCCGACTGAGGCTATGTGCCGAAGCGCCGCTGTCTGTTTTCGTAGTCCAACAGCGCGCGCAGGTAGTCGCGCTTGCGGAAATCCCGCCAGTTGACGTCCGTAAAGTAGAGCTCCGAGTACACTGACTGCCAGATCATAAAGTCCGACAGGCGCTCTGCACCCGTTTTAATGACGAGATCCGGTTCGTCCCGAAACACCAGCCGGTCATCAATGTGTTCGGCCTCGATTTCGTCGGGCGACAGTTCGCCACGGTCGACGCTTTCGGCGAGTCGACGGACGGTTTCGGTGAACTCGCGTTTCCCGCCGAGGCCAATCGAGATCTGAATCGGCTCGGTTGCCGGTTCGGTGTCACCGGGACTCCGAACTGCAAGCGCTCGAGGAGCAGACAGCTCGGCCAACTCGCGTTCGAGTGTCGGAACCACCGCCTCATCAAGCACGCTGACAGAGACCGTGATTCGCTCGGCGTCGTACTCGAAGGCCCACTCGAAAAACGCCGCAAGCGTCTCGTAGGCTCCTTGTTCGAGCAGATCTCTTTCAGTGATGACGACCGCGATATGCCGCGGAGGATCCTGCAGGTGGCGGCGAAGCCGAACGGAGAGATAGGCGTCGTACAGCACTACCGACACGTCGACGGCGAACCGCTAAAAATCCCGCTGTCACCGTCTCACATACGGTTTGGGCATGTCGGGAGCGTTAAGTGTGTCTCGGAGAGACTGGCTGCTGTGACAGACCGGCTCCGACGCGCTGGCGGGTTCGCCGCAGTCGCTAGTCTCGCACTGGCGGCTCCCCTTGTCGGCCCGGCTACGGCAGTCCTGTTCGGAGTGGTCGGACTGGTCGCCGCGTTCGCAGTCAGCGATGGGCCGGTGTTCGAGCTGTTTGCCCGGCCGGGCGATTTCGAAGACGGCCGGCTCAACGGGTTGGCTGGCTTTTCGTTTGCGGCGGCCGCACTTGCCTTGCTGGCGACGGTGCCGCAGAGCCCGCTGCCGGTCGACGTGTTCGTAGCGACGCTGTTTATTCTCGGCTTTGGTAACTTTGGGATGGAAGCCGTCCGGCGGCTGAGTAGCGAGCCGTTCGTGACTGTTGCCGGCTTCGTCGGCGCGGCGTTCGTGGCCGGCATTCTGGGACAGTATCTCGTCGGCCTCCAACTCGGCGAGGCCGTCGACTGGTCGGCAGTGACGTTTCTATCGATTGTTGGCGCGTTGATCGCCGCACTGCTCCGAGAGCTACTCTACGAGCGTGACGATCCACTCGTGTTGCTGTCGGTCGGACTCGTCCTCTGGTTATTTGTCGAGCTCGTCACTACCGTTCGGCCGGTCGAACTTGTCGCTGCACTCGCGGTGACGGTGTTTCTCGGGGCGATCTCCTACGGGCTGGGGACCGCCTCCGTCTCGGGGATGTTAACTGGCGTGCTGTTGGGTGTGCTGACAATTGTGCTCGGCGGCTTCGGCTGGTTTGCCGTGCTGATTGCGTTTTTCGCCATCGGTGGGCTGGCCTCGAAGTTCCGCTACGGCGATAAAGAACAGCGCGGGGTCGCCGAGGGCAACGACGGCGCACGCGGGTCGGGCAACGTCTTGGCGAACGCGGCGGTCGCTCTTGGGGCGGTTTTCGGGTTCGCAGTCGTCGAAAGCGGCATGCTGGCAACGCTGTTTTTGTTCGTCTTCTGTGGCTCGCTGGCGACCGCGCTCGGCGATACCCTATCGAGTGAGATCGGCGGCCTGTTCGACCGCCCACGACTGATCACGACACTCGAACGCGTCGAACCCGGCACTGATGGGGCGATCACCTGGCAGGGCGAAGTCGCCGGATTCGCTGGCGCGGCGCTAACTGGCCTGCTGTCGACGGCGGTACTTCCGCTCGGAGCGATGTGGATGGCAGCCGGGATTATCGCCGCCGCCGGGGTGGTCGGCATGACTGTCGACAGCCTGCTCGGGGCGACAATCGAGGGCGGTCGACTCGGCAACCAGTGGGTGAACTTCTTGGCGACGCTCAGCGGCGGCGTAGCCAGCGCAGCTTTCGCCGTACTACTCTTATAAATGGCTCCGAAAGCGCCGGTTCGGCCGGCCCGGCCGGCCGACGCCATACGACTTAGATGGCTCCAGCAGTTGCTCACAGAACCATCGCCCGCGCTGCTGACGGCTGCGCTCGATTCACAGTCGACTGAGTCATCATCCCCAGCCGCGTCGGCGGTGTCGGACGACGCGTGGCATCTGCTGGTGAGCCCCGATGCGAACGACCAAGCGGTTGGATATCTGCTCGCCCTTTCGGCCAGCGAGATCCATCTCGCCGAACTCGTGGTTGCTCCCGCATATCGTCGACAAAAGCGAGCGACCGCGCTGCTTGCAGTGGTGTGTGAATCGGCCGCCCGACCGGTGACCGTCTGTGTGGCCGCCGAAAACCACGATGCACGGTCGCTGTATGAGGGCTTTGGGTTCTCCGTGTGTGGCCGTTCGGACGACCAATTCGACTCGGATGCGGGATTGACGCTGCGATACGAGCCGTCGACAGAGTCCTAATCAGGCCGTGACATCCGGCGCGTCGGCTCGAAGCTGTTCGACCGTCAACACTCGTGTACCGACCGGCTGTTTGACAAACTCGCCCGTCGAGCGGGCGACGATGTGGTCGACGCCGCGTTGGGCCGCAACGTCTAGGGCGGCTTGGCTGAGTTCGCCGTCGAGGACGACCGCAAACGGCACGTCGCTGCGCTGGAGCCGTTCGACGAGGTCCTCGGGGTCGATGTCAGCGATTGTGCCAAAGGAGTCGGTGAGTAATCTGGCTCGGCCAGTTTCGCCGTCGACAACCGCTCGAACGTGACTCCGGAGCGTTGCGGGCTGTGCAGGCGTCTCGTCCGACTGTTCGGCGGCTGTGGATTCAACTGGGTCGGCCGATGCCGAAGACGCAGCCGAGCCGTTCGATTCGGCTTCGGAGGCTTCGGCACTGGTTGGAATGACCTCGACTTCGGTCGAATCGGAGTCGACGCGGCGGGCTGCGGTGTCGGCTGGCGACTGATCGACAGTCGTGTTGCGGCCCGTTTCGACGAGCCCGGTGATTGTCTCGCGAATGTTCTGGGTGTCGCCGATCCGGTCGGCAGCGATCTTTTCGCGAAGCAGCGAGTGAACGTCCGCACGCGAGAGGTCCTCGACAGATTGGCCAGCGGGCGCAAACACGACGTACTCGATTTCGCCTACCTGCAGGAGTTCGCGGAGGATGAGTTCGCCACCACGGTCACCGTCGACAAAGACTGTCACGGTTCGGTCGGCACTCAACTCTGCGACCGCCTCGGGCACGTTCGTTCCCTCGACACCGATGGCGTTTTTGATGCCGTGCTTTAACAGTTGGAGCACGTCGGCACGCCCCTCGACGATGATGATTGCATCCGAGGTGGCGACACTCGGGCCCGCCGGGAGACCAGCGAACTCGGTGATCGCTTCGACCTGTGCAGAGGCTCGAACGTCCGCCAGCAACTCCTCGCTGGAGATGGCTGTCTCGTCGAACGCCGTTGCGAGGAGTTCTTTGGCGCGGTCGACGACTTCGCGACGTTTGGCTGCTCGGACGTCCTCGATGGAGGTGACCTCGATAGTCGCCCGACAGGGCCCGACCCGCTCGATCGTCTCTAAGGAGGCACCGAGCACAGCGGTTTCGGCCTTATCAAGGCTTGTCGCAATCGTCAGCTCGCCGAACGACTGGCCGTTTTCGGAGCTGATCTCGACGTCGATGCGGCCGACTTTCGAGGACTGCTGGAGGTCTCTGAGATCCAACTCATCGCCCAACAGGCCCTCGGTCTGGCCGAACACCGCGCCGACGACGTCACTCCGTTCGACGACGCCGTCGGCGGCGATTCGGGCGTGAATGAGGTATTTTGCTGTGTCGTCCATAGTATCGTCCCCTCAGGGACAGCTGGCCACGGGGTGGGCAACCGAAATCCGTGACCTGTGTTTACTATTTATACCCACTGTGGTCTCAAATAGCTGTCGTCGAACTCGACTGACTGTCGGTCGGTCGCTGGTCGACTATCACACCGGGCTCCTCGCTTTCGTCAAGCGATTCCGACAGCGTCGAGTTCGGTGGTAGATTGAAGAAGTTATTTCTTCAAATTGGCTCACTGGGCGCGTTTGGTAATATTTAGGTATGTCTGTCGACAACCGATGCTAATGACGACGCGACTCCGTACGCTCGGCTGGGTGCTGACGTTTTCGGTGCTGACGGTGCTGTCAGTGCCGTGGTTCTGGTGGGGCGACAGCCGCACAGCCGGCGGGATTCCCCTATGGCTCTGGTGGCACATCGCATGGATGGGCGTTGCAACAGCCGTGTTCTATCTGTTCAGCAGAACCGACTGGGATCGATACATGGGGGTTGAGGATGTCTGAACTCACACTCCAACTGACGATTATCGTCGGCTATCTGCTGGTCGCACTGTTGGTTGGACTCGTAGCCTACCGGGTCTCAACGAACGTCGCCGAGGACTACTATCTGGCCAACCGCTCGATTGGGACGCTCGTCCTATTGTTTACCACGTTCGCGACCCTCCTTTCGGCGTTTACGTTCTTCGGTGGTCCGAACATCGCCTACGCCCAAGGCCCCGAGTGGATTCTCGTTATGGGCGTCATGGACGGCGTGCTGTTTGCCATCCTGTGGTATCTAATCGGCTACAAGCAGTGGCTTGTTGGCCAAAAACAGGGGTACGTGACGCTCTCGGAGATGCTGGGTGATCGCTTCGGCTCCCGTCGACTCCGCGGGCTGGTCGCAGCAATCAGTCTGTTTTGGCTGTTTCCGTACATCATGCTCCAACAGATGGGTGCGGGCGAGGCACTCGCTGGGCTCAGCGGCGGAGCGATCCCCTACTGGGCCGGTGCCGCACTGATTACGGTATTTATGATCCTGTATGTCGTGCTCGCGGGCATGCGCGGGGTGGCCTGGACTGACACGATTCAGGGATTGTTTATGCTGTCGGTGGTCTGGATTGCCGTTGCGTGGGTGCTCGCTGCAGTGGGTGGACCGAGTGGGGCGACTGCCGCACTCGGCGAGTCGAACCCGGAGTTTCTCGCCCTCGGAAGCGACTATTATACTCCCCAATACATCATCTCGACGGCAGTCGTAATCGGCTTCGGTGTGACGATGTTCCCGCAGATCAACCAACGGTTCTTCGTCGCTGGCTCCTCGCGCGTGCTCAAACGCTCATTTGTCCTCTGGCCGGTGCTTGTTCTCCTGTTGTTCGTTCCGACGTTCCTGCTGGGGACGTGGGCCGCAGGGCTCGGCATTGAGGTTCCTGACGGGGCGAACGTCTTGCCGGTCTTGCTGTCGGAGTACACCCCGATGTGGTTCGCCGCGCTCGTCATCGCAGGCGCAATGGCGGCGATGATGTCGTCGTCGGATTCGATGCTGCTTTCGGGGTCGTCGTACTTCATTCGGGATCTGTACCGTCCGTTTGTCGACCCCACACTGGGCGAACAACGAGAGGCATGGCTCGCCAGAGCCGGCGTTGCGATGTTTGCGACGGCGACGTTCATCGCAAGCCTGAGTCGACCCGGTACGCTGATCGAGGTTGGCAACACCGCCTTCGGCGGGTTTGCGCAGTTGACACTGCCGGTGTTAGTCGCGCTCTACTGGCAGTCGACAACCCGCGATGGGATGATCGCCGGTATTGTGGGGAGCCAACTGCTGTATCTCTCGCACGTGTTCGTGCCAACGGTGACAGTCGAAATCGGTGCCACCGCGCTGCCGCTGTTTGCCCGCACCTACGGTGGTTGGGATGTTGCACTCGCGGGGATGGCACTTGGCGCGCTGGTGACTGTCAGCGTCTCACTGGTGACCTCGCCAGCAGCCGACGAGAACGCCAGTCGGTTCGTGCTCGGTGCTGATTAGGGACAGACTACCACGACGAAGCCTACGTTTCGCACTGACTACCCATTAGCCTAACCGGTCGACCACGGCGACACTCAGTACGGTGGCCAAAACCAGCTATGTGAACCGAGTGGCATGTATCTACAACTACTCGACAATGGATCGCCGAACCGTTTTGCAGGCAACCTTTGGACTCGGCATCACCGCTTTTGGGGTCACGACCACCAGCCGCAGCGCCAGCGGCTATGGAACGGACGACAACACAGACAGCGACAAGTCGGCTCGCATCCAGCGTGGTCGACGGATCCGCAAGCAAGATGAATTCGACGACGGATCGATCCCGACAACCCCTCCAACAGACGAACAGATAGCCGACGACGTCGACCGCGAAACCGTCGAGACAGTCCTCGCCAGTCGAGCCGTAACCGACCGACTCACAGACCAACTTCGAGAGACCGACAGTGAGCCTGAAAGACAGAGTATCAGCAAACGCTTCGAAGACGGTAACTTGCGGCTGTTTGTCGAATATCCGGAGGAAGATGCCGGCGACTGGGAGCAGTTAATCGAGACCGCCCGCGAGGAGATTCGCTTGGCAGTCGACGAGAACCACCGAGTTCGACTCGACGAACTCAACGTCGAACTCAACCACCGAAAGCGACCGACCGACCGGCCCGAATACGGCTGTGAGTCGACTGTCGGGCGGTTTGCCGACGCGCAGTACCGCGAAGAAGGAATCGCTATGGGTGCCGCAGTCAGAAGTGAGACGCTCGGCGAGATTGCCTCCAGTGGATTCCGCGGGCTCCGAGAGGGACACGCTGTGGTCGTCACGACAGCCCACACCTTCGAGACTGACGATGACCAAGATCCAAGCGAGCTTCGTGGCTCGGCGCTATATCAGTCCAGACACCCGCATGGAGTCGGGCAGGTGTATGCGGTAGGCAGAGACTACGGGCCGGGCGTCGACGCCGCAGCGGTCGCAATCGAGGCCGAGCAGTACCCAAGCAGATATCTAGCCGAGCCGGGCGGAGACAGCTACTATGAGGAGCCGATTGTCGGTACCGCAAGCTGGGAGCTTCTGGAGACACACCTCGCCGAGAATCGACCGATCTACAAACAGGGGGCGGTGACCGGTCGGTGTGAAGGCCGAATCGTCGAGTTGCGCGAATACGCAGGCGGCTATCGAGAGTTGGACGTCGACATCCACAGCGACGGCGGCGATTCAGGTGGTCCCTACTTCGTCCGAAGCGATGAGGGGCTGCTTGTAGCAGCGATTCACAAGGGTGTTCGAACCGACGGAAGCGAACGACGAGCGATTTTCGTCGACTCGGTCTGTGAGAGCCTCGACATAGATTTCTACTGAGTAGCCCTCGACTACTGTCTTAGACCTTCCAGTCCGACACAGCGTATAAGCGTGTTTTGACACCAGCGAGACCTCCGGGTTCCCGACAACCGCGGGCTGGCCGCGGCGGCCGATGACACCACGCATCCGGTGTATATCGTCGACAAAAGCGTGTTCGAACCAGTCAGCGACCGCAAGCTCGCCTTTTATATACTGGTCTCGGCTGTCTCTAAGATGAGTATCGCCACCAACGCGTCGACGACGCCCTCTTGACCGAATCGGTGATCGATTCACCCTAGTCGACCCGGCGGCGTTAGCCACCACCTACCGGAGCCACAACCAGTTTTACACCGATTGACAGCTGACGAAACCGACGGCATCGAGACATACAACGACGCCCGTGACGACATGCAGCAGGTAGTCGACCGCCGAGCGACGACAGTTGGCACCCGATTATATTGGGCCGATTGTCGACCGGAATACAGCCGACGACTCTGCCCAACGTGTATGTAATCCAGCCCTCGGAAAGTCGTAAGCACAGTCGTGGTCGTTCACGCAGTCAGACGCGACTGAGTCCGACGTTCAGAGATCCATCGTCTCGGTCGACGACAACCCATTCTCGTCAGTGACAATCAGTCGGATCGAATCAGCGTTGCCCCGCGTGCGTGTCTCGTGTTCGTCGCTTGCGGTTGAGCCACTCACGGCTGTCGTCTCGGCGTCTACAACTGAACTCCCGTCCAGCAGCTCAGTGGTAACTGTCTCAAGAGTGCCGCTGTCGTCCGAAACCGACCACGTCGAGCTTGCCCGAAACCACGGGCCAGTGGTCCGAGTGCGCACCGACCACTCGTCGATAGTCGGTGGAGTGTTATCGTCGGTTGACTCGTCGTCATCGGTGACGAACTCCAGTATGTCACCGGCGTCCGATACGTCGCTCGCGGTGGCTACCGCGCGGAACTCATAGTCGGTGCCAGCGGCAAGTCCCTCGATTGTCTCGGCGAATGCTCCTGTCGAGGACAGCATCTGGCTCGCCGTCGACTCGGTGAGACTGTCACCGGCTTTCCCGTACTCGAAGGAGACCTCGACAGCGTCGACTCCACTGAGTTCGGTCAGCGTGCCGTTCAGTGTGGCCAACGAATCACTGATGTCGGTTGCCGCCTCGGTCGTCACAGCCACGGTTTCGGTTGTGGTCTCGTCTTCCTCGCCGTCGTCGCTGTCCGATTCGACGGCATTGAAAACGTTGAGTCGCCCACTGCCCTGCTGGTCGTCGCTGAGACCGATATCTTCGGCAGCCTCAGTGAGTCGTTGTCTAACCTCCTCGCGGTCGGTGACGCCCGAGGCAATCACCACGGCTGCGGCCGCCGAGACGTGTGGGGCGGCCAGCGATGTTCCGCTGGTGTAGCCGTATCGGTCGTCTGGCAGCGTCGTCAGCACGTCGACGCCCGGCGCGGCGAGATCGATCTCCGGGCCGGTCGACGAGAAGCTTGCGAGGTCGTCGTTCTCATCGGTCGCGCTCACCGCAATCGTCGCATCGTCCGAAGCAGGGAACATAACACAGTCGCTGCAGCCGCCGTTTCCGGCGGCTGCTACCATCACAACGCCACGTGTCGCTGCATACTGCATTGCGTCTCTGACGAGGTTACTGTCGCCGCCGCCGAAGCTCATATTCTGGACATCATGGCCCGCATCGGCTGAGGCCTCGATTCCGGCAGCGACCGCGTCGTAGGTGCCGCCGTCCTCGGTGAGCACTTTCACCGAGTGGAGTGTGATCGCCGGGGCGACACCGACGACGCCCAGATCGTTGTCGACCGCGCCCGCCACGCCCGTGACGGCTGTGCCGTGCGAACCATCGAAACTCCCACCGGTTTCGGTGCAGTCGCCGTCGACGCAGTCGAGTCCCTGGCCGATGTTCGCCGCGAGATCCTCGTGGTCCGGATCGATGCCCGTATCGAGAATGGCGACATTCACACCCTCGCCGGTATTGCCATCGCTAATCGAGATATCTGCCTCGACCTGCGTGATTCCGTAGGGTGTTGTCTGGCCGACTGGCCACAGTTTTCCGTTTTCCTCGACGTACCGAATGTTCGGGTTTCGTTCGAGTGCCTCGGCGGCTTTCGGCGAGGCCCGAATCGCTACCGCATCGAAATTGAACTCCCGGTTGATTCGGTCAGCGGCCTCGCGTGTGGCTCGGCGGCCCTGATCGTTTTTATACCCGACGTTGATATCGACCTGTCCTGTGGTGGCGGTGCCGACGCCTGCGGTCGCACTCAGTGCGAGCGCGCTGGTTGCCCCTTGGAGTACGCGTCGACGTGTTGACACCATATTGTACTCTGACATATACGAACAACTGCAGTTTTTATTGTGTATGTATGAGAGTTATTACCAGATTAGTACTATTTAAGTAGTGTATAGATACGGAGTCGGCTGTCAGCTGTTCTGCCGTCTATTCGGTGAACTGTCTATTTTGATGGATATGCCGAATGGTCGACCGGAGTCGACGAGGCAGTAGTGGATCAAAAAGTGGGCCGGCGCAGATTCGAACCACGGTCGCTCATATGCGTTCGCTCACGGCTACGCTGTTCGCTTTCGAGGTCGCAGGCGACCTCGCACCGCTCGCTGATTCGAATCTTCGCGTGTTCCATACACACCTCGTTCGGGAGTACTCCGCTCGTGCCGCTGGGCGGCACAGTCGCTCGGTGGAAGTGAACGAGGGGTAGAAATGGGCCGGCTCAGATTCGAACTGAGGTTACGGCCACCCGAAGGCCGAAGGATGCCAAGCTACCCCACCGGCCCGCAGTAAAATGGACGCCGTCACCGAGTTTAAAAATTGTGGTCACCGTCAGTACCGTCGGTACCCCGCAGTATCCAGCCAGTTGTGAACCACGGTCATCGTCTGGTCGGCGTGCAGAATCTCGGGACCAACCCTGAGTCGACGCTCTGCGGTGTCGGCCAACACCGCAGCCTCACTGTCGGTGAACTCTTGGTGGTCTGACAGCACGAACACCGGATCAGCGGGCGGCTCGGCCTCGATAAGCGACTCGCCCTCTTCGTGGAGTTCGATGATCGTCCCGTCGCGGGCGACCGACTCTAGGGTCGACTCAAAGTCCATCCGGTACAACTCGACACCCGGCGAAACCTCCGCGGGCTGGTGGCCGATGGCGTCGGCAGTTGATTCGAGCGCACCCTTAATCCGGGAGGCGACCGCGCGCTCGTTGGGGTAGAGGCGTTTAGCCGTCGACCCGTCGAACCGGACTGTATACTCATCGTTGAGCACGAGATGGACACGTGTGTCTTCGCGGATGCCATGCGAGAGAAACAACCCGGCATTAACACACCGGCACAACACGTCGAGTCGACCGGCGCCGCCGGCCAGATCCGACAACGAAAACTCGGGAGAGGTCGGTGCTTCGTGACCGAGAACAATGAACTGACGCATACCACCTTTCGGTGGGCGGCGGGCTTAGTTCGCGGTGGTTTCGATGCCGATCAGGTTGCTGTCGGCAGATAGTAGTTGTCCTGGCGGTCGACCAACTCTTTCGACTGAAGCGTGTTCAATATCGGGAGCAGCGAGATGGTTTTCATCTCTAAGGAGCGATTCAGTTCGTCGAGCGTCGACTCGCCGCTGACCTGCAGATACAGATACACGAGCTTCGTGCCGTCCGAGGAGAGATCGGACGGAACCGACACGGATTGAGGGTCAGCGGTGCCGTACTGGTTCGGTGTGGGGGTGTCTGTGTTCGTCATAGTGGAGGGAAACGCCAACAGGCCGGGGTGTGCTGTCGCTCACGACGCCGAGGACACCACACAACGCCCACGACCCGGGCGAGTCATCTCGTGAGTCCATGCCCTCGCTAATAGCTGTTGTGTGGGATTTCATCGCATGTCTGACAGGGAATTTATATTCCTAAAACAGCCTGCAGCCGACGGTTTCGAACCCCAACTAGTCAGCCGACGTAATTGATTCGAGCGGCGGATGCGAGCTGCTCAAGACAGCTACTGGCTGTCTGGGACATCTCGCCGCTGGCGTGTGGATACACCGCGCACAACTCGCCATCTTCGTACACCGCCAGACAGATACACGGCAGCGACAGTACTCTGTAGGTTTCGCCGGTGATCTCACAGTCGACCGACTGTGTTTTGAACGCCGCGTTCAGCATCACGCCCGTTTCGTCGGCCCACTCCTGAAACGCCGTGAAGTGGTCGATCACGGTCTGGTAGTAGCGCGTCCCCTCAAGCGGCCCCGAGAGCCGGATTTCTTTGGTCCAGATGTTCACCTCGTAGTCGTCGATCTGGCCCCGAGCCGCAAGGGTTTCGAGTTGATCTATCACCGCTTGTTTCTGCCGTTCACAGCCTAACTCTGGATCTGCCCGCAAAAAGAGTTTGACAGTGCAGCGGTGGGTTTCACTCTGGGCGTTCATTGGGTGCCGGTACGTTTAGCACTGGTATATAATCTCCACACCACCTCAACGCAGACGTTCAGTACGGTAAGACGGTTTTAGTCGGAAGAAAAGACAGTCGACGCTTGGTCGGTCAGTTGTCGGTCTCGGGTTCGGGAACCGGATCGATCAGGACGACGGCCTCGCCTTTGATCAACTGTTTGTCCTCGTCGTTGTGGACATCGGTCGACAGCACGTATCTGTTGTCTTCGAGGTCGTCGACGACTTCGATGCTCGCGGTAAGGCGATCACCGATAAACGCCGGCGCGAGAAACGTCGTATCCTGCGAGAGATAGATCGTCAGTCCGGGAAGTCGTGCGAGTGCGGCGCTGATCAGTCCCGAAACCAGCATGCCATGGACGATCCGGGTGCCGAACCGACTTTCTTCGGCAAAGTCGGTTTCGAGATGCAGCCGGTTGGTGTCGCCCGAAATGTCGGCAAAGGCGCTGACGTCTTCGTCAGTAAGTGTTTTCGAAAACGTGATTCGATCCCCGACTGAGAGATTGGTGGGATCGGCGGTCTCCGATTCGAGTTCCCACTCCGGGCGCGCGTAGGCCACAGAGGGCCCACCGCTGGTTCGGTCGCTGTCGACGAACCCCGAGGCCGCCAGCGCTGCCCGGTTGACCTCGACAGCACTCTTGACGAGATGGCCGGTTGCCCGTGCCCACGCATCCGCCATGTTGTACGGTACTGGTTCGATGCCCATGCTAGATTCTTCACCATTCATGATTGGGTATGAGCGGGAGTCAGTGAGTACCCCGTTTAGGCGTTTCGGTCAGCACGCTCGTATCGGGTGAGCCTACGTGAGCCCATTACTTACCATTTGTTGCCAGCAGATGGTATGTGTTGGTAAGCGGCGACAAACACTAAGTAGGAGTCGACCTAAGATAGTATCGAAGATGACGAACGGCTCTGACGAGATGGCGTGGTCGCCGATGCAGTTTGCAACACAGCTGCAGGAGGCCGGCCAAGCGATGACAGCCCAGCAGATGCAGGCAGTCACTGAACTGCTGTCGACGGCCGATCCCAGCCGCTCGCAGCCCGATCCGACGGGGTTTGCGACGATGGGAACCCAGATGGCGATGTTCAAAACCCGCGTCCAGAGTGGCGGTCGGATCAGCATTCCGGACGCCGAACGTGAGGTGTTGGGCATCGACGACGGCGATATCGTCCAGACGTTCGTCATACCACTCAAACCCTCCAGTGATTCCAATGAGTAACACACAGTCCCCCACCAACCCGATGGCATCGATGTTCGAACTCCAGCGACAGTCGATCAAACAGAGCCACCAGTTCGTCCAACAGAGCATGAACGCCCAGAAACAGCTCCCTCGCGTGATGCAGGATGCAATCGATTCCCAGCGATCAGTCCAGCAGACCGGTCTGTCGGCGGGCCGCAGTCTCGCCAAAGGGATGGTCGAGATGATGCAGGCCTCCATTCCGAGCGAACAGCCGTATGTCGACGACAGTGACGCCGAAGAGCGTCAGCACGCCGCCTTTGAGAGCCTTCATCAGGCACTCGACGACCAGTTCGAGGCCGTCGAAGAGATCAGCGACCAGTCGTGGGAAGCACTCGAAAGCCAGCTCGAAGAAAACACCGACGCCTTCGTCGAGTTCGTCGATCAATCCAGTTCGTTTACCGACGAGTCGATCGAGGCGTTCCTCGAGTCGCTCGAAGACGTCCAGTCGGATGTCGAAGAAATGGAGTTCGGCGTCGAAACCGGCAGTGAGATCGGTACGACCCGGATGGACACCGACGTCGACGACGAAGAGATGGCCTAATCGCCCGGAGCCGCTATGTCAGAAACCACCCAGACAGCGACCGGTGAACAGTGGGGTGAGTACGTCGAAGCGATG
>Ga0207421_10003294_pt1 | contig 19294 bp, 16 predicted proteins | sample SodLakKL_010_SED_4_FD_187542 | JGI IMG/M metagenome (GOLD analysis project Ga0207421, IMG submission 187542) | Alkaline sediment microbial communities from Lake Tanatar, Kulunda Steppe, Russia - 8KL_010_SED (SPAdes) (version 2) | ecosystem: Environmental > Aquatic > Non-marine Saline and... | reverse complement strand
CCCGGGCCAGACCGTCCAGGTTGTACCCCCCTTCCAGGGTTGACACCAGCCGTCCCGAGGCATGCTTGCCGGCTATTTCCATGGCGATTTCGGTGAGCCTTGCAAAATCGTCCTCTGTAAGGTTGAAGCGGCCCAGGAGATCTCCCTGCATGGCGTCAAAGCCGGCGGAAACAAGCACAAGCTGGGGCTTGTATTCATCCATGGCCGGGACCAGGTGCCGGGTAAAGGCGGGCAGAATCTCATCCCGGCCGGCACCGGCACGAAACGGAAAATTCATATTAGTTCCCCGGCCTTTGCCGGAGCCGGTCTCATGCCTTTCGCCGGTAAAGGGAAACCAGGCTTCCTGGTGGGTGCTGAAGAAAAACACCTCCTGCTCCTGGTAAAAGGCCTCCTGGGTACCATTTCCATGGTGCACATCCCAGTCTATGACCACTATGCGGTCCAGGCCGTATTTTTTCCTGGCGTGCCTGGCAGCCAGGGCCACGTTGTTGAACAGGCAAAAACCCATGCCCATGCCGGGGCGGGCGTGATGCCCCGGAGGACGCACCGGGCAGAAGGCATTGGCCGCGCTGCCCTCCATGACCAGGTCCACCGCGTTTATAAGACCTCCTGCAGCGGCAAGGGCCGCATCCCAGGAACCATTGCTTATACCGGTATCAGGATACCCCAGAGAGTGGCGTCCGGCGGCTACGCTGTCGCGCACCAGATCCACGTAGCCGGCTTCATGATTGCTCAGCAGGTCCTCTTCCCGGGCCGGCTCAGGGCTTTGCCATGCCAGCTGCGAACCCTGATCCCCGTTCTGCAGGGCGGAAACAATGGCATCCAGCCTGGCCGGACTCTCGGGATGGCCGCTGCCGGCCAGGTGGGTCTTGCATATCTGATCATACATAATGAAGGTTTTAGTCATCTGCCTTCTCCTTTTGGTCTTACGCTCATCCTCAATACCCCAACCTAAATTCTTAATGCGCGCCATGCCCGCAACCCAAGCGAAAAAAATTGCCCCTGGCCACTTAAGTGTCTGTGCTTACGCTTATCATCGGTGTCGGAATCGGTATCGGGATCGGCTTCCGGCTCGGAGAGCCTACAGCTCGGAGAGGGTCGAAGTCAGAATCAAATCCGGTAGACACAGTCATGTAAAAAACTGCCCAATATTTTCGATACCGATTCCGATACCGACACCGACACCGACAAAGACAATAGCATAAGCAAAAAGCGGAATAATTCAAGTGCCATAGAACAAACCTTTCTTGTTTTTTATGGCAAGGTTTCAGTAGTAAGCCACTAAATTCTTAATCTATAAAAGAAAACAAAGCCTCATCTCCGGGATCGAGCCCCAGCAGCCGGGCAGCGCTGTATTCCCTGGCCGCGATCTCAAGTCTGCCCTGGCTTCCGGTGACCAGGCCCAGACAGCCTTCGGGGATGGCGGCGTAGTATGAAACCAGAACCATTTCATAACCGCCGATGCGCATTCGTGCCCCCTGCAGCCTGCCCGCCCAGGGGTCTATGTCCAGGTTGAGCACCAGGTTGCCGTAGTGGTCCCGGTGCAGTACCATGCATTTCACCCCGGTACTGCACACTGCCGGCACAGGCAGATAAAGTCTGACCAGCTCCTGGGGATCAAAAGGCTCAAAATCCGCGGGAACCCTTTGCTCACGAGCCAGCTCCGCCCCCAGGGGTGCAAATATATCCCGGCCGTGAAATGTGGTGGATGAAGGAGGATTGCCCAGAAACCTTCTGCACGTCTTCAAAAGCCCCGCATCCAGAGCCTGGGACAGAAGACCGTTGTCCGGAGCCAATATCCAGCAGGCCCGGGTTTCGGCCAGGACTATGCCCCGATCCGATCCCACCCCCGGGTCGACAACCGCGATGAAAACCGTGCCTGCTGGGAAAAAATCCAGGGAGGAAGCCAGCAGAAAACCGGCCTGGTGAATATTAAAGGCCTGCACACCATGGGTCAGATCCACGATGGCCGCCTGGGGGCAATGCCTGTATATAACCCCCTTCATCTGTCCTGCATAAGGGTCATCCAGGCCAAAATCCGTTAGCAGAACAATCAAAGACATGGCCTCCTCCTTGAAGAATTATCAGTTCATCATGAGCAGCCTGGCACCAGCATGGATGATAAATCCCGCCTCATGCCCCGTGAGAAAATGGTTGTTGCTTCATGATAGCATCTATCAGAAAAAATCCGCCTTGACCATGCCTTGCACCTGCTTTATGAAAGTAATTTTCACCAATTTGAGGAAAATGATGCAATTTCATTCCATAGATCTTTCCCTGCAGGAAAAATACAACCGCTTGTTCGCCGAAACCCGGCAGCCAGTGTCAGACTACAGTTTTACCAATGTCTGGGGCTGGTCCCAGGAATACTGTCTGGAAATCGCCTTTGACCATGGACTGGCCTGGATCAGACAGGAAAAGCCCGAACAGGGATACTGGGCGCCGGTGGGAAACTGGAATGTAGACTGGGCTGAAGCACTGGGCAGCTTTCCCAGACCGGCTGAATTTATCCGGGTTCCTGAAAAGCTGGCCGGCATCTGGAAGCAGAGCATGCCCGGTATCAAAGTGTATGAAGCCCGGGAACACTGGGACTACCTGTATTCAGTACCGGAACTCATGGCTCTCAAGGGCAACAAGTGGCACAAGAAAAAGAACCTGTACAACCAGTTCGTCAAATACAACGACTACTCTTATGTTGACCTGGACCGCCGGCATATAGAATATGCACTGGGTTTGCAGACAGAATGGTGCCTGTGGAAAGAATGCGAAGATTCCCAGACTCTGGAAGCTGAAAATCAGGTAGTGGTCCGGGTTTTCAACGCCTGGGAGGATCTCCAGGGGCTTTTCGGGGCCGGAATTATGGTAAACGGTGATATGGCCGCCTTCACTGTGGCCGAAGCCCTGCCGGATCATACCCTGCTCATACACTTTGAAAAAGGATGTCCCAAGTACAAGGGGGTTTATCAGGCCATGAACAGTCTTTTTCTGCAAAACTCCGCCCCTGACTTTGAGGTGGTCAACCGGGAGCAGGACATGGGTGATCCTGGCCTTAAGAAAGCCAAAGAGTCCTATCACCCCATCGGTTTTCTAAAGAAATACACCGTGGTTATAGAATAGAAACAGCAGCTGTCAGACAGTTATCATGAAGACCTGAAAAGCATCCAGTAAAAAACCTCACATCTCCTCCCAGTACCTGCATCCCTTTACCGGGCAGGCCAGGTGCTGTCCACGGGTCTTGGTATTCTTCTGCACCAGGACCTTTGACCCGCACTCCGGGCACTCTTTGGCCACAGGCGGATTCCAGAGCGCATAGTCACACTCTGGATACCTGTTGCATCCGTAAAATATCTTGCTTCTGCGGCTGCTCTTTTCCACGAGTTCCCCGGTACAGCCGTCCTGAGGACAGGCAATACCAGTGGAAAAAGGAGCGCTGTGCTTGCACTTGGGATAGTTGTCGCATGCTATAAAGCGGCTTCCGGTACGGGCTTTCTTGATGACCAGATCTCCGCCGCAGTCCGGGCAAGTCCCCACCTTTTCGCGCTCCACCGTCTCGTTTTCCACCTGCTGCACGCTGCCCTTGTCATCCCGGGTGAAATTGCTGGTGTTCTTGCATTCCGGGTAGTTGGAACAGGCCAGAAAAGCCCCGTTTCGCCCGAAACGGATAAGCATGGTCCCCCCGCACTTGTCGCACTTGATGTCTGTCTCCTTGCCTCCTTTGACCGAGGCCATGGCCTTCTGGGCCTTTTCCAGGGTGGGGTAGAACTCTGAGGTAAAACTTCGCATCACTTCCACCCAGTCCTTTTCACCCAGAGCGATTGTATCCAGATCCTGCTCCAGCTGGGCGGTAAAACCTGCATCCAGCAAGGACGGAAAATGCTCCACCAAAAGATCGCACACCTCGGAGCCAAGCTCTGTGGGCCGAAAGTTCTTATCTTCCAGGGTCACATATTCCCTGTCCAGGAGAGTGGAAATAATGGCCGCGTACGTGGACGGCCTGCCTATACCCAGTTCTTCCAGCCTGCGCACCAGGGAGGCTTCGCTGTATCTGGCCGGGGGCTGGGTGAACTTCTGCTCCTTGGACAGGTTTTCCAGATTCAGCTCTTCATCCTTGGCCAGCTTCGGCAGGAGGCTGTCCTCCTGGGTTCCCCCGGGGGTGTAAATGCTCAGAAAACCCGGGAATATAATGCGCTCTCCCTTGGCCCGCCACAGAGTGTTCGCTGCCTTGACGGTCACCACCGTATCCCAGAACCTGGCCGCGGCCATCTGGGAGGCCATGAACCTGGACCAGATGAGATTGTAGAGTACGTAGTCATCCCTGGACAGGTATGGCTTGATCTCTTCCGGGGTGATGGAAGGATCCACCGGCCTGATGGCTTCGTGGGCGTCCTGGGCTGAGCCCTTGGATTTGAAGAACCTGGTCTTTTTGGGATAATATTCCTTGCCCAGGTTGTTTATGATCCAGGACCTGGCCTCCTGCTGGGCCTCCTTGGCCACCCGCACCGAATCGGTACGCATGTAGGTTATAAGGGCGGTTGTTCCCTTGTCTCCCAGTTCCAGGCCTTCATACAGACGCTGGGCCACACTCATGGTCCGCTTGGCGGTGAATCCCAGGCGGTTGCTGGCTTCCTGCTGCAGGGTGGAGGTGATAAACGGCGGCTTGGGATCCCTGGATCTCTCCTTTTCCTCGACCGACTGAACAGTAAACGAAGCCCCCCTGACCTTTTCCTCCAGGGCCAGGGCCTCTTTTTCCGAAGGCACATGGGCCTTTTTACCGGCAATCTTCCACAGTCCCGTCTCAAAACTTTCCCGGGCCTGTGTCTGCAACATGGCCTTGAACACCCAGTATTCTTCCGGCACAAAGGCCTGTCGCTCACGCTCGCGCTCCACTATCATGCGCAGGGCCACGGACTGCACCCGGCCGGCGGAAAGGCCGCGCTTGACCTTTTTCCAGAGAAGAGGCGATATCTTGTAGCCCACCAGCCTGTCCAGGACCCGCCTGGCCTGCTGGGAATCGAAAAGGCTCCGGTTCAGCCCTCTTGGATTCTGCAGGGCCTCCTGTACCGCCCTGGAAGTGATCTCGTTGAACTGGATACGATGGATATTGGAATTCTTGGGCCTGATTTCCTCGGCAATATGCCAGGCTATGGCTTCACCTTCCCGGTCCGGGTCCGGGGCCAGGAAAACCCGGCCGGATTTGGCAGCGCTCTGCTTGAGCTTGTTGACCACCTTTTTCTTGCCGTAAATTATTTCATATTCAGGCTGAAACCCGTTTTCTTCATCCACACCCAGCGTTTTCTTGGGCAGATCCCGGATATGACCCACTGAGGCCTCAACCATGTAGTCCCTGCCCAGAAACTTGCTGATGGTCTTTACCTTGGCCGGTGATTCGACGATAATCAGATCTTTGCTCATAATGTGGGTGCCTATAAGCATAGCATTTTTCTTTGGCAAGGAAAAATTGACCCGATGCAGTTCCCCTTGTCAGAAAGAACTTTTTACTATAAGGCCTTTGGCCTTTGACGGCCTGTGCCTTCAACCCTGTTTCTTGAAGAATTAAGGATCAGGGAATTGAGGGATCAAGGAATCAAGAGGGAAAAATGCACAACCCTTCAGCATTTTGGGCTTGCTGCAGGATATTTGCCCACGAACCAACTCGAATTGGCTCGAATAAAGCAACTTTCTAATGCCGTGACCTGCCCCGTGATTTTTTTCATTTCACCGGGGTCATAGGCATTAAGATTGGTGAAGATTCGTGGAGATTAGTGGAAAAAGCCGTCTTATTTAATGAAGGCTTGACACACATGCTTTATGACAGTCCCGAATCCCTGAACCTTTATCCTTTAATGAATCCCTCAATTCCATAATCCCATAATCAATAAAGGTGAAGATATGAAAACCGCCATTATCGGCTTCAGCGGCAGCGGAAAGACAGAAATTTTCAGGGCCCTGGCCGGTCCCGGCACCCCGGGCAACCGGGTTATGGTAAAGGTCCCTGAACCGCGCCTTGAGCCTCTTTGCGACCTTTTTAAACCCAAAAAAATCACCCATACGGAAATCGAATTTCTGGACCTGCCCGGGGGAGGCTCAAGCTTTCTGGGCAACAAGATTTTAAGCGACATCCGGGGGTTCGAATGTCTGCTGGCTGTTGTGGACGCCTTCACAGGCACCCAGGACCCGGAGGCCCAGCAGAACGCCATCGAGGCCGAGCTGATTATCTCGGACATGGCGGTAATTGAAAAAAAACTGGAAAGAATGCAGGAAGACAAGAGAAAGGCCAGACATCTCCATGACCAGAACCAGGAAGAACTTTTGATAAAAGCCCTGCAGATCCTGGAGCAGGACAGGCCTCTGAGGGAATACCCCGATCTTGCTTCCCGGGATGATTTGCGTGGCTTTGCCTTTCTTTCGGCCAAACCCGTACTTTATGCCTGGAACGTGGCCGAGGACAGCCTGAGCGGCTTTAAGATCCCGCCCGAAAGCACCGGCATGGGGCATATCGCTTTTTCCGCCAGGCTGGAACGGGAAATGTCCGAACTCGAGGATAAGCAGGAGCTTCTGGAATTCATGCAGGAACTGGGCATTGAGGGCTCTGTCCTGGACAGGGTCATTGGCCGGACTTACGATCTTCTGGGGCTTATAACCTTTCTCACAGCCGGGGAAAAAGAGGTCCGATCCTGGCCGCTTAAACGGGGAAAAAACGCCTGGGAAGCCGCAGGCGTAATCCACTCCGATATTCAGAAAGGCTTTATCCGGGCCGAAGTACTGGGCTGGGAGGACTTTGTGGCCTGCAAGACTTTTAAAAAGGCCAAAGAACAAGGTGTGCTGCGCCTTGAAGGCAAGGAATACATCGTTCGCGACGGGGACATCATAACCTTCAGGTTCAATGTTTAAGCTATGAACAACATCGCGGTCATACTCTGCCGCCCCAAGTACCCGGAAAACGTCGGCTCCGTGGCCCGGGCCTGCATCAACATGGGCTGCTCCAGGCTGATCATCGCGGGAGCCCAGGGCTTCGACCCGGAACGGGCCGCTCCCCTGGCCACCTCCAGAGGGGCGGAACTGCTGCGCTCAATCGAACACTACCCTGACCTGGAACAGGCTCTGAAGAACTTTCACCAGGTCTTTGCCACTTCCGCCCGGGTGGGCGGCTGGCGTAAAGGGATTTTCCTTCCCTGGCAGGCGGCCCGGGAAATCATGCGCCCGGAAACCATGGACCGGGACACCGCCCTGGTTTTCGGCCCCGAGGACAAAGGCCTGGCCAACCATGAGATAGAACTCTGCCCGCGCATCATTTCCATCCCCACCACCAGCCAGGCCTGGTCCCTCAACCTCTCCCAGGCGGTGCTTCTGGTCCTGTACGAGTGCTTCAAGCATGTACCGACAGCAAAGACCCGCCATATCCCCTCCTGGGACTCGCCCCCGGCCACCCAGGAGCAGATGCAGCTTTTGCACCAGAACATCCAGGAGACCCTGCTGCTCATAGATTTTCTGCAGCCTGACAACCCGGACTACTTCATGCTGCCCCTGAAAAGATTTCTGGCCAAAACAGGCATCAGGCAGCACGAGTTCAATCTTCTCATGGGAATATGCAGGCAGATCAAGTGGATGGCCGGCCGGCCCGGCTGATCCCGTCCAGGGTCTGCTTACAAGCTCTTTTCCGGTTATCTCGGGCAGGTTAATAAAACTGGTGAGTATATCTATGCATCAAGCCGGGATATTCGGGGCAGGGTTTCTTGAAGCAGGGTCACCAGATCCCTGTTTATCTTGTGAGCCTGTTCCAGAATTTCCTCGTGAGAGGTCTCGGCCATGCAGTCGGGAAGATTCTTGTTGGTCAGGCATGAAAACCCCAATACCCGCATCCCCAGGTGCCTGGCGGCTGCAGCCTCCAGGGTGGTGGACATGCCGATGGAGTCAGCACCAAGCTTTCTGAAAGCCTTGGTTTCTGCCGGAGTCTCCAGGGAAGGCCCCTTGATGCCCATGTACACACCTTTCTCCAGAGAAATTTTCGCATCCAGCGCCGCCCCGGAAGCCAGCCTGCGAAGCTCCGGGCAATACACACTGCTCATATCCGGAAACCTTGGACCCCATTCATGTACATTTTCGCCCACCAGGGGATTTTCCCCGGTCATGTTGATGTGATCCGTGACAAGCATTATACTGCCCGTGGAGAAAAGAGGGTTCAGAGCCCCGGCCGCATTGGTCAGAACTGCCGTCTTTGCCCCCCAAAGCCCTATAACGCGAAGGTTGCGCACCACTTCCCCGGGAGTTCTGCCTTCGTACAGATGGACCCGGCCGCTCATAACCGCAAGGGCCAGCCCCTGATAACGGCACAGAAAAAGAGTGCCCTCATGCCCTGCAATTGTGGAATTTACAAAACCAGGAACAACCCCGTAATCAAGGCTGGCAAAGGGCTTGAATTCCCGGGCCTGATCTCCCAGGCCGCTTCCAAGCACCACCAGGGCATCCGGGCGAAAATCCGGGAATTGATTTTCCAGATAGCCAAGGGCTTCATAAACCTTGTTTTTTTCTGCTATCATGTTATGTTATCTCCTGTTCGGGCTTAATCCCTGATGAAAAACGCAGGAATAATCACTGCGCTTTTAGTTAGTTTTCATCCGGAAATAAAGAATTTCCGGTTGGAGACCAGTTAAGTTTCCGTCCGGTAAAGTCTTTATTTCCGGATAAAAACCAGCAAAAATGCCCCAGAACCTCCTCGGAACACTGTACAGATCCGAAACCAGGCCGATAATCAAGCAATGATAGGGATACTTTATGAATTTTGCAACTTTTTTTGACGTAATTGCAGGATTCTCTTCACTTTGAGCCTGAACCCATGGGTTTGCTTTGTAACTGTCCCCGGGGTGAGGACAGCCTTTGTCCACCGATAGCCGCCACCAGCATCACCTTGCCGGTTTAGAAAATACTTTTCTACCCGGAGAAGATTGCACTTGAGCCCGAAGGCAAAAAATTGTTGCAGGACATGAAAGATATATTTAATCAATATCCCGAACAGCGCGTCAATAATTGAAGGACATACCTACAGCATTTCTGTAAGAAAAGATGCCGGGTTTCAGGGCAAACGGGCCATAACCAGTCGGATTCAGGGGGAATAGCTTGAGTCAATGTTTCTCAGGCCCAAGGATTCCAAGCTGACTTGCGGGGTTTCATGGCCTCGGCCTGCGCCAGAAGGCCGAAGTATACAAGCTGATACTGAAACCGCAGAAAAAATGGATAGCCGCCGAAGAGAAAAAAGGGCCGAAGAGAAAGATGAAAAAACATAAAGTGCTTATTGCCAACCGCGGGGAAATCGCCATCCGCATCCTCAGGGCCTGTATGGATCTGGGCCATGACTTTGTCTGCGTCTACACCAGGGAGGACGCACAGTCGGAACACTGCACAGAGGCTTTAAAGCACGGCGGAGAGAATTCCCTTTACCGTATAAGTTCATATCAGGATCCCAACGAGATATTCACCGTTGCTGATCAGAGCCAGGCCACGGCAATACACCCGGGGTACGGTTTTTTTGCCGAGGATTTCCGTTTTGCCCGCCGGGTGGTCCAGAGAACCAGAAAGCTGGAATTCATCGGGCCTTCCTGGAAAATAATCCAGGACCTGGGGGACAAGATCAACACCAAGCGGCTGGCCAGACAAATGGACGTGCCCACCATTCCCGGCTCTGACCGCCCCATTTTCGACGACCTGGAAGCAGAGGAAATAGCCCGCTCTCTATTCAATTTCCAGAAAGAACAAGGCATTGAACAGCCTGTCATCCTGGTTAAGGCCTCGGCCGGAGGCGGCGGCATGGGCATCGAGGAGGTCAATGATCCCGACCGCTTTCGCAATGTGCTGAGAAAAGTCAAAAACTACGCACGGCGCCAGTTCCGGAATGAAGGTGTACTCATCGAACAAAGACTTTTTGATTTCAATCACCTGGAAGTGCAGGTACTGGCGGACAGCCACGGAAACGTGGTGCATTTCGGAACCCGCAACTGTACCGTGCAGAGTACAGGCCGGCAGAAAAGAATCGAGGTGGCTCCGGGATTCGATCCCGGAGCCATAAATTATGCCTTTGACGCAGGGCGGGTGCTGGACGACATTATCGATTACTCCGTGCGCATGGCCCGGAATGTAGGCTACAACAGCATCGGCACCTGGGAATGGATAGTCAGTCCCACCGGGAAACCTTTTCTCATGGAGGTAAATACACGAATCCAGGTGGAAAACGGGGTCTCGGCCATTATATCCCGTATCGAGGATATGGAAGTGGATCTCATCCGGGAGCAGATCCGCATCGGTCTGGGCGAAAAGATGGACTTCGATCAAAACAGTATAAGGTTTGAGGGCGTGGGCATAGAGTACCGCATCCTGGCCGAAGACCCGGACAATGCATTCACCCCCTGGGTGGGCAGGATAGAAAAATTTTCCTGGCCCGAACATCCCTGGCTCAGGATGCACACGCACATTCCCCGGGACCGGGCTTACGACATACCCACGGAGTTCGACCCCAACCTGGCCCTGGGCATTGTCTGGGGCAAAAACCTCAAAGAGGCCAAAAAGCGGGGAACCACCTTTTTGAACCAGCTGACCCTGGAAGGCAGAAACAACATGGGCGAACCACTCAAGTCCAATATCGACTACCTTAAAGAGAAAACAGATATGCTGCTGGTTTTTTGAGCATAAACAACCTGATAAATTCACCAGTAAACTCGACAGTCAAATTTTTTATTATATACAACCCCGAAGGGGACAAGTCCCCTGCCCTTTTTCAACTTTGGGCTTTGAACCTGCAGCTTTGAGCTTTAAGCTTTCAACTTTTAACTTTTAAGCTACAAATTATGACAGATATAGAAAAACAGATCCAGGACTTAAAAGAACGCCTGCAATACATCGGGGACATATTCGGCAACAGGGAGAACGCCAATATCACCCTGCTGCAATCCAAGCTGCAGGATTTTATCCAGAGCCTGCCATCGCTGGGACCGGGGCAGATAAAGCGCCAGCTGAACTCCCTCAACGACCTCTTCAGTTTTCTGGAGAACAAGCTGGAAAAAGAGCTCACCCCCATGGACAGGGTACGCATTGTGCGCCATCCTCAGAGAGTCTGCCTCAAGGACATCCTGGAAAACGTCTATGACAACTATACCGAGATCGGGGGACAGGGCGAGTACAGCATCGACCCCTCCATGATCATCGCCCGGGCCTACATAACCCGCAATGTGGGCAAAAAGACATACAAACAGCCGGTTATGGTCATCGGCCAGGAAAAAGGGCACGGCGAGGATTTCAGAAACGGGGGATCGGTCAAACCCTGGGGCAATGCCAAGGCCCTGGAATATATGAAAGTAGCCGAACGCGAAAACATACCTATCCATACCTACATATTCACTCCAGGATCATACCCTATAGAAGACTACCCCGGCGCAGCACAGCAGATAGCCAGAAATATTTACGCCATGGCCGGGATCAGGGTCCCTGTGGTGGCGGTGCTTTCCGAGGGAGGCTCCGGGGGAGCTGAGGCCATCGGCCTGGCCGACACCAGGATTATGCTCTCTCACGGCTACTACTCGGTCATATCTCCGGAAGGAGCCGCCGCCATTGAAGGACGCTCCAGTTCCACCCGCAAGGCCTCGGCTCAGCTTATAGAGAGTTGTGCCAGGCAGCTTAGAATCACTGCCAAAGACAACCTGGACATGGGTTATGTAGACCGCATATTACAGGAACCGCCTCTGGGCGCCCGGCCGGATCATTTCGATTTTTTCCGCAAACTGCGCAGGGAAGTCATCCTGGCCACCGATGAAATCGTCCTTTCCATCCGCGGGGTCAAGCTCTTCAGAGCCATTGCACTTCGAAAGCTCAACAACCCGAATATCTATGTCCGCTGGAGCCTGTCCTCCAAGTCCAAGGAGCGCCTGATATGGAGACGATACCAGAAATACCGGGGCCTTTGCTCCTGGGCATACCAGGACACGGCCACCAGCTTCCAGAAGTGTAAAAGCGCTGTCCTGGAAACCGGATGGTCGGTCTATTCCTTTTTGCGCTACGAATTCTTCGGCCGGCATCAAAGAGCCATCACCCACCTGGCTGAAGATGTTCAGGGGGAAGTACACGCCCTTATGGACAGGGTCACGCACCGCTTCTCCAGCCTGTTCAAGAAGCTGCCGGGGGTCAGAAAAGAAAGGGGAGACGCCTGCCAGTTGACCACCCTTTCCACCTGGGAAGCTGGAATGTCCTGGAACGAACACTGCAGGTACGTAAGCCCCCAGGCCAACCAGGACAAGACCCTGACCTGCCCCAACAGTCAGAAGTCCAATTGCCTGGACCTGTGGGCACCGGACCTGTTCGGGGACTTTGCAGGAGTCTGCAGCCATTGCGGCCACCATTTCCCCATGGAATATGAATGGTACCTGTTTAATGTTTTCGATTCCCGCTCCATTCGCGAATTCAATGCCCCCATAGAGGCCTCCAGTCCCCTGGAATTCGAGGGGCTCACCCATAAGCTGGACAAAGCCAAAAAACAGACCGGGCACAAGAGTGCCTGCATGACTTTTGAGGCCAGCATCAAGGGCATCCAGGTGGTTGTTGCCATGCTCCTGGCCAGATTCAGGGGCGGAAGCGTAGGTGCCGCAGAGGGGGAGAAATTCATCAGGGCCGCAGAGCAGGCCAGGCGCAAACACATGCCCTTCCTGGCGTATGTGCACGGAACAGCCGGCATCCGGATCCAGGAGGGCACCAACGGTCTTCTGCAGATGCCCAGGTGCACACTGGCCGTACGCAGGTACCTGGAATCCGGGGGACTTTACCTGGTGGTCTACGATACCAATTCCTACGCCGGACCTGTGGCCAGTTTCCTGGGATGCTCCCCTTACCAGTTCGCAATCCGCTCCGCCAACATCGGTTTTGCCGGCCCCGGAGTCATCAGGGAAACCACCGGCCTGGATATCCCCCCCAACTACCACAAGTCCTTTCAGGCTCTGTCCAGGGGACACATACAGGGCATCTGGGACCGCCGTGAAATCAGAAACAATCTGCACCATGCCCTGATGACCATGGGAGGGGAATTTTTGTATTACAGGTAATAATCAATATTGACATTACTTCTGTCAAGAAAGGAGCCGCCCCTTGATAGACACCGCATCCCTTCTAAATGAAATAAAACAGGCCCCATACAAGGAAATCACAATCAGTGCGCCGCATTCCGGGCGCATCGAATTCGCTGTCAACCAGACAGGCATCAAAGTCAAAGGGGCCTCCGGGACATGGCTGGAGCGCCCGGGCACCCTGCTGGCCAGGCTGGTGCGTGAAGGAAATCCCAAGCCTATCTATGCCCCGGAAAAAGGCGAGGTTGTAGAATTTCACGACGTAACCGACCGGGAATTTGTCCAGGCCGGAACCCCGCTTATGAAGCTTAGACATTTTCTAACCAAACAAGAAGTGATAGACATTATCCTTAAAAAAGCCCTTCATCTTTTCAATGCCCCGGAAAAAGGACGCTACTACTTTGTTGCCGAGATTGATGCCAAGATAAAATCACAGGGCCTTCGCTCCGTCAGCGTCAAGGAAGGCGACGAAGTGCTTATCCTTTCCAGGATGAAGCGGGAGACCACCATTACTTATCAGGGACCGCAGGGCATAATCTACACGGCTTACTTCAACTCCAATGAAAGCGTGGAAATGGGAGCGCCGCTTTTTGGAGTCTGCCCCGAAAACCAGGTAAAGGAAATAGAGGCTGTCATTGACAAAATTCAAAGCGGATGGGAAGAGCAGGAATAGGTTTAGATTCCTGATGACTGCCAAAATAAAAGCAGAGACCAGTCACTGAATATTTGCTGAATTGTAACTGTTCAGCACATTTTGTGCGTACTTTTTTTCTGGCAATCGGTGTCGGGGTCGGTATCGGGATCGGAATCGATAGAAAACCGGAAACCAAAATTGCGTGGGACTTTCCCCAATAGCTTCGATACCGATCCCGATACCGGTACCGACCCCGACAAAACCAATTATCATGGTGAACAGTTACGCTGAATTTTTAACTTTAAAGTCAACCGGAGTATGTATCATGGGAGAGATAATCCAGATCCGGGTCATGGCCCAGACATTTGATCCCGAGGAAGCGAAAAAGCGCTGGGGCGACCTGGCAGCAGCAGCCTTTGACATGGACAACCTGCAGATCAAGGCTGAAAAGGACTTTCATATCAAGCTGGTGGACGCTCTGGTGGACCGCAATAAACTGGGCCAGCTGTCTCCAAAGCTCAAAAAGGCGATCGAAGAGGATCTGCAAACCGCAGGGGAACTGCGCAACAGGCTCCTGAAAAGCCTGAGCGACTGGGACCCCAGGGCCGCGGACAAGGCAGCCTACGAACTCGAGGATGTCCTGGATCGAATGCAGCAAAACGTGGTGCACTGACTGAATTCATAGAACACGGAACCTCAAGGAGGATATATGGCAGGGTCAATGAACAAAGCTATCATAGTGGGCAGGCTGGGTCAGGATCCAAAACTCGCCTATACGGCCAACGGTCAGCCGGTGGTCAACATGAGTATGGCCACGGACGAATCCTACACCGACCGGGACGGAAACAGGGTGGACAAGGCCGAATGGCACCGGGTGGTGGTCTTCAACAAGCCGGCCGAATTCTGCGCCAACTATCTGCGCAAAGGCAGTCTGGTACTGGTGGAGGGCAAACTGCAGACCAGGAAATGGCAGGATTCCCAGACCCAGCAGGACCGCTACACCACCGAGATCGTAGCCATGAGAGTTCAGGGGCTGGACTCCAGGGGGCAAAGCCAGGGAGGGGAATCTTATGTAGCTGCCCCTGAAGAGGGCAGGTCTCAGTCCCAGTCCAGGGAAAACCAGGAAAAAATGGGACCCGCCTTTCCTTCCGAGGCCGGCGGGATGGATGAAGCGCCGTTCTAGTTTCCACCATCTATTAAAAACGTAAACTTTATAAATTAAGCCTGTGATTTCACAGGCTTTTAACTGCATCTTGCAAAAAACCGGGATAAAGAGCATGGACGATAAAGCTTTTCAACAGGAGATCCAGGACAGGGTCCGAAAGACCATCGCACCCGTCTTCTCCAGATACGGCATGGATGTAACCTGGCTTGACTCCACCATGAAATGGAAACCCCTGGTCCTGGTGATCGGAGGTTATTCCTCGGGAAAGTCCACCCTGATCAACGAACTTCTGGACTCTGACATACAGCGCACCGGCCAGGCCCCAACTGACGATTCCTTCACCGTAATCACCAGTGACGGGGTGGATGTGTCCGGAGAAACCCCGGGCTCCACCCTGGTAAACGACCCCAAATACCCTTTCGCCGGGCTCAAGGCGTACGGGGAAAACCTCATTTCCCATCTCTGCCTGAAAAACGTCCCCTCTCCCCTGCTGGAAAACACGGCCATCATAGACACACCGGGAATGATCGACTCCACAGCGGAAAGAGACCGGGGCTACAACTACCTGGAGGTCATTGGAGAGCTGGCTGCCATGGCGGATATGATAGTGCTCATGTTTGATCCGCATAAAGCGGGCACCATCAAGGAAAACTTCAGCACCATCAGAAACGTTCTCCCCGGAAAGGCGGGCGAGGATAGAGTGGTCTATGTCCTGAGCAGGATCGATGAGTGCGACAACCTGAGCGACCTCATCCGCTCCTACGGCACCCTCTGCTGGAACATATCCCAGATGACCGGCAGGAAGGATATGCCGCACATCTTTCTTACCTACTCCCCCAAGGAAGCCAGGCTGGATCAGTCCAACCAGGAATGGCCCCAGGAACGTCAGGAACTCAAAGAAAAAATCGGCAGCGCCCAGACCATGCGCATCAACCATATTCTGGAAAACATAGACCGCAAAACCGGGGAACTCGAACTCGTATGCGAAGCCCTTTACCGTTTTTCCGGCAGGGTCCGGCAGCTCCTCTCCGGCACCTTCAAATGGACCCTGGCTGCAGCCCTGGCCGTTTTTGTCCTTGGCTTCGTACTCCTGCAGGGCCACCAGCCTCTGCAGGACCAGGGCCTTTTTTCCGGGATAACCCAGACCTCCCTGCTTTCAATGGAAACAATCGTCCCCGCTGCCGCCGCCCTGCTGACTTTTGTCCTTGGCTGGATTATTTTTGCCAGGGTCCGCTTTTCAAAGCTTCTGCAGAAGACCCTGCGAAATCCGGACAACCTGGTCCGCCTGGACAGCGACTACCGCAAAAGCCTCTGGGCGAAGGTCAAAAACCACGTACTGAACCAGATCAGACAGCGCACCGTCAGGCAGCACCTGTTTCAATCCGGGGCAAGCCTGGAGCGGGTCCGCACCTTCATCCACAGGGATCTCAAGGAATATTACTCCAAGATCGGCCAGCCCCGGCAGGGTTAGCTGCCGCCGGCCCAAGCTGTACTTGGACGTTCTTTGCGGACATAATTCTTTTACGGCGCATAAAGACATTTTTCTTGACAAGCGGGTTTACTTTTGTAAACTTTCTCTGAAGAGGTGGTTATGCAGTTCGAGGATTTTTTTCACCGCGTGGCCAGGGCCACGGAAATAAACACCCAGAGACAGCTGGCCGATATCCTGGGCGTGGGGGCGGCCGCCATCACCCTGGCCAAAAAAAGGGGAGTGCCCGCATCCTGGAGCCTGAAAATCGCCTCCGTGTTCGGCATAAATCCCAACTGGATCCAGACCGGGCAGGGCCCGGTCTATCAGGCCGGCCGGGAAGGCACCTTTTTCGTGCCCAGGGTTTCGGCCAGAGCCTGCGCCGGGGGCGGATCCCTGGATGTACGGGACAATATTGTGGACGAGGTCCCCTTTGCCACGGACTGGTTGAGAAAAAAGGGACATCCGGAAAACATGGTCCTCATGGAGATCATGGGAGACAGCATGTCCCCGGAACTGGAAGAGGGAGACCACATTCTGGTGGATCTGGGTCAGAAAAGGATCACCGGCCGGGTGCCCTTGGTGCTCGGTCTGGAGGAAGGTATGCAGGTGAAAAGAGTGGAATCCGCTCCGGGAGTAGTAATTCTTCTGAGCACCAACCCCAGGTATCCATCCATTACCCTGCGCGGCGATGAAGTGGACTCTCTGAGAATCATCGGGCGCGTACTGTGGAGCAGCCGTGAGTACTCTTGAAACCTGAACCCGGAAAACATCTTTTACCGCCTGCTCCCCAAGGTTCAGGGCTGAAGATATTTTTTTGTCTCTTTTGTTTACAAAAGTAAACCAATTCCACGACAAGGAGGAAAGCCATGCAGGAGAGATTCTGTGCTTGCGGACACAAGGTTTATGTGGCTTACGTCTTCACCAGGCGGGGCATCTATCACCTGTTCAGACCCACGGCCAGGATGCATGAACTCATGCGTTGCCCGTCCTGCGGAAAGCGCATAAACATAGATGAACTGTGCTGACTTGCCTGAGGGGCGCCCTTATGAGTAAAAGCAGGTGCATCATGTCCCCCAGGCCGGAAAGCCCCGAGGTACTGCTGCCTGAAGTATCAGCCCTGGTCCCGGCCGGGTTTCCCTCTCCGGCCGACGACTATCTGGACAGAACCCTGGATCTCAATGAGTACCTGATACACAACCAGGCCGCATCCTTTTTCATCCGGGTGGCCGGGGAGTCCATGCAGGGAGCCGGGATACTTTCCGGGGACATCCTCCTGGTGGACAGATCCGTGGAGCCGGCTCAAAACAAGATCGTTGTGGCCGTTGTGGACGATGAGATGGTGGTCAAGAGACTTCGCTACAGGCAGGGACGCGGCGTCCTGGTCTCGGAAAACCCCGAGTTCAGGCCCATCGAACTAAGCGATGCCATGGAGGCCGGCATCTGGGGCGTGGTCACCGCAGTGATCAGAAAACTGGAATAACTGGTCCCCGGACTGCACAGGAGATCGTGCATGCCCAATAGCTTTGCCCTCGTGGACTGCAACAACTTCTACGTCTCCTGCGAGCGGGTCTTTGACCCATCCCTGCAGGGCGCGCCTGTAGTGGTGCTGTCCAACAACGACGGCTGCGTCATAGCCCGCTCCAACGAGGCCAAGGCCCTGGGCATCAGGATGGGGGCCCCTGCTTTTGAGCACAGGGAAATATTTGAAAAGCACGGGGTCAAAGTCTTCTCCTCCAACTACTCCCTTTACGGAGACATGTCCGGCCGGGTCATGAGCAGCCTGAACCGGCTGGTCCCGGAAATGGAGGTCTACTCCATAGACGAGGCCTTTCTGATCCTGAACAGCCTCCCCAAAAACCCCGGGGGCTTCGCCCGGGATATCCGGGAAAAAATACTCAAGTGGGTGGGCATGCCCGTATCCATAGGCATCGGCCCCACCAAGACCCTGGCCAAGATAGCCAACCGCTTCGCCAAGAAAAACCCGGAGCACCAGGGGGTTCTGGACCTTGGTGCCCCCGGGATGCGGAGTACCTGCCTGGAGCAGACTGACGTGGAGGATATATGGGGTATAGGCAGAAGGTATGCCCTGCTTCTTAAAAGCTACAACGTCAGAAACGCCCTGCAGTTTTCCCGGCAGTCCAGGGACTGGATACAATCCAGGATGACCGTGGAGGGGGTGCATATCCTGCTGGAACTGCAGGGCATACCCTGTCATTTCCTGGAAAAGACCCCCCGCCCCAACAAGACCATAATCAGCTCCAGGTCCTTCGGGCGCTGCATAAAAAACCTGCCGGAACTGCAGACCGCCCTGGCCTGCTACGTGACCCGGGCCGCGCAGAAACTGCGCCGCCAGGGATCAGTCTGCTCCGGGGTAACGGTCTTTGTGCATACCAACAGATTCAGACAGGACCTCCCGCAACACTCCCCCTCCGGGGCAGCCAATGTCATGTACCCCACCGATCACACCCCGACACTTATCAGGCATGCCCTGAAAGTCCTTGAGAGCATATACAAGCCGGGCTACAGCTACAAGAAAGCCGGGGTAATGCTCACCGGGATTGAACCCAGGGCCCGGAAGAGACCCACTTTTTTCCAGCCCGGTGCCCGCCGGGAAAAGAAAGACAAAAACCTCATGTCCGCAATGGACCATATCAATGCCAGGTGGGGCCGCAACACCCTGCAGCCCGCGGAAACCCTTTCTGCACCCTGCGACTGGGGCATAAAAAGAGAAAGGCTCTCACCCAGATACACCACTTCCTGGGATGAGCTGCCCGTGGCCTCGTAACCTCCGCATTGACGCCTGCTGCCAAAGAAATTAGAGAACAAGACCCAATTATCATGATAAATAGTTTCCATCCGGAAATTCTTTATTTCCGGATGTTGAAGCTATTGGTTTTCTTTCCGGAAACGAGGAGTTTTTTCTTTTG
>Ga0207421_10003293_pt1 | contig 19298 bp, 18 predicted proteins | sample SodLakKL_010_SED_4_FD_187542 | JGI IMG/M metagenome (GOLD analysis project Ga0207421, IMG submission 187542) | Alkaline sediment microbial communities from Lake Tanatar, Kulunda Steppe, Russia - 8KL_010_SED (SPAdes) (version 2) | ecosystem: Environmental > Aquatic > Non-marine Saline and... | reverse complement strand
CCGCCCGGAGTGTCCGGACTGTTTCGACCCCGAGGCCGACGCGTGTGCCTGTCTGGAGTTCGCGTTCGACCCGGCGGATTGAGGACGCGCCGGTCGGCACCAAACGGCTGCAGTCGACGCCTACCCGTCCGCGTCGTACGTCACGTCGTCATAGAGCACACACATCGCCTCCTGTGTCTCCCCGACGCGATGCGTCTCGATCGGCGATCGTTCACACGGGGTCGCGAACTCCCGTTCCATCCGTTCCCGGGCGGCGTCGACCCCGGTGTCCGAAACGATGTCGGCGAGCACCTCCTCGATGACGGCATCCGCGTCGCGGTCCTCGAGGGTCTCCGGGACGCCGTAGGCATCACGTATCGATTCGGGGGTGAACGAGTCCTCGTCGACGACGGAGATCTCCCCGGCGAGGACGTCCCGTCTGAGGTCGACGACCGCCCGCCAGTGGTCCTGATCGAATGAATACCCGTCCGGCTGGACGATCTTCGGACATCGCGGGTGGAACCGGCAGCCGCTCGGGACGTCGACGGGGTCCGGCACCTCCCCGACGAGTTCGATCCGTTCGCGCGTCTCGTTGGGGTTGATCCGGGGCACCGAGGAGACGAGCGCCTGCGTGTAGGGGTGTTTCGGGTCGTTTATGACCTCCTCGGCGGTGCCGACCTCGACGAGCTCGCCGAGGTACATGATCCCGATCCGATCGCACATGTACTTCAAAAGCGAGAGGTCGTGGCTGATGTAGACGGCGGTGAGCCCGAGCTCCCGCTGGAGCCGCTTGAAGAGGTCGAGGATGCTCGCCCGGATGGAGACGTCGAGCATGCTCGCCGGCTCGTCGGCGAGCAGGAAGGAGGGTTTGAGCGCGAGCGCCCGCGCGATCCCGACCCGCTGGCGCTCGCCGCCGGAGAGTTCGCTCGGGTACTCCGAGGCGTACGCCTCCGCGGGGGTGAGCCCCGCCTGCTCGATGGTCTCGTACACCCGCGCGTCGCGCTCCTCCTCGGTGCCGATCCCGTGTACGTCCAGCGGCTCCCGGACCCACTTATAAACCGTGAAGCGTGGGTTGATCGACTGATACGGGTCCTGATGGATGATCTGTGCCTCCCGACGGAAGGCGTTCAGCTCCGCACCCGAGGCGTCGGTTATCTCCTCGCCGTCGAATCGGATCTCCCCGCCCGTCGGCTCGTGCAGTCGGATCGCGGTCTTTCCGAGCGTCGTCTTGCCACAGCCGGACTCGCCGGCGAGCCCGAACGCCTCGCCCTCGCGGATCCCGAGCGAGACGCCATCGACCGCCCGGACGGCCCGTCCGCTTTCACCTCGCAGGATGCGGGAGACGAGCCCGGTATTTACGGGGAAGTGCTTCTCGAGGTTTCGAACCTCGAGTTTGTGCGTCTCGTCGCTTCTGTCGAGTCGATCCTCGAGTTCCGCCTCACTCATGATCTCCCTCCAGGCCGTCCGTACTCCGACCCGTCTGCGGTTCCCCTCCGTCGGTCGAGAGCTCCTCGGGCTTCCCGAGGTCCTGTTCCATCCAGGTCTCTTTTTTGCCCGCTTCCTCTTGGAGGAGTTCGACCTCATCGGCCCGGTGGCACTCCACGATGTGGCCGTCGCCGTATGATTGTGGCTCGGGCGTCACGCTCCAGCACTCCTCCTCGGCAAACGGGCACCGCGGGGCGAACCGACACCCCTCCTCCGGGTCGACGAGGTTCGGGGGCGTCCCCGGGATCGAGATGAGCTCCTCGTCCTCGCTGCTGATGTCCGGGAAGGCGTTCCGAAGCCCGAGCGTGTACGGATGTCGCGGGTTCATGATGATCGTCTCCGCGTCGGCGATCTCGACGACCCGACCGCCGTAGACGACGGCGATCCGATCGCAGGTCTCGGAGACGACGGACATATCGTGGGTGATCATGATCATCGCGCTGTCGATCGCCTCCTGTTTCGCCTTGATCGTCTCCAGGATACGATCCTGGATCACGACGTCGAGCGCCGTCGTCGGCTCGTCGGCGAGCATCAACTGCGGCTCCAACGCGAGCGCGAGCGCGATCATCGCCCGCTGGGCCATCCCCCCGGAGAACTGGTGGGGATAGTCGTCGATCCGGTCGGGGTCGATCCCGAGGTCGTCGAACAGCTCGCGCGCCCGGGTCCGTGCTTCCGCCTTCGAGGTCCCGTCCTCGTGGTGGCGGATCACCTGCATGATCTGTTCGCCGACCGTGTAGACGGGATCGAACCCGTTCATCGCGTTCTGGGGGATCATGGAGATCTCCTTCCAGCGGATCCGGTTGCGAAGCTCCTTCGAGGAGAGTTCGGTGATCTCGGTCCCGTCGAACTCGATCGACCCGCCGTGTATCTCGGCGTTGTCCGGGAACAGGCGGATGATCGATTTCGCGAGCGTGGTCTTGCCGCTGCCGCTTTCACCGACGAGGCCGATGGTCTCGCCGTGGTCGAGCGACAGCGAGACGCCGTCGGTCGCACGGACCCAGCCACCCTCGGCACGGTAGTACGTCTGCAGATCGGTTATCTCGAGTAAACTCATTCTTTGTGCCTCAGTTCGGGGTTGACGACCTTCTCAAGCGTCCGGCCGACGAAGAACACGGACATCACGAACAGCGTGATGGCGATCCCCGGCGGGAACACCCACCACCACGCGACGCGGACCGCGTCGGCGTTGTAGACGCTGAATATCATCTCGCCCCACGACAGCATGTTCGGGTCGCCGAAGCCGAGGAACGAAAGGCTCGCCTCGGCGATGACGGCCCACCCGACGGCGAACGCCGCATACAGGAACGCTAACGGCAGCACGTTCGGGAGGATGTGACGGTACATGATCCGGACGTCGCTCGCGCCGATCGCCTCGGCGCTCTCGACGTACGGTCTGTTCTTGTGGCTCAACACCTGTGCGCGGATCACCCGCGCCGTGGAGCGCCAGAGGATCAACACGATCGCCGCGATGATGTTGACGATGCTGCTCCCGATGATCGCCACGAGGACGATCGCGAACGGGAGGAACGGCACGGCGTAGACGATGTCGGTGATCCGCATCAGCAGGTCGTCGACCCAGCCGCCGAAGTACGCGCTGATCAGCCCGACGTTCGTGCCGATGAAGACGGCCATGAACGCGGCGAGGCTGCCGACGAGCAGCGTCACCCGGGTCCCGACGAGCAGCTGTGAGAACACGTCCCGCCCCCGGTCGGTCGTTCCGAGCGGGTGGGCCGCCGATGGCGACTCGAGTCGGCCGCCAACGGCGCGCTCCGTCGGGTCGTGCGGGGCGATCCCCGGGATCGTGATGTTGAGGAACTCGATCGTGGTCGGCCGGGCGAATATCCCGACGAACACGAACATCACCAGCAGGCCGACCCCGATCTGACCGAGGCGGTCGCCTTTAAACACCGACAGGCCGTCCCGAAACCGGTCGAATCGTCGTTCGAGGCCGTCTGCCAATCGTTCCGCACGTGAAGGTGTCTGTGTGCTCATTCGTATTCCACCCGTGGGTCGAGGTAGACGTACGCCAGGTCGGCGACGAAGTTCATGATGATCACGACCGATCCCATGAGGAAGAACGCAGCCATCGCGACCGGGTAGTCATTGTTGTTCACCGACCGAACCATCTCACGGCCCATTCCCGGCCAGTTGAACACCGTCTCGATGACGACGGATCCGCCCATGGCCGCGCCGGTCGCGATGGCCATGACGGTCACGAGCGGCAACACCGAGTTTCGGGCCGCGTGTTTGTAGAGGACGGTCCGTTCCGGGAGTCCCTCGGCCTTTTTGATCTCGATGAAGTCCGCTTTTAACACGTCGAGCATCGTGCTGCGCATCAACAGCGTCGGGGTCGCCAAGTAGACGATCGCCCCGGTGAGCGCCGGCAGGAACAGGTGTCGGAGGAAATCGAGCGATCCGTATCGCTGGAGGAATCCGCCGCCGAGGTCACCGCCGGTGGCCCGCATCCCGCTGGACGGGAACCATCCCAGCCAGAAGACGAACACCGAGAGGAGCACGATCCCGACCCAGAACTCCGGGGAGGACCGCGCGACGAGGGTGACGACGATGCCGCCCCGCTCGAACCGGGATCCACGCCACCAGCCCATGAGCGCGCCGAAGGTGACGCCGATGAGGTAGGCGATCACGAGCGCCGTCCCCATCAACACGATGGTGTTCATAAACCGGACGACGATGATGTCGATCACCGGCTCACGGTAGATGAACGACTGGCCGAAATCGCCGGTGAGCAGCTGCTCGATGTAGTTTATATATTGGATGTGCAGCGGCTGGTCGAGGCCGAGTTCGGCGATCCGCTGTTCGCGCTGCTCGGCGGTCATCCCGTCGAGGAGGAACATCGAGGTCGGGTCACCGGGGACCATTCGGAACAGAACGAACAGGATGGTAAAGAACGCCCAGAAGGTGAACACCAACTGAACGAGTCGCCTGATGACGAACTCTCGAAGGCCCATTATCCGGTCACCTCCGTCGGGTCAACTGCGTCGTGATGGGTAGATTGCACGGGTCGTGTGTGTAGTCGCTTAAATACGGTCGAAGGGGTCGGTACGCGGCGTTACTGATCCGCGCCGTAGTGGAGCATTCCGTCGTCGTCCCAGCCGTAGCCGGCGTCGGCCAGCTCCTCGCGGGCGGCATCGAGGTCGAGCCGGAACTGCTCGACGTCGGGGTTGTGCCAGAACTCGTTGTGCTCCGAGATGGTCGAATCGGTGACCGTTCCCATGCCGTCGCGGATGAAGTCGACGTACTCCTCCTTCGGCACGCTGTATGAGAGCGCACGGCGCACGGCCACGTCGTCGTACGGCTCACGCCGCATGTTGTACGCGATCTTCGCGTAGCCGATCGCTTCGAACACGGCCGCGTCGAGGTCGTCGTCCTCCTCGATCCGGTCGAGCGTCGCGGGCTGCGGGATCGCGCCGAGGAAGTCGATCTGTCCCGCCTCCAGGTCGCCGACGAGCTGTGAGACGTCGGCACCGGGGATCCGGATGAAGCGCTCGGTGTTCGGCGTCTCGAAGTGGTCCTCGAACGCCCGGAGCTGCAGTTCGGACTGGCGTTCCCAATCCTCGAACTGGAAGGGGCCGCTTCCGGTCCAATTCTCGTCCTGGAAGTCCGCGAGGTCCTCCGGCTCGACGTCCCCCCAGATGTGCTCGGGGAAGAGGTAGACCTGTCCGAGGACGTTCGCCGTGAACGGCGCGAACGGCTCATCGAGGTGGAACGTGATCTCGTTCCCGGAGGTGTCGATCTCGTCGATGATCTCGACGAGTCCGCTGTAGGTCGGCGAGTCGGCGTACAGCTCGTAGGTGAACTCGACGTCGTCGATCGTGACGTCCTCGCCGTCGTGGAACGTCATGTCGTCGCGGATCTCGACGGTGTAGGTCTCCCCGTCGTCCTCGATCGTCGGGTCGTCCGCCGCCGCCCACGGCCGTGGCAGGCCGTCGGGACCGATGCGGAAGAGCTGATCGTACAGCAGCCGGACGAACTGCCGGTCGGGCGTGGCGAGGTCCTGCATCGGGTTCAACGAGATGATCTCCGAGGGATAACCCATCGTCACGGTGTCCCCGTCGAGCGGCGTCACGGAGATCATGTTCCAGAACGAGTTGAGCCCCTCACCGAGCGTTGGATCGACGTTCTCGACGCGGGCGCTCGCGTACGGGTGCATCCCGCCCTCGTTCGCGATGTAGGTCCGCGGCTGGTCCCGCGCGATGATCTCCTGTGCCTCATACACCGTCTGCTGCCGCTCGTCTTCGTCCGGCTGGGTCACCTGCAGCTCGGCGAGTTCGTCGTATTCGGGGTTCTCATAGCCGGGGGTGTTTCGGCCGCCCTCGCCGGTCGTCGAGGAGTGGTGCATATCGAAGATGAACGTGTGCGGGTCGATCCGCTCCGGGGTCCCGCCCCAGCCGAGCAGCGAGGCGTCGAAGTCCTGCTGAACGACCGCCTTGTCGACGTGCGCGCCGAATTCGAGTTCCTCGAGGTCGACCTCGAAACCGATCTCCTCCCAGTTTTCGGCGGTGATCCGCCCGAGTTCGTTCCGGAACGAGTTCGCCCCGGCGGTCGGGATGACGAAGTTTATCTCCGGGAGCTGATCGCCGAGTTCGTCCGCTCCGTCCGGCCCGTCGGCCCCGTCATCATCAGCACAGCCGGCGAGCGCCACCGTGACACCTGCCGCCCCGGCGACGCCGGCACGTCGAAGAAAGTTCCGCCTGCTCTGTGTTCCGCGTGACATACGATATCCCCGTTTTTACTCTACTTATACCTTTCGTAAACCATAATGGGTAATGCCACTGTACTCACAGAATCATGGATGTGTGTCCCGTTTTCGTCGCTTTCGATTGACACCCCGATACCGACCTCGCTCCGAGCCGCACCCTCGGTGGTGGCCCGATTTGGACCGCGGTTCCGCCCGTGACCTCGGCTCGCCGATCGAACCACGATGGCAACGGTTAATCACGTCCTTCCCGTTCGGCCCGATATATGATTCCCGAGCGGGCGACCGCGTTCGTCCCCGGCCACGTGACCGCCTTCTTCAGCGCCTACCCGGCGGAGGACCCGGCGGCGGCGGGGTCGTGTGGCGCAGGGGTCACGCTGACCCACGGGGTCGAGACGACCGTCGTGCCCCGTGACCGGCCCGACGGAAGCGAGCCGCCCGGACAGCCCAGCGCGCCGAACCCGCCGATCCTCCTCGATGGGGTGCCGGTCCCGATCGACGTAGTCGGAGACGTCCTGTCGGCGCTCGACGTGTCCTCGGCCACTGCCGAGGTTCGGCTCGCGAGCGACCTGCCGCTCGGTGCCGGCTTCGGTGTCTCCGGGGCGGCCGCGCTCGGGACGGCGCTCGCGGCCAACGCCGCCTTCGATCTCGGTCACTCGACGAACGAACTCGTCCGGATCGCCCACGTCGCCGAGGTGGAGCGGGGGACGGGCCTCGGCGACGTCGTCGCACAGGCACGCGGCGGGATCCCGATCCGAACCCGCCCCGGTGCGCCCGGTCATGGCGAGTTGGATGGGATCCCGGCGGCCCCGCGTGTGGAGTACGTCACGTTCGGCGAGCTATCGACGGAGGCCGTGCTCGCGGGCGAGACTGACACCCTCTCGGCGGCCGGCGAACGGGCGCTCACGCGGCTCCGTCGTGACACCCGGCCCGCCACGCTGCTCGCGGCCGCCCGGACGTTCGCGGTCGAGGCCGACCTCCTCGTCCCCGCCGTTGCGGAGGCGATCGACGCGGTCGCGGCCGCCGACGGCTCCGCCGCGATGGCGATGCTCGGCCGCACCGTCTTCGCGTTCGGCACCGGGCTCTCGGACGCGGGCTACGATCCGACGGTCTGTGGCGTTCACGCCGCGGGCGCGGGGCTCGTTCCCGACGATCCGGCGCTGACCGAGGGGTCGGCGGCGATCGAACGCTAACCGGCCATCCGCACTGCACCGGGTGAACGGTCCGAAACCACCGCCCCACGAGCGAAGGCTTTACCGCGTGGACCGTCTACGATGGCTCAAATGGTACTTGACGACCTCGGGACGTCCCTGCGAAGCTCCCTCGACAAGCTTCAAGGGAAATCGCGTCTCGACGAGGACGACGTCGAGGAGATCGTCAAGGAGATCCAGCGGTCGCTGCTCTCCGCCGACGTCGACGTCTCGCTCGTGATGGCGCTGTCCGATTCGATCAAGACGCGCGCGTTAGAGGAGGAGCCACCGGGCGGCACGACCGCCCGTGACCACGTCCTCAAGATCGTCTACGAGGAGATGGTCGCGCTCGTCGGCGACTCGACCGAACTCCCCTTGGAGTCACAGACGATCCTCCTCGCCGGGCTTCAGGGCTCCGGGAAGACCACCTCCGCCGCGAAGATGGCGTGGTGGTTCTCGAAGAAAGGGCTCCGACCCGCGGTCATCCAGACTGACACGTTCCGGCCCGGCGCGTATGATCAGGCGAAACAGATGTGTGAACGCGCGGAGGTGGAGTTCTACGGCGACCCCGACAACGACGACCCCGTCGCCATCGCCCGCGAGGGGATGGAAGCCACCGCCGACGCCGACATCCACATCGTCGACACCGCGGGCAGACACGCACTGGAGGACGACCTGATCGCGGAGATCGAAGAGATCGAGCGGGCCGTCGACCCGGACCGCTCCTTGCTCGTACTCGACGCCGCCATCGGCCAGGGCGCGAAGGACCAGGCCCGGCAGTTCGAGGCCTCCATCGGCATCGACGGCGTCGTCATCACCAAACTCGACGGGACGGCGAAGGGTGGTGGGGCGCTCACCGCGGTCAACGAGACCGAATCCTCTATCGCCTTCCTTGGGACCGGCGAGACGGTTCAGGACATCGAGCGGTTCGAGCCGTCGGGGTTCATCTCGCGGCTGCTCGGGATGGGCGACCTCAAACAGCTCTCCGAACGCGTCGAGCGGGCGATGGCGGAGGCAAAGGAGGCGGATGAGGACTGGGACCCCGAACAGCTACTGGAGGGCGATTTCACCCTGAAGGACATGCAAAAACAGATGGACGCGATGAACCGGATGGGACCGCTCGATCAGGTGCTGGATATGATCCCGGGGCTCGGCGGCGGGATGATGGATCAGCTCCCGGACGACGCGATGGACGTCACCCAGGACCGGATGCGCAAGTTCGAGCGGATCATGGACTCGATGACCGACGAGGAGCTTGAGAACCCGAAGGTCGTCGGGCAGTCGCGCACCGAGCGGATCGCCCGCGGTTCCGGGACCGACGTCGAGACCGTCCGTCAGCTGCTCGAACAGCACTCGATGATGGAGCGGACGATCAACCAGTTCCAGGGGATGGGCGAGGGCGACATGCAACGGATGATGAAAAAGATGGGCGGCGGTGGCGGCCTCGGCGGCGCGCTCGGCGGCGGCAAGGGGCCGTTCGGCTGAAGAACGGGTCGCTATTTTCGACCGTCTCCGGCCGTCGCTTCCCGTGCAGGGAGCGGTATCGGCGACGAGTCGACCGGCCTCAACGATCAAAACGTCCTTATGCGGTGTCTTCATAGGGCCCGGTATGTACGACCCATTGGCGATCGTGCTCGCGGCGATCGCGACGCTGACCGTGGTCCTCTTCAGCGCGCTGAAGGGGACGGGATGGGAACCGACCCCCGACATCTCCGAGGAGATCAAAGAACGGCGCGCGGCCGCCGTGCCGGAGACCGAGTTCCCGGAGCCGGGCAACCGCGCCATCGGTGGCGGCGGTGGCGGTGGCGCCATTCCCGCCGGCGGCGACGGCGAGGGCGGCGAACTGGCGGAGGGAAGCGAGGAGGCCGCCGGCCCGGGCGACATCCCCGAGGACGAGATCGAACACTTCGAGATCGAGTTCCTCAAACAGGGCGAGACGATCGAGGTCGCGAACAACGAGACGATCCTCGACGCCGGCGAGGAGAACGGCTGGGACCTCCCATATGCCTGCCGACAGGGCCAGTGTGTCTCCTGTGCGGGCCACATCACGGACGGGCCCTCCGAGGACTACGTCGAACACGACAACCAGCAGATGTTGGAGGAGGCCGAACTCGACGACGGCTACACGCTGACCTGCGTGGCGTACCCGCGTGGCTCTTTCAGCATCGAGACGGGCGAGGCCCCCTGAGCCGTCCCCTGTCCCCATTTACGGATACTCCCCGCACGCCCCGTCCCGATCGCCGACACGGTCCGATCGTCCGATTTTATATACCATTACGACGCCATACCCGAACGAACCGGTCGCTCTCCCATCGCCTCTATGTTTGCCACGCTCCATTCGATCGTTCCGTCCAGCAATCCCCTCTCCGTCGTTCCGCTCGGCGTCTCGTTGCCCACGCTGCCCATCGAGGAGCCGGTCATCGTCTTCGCGCTCGCGCTGACGACGTTCCTCATCGCCCCGCTTTTGATCGAGCGGGTCGGTCTCCCCGGCATCGTCGGGATCGTCCTCTTCGGGGCGGCGATCGGGCCAAACGGGGCCGGGATCCTCGCTGAAACCGACGCGATCGTCCTCCTCGGGAACGTCGGGTTGGTCTACCTGCTTTTCACCGTCGGGCTCGAACTCGACCTCCGGGGATTCGCCGCCGCCCCGCAGAACGCCGCCCTCTTCGGGTTGACGAGCTTCTTTTTACCGTTCATCGTCGGGACGGCGGTCTGTATCTACGTCCTCGGCCTCGACCTCTGGGCGTCGTTCCTGCTCGCGGCGGTCTTCTCCTCGCACACGCTGCTCGCGTATCCCGTCGTCAACCGGCTCGACGTCACGAAGAACCGGGCGGTGACGGCCGTCTTCGGCGGGATCCTTTTTACCGACACCATCGCGCTCGTCGTCCTCGCCATCGTCTTGGGACAGGCGGACGGTGAGTTGACCGTCGGGCTCTTCGCGCAGGTGTTCGGCGCGCTCATCGTGCTCTTTTTGGGGATCTGGTTCCTGTTGCCGCCGCTCGCTCGATGGTTCTTCCGGAACACGAGCCAGGAGAGCTACTTCGAGTTCCTCTTCGTCGCGGCCGCCATCTTCGCGGCCGCGAGCTTCGCCGAGGTGCTCGGGCTCTCCGACATCCTTGGTGCGTTCGTCGCCGGGATCGCGTTGAACCGGCTCGTCTCCCGCGGCGGCACGCTTTTGAACCGGATCGAGTTCGTCGGCAACGCCCTGTTCGTCCCGTTTTTCCTGTTATACGTCGGGATGCTCGTCGACCCCGCCGTCATCCTGGAGGGCCCGCGAACGCTGATAATCGCGGTGACGATCCTCGGGATCCTCTTCGTGACGAAGGTGGCGGCCGCGGGGCTCGTTTCGCTGATACAGGGGTACAACCGGAACGAGTTCGGCGTGATCACCGGGCTGTCGGTCGGGCAGGCGGCGGCCGCGCTCGCGATCACGCTCGTCGGTTTCGACGCCGGGCTGTTCACCTCCGACGTGCTCAACGCCGTCGTGTTGATGATCCTCGTCACCGCGATCGTCAGCCCGTGGCTGACCGAGCGCTACGCGACCCGCGTCGCGCTGAGCGACGACGTGGAGCCCGGCGAAACGGGCGAGTTCGACCCCCGAATCCTGTTACCGCTCTCGATGGATGCCGACAAGCAGCGGCCGCTGTTGGAGCTCGCGTTCACGTTGAAAGACGAGATGGCGGAGGCGCCGGTGCACCTCCTCACCGTCGTTCAGCCTGACGGGTCGGGCGGTGAAGAGCGGGTCGTCGCGGAGGCCGAGGCGGGGCTGGAGGCGGCGACGGAGATCGCGGACGCGGCGGAGGTTCCGGTCCGCACGGAGACCCGCGTGAACCACAGCATCGCCTCCGGGATCGTCCGTGCGAGCACGGAGACGCGTGCGGACGCCATCCTCATCGGCTGGGACGGCCGTCAGTCCCTCAGCAACCGCGCGTTCGGGACGATCATCGATCAGGTGCTCGGTCGGACGACGGTTCCCGTGTTTGTCTCACGGCTCGGCCATCCGCTCAACACGACCGAGCGGATCTTCGTCGTGGTGCCCCCCGGCATCGACCACCACGAGGGGTTCTACGAGAGCGTTCACGTGGTGAAACGGCTCGCCGAGAAGCTGGGTACGGAGTTCACCGTCCTCGTCGTCGGCGACAACCCACAACAGTACGAGCGGCTCTTCGCGATGGTCGACCCGGAGGTCGAGGGCACGTTCGTGGGTGTCCCGAACTGGCGGACGCTCGAGTCGATGCTTCGTGAGCGTGTCGATGAGGAGGACCTCGTCGTCCCCGTCTCGCCCCGACAGGGCAGCGTCGGGTGGGACCGCCACCTCGCGACGCTTCCGCGAACCCTCGTCGATCTCCCGCCACACTCGTTCATCATCGTCACGCCTCGCCAGGGCGAACCGGGCTATGCGTCCCGCTTCCTCAAGATCGAGTGAGCCGTTTCGAACGGCCGTGTCCGGCCCACGGACGATGGAAAAACCACTTTCGTGGTCACTTGCACGCCAACACACTTCGATATGTTCATACTTGTGTAATCTCGATCAACGACATGAACCGAGCCGAGAAGGCGGCCCTCCAGCTGCAGGCGGTCGCCGTGTTGCGGGTGTTAAAACAGACACGAACCTACGACGAGCTGTCGGCGCTGACTGGGCTACCGGCGGGCGACCTCAACCGCTACGTGAACGGGCACGTGTTGCCGGGGACCGAGCGGGCCCGCGAACTCGTCCGTGAAACCGGCCGCGAGGCGTTGGCCGACGAGCTCGTCGCCCGTGTCGAGTTCGACGCGGAGGGCTACGTCGACAACTCGGGTGTCGTTTTCGATCAGTCGTTTCTCGACCTCGTCGCGCCGGTCGCTGCCGAGACGTTCGGGTTCGAGACCCCGGACGTGGTGTTGACGGCGGCGACGGATGGGATCACGCTCGGGGCGGCGATGGCGTCGTTTTTCGACGCCCGACTCGCCTACGCGAAGAAGTCGAAGGAGACGGCCGTCGAGGAGTTCATCGAGTCCCGCCAACGGCTCGCTTCGGGGATCGAACTCACCTACTACCTCCCCGCCCGCGCCGTCAACGCCGGTGACTCGGTGCTCGTCGTCGACGACCTTATCCGGTCGGGCGAGACCCAGGAGCTCCTCCTCGATATCGCGCTCCAGGCGGACGCCGACGTGACCGGGGTCTTCGCGCTTATTGCCGTCGGCGACGAGGGGATGGCGCGAGCCCGCGAGCGTGCCGACGCGCCGGTCGGCGCGCTTCAGACGTTTGAGTAATATTCCGGTCCACAGTCCCCGCTGGTATCCATATTTGCGAGTATGTTTCCGGTGTAACCACCTCTCTAACCGGATTATGATCCATATGTGTGGATATATATTTCTCACGGAAAGCAACGCTTATGTGGTAATCCACAAGTAGCCACAGTCGTTCAATGGCCTTTACAGACCGGTTCGATCCCGACGGACACGGCTCCGACGTACGGACGGAGGCGATCGCCGGGATCACGACGTTCCTTGCGATGGCATACATCATCGTGGTCAATCCGGCGATCCTCTCGGCGGCGATCCAGATCGACGGCTTCGATGAGATACAGGTCTTCCAGATGATCGCGATGGCGACGATCCTCGCGTCGGTCGTCGCCACCGTGGTGATGGCGTTCTACGCGAACCGACCGTTCGGGCTCGCCCCGGGGATGGGGCTCAACGCCTTCTTCGCGTTCACCGTCGTCATCGCGCTCGGTATCCCGTGGCAGACGGCGCTCGCGGCCGTCTTCGTGGAAGGGATCCTCTTCATCCTGCTCACCGCCGTCGGCGCGCGTGAGTACATCATCAACCTCTTCCCGAAGCCGGTGAAGTACGCCGTCGGGGCGGGTATCGGTGCGTTCTTGCTCTTTATCGGCCTCCAGGAAATGCAGGTGATCGTCGGCTACGACGGGACGCTCGTGACGCTCGGCGACGTGGCCGCGACGCCCGGCGCGCTCCTCGGGGTCCTCGGTGTGTTGTTCACGCTGATCCTCTGGGCCCGCGGGGTCACCGGGTCCATCGTCATCGGGATCCTCACGACGGCGGTCGCCGGCTGGGTCGCCGCCATCGCCGGGCTCACCGCTCCCGAAAACGTCGTCGACGACGGCCTCTATTTCACCTTCGTCGAGGAGGGAATCGCTGGCGGCCTTCTCCAACTGATCACGACCGTCCAGTTCGACTTCACGCCGCTCGCGGGCGCGTTCATCGACGGGTTCGCGGATATCGATCCCCTCACGTTCACGTTCGTCGTCTTCACCTTCCTCTTCGTCGACTTCTTCGACACCGCGGGGACGCTCATCGGCGTCTCCCAGTTCGGCGACTTCCTCGATGAGGAGGGTGAGCTCCCCGAAATGGACAAGCCGTTGATGGCCGACGCGGTGGGTACCACGGTCGGGGCGATGCTCGGCACCTCGACGGTGACGACCTACATCGAGTCCTCGACCGGTGTCGAGGAGGGTGGCCGAACCGGGCTGACCGCGCTCGTCGTGGCGGGGTGTTTCCTGCTCGCGATCCCCTTCCTCGCGCTCGTGCCGCTGTTGCCCGAGTACGCCTCGTTCCTCGCGCTCGTCGTTGTCGGCGTGATGATGTTCCAGGGCGTCGTCGACATCAAGTGGGACCACCCGGCGTGGGCGATCTCCGCGACGCTCACGATCCTCGTGATGCCGCTCACGTACTCGATCGCCGACGGGCTCGCCGCCGGGATCGTCGCGTTCCCGATCATCAAGGCGGCGATGGGCGAGAACGACGACGTCCACCTCGGCCAGTGGGTGCTTGCGGTGTTGATCATCGCCTACTACGTCCTGCAGACGGGCGGATTCATCCTCTGATCGGGTCGTCCGCGTACGTCCTGCTTTTTTGATTCCGTTCGCTCCCTGACGGGCCGCTTTTCTCCGTTCACCGCCACCGTCCCGTATGGAACGGTGGGAGGCGGTTCGCGCGTGGAAACTCCGTGAGCTTCCCGACCGGCCGTCGCTCACGGTGAGCGAACTGTGCTCGAAGCTTTCGGAAACCGGCCCGAACGGCTACCGAACGCCCCAGCCGCGGTGGGAGACCAAAGCCCGGGTTCGGCTCCGCGATCTGTTCCGCTGTTCGCTCTGTCCGGCGGGCCGTCTCGACACGCTGGACGGGGCGACCCGATGGCGCGCCCGCGACGGTCGCTCGCTGAAACGCCCGCCCGGTGCATCGATCCAGGATGCGGCCGCCCGCCACCTCGACGTCCATCACGTCGTGCCACGTGCGAACGGCGGCTCAAATGACCTCTCGAACCTGCTCACGCTCTGTTCGGACTGCCACCGCGACATCCACGACTATCGGATCGACCGGATCCCCCGGGAGCGAACCCGACCGCCGACCGGGACGGAGCCCGATGGTGGGACGGTTCGGGTCGGGTGAACGACCCGTTCGCTCGCCTCCGACCACGGCGTTCTTTATGCCGAGCGCCCGTATTGGGGATCGATGACGAACCTGACCCTGTATGAACTCCCGGGCTGTCCCTACTGTGCGAAGGTCAAAGAGACGCTCGCCGCCCTCGAGCTGGAGTACGAGTCGATAGAGGTCCCACGCTCACACGGCGAGCGCACCGAGGTGAAAGAGGTAAGCGGCCAGACCGGCGTTCCGGTGCTCGTCGACCCGGACCACGACATCGAGGGCATGGCCGAAAGCGACGACATCGTCGCGTATTTAGAGGAGACCTACGGCGCGTAACTCGGCGCACCAAGCCGTTTCTGTCCGCGATCCTCGTGTAAGTGCCCGCTGAAATCCATTTATCGACATCTATCATCGTCTGAAACAGCCGGTCGCCGAAGCGTGCGAATTGAGCGGTCCTTTGCTCGGTTTGTGTATCAACGGCGCTGAGGGGTCGTGTGGGTGTTTATATTGGAGAACGGTGTTCCGGGACCGTCGGTGGAGCGAGGAGCGACCATCGCCCCCGCCGCCGCTCCCGCACGCCAGACACTGACCGCACCCGTGCCGCATCCGAACCACAGCCTCACGCCTCCCCAGCCTCGCCACGGCTGGCGGAGCCGCCAGCCGTGGGCTCCCTCGCGCTCGGTTTCGCGCCCTCTGGGCGCTCACCGGAGCGCGCCGACCACCATGGTCCGGTTTCTCGAAACTTCCAACAGGGCCCTTCATATATACCCGGTCGCCGACTCAGTCGGCGTCGATCCGACAGCCGCCGGCGTAGTCGATCCCGTCGATCGACTCGATACCGTCCTCGCCACAGACTGGACAGTCCGTCTTTTGTGTATACGGCACCGTCTCGACGCTCATCTCCATCGCGTCATAAAAGAGCAGCCGACCGGTGAGCGTCTCGCCGACGTCGAGGAGCACTTTCACCGCCTCGGTCGCCTGAATACAACCCATCGTCCCCGGGAGGACCCCGAGGACGCCAGTGGTTGCGCAGTCGGGGACGGTCCCCGGCTCCGGCGGCTCCGGGAACAGACAGCGATAACACGGGCCGTCGGGGACGAGCGTCGTCGCCTGCCCCTCGAACTTATAGATCGCCCCGTGGACGACCGGGATCGACTCGATGCGGGCGGCGTCGTTGATGACGTACCGGGTTCGGAAGTTGTCCGCACAGTCGACGATCACGTCGTGATCGCCGATCAACTCGTGGACGTTCGTCTCATCGAGCCGCGTTTGATGCGTCTCGACGGTCACGTCCGGGTTGAGCGCCTCGACGTAACCTCGCGCCGATTCGACCTTCGGGTCGCCGACGTCGGCGTCGCCGTGGATGATCTGCCGCTGGAGGTTCGACCGCTCGACGACGTCGTCGTCGACGATCCCGATCGTCCCCACGCCGGCCGCGGCGAGGTACTGGATCGCCGGCGAGCCGAGCCCGCCAGCGCCGAGGACGAGCGCGCTCCCCTCGAGGAGCCGAGCCTGCCCCTCCGGCCCGACCTCCTCCATGATGATGTGTCTGGAGTACCGGTCGAGTTGCGTCGCGTCGAGCGAGAGCGTCATACCGGGGCGTACCCCGTCGATGAATAAAAAGCCGGGGCCACGAACGTGACCCGTTTGTGATCGGTTGTCCGTCCCGGTTCTTCGGGCGATCGACTCGTCTCGACCGTCTCAGTTGCCGCGTCGCCGGTCGCCGCCGATCGAGGGACGGGTGTGTTCGGTACCCTTGCCGCGTTTGCGCTGCCCGCGGCCCTTGGTGCCGGCGGAGGTGAGCCCGCGGAACGCCCGACCCTTGTGGTCGTCCGAGCAGATCCAGTTGAGGTCGGAATCGTTCTCGATCGCCGGGTGGTTCGGGTCCACGAGGATGACCTCGTGCCACTTCTGGGAGCCGTCCTCGCCGACCCAGTAGGAGTTGAGCACGCGGAGGTTCCGGAACTTCCGCGAGGCGCGCTCCTCGGCGATCCGCTGGATCGACTTGCGGCGCGAGAGCCGGTTGACACCCTGCCGCTTCGAGCGTCGGCCGGCCTTGTGCCGCTGTTTTCGCGAGCCGCCCTTGCGGACGCTCACGCGGGCGACGACGATCCCCTGTTTCGCCTTGTAGCCGAGTTCGCGGGCCTTATCGAGCCGCGTCGGGCGGTCGATCCGCTCGATCGCGCCCTGTTTCCGCCAGTCCTGTTTTCGCTGCCACTGTAGCTCCGCGAGTTTCCCCTCCTTCGGGGACTGCCATGCCTCCTTGATGTGCGAGTAGAAGCTTCGTGCCATGGGTGTTGTCCACGGACGTTTGCGATTCAGCCGCGCATGCGGCCACATTTCGTCTCGTCCCGGGGGCGGACGGATCGACCCCGTGTCGACCCACGCCACTTCCCGGCGGCGAGTGCCCGCTGGACGTCCGTCCCAGCGAGTTATCGGCCATACCGCGCGTTCGGTTGTAAGGGCTTCGCTCCGTCGCAGCCCATGAGTGCTGCTCACAGGGAGCGAGGGATGATCACGTCGAGCTATCCGATCGAGACGACGCAAAAATCGGACACGGAGGTTCGGAGTTCGGCGTCGGTCAATCGATCGATAAAAACGTTGATCGATCCGACCGAGCCTCGAGTGGGATCAGGCCTCTATCGGAATCTCTCGGCCAGTGACGACCCCGTTCGTATCGATCGGGAGATGGACTTCGAGGACGCCGTTCACGTATTCCGCGTAGATCTCGTCGTCGTCCACCTCCTTCGGGAAGCGGAACCGTCGGTGGTAGGTCCGTCGCTCGCCGCGTGTATCGTCCTCACGTCGGGCGGCGACGTTCAGCATGCCGTCGTCCCACGAGGCGGTTATCTCCTCGGGGTCGAAGCCGGGAAGCTCCACCGCGAGGACGAACTCGTCGTCCTCCTCGTACAGCTCGAAGTCGTCGCTCCCCGTCTCGAAGAGCTTGGTTGGGAAGTCGATGCCGCTCATCCAGGAGCTTGGTGCGGTTCGTGGCAGCGCCATTACTGAACACCTCGTTCCATTTTGATCTATGTTTGCGGTTCTATTTGAATGTTTTGAATCGTGGGATGTGAGCACATCCTACACATAACGTTCACGACACGCCGCTGCCGTTGCGGTCACGACCCGATCGACTCGCCTATATGCTCGGAGTATTATCCAGCGAATATGCCAAAGATCAGCGTCGAGATCCCACAGGAGTTGCTCAACGATCTCGACGAGCACGTCGGTGACGACGGGAAGTTCGTGAATCGTAGCGACGCGGTCCGTGCCTCGATCCGCAAGACCCTCGATCTGCTCGATGAGATCGACGAGCGACACGGTCGGTTGGAAGACGACGCGGACGGTGCAAGCGGTGCGGGCGGTGCGAGCGGTTCGGAGGCGACGACGGATGAGTGAGGATCCCTTCGCCGGCGACCCGCTCGATCGCGAGGCGGTGGGACAGGTGGGGCTCGTCGCGCTCTTCGTCACCGCGCTCGTCACCGCCCAGGTGACGGCCGCGAAGGTGCTCGCGCTCCCGCTCCCGTTCGAACTTCCGGCGATCGGCGCACGGATCCTGCTGCCCGGTGCGGCGCTCGCCTACGCGGTCACGTTCCTCGCGTCCGACTGCTACGCCGAGCTATACGGCCGCCGGGCGGCACAGGTGGTCGTCAACGTCGCCTTCGCGATGAACTTCGTCGTCCTCGCGCTCGTCTGGTCGACGCTCGTCGCGCCAGGCATCGACCCCGAGGTTGCCGCCGCCTTCGACACCGCCCTGGGCCCGGCGACGAACATCGTGATCGGGAGCCTGCTCGCGTACGTCGTGAGTCAGAACGTCGACGTCGTGCTCTTCCATGCGATCCGTGACCGCACCGGCGAGGGACTCCTCTGGCTGCGCAACGTCGCCTCCACGGCGACGAGCCAGGCTATCGACACCGTCATCTTCGTCGCCGTCGCGTTCGTCGTCGCGCCCGCGGTTCTCGGGATCGGGATGCCCATGTCGGTCGGCGAGGCGGCGCTTTTGATCGTCGGACAGTACCTGTTAAAACTCGGCATCGCCGTCGTCGACACGCCGTTCGTCTACCTCATCGTCCGGGCCGTTCGCGGGTGAACGACTCCCTGCATATATAAAAGATCGCCGTCCCGTTCACTTCTCGCGTTCGAGGTTGAGATCCCGACTCAGCGATTCCGTCTCCAGTTCCTCGCCGATCCGTCGCTCGAACTCCTCCTCGCTGATGCGTCCCTCGACGTAGTCGCGTCGGAGCTTCTCCTGGGGGTCACTCGACACGTTGTCCACGCTGCTTGTCCGCGACGTACCGAACTCGCCGGCCGACGACCCGCCGTCACCGCCGAGGAACCACGAGCCGATCTTATATAGGCCGTACGCCAGCGCGGCGAGGATCGCCAACGAGACGGCCGCCGAGAGCACCGTCCACGCGAGGCTCAACAGCGCGGAGACGATGGAGACGATGATGCTGACGGCGATCAGGATCGCGACCGCGATCGCGCCGTAGTAGAGGGCCTTTTTCCACGCCATGCCCGATCTGGCGGCTCCGAACGCAAGTAGCTTGCCCTGTTCG
>Ga0207421_10003291_pt1 | contig 19300 bp, 28 predicted proteins | sample SodLakKL_010_SED_4_FD_187542 | JGI IMG/M metagenome (GOLD analysis project Ga0207421, IMG submission 187542) | Alkaline sediment microbial communities from Lake Tanatar, Kulunda Steppe, Russia - 8KL_010_SED (SPAdes) (version 2) | ecosystem: Environmental > Aquatic > Non-marine Saline and... | reverse complement strand
GGGACCGGAGGTCCCGCTGACCATCCGAACGGGCCCTGCGAGGCGGCTTCACCGCCTCGAATTCGCGGCGCTTCGCGCCGCGCACGGCCCGTGAACAGAGAGCGAAGGCTTCCGACCGGTCGGAAGCACGAAGCGAGTCGGCCGGGGAGAACAGAGAGGAATCAGAGATCCCTCAAGCAGTCGGCCGAGATTTGAACTCGATGGGTAGCTGACTCCGTTCGTCTCGCGTAGTTCAAATCTCTCCTTGCGCATTTATCCTCGCGTGAATTCGAGCGACACGCAAAGCGGTCGCTCTCTGTTGCGCTCGGTAAAAGTGCGCTGGCCGAGATTTGAACTCGGGTTAGGACCGTGGCAGGGTCCTGTGATACCACTACACCACCAGCGCCCTGTACTCTACAGTACTGACGAAGGACGATAAAAGAGTTGCGGAACTGCCGTCTGCCCCGGTAGGTGTCAACCACTCATTCAGCATCTTTTGAGGCGGAGCCCCCGGCCTCAAGTCGTGCGGGACCGAGCTCCCACGCTACCCTCAACGAGCGAGGTCGCAAGACCGAGCGAAGTAGGGGGGGATCGGTTACTGCTGCACGACGGTTCCCGAACGATTAAAATGCGCGAGTGCAACGTACGTGCGTCCTGAATGAGCTCGAAGCAGATCGACACCGAGTACGTACGGAAACACCGCGAAGAGGTCGAGCGACCGCTGTGGCAGCTGTTCCAGGGCTACGGCCACGGCAGCAGGCGGTGGTTTCTGCTGGGAATTCTCGCCTCGATCGGCGCGCGTTTCGCCTCGCTCGTGCCGCCGGTCGTCCTCGGCGTAGCGATCGACGCGATCTTTCGCGACGACCAGGCGTTCGCGCTGCCGCTGCTCCCACAGGGGTGGCTCCCCGGCGACACGATGGCCCAGTTCTGGTTCGTCGTCGGCCTCATGGCCGTCGTGATGCTCGGCGAGGCGTTTCTGAACTTCGTCCGCACGGCCTCGCTCAACCTCTTCTCCCACCGCGTTAAACACGAGGTCCGCACCGCCACCTACCAGCAGATGCAACGGCTCGACATGGACTTCTTCAACGAGGTCCAGACGGGCGAGCTGCTGTCGATCCTCTCGAACGACACCAACCGCCTCGAGCGCTTTCTCGACGATATGTTCGGCCAGGCAATCCAGCTGCTCGTGCTGATCGTCGGCATCTCCGTCGTGCTGTTCTGGTACAACTGGCAGCTCGCGCTCGTCACGCTGGTGGTCGTCCCGCTCGGCGCGGCGTTCACCTACTGGTTCATGAAGCTGGTCGAGGAACGCTACACGGAGGTTCGCCAGTCGGTCGGCGACCTCAACAGTCGCCTCGAGAACAACCTCAACGGCATTCAGGTCATCAAGGCCTCGAACACCGAGTCCTACGAGGACGAGCGCGTCGAGGACCACTCCTACCGCTACTTCCGGCTGGACTGGCTGACGCTCCGGCTGAACTTCGTCTACCGGCCGGGGCTGCAGGCGCTGACGTCGATCGCGTTCGTCGCGACGTTCGTCGTCGGCGGCCTCTGGATTCTCGACGGCCCGCCGGGGCCGATGACCGGCGAGCTCACCGTCGGCACGCTGGTGATCTTCCTGCTGTTGACCCAGCGTCTGGTCGAGCCGCTCGCACAGATGAGCAACGTCGTCGACCGGTACGAGGACGCGATGGCATCGACGCGACGCATCCTCGGAATCATGAGCCTCCCATCTCACGTCACAGACGCCGATGACGCCACGGAGCTCCGGGACGTCCGCGGCGAAGTCGCCTTCGAGAACGTCACCTTCAGCTACGACGACGAGCCCGTCCTCGAAGACGTCGACTTCGTGGTCGAACCCGGCGAGACCGTCGGACTGGTCGGCCCGACGGGCGCGGGCAAGACCACCGTGTTGAAGCTCCTGTTGCGGCTGTACGACGTCGACAGCGGGCGAGTGGCGATCGACGGCCACGACGTCCGCGAGCTCACGCTCGCCAGCCTGCGGCGGTCGATCGGCTACGTCGGCCAGGAGAACTTTCTGTTCGACGGCACCGTCGCCGAGAACATCCGCTACGGCGCGTTCGACGCCACCCGGGCCGAGATCGAGGTGGCCGCCAGACGGGCTCAGGCCCACGAGTTCGTCACCGCCATGCCCGACGGGTACGACACCGAGGTCGGAGAGCGTGGGGTAAAACTCTCGGGCGGACAGCGCCAGCGCATCGCCATCGCCCGAACGATCCTCCAGCGGCCAGCGATTCTGGTGTTCGACGAGGCCACGTCCGCGGTGGACACGGAGACGGAGCTGCTGATACAGCGCTCGATCGACGAGCTCGCCGCCGATCGGACGGCGTTCGTCATCGCTCACCGGCTCTCGACGGTCCGGGAAGCCGATCGCATCCTCGTCGTCGAGGGCGGGCAGATCGTCGAGCAGGGCACACACGACACACTCCTCGGTGCCGACGGGCTCTACGCGAACCTCTGGCGGGTCCAGGCCGGCGAGCTCGGCGAACTCCCCGAAGCGTTCGTCGAACAGGCCAGCAAGCGAGTCGCTCAAAGTGAGTACCGTTCGTCGTGAGTGCACTCTCGCCGCTCGGTGTGGCGAGACGGTCTGACCAGAGACCATTCAGCGGGGATGCGAGACCGGCCGGACGTGAACAGTGGTTCTCTCTGGAGAGGGCACGCGCGTCGACGGGTGTGTCAACCGATCGCAGTACCGGCAGAAAACGCGACCTTTTTACGTGTCGGTACGGGAGTAACCGCTACAGTCTAGTGGCGCGACGTGGAAGCGTCACGGCATGACAGTCAGCGTGCTCGTGCCGTCGTCACTCGTCCGGGAGGCAACCGACAAACGCGAGGCAACTCGCAAGCTCGGTTACGTGGCCCGTGCGGCCACGGTGTTCCGGGTGGACCGGCTCACGGTCTACCCCGACTCCGCGGGCGAGGAGCGGTTCGGCGACGGGTTCGTCGAAACCGTACTTCGGTACGCCGCGACGCCGCCGGAGCTCCGAAAGGAGGTCTGGGGGACGCGGGACGAACTGGAGTACGCGGGCGTCCTGCCGCCGCTCCGCGTCACGCGACAGACCGGCTCCGGATCGGAGGGTTCGGGGTCGTCAAGACAGGGAATCGTGACCGAGGTCGGAGCTGATGGGCGCGTCCGGGTCAATTGCGGCCTGCAACACCCGATCTCCCTGCCCGTGCCGTCCGGAATGGACGTCCGGGAGGGAGAGCGCGTCACCGTCAGGCTCTCTTCGCGAGAACCGGTCCGGGCGAAGCTCGTCGACGAGCCCCAGCCGGGCTACGTCGTCGACGCCGCGGACCTGCACACGGCGCTCGCACGCACCGACGCCGGCGTCACCGTCGCCTCCTCGAGGTACGGTGAGCGCCTGACTCCCGGACGGCTCACCGAGCTGGCCGGGGAGACGGCCCTCGACGGCGCGGGCGCGAGCGACGGCCGGGAGTACACGGTCGCCTTCGGGGCACCCGAACGCGGCCTCCCGGCGGTGCTGGGTATCGACCCGGAATCGCTCGCCGACGAGAGCAGCGAGACAGGAGGGTTCGACCTCTGGCTGAATACGGTTCCGAACCAGGGCAGCGAGACGGTGCGAACGGAAGAGGCGATGTTCGCGACGCTCGCCTGCCTGAACCTCATGGAGTGAACGCAAATGCCACAACCAGACAGACCACGAAAAGGCTCGCTGGGCTTCGGCCCTCGCGGTCGGGCGGCCAGCGAGACGCCGCGTTTCGGGAGCTGGCCCGACGACGACGGCCAGCCCGGGCTGCAGGGCATCGCCGGCTACAAGGCCGGGATGAGCCACGTCGTTATGATCAACGACCAGCCCGACTCGCCACGCGAAGGCATGGAGGAGACGGTGCCGGTGACGGTCATCGAGACGCCGCCGAACCGTGTCGTCGCGCTGCGAGCGTACGAAGAGACGCCGTACGGCCAGCGGCCGCTGACGGAGGTGTGGGCCGACGATCCACACCCGGCGCTCGAGCGCGCGCTCGACCTGCCCGACGAGCACGACGCGGCCGCCGCCGAAGCACAGATCCAGGACGCACTCGAGTCGGGAACCCTCGCGGACGTGCGCGCGATCACGCACACCGTGCCGGGTGAGCTCGACGGCGTACCAAAGAAACGCCCCGACGTGATGGAGAACCGAATCGGTGGCGGCTCGCTCGCCGACCGCCTCGAGTACGGTCTCGACCTCGTCGACGAGGGGGAGTACGCCACGACCGACGTCTTCCGCGCCGGCGAGTACGCCGACATCGCGGCCGTCACGAAAGGCAAGGGCACCCAGGGTCCGGTCAAGCGCTGGGGCGTCCAGAAACGAAAGGGCAAGCACAAGCGTCAGGGCTGGCGTCGCCGCATCGGCAACCTCGGCCCGTGGAACCCGTCGCGGGTGCGCTCGACGGTGCCCCAGCTCGGCCAGATGGGTTACCACCAGCGGACCGAGCTCAACAAACGCATCGTCGACATCGCAGAGGGCGACGCGACTGTCGACGGCGGCTTCGTCAACTACGGCGAGGTCGACGGGCCGTACACGCTGGTGAAAGGCTCCGTGCCGGGGCCGAAAAAGCGGGTCGTGCGGCTCCGACCTGCGGTGCGCCCGAACGACCAGCCGCGCCTCGATCCCGAGGTGCGCTACGTCTCTGCGGTTTCGAACCAGGGGTAAGCCATGCAGGTACCAGTACATACACTCGACGGAGAAGCCGACGGGGAGGTTAGCCTTCCGTCGGTCTTCGAGAGCGAGTTCCGACCCGATCTCATCCGACGGGCGGTGCTCGCGGCGCAGGCGAACCGGAAGCAGGACTACGGCGCAGACAGCCACGCCGGCCTCCGGACGCCCGCCGAATCGTTCGGCAGCGGTCGTGGGATGGCACACGTCCCCCGAGAGGGCGGACGCGGCAGGCGTGTCCCCCAGACGGTTGGGGGGCGACCGGCCCACCCGCCGAAGCCAGAGACAGACCGTTCGGTGGCGGTCAACGACAAAGAACGCAAGCAGGCGATCCGTTCGGCCGTCGCGGCCACCGGGAACGCAGAGCTCGTCCGCGAGCGGGGACACCGCTTCGACGACGAGCTCGAGCTTCCGCTGGTCGTCAGTGACGAGTTCGAGACGCTCGAGAAGACCAAAGAGGCGGTCGAAACCCTCGAGGCGCTGGGCGTCCACGCCGACGTCGAACGCGCAGACAGCACAAAAATCCGCGCAGGACGCGGAACCACGCGCGGGCGAAAGTACCGCCGTCCGACGTCGTTGCTGGTCGTGACGAGCGAGGCGCCCTCGCGGGCAGCACGGAACCTGCCGGGCGTCGACGTGACGACCGCCAGCCAGCTCGACGCGGAGTCACTCGCACCCGGTGCCGACGCAGGTCGACTCACGCTGTGGACCAAGAGTGCGCTCGAGGAGGTGGCCGAGCGATGATGGACGCCATCCTCTACCCGCACGTTACCGAGAAGTCCGTCGACAAGATGGACTTCGAGAACACGCTCGTGTTCATCTGCCTCCCCGAGGCGAGCAAGGACGAGATCGTCGCCGAGGTCGAAGCGCAGTTCGACGTCACCGCCGAGGGAGTTCGCACGATGGTCACGCCACAGGGCAGAAAGAAAGCGGAGGTACAGCTCACAGACGACCACGACGCACAGGAGATCGCCTCCAGAATCGGGGTGTTCTGAGATGGGACGACGCATTCGCGGACAACGACGCGGTCGCGGTTCGCCGACGTACCGTGCGCCGTCACACCGCTACAAGGCAGCACTCTCGCACCGACGGGTCGAGGACGACGTGGTCACGGGGACTGTCGTCGACATCGAACACGATCCTGCCCGGAGCGCACCGGTCGCGCTCGTCGAGTTCACCGAGGACGCGGACGAAGACGCCGTGGGCGGCTCGAGCGTGCGCGAAGCCGGCGATCAGCGCTTCGTGCTGGCTCCCGAAGGGATCGCAGTCGGCGACGAGATCCAGATCGGCGTCTCCGCGGCGATCGAGCCCGGCAACACGTTGCCACTGGCCGAGATCCCGGAGGGCGTACCGGTGTGTAACGTCGAGTCGAGCCCAGGCGACGGCGGCAGGTTCGCCCGCGCCTCGGGTGTGAGCGCGACGCTTCTGGCTCACGACCGTAACGTCGCGGTCGTCCAGCTTCCGAGCGGCGAGATGAAACAGCTCTCGCCGCAGTGTCGCGCGACGATCGGCGTCGTCGCCGGCGGCGGCCGGACGGAGAAGCCGATGGTGAAAGCAGGGAACAAACACCACAAGGTCAGAGCGCGCGGAATGGTCTGGCCACGCGTACGCGGCGTGGCGATGAATGCGGTCGACCACCCGTTCGGTGGCGGCGGCCGCCAGCATCCCGGACGACCGAAGAGCGTCTCCCGGAACGCACCACCCGGCCGCAAGGTCGGAGACATCGCGTCCCGTCGGACGGGGCGAGGTGGTGAGAAATGAGCACTGACGATTACCAGATCGGCCACGAAGGAGAGTTTACCTACCGTGGTCACACGCTTGCCGAGTTGCAGGAGCTGTCGCTCGAAGAAGTCGCGGAACTACTCCCCGCACGCCAGCGGCGAACCATCACACGCGGACTGTCCTACGAGCACGAACGCCTGCTCGAGCGTGCCCGCGAGGCCGACCCCGATGAGACGGCGAACAACCCGATCCGGACACACCTCCGGGACATGCCGATCGTCCCGGAGATGGTCGGGATCACGTTCGCGGTCCACACGGGTCAGAGCTTCGAGCGAGTCAGAGTCGAGCCGGAGATGATCGGCCACTACCTGGGCGAGTTCCAGCTCACCCGGACGAGCGTCGAGCACGGGCAGGCCGGCATCGGGGCGACCCGCTCGTCGAAGTTCGTCCCACTCAAATAACCATGGGAATCAGCTACTCAGTCGACGCCGACCCGGAAACCACCGCACGAGCGATGCTCCGGGAGCGGCAGATCAGTCTCAAGCACAGCAAGGCGCTCGCCCGCGAGATCAAGGGCATGACCGCCGGCGACGCCGTCGAGTACCTCGAGGCGGTGATCGAGGGCGACGCAGTCGTCCCGTTCCGCCAGCACAACTCGGGCGTCGGCCACAAGAAAGGAATCGACGGCTGGGACGCCGGTCGCTTCCCCGAGAAAGCCTCGGAGGCGTTTCTCGACCTGCTCGAGAACGCCATCGGCAACGCCGACAACCAGGGCTTCGAGGGCGAGGAGATGGAGATCATGCACGTCGCACCACACAAGGTAGGCGAGAGCGTGGGCCGCAAACCCCGTGCGATGGGGCGCGCTTCCCCGTGGAACGCCACCGAGTGCGACGTCGAGCTCATCCTCGAAGAGCGAGGTGAGGAGTAGATGGCAGACGAGCTCCAGTTCATCGAGAACGGCCTCCAGCGCACCCAGATCGACGAGTTCTTCGCCGACGAGCTGGGTCGGGCTGGCTACGGCGGCATGGAGATCGCGAAGACGCCGATGGGCACCCAGATCGTGCTCAAAGCCGAAAAGCCCGGGATGGTGATCGGCAAGGGCGGCAAGAACATCCGCAAGGTCACCCGGACGCTCGAGTCCGAGTTCGGTCTCGACGACCCGCAGGTCGACGTCCAGGAGGTCGACGAACCCGATCTGAACGCACAGATCGTCGCCGACCGGCTGGCGAACGCGCTCGAGCGTGGCTGGTACTTCCGCAAGGCCGGCCACACCACCATCGATCGTATCATGGACGCGGGCGCGCTCGGCGCGGAGATCGTCCTCTCTGGCAAGGTGACCGGCGCGCGCTCGCGCGTCGAGAAGTTCAACCGCGGCTACATCAAACACAACGGCGAGCCCGCCGAGGAGATCGTCGACCACGCGGTCGGCACGGCCGTCATGAAACTCGGCACGATCGGCGTTCAGGTGAAGATCATCCCGCCGGACGCAGAGCTGCCCGACGACTTCCGCATCCACGAGGACGTGGAGATCGACGACTACGTCGTCGAGGGTGAGGGCGTCGACGAGCTGCTCGCCGAACCCGACGCGGAAGACGGCGAGGAGCCACAGATCGGCGCACCACCTGCCGAAGACGCGACGCCGGCCGACGAGGGCGAAGCAGCCGTCGACGAGATCGACGAAGAGGTTATCGAAGAGGAGCTCGCCTTCGACGAAGGCGAGGGTGACGAGGCAGACGAAGCGCTCGACGATCTCGAAGCGGTCGACGCAGCCGTCGAGGAAGAGCTCGATGAGGAGACAGAGGCCGAAGCCGAGGCGCTGATGGACGAGATGGAGAGCGCCGACGAGGGTGACGACGCAGAAGTCGATGAGGAGTCAGAAGCCGACGAAGCGGAGGATGAGGAAGAATGACGATCATCCACACCGCCGAGGTTCGCGACATGACGCCAGCCGAGCGCGAGGCCGAACTCGAAGAGCTCGAGACGGAGCTGTTGAACGCGAAGGCGCTGAAGGCGACAGGCGGCATGCCGGAGAACCCCTCGCGGATCAAAGAGCTCCGCAAGGCGATCGCGCGGATCAAGACGGTCCAGCGCGAGGAAGGCGATCTGGAACGCGATCTGGGGGAGGAGTAGATGCCCGTGACGCCCGAGACGCTGACGCGACACGAGCTCGCCGGCCTCGACGTGCGGATCGTCTCGGCGTCGAACCCCGACCTGGTCGGGATCGAGGGACGGGTCGTGACGGAGACGACCCGGACGCTCGAGATCGACGACGGGGAACGGGTGTCACAGGTGCCGAAAGCGGACGCCACGTTCGAATGGACGCTCCCTTCGGGCGAGCGTGTCCAGACAGAAGGCGAGACGCTGCTCGCCCGGCCGGCGCGACGCACAGAACAGCGAGGTGATTCCACATGGGAATAGGATTAGACGTAACACAGCCACCAGAGCCAGAAAACCCCGACGAGTACGACTACGAGACCTGTCCGTTCTACGGCGAGCTGCCGGTTCGCGGACAGATTCTCGAAGGCACGGTCGTCTCGGCGGAGATGGACAGGACGGTCGTCGTACAGCGAGAGTACGAGGTGAACGTGCCGAAGTACGACCGAAAGATGAAACGACGCTCGCGGATTCCGGCGCACGTGCCGGAGGTGCTCGAGCCGCTTCGCGAGGGCGAGCGGGTTCGGATCGCCGAAACCCGTCCCCTCTCGAAGACCAAATCACACGTCGTCGTCGAGCGCGTGGCCGACGAGGCCACGGACGCGAGCGGCGAAGCCCGCGGGCAGGAGTCGGGAGGTGAGCAGTGATGGAGGCGATGAAAGCTGACGTGACGCAGGGCCTGACGAAGGGCTCGCTGATCACGTGTGCCGACAACACGGGCGCACGCGAGCTGAAGGTAATCAGCGTCCACGGCTACTCGGGGCGGCTCAACCGCCAGCCGAAAGCCGGTCTCGGAGACAAGGTGACCGTCTCGGTCACCAAGGGGACGCCGGAGATGCGCCGACAGGTGCTCGAGGCGGTCGTAATCCGCCAGCGCCAGTCGATCCACCGACCCGATGGAACGCGAGTCTCCTTCGAGGACAACGCCGGCGTCATCGTCGACGACAACGAAGATCCACGGGGGACTGAGATCAAAGGCCCGATCGCCCGCGAAGTCGCAGAGCGATTCGGCGCGATCGCATCCACAGCAACGATGATAGTATGACACGACAGCCACGCAAGCAGCGAACACGCGAACGCAACGCCCCTCTGCACGAGCGACACCGGCAGGTCAGGGCGACGCTCTCGGGCGACCTCCGTGAGGAGTACGACAGCCGGTCGGTCCGCGTCAACGCGGGCGACACGGTCGAGGTGCTGCGCGGTGACTACGCCGACCACGAAGGCGAGGTCGTCGCGGTCGACCTCAAAGCGGCAGCCGTCCACGTCGAGGGCGTCACCGTCGAGACGGGCGACGGTGAAGAGGTGCCCCGCCCAGTCGACGCGAGCAACCTGCGCGTCACCAGCCTGGACGTCTCTGACAGCAGGCGCAAGGCGCGTCTCGAGGGAGGGACAGACGAATGACAAGACACCAGAAGCGGCTCTCGGTGCCGAAGAGCTGGCCGGTCGAGCGGAAGGTCGCGACGTTCACGGTGAAAGCGGGCGCGGGCCCACACGGCGAGGCGGGCGTTCCGCTGTTGATCGTGCTCCGGGACGTGCTCGGCTACGTCGACAGCCGCAAGGAGGCGCGGTACGCGCTGAACCAGGGGAGCGTCCTGATCAACGGCGCACCAGTCAGCAACGAAGAGCGTCCGGTCGGGATGTTCGACATCCTCGCGTTCACCGAGCGCGGCGAGTACTACCGGGTCTTCCCTGACGAGGGTGGCCGGCTGACCCTCTCGGCTATCGACGAGGCGGCCGCAGACAGCAAGCTCGGCAAGATCGCGGGTAAGCAGCACGTCTCCGGCGGGAACGTCCAGCTGACGCTTCACGACGGGCAGACGCTGCTGGCTGACGACGACTACAGCGTCGGCGACTCGCTCGTCGTCGACAACGAGACCGACGAGATCGTCGCCCACTTCGTCTACGAGGAGGGCTCGCTCGCGACGGCGGTCTCGGGCAAGCACGCCGGCCGCATCGGCACGATCGAGGAAATTCGCGTGAGCAAGAGCAGCGCACCGAACGACGTCGTCCTCGAATCGCTCGAGGGCGAACCGTTCCAGACGATCGAGGAGTACATCGTCGTGATCGACGAGAACTTCATCGACGAGGAGGATGACGAATGAGCACGACGTTCCACGAGATGCGAGAGCCGCGAATCGAGAAGCTCGTCGTCCACATGGGAGTCGGCGAGGGCGGCCGCGAGCTCGCCCAGGCCGAAGAGATCTTAGAAGAGCTGGCCGGCCAGCAGCCCGTGCGGACAACCGCGAAGACGACCAAGCCGGAGTTCGGCATCCGTGAGGGAGACCCGATCGGCACGAAGGTCACCCTCCGGGACGAGGAGGCAGAGTCGTTCCTCGAGACCGCACTCGAGTTCGTCGAACTCCGACGGCAGCAGTTCGACGAGACGGGCAACTTCAGCTTCGGCGTCGACGATCACACCAACTTCCCCGGACAGGAGTACGACCCAACGATCGGCATCTACGGGCTCGACGTGACGGTCAACCTGGTCCGGCCGGGCTACCGGGTCGCCAAACGTGACAAGGTCTCCCGTTCGATCCCGTCCAGACACCGCCTGACGGTGGAGGACGCTGTCGCCTACGTCGAGTCGGCGTTCGACGTGGAGGTGGGCACATGAGCGAGAGCGAGACAGAAGAGGTGACCGGGGAGCAGGCAGCGAAACGGACGAAACAGCTCCGGGAGTGCCAGCGCTGTGGGCGCAAGCAGGGGCTCGTCGGCAAGTACGACATCTACCTCTGCCGACAGTGTTTCCGCGAGGTGTCCCGAAGCATGGGGTTCAAGAAGTACTCATGACAGGAAACGACCCACTCGCGAACGCGCTCTCGTCGCTCGACAACGCCGAGAGCGTTGGACATCTGAAACAGGTAGTACAGCCCGCCTCGAACGAGATCGGGAGCGTGCTCGAGGTCTTCTACGACCGCGGGTACATCGACGGCTTCCAGCACGTCGACGACGGCAAAGCCGGTCAGTTCGAGATCGAACTCAAAGGGGCGATCAACGAGTGCGGCCCCGTCAAGCCACGCTACTCAGCCGGCGCCGACGAGTACGAGAAGTGGGAGAAGCGCTTTCTCCCCGCCCGCGACTACGGGACGCTCGTCGTCACGACCTCGGAGGGCATCATGAGCCACTACGAGGCGCGCCGAGCCGGCGTCGGCGGGCAGATCATCGCATACGTCTACTAACAATGCCAACAGTACAACTCGAAATACCGGAGGAGGTGAGCGCGGAGATGAACCATCTCGAGCTCACCGTCGAGGGACCGAACGGCAGCGTCACACGCCGGCTGTGGTACCCCGACGTCTCTGTGTCGGTCGAGCGCGTTCCGTCGGAGACCGAAGACGGTGACAGCGTCGAAGCGGTCGTCATCGAGGGCGAACGTGACGACGCAAAGACGAACTCGACCATCGGCACGTTCGAGAGCCACGTCGAGAACATGTTCCACGGCGTCACCGAGGGCTGGGAGTACGAGATGGAGGTCTTTTACTCTCACTTCCCGATGCAGGTGAGCGTCCAGGGCGAGGAGGTCGTCATCGAGAACTTCCTCGGCGAGCGCGAGCCGCGTCGCACGACCGTTCACGGCGACACCACGGTCGAGGTCGACGGCGAGCACGTCACGCTCAGCGGCCCCGACATCGAGGCGGTCGGCCAGACCGCTGCCGACATCGAACAGCTCACACGCGTGAAAGACAAGGACGTCCGCGTCTTCCAGGACGGCGTCTACATCACCGGCAAACCCACGCGAGGTGAGGCCTGATGAGCGACGAACAGGACGAGGAGACGGAATGGGTTGGACCGGGCGAAACCGGCGACGAACCGGAGGCTGCGGCGGCTGAAGCCGAAGAAGCCGAGGAAGCAGAGGTCGAAGAGGAAGCCGAGGACGAAGCGGCGGACGATGAGGAAGCCGAAGAAGCCATCGACGAAGACGAAGCTGCGGACGAAGCGGCGGCCGACGAAGACGAAACTGAGGACGAGGCGGCCGACGAAGACGAAACTGAGGACGAGGCGGCCGACGAAGACGAAACTGAGGACGAGGCGGCCGAGACCGACGAAGCGGCCGAAGAAGACGCCGCAGAAGAGGCAGCTGAAGACGAGTCGGAGCTGACGGCGCTTGGCGGCGTCGACGAGGAGACGGCGGCGGTGCTCGAGGAGGCCGGCTTCACGAGCGTCGAGCACGTGAGCGCGGCGAGTCAGGCCCAGCTTCAGGCGATCGACGGCGTCAGCACGGCGCTGGCAGCGCGGATGAAAGCGGAGACCGACTCCGTCGAGATCAGCGCAGACGTCGAAGCCGAGGTCGAAGAGCTCGGCGACACAGCAGACGAGAAAGCGACTGACGACGACGCCGAAGACGACGAGCCCGAGGTCACCGAGCTGACCGACATCAGCGGCGTGGGCGATGCGAAGGCGGAGGCCCTGCGCGAGGCCGGCTACGACACCGTCGCCAAGGTCAAAGGCGCGAGCCAGGACGAGCTGGCAAGCGTCGACGGGATCGGGATGGCGCTGGCGGCCCGGATCAAAGCCGACATCGGCGACCTGGAAGTCGCCGAGGAGGTCGATGCGGAGATCGAAGACGACGAGGAGGAGCCAGACGACGAAGTCGAGACGGAGCTTCAGCCTCGTGGGCTCGTCGAGAAGACCCCATCGCTCGACGAAGAGACCGAGCGACTGCTGGCAGAGCGACACCGGGTGAGCCTGCCGAAGTTCAACCGGCAGACCCACCACAAGAAAAAGCGGGTCTCGACGTCGTGGCGCAAGCCGCGCGGCCAGCACTCCAAACAGCGCAAGGGAATCAAAGGGAAAGGCGACACCGTCGAGGCGGGCTTTCGCTCGCCGAAGGCGGTTCGTGACCTGCACCCTTCGGGCTTCGAGGAAGTCTACGTTCACACCGTCGACGAGCTCGACGGCGTCGACCCCGACACACAGGCCGTTCGCATCGCCTCTGGCGTCGGCGGTCGCAAACGCGAACGCATCGAAGAGCTCGCCGAGGACGAACAGATCCGTGTGCTGAACCCGACGTACGTGGAGGTGGAGGTCGAATGACGAACCTGAAAGCTCAGAAACGGCTCGCGGCCGACGTCCTCGACGTCGGCAAGAACAAGCTGTGGTTCGACCCGGCGCGCCAGGGCGACATCGCGGAGGCGATCACCCGCGAGGATATCAGGATGCTCGTCGACGAGGGAGCGATCCGGGCGAAGCCGCCACGGGGCAACTCCCGGGGGCGGGCGCGTGAGCGCAAACGAAAGCGCGCGTACGGTCACCAGAAAGGCCCCGGCTCGCGGAAAGGGAAAGCCGGCGGCCGGCAGAACAAAAAAGAGCAGTGGAAATCGAGAATTCGCGCGCAGCGTCGTCGACTGCGCGAGCTCCGTGATAGCGGCGAGATCGACCGCTCGACGTACCGCCAGCTGTACGACAAAGCCGGCGGCGGCGAGTTCGACAGCGTCGCAGAGCTCGAACGGTACCTCGACGAGAACTACGGTGAACGATAATGGCAACAGGACCACGATACACGGTGCCGATGCGGCGTCGCCGCGAGGCCCGGACGGATTACCATCAGCGGTTGCGCCTGCTGAAATCGGGCAAACCCCGCCTCGTTGCTCGCAAGAGCAACAGCCACGTCAGGGCGCAGCTGGTTATGACCGGCCCACAGGGTGACGAAACGATCGCGAGCGCGCACTCGAGCGAGCTCGCGGAATACGGCTGGGAGGCGCCGACCGGCAACCTGCCGGCGGCGTACCTCACCGGGCTGCTCGCGGGGCTGCGGGCGCTCGAGGCTGGCCTCGAGGAGGCGGTGCTCGACATCGGCCTCAACTCCCCGACCCCGGGCAGCAAGGTGTTCGCAGTCCAGGAGGGCGCGATCGACGCAGGGATGGAGATTCCACACAACGACACGGTGCTGGCGGAGTGGTCGCGCACCCGCGGTGAGCATATCGCCGCCTACGCGGACGAACAGGACGGACTCTACAGCGGCGAGTTCGACGCGACGGAGCTTCCGGAACACTTCGACGAGATACGCGAGAAACTCCTTGACGGGGAGGTCGAGCTATGAGCGCAGACGACGGATGGCAACCACAGACGCGACTCGGCAGAAAGGTCGCAGACGGCGAGATCGATTCGATGGAAGAGGCCCTGAACTCGGGGCTTCCGCTGAAAGAGCCCCAGATCGTCGACCAGCTCGTCCCCGACTTGGAAGACGAGGTGCTCGACATCAACATGGTCCAGCGGATGACCGACTCGGGCCGGCGCGTGAAGTTCCGGTGTGTCGTCGTCGTGGGCAACCGCAACGGCCTCATCGGCTACGCGGAGGGACGCGACGACCAGGTCGGCGGCGCGATCCAGAAGGCGATTGGCGTCGCGAAGCTGAACCTGGTACAGATTCCCCTCGGCTCCGGCTCCTGGGAGGACCGCCCCGGCGGGACGAACTCGCTGGTGCGGGCAACGACGGGCAGAGCCGGCAGCGTGACCGTCGAGCTCCGTCCGGCCCCCCGAGGGCTGGGGCTCGCGGCCGCCGAGACGCCACGGAAGGTGCTCGAACTCGCGGGCGTGCAGGACGCCTGGACGCGAAGTGACGGTAACACGCGGACGACGGTCAACTTCGCGAAGGCGACGTTCGACGCGCTCAGAAAGACAGCCGAGACGCGCGTCCCGCAGCACGCGATGGAACAGCAGGAGGTGACAGAATGAAAGCGATCGTCCAGCTCCGTGGGGAGGTCAACATCAACCGGGACATCCGTGACACGCTCGAGATGCTCAACCTCGGGCGGGTCAACCACGCAACGTTCGTCCCGGAGGAGCCGACGTATACGGGGATGATCACGAAAGTGAACGACTTCGTCGCCCACGGCGAGCCAAGCGCGGAGACGGTCGCGCTGTTGCTCGAACGTCGCGCTGAGACCGCAGACGGTAGCGACGTCGACGACGAGTGGGTCGCCGAACACACCGAGTACGGCTCGGTCGAGGAGCTCGCCGGTGCGCTTGTCGACGAAGAGACGACGCTCACAGAGTCCGGACTGTCACCGACGCTCAGGCTACACCCGCCACGCGGCGGTCACAAAGGACTTAAACAACCGGTCGCTACAGGTGGGCAACTCGGCGTCCACGACACGGAGGCGCTCGATTCGCTGCTGGAGGCGATGCGATGACAGACAAGAAAAAACGACAGCGCGGCTCGCGAACCCACGGGGGCGGCACGCACAAGAACCGCCGCGGTGCGGGACACCGGGGCGGCCGTGGAGCTGCCGGTCGCGCCAAACACGAGATTCACAACCACCCGCCGCTCGGCAAGTCCGGGTTCAAACGACCCCTGTCCGCACAGGACGATGTCGTGACGATCGACGTCCGAAAGCTGGACGAGGATATTCAGCTGCTCGTCGCCGAAGGCGTCGCGAACGAGTCGAACGGCCGCTACGTCGTCGACGCTCGCGACGTCGTCGACGACGGTCACGACGCGGACGTGGTGAAGGTGCTCGGCACCGGCCAGGTCCGCAACCAGCTTGAGGTCACCGCCGACGCGTTCTCCGAGGACGCTCGGGAGAAGATCCTCGACGCGGACGGGTACGTAAAGCTTTCACAACGGGCTGTCGAAGACGACGAGACAGACGAGTAGTATGAGCTGGAAGGACACCGCCGAACCAGTCCTGACCCGCATGCCCTCGGTCAGACGGCCGGACGGGCACGTGCCGTTCAAGCGCAAGCTCGGATGGACTGCGGGTATCCTGGTACTGTACTTCTTCCTGACGAACGTCATGCTCTTCGGCGTGGCGCAGGGAGAGGGGACGGACATCTTCGGTCAGTTCCGGTCGATCCTTGCGGGCGAGGCCGGCTCGCTCATGCAGGTGGGGATCGGCCCGATCGTGACCGCGAGCATCGTGTTGCAGCTGCTCGGCGGTGCCGACCTGCTCGGACTCGATACACAGAACAACCCCCGCGACCAGGTGCTCTACCAGGGGCTCCAGAAGCTGCTCGTCGTCGTCATGACGGCGCTGACGGCGCTCCCGATGGTCTTTGCGGGGGATTTCCTGATCCCTGACGCCGATCTCGCCCTCGAGCTTGGCCTCGGCCTCACGGGCCTCCAGACGTTCATCTTCGTCCAGGTGTTCGTCGGCGGCATCCTTATCCTTTACATGGACGAGGTGGTCAGCAAGTGGGGCATCGGCAGCGGCGTCGGGCTGTTCATCATCGCCAGCGTCAGCCAGCGGATGATCGGTGGGCTCGTCGAGTTCCCCTCTGTCAGTCCCGGCGAGGGCTGGGGTATCATCCCCTACTGGATTCGGCTGATCCTGGGCTACGAGAGCCTCGGGGGCGGCGTGCTCACGGGGACGGGGATGCGCGAGCTGATCTTCGGCCAGCCGCAGGTGCTCGCGATCTTCACGACGATCGCCATCTTCGTCATCGTCGTCTACGCAGAGAGCGTCCGCGTCGAGATTCCACTCTCGAACGCCCGCGTCAAAGGGGCGCGCGGACGCTTCCCGGTGAAGCTCATCTACGCGAGCGTCCTGCCGATGATTCTCGTTCGCGCGCTCCAGATGAACGTCCAGTTCATGGGCCGCATCCTGAACGCGCAGTGGGCCGGCATGCCCGCCTGGCTCGGTGAGTACTCGGATGGACAGCCGGTCGGCGGCTTCTTCTACTACACCGCGCCGATCCAGTCTCCAGAGGACTGGATGTGGTTCATCGGCGAGGGCGGCGGCAACACAGCGTTCGAGATCATGCTCCGGGTGTCGGTCGACCTGACCGTGATGGTGATCGGGGGTGCGATCTTCGCGATCTTCTGGGTGAAAACGACCAACATGGGCCCCGAGGCGACCGCCCAGCAGATCCACGGCTCGGGCATGCAGATTCCTGGCTTCCGCCAGAACGTAAAGAGCATCGAGCGCGTCCTCGATCAGTACATCCCCCAGGTGACCGTCCTCGGCGGCGCGCTCGTCGGCTTGCTCGCCGTCGGCGCGAACATGCTCGGCACCATCGGCGGTGTCGAGGGTGAGGGCCTGCTGCTGACCGTCTCCATCACGTACAAGCTCTACGAGCAGATGGCCGAAGAGCAGCTGATGGAGATGCATCCGATGATGCGCAAGATGTTCGGCTAGCGTTCTCTCTTGCGAATTTTCGATTTGTTTTTAAATAGTCAACTAGCGGTAGTCTTCGTGACGCTGTTCGGACTCAATTCAGTACAAACGGTGACCACGATTGATTGTCACGCGTGGTCGTCGATCCACTTACACCAGGCTTCGAAATCGTCTGCTCCGCACTGATCCGCTATCGACCGGAGGGTCCCAATGCGTATCTCGTCGTGCTGTGGAACGTCCACGTTCCGTACGTCACCAGTGTCGGAATTTTCGTAGCGGAGTCGAACGTGACTCCCTTCCCGAGAGACGGGAACATATCCAAAACTGTGGAGAACTTTCACTATCTCACGACCGGAGAACGTTTTCCTCACCATCTCTCACTGCATGAACTCCGGCAGCTCGTCGTGCTTGGGGGAGTCTTCAGGCTCAATTTCCACCTCTTCGCGGAGAAACTCATCAGTATTGTCGATAGACTCGCCCTTACCGTCATGGAGTTTGAGCACTTCTGCCAGTTGCGCGAGCGCCTCCCCACGAGTGTCTCCACCCCTGGCCAACCCGGTTTCGAGGTCTCTGGCGGTCACGCTCCCGTCGTCTTCGTGAATGAATTCGACACCATCCGTTGTTTTATCACGTGACGTACTGGCCATGTCTGGCTAGAGTTGAATCGCAGTGATAAATCTTCGGTGCCACTGTCGCTTTCAGTCAGGCTAGTATAACAAATTTGGCTAGTCGGAATTCTCTCTCCTGTCCGTGAATTCGAGGGTGCCTGCTGTTCCGGTTTCGTACTCTGTATCCGCCTCGTCAGCAAGTCCAAGCCGGAGTTCGATACCGTGTTCGCGGAGAATGTCTCGCATCGTCCAGCGATTAACGTCCGCGAGACGAGCAGCGTCTCCGAGCGTTATCGCCTCTCGCTCGTAGAGCGCAACGGCCGCAGCGACTCGTTCGTTTTCGTGTTCTTCGAAGTAGGTGCGGGCGAACTCTCGGAGTGCGTCGCTCTTCCCGCCGAAGACGCCAGCTTCGACCGCTCCTTCGATGAGGAGTTCGATGTCTTCCGGATACGAGCCGGTGATTCGAGCCATCGTGCAATTCGAAGCTAGTAATTCATACTATTTATGAATTTGGCCGTACTCACGGACATAGGTAGGCAAACAGTACAGGGGATACACGTATCATAAGGAGTGCTAGGCTGTCTGGAATCCATCAGAAACCCAGTGCAATATAGAGGTGTAGTACGGCTGTCTATAACTACCGACTGCAAACTGCGCGCATACACAGGAACACAGGTTCATCGGCAACTTCCTCGTACTCTTCTGGAGCAATCTCCCGGAAAGCCTCGGTTGGTTGGGGCTCCCGTAGTTCATCCAGTCGGAACTCGGTGTCCAACAGAGGCTCCACCATCATTTCAAGGGGCCGCCTGTACAGCGGCGGGCCGTCCTCGAACTCTGCCTCCCGGAGTTCGATATCAAAGTAGTTCGACGCTGCCTCCTGATTCGTCTCCGAAAAGGGGTGTCCGACTGACGCCACAAGAAAGCCGCCGGGACGAAGTACGCGAGCGAACTCCTCAAACGTGGTGTGCCAGTCGTTGATATAACCCAGTACACCCGAGCAGACGATGCCGTCGAATACAGCGTCGTCAGCGAACGTCAACGGCTCGGCAAGGTCAGCGTGGTAGACTGGAATATCGTCGCTGAGGCGCTCCCGAGCCTGCTTGAC